>Ga0210057_1000077_pt1 | contig 188534 bp, 169 predicted proteins | sample CryGeyCG2114_010_2_FD_183968 | JGI IMG/M metagenome (GOLD analysis project Ga0210057, IMG submission 183968) | Groundwater microbial communities from aquifer - Crystal Geyser CG10_big_fil_rev_8/21/14_0.10 (SPAdes) (version 2) | ecosystem: Environmental > Aquatic > Deep subsurface > Groundwater...
GGTAAACTTTGAATATCATTTAAAGGAATGCGAATGGCGCTACAAGAAAACAAAGAAACAACTATACAAGGAACTCATAGTTTTGTTGAAAGGAGTCGACAGAAAGTTAGTTTCCTAGTCTAGTACCTATAGATTTCATCATAGAGGGTAAGTTGGTACTGGAGCTTAAAGCAAAGAAAGTAATTACAAAGGATGACTACTACCAGATACAAAGATATCTTCAGATGCTCAATATCAAATTAGGATTACTTGTAAATTTCCGCAATCGGTATCTAAAACCAATCAGGGTAGTTAGAATTGACACAGACGCCAGAAGTAAATTCGCGTGATTATACGTGATTATATTTGTATCATTAGTATGTATTCGTATATTGGTATCGCATTATGAATTTGTATATTAGCATCGCACTATGAAAATACTTATCACCGGCGGTGCCGGGTTCCTCGGTTCTCACATTACCAATCTACTTATTAAGGAAGGCAACGACGTTGTCGTTTTTGACAACCTTTCCAAAGGCCATAAGGAATCGGTTAATCCAAAAGCAAAGCTTGTGGTCGGTGACATTAACGATCCTGCCAAAACTCAAGAAGCCTTGGAAGGCGTCGATGCCGTGATTCATATGGCGGGGCTTATCGTTGTGCCCGAATCAGTTAAAAAACCCGAACTTTATGTCCTAAACAATGTGTTGGGTTCTGTAAACCTGCTGGATTGTATGATCAAGAAAAATGTCAAGAAAATAATCTTCAGCAGCAGCGCCTGTGTCTACGGCGAACCCAAAAATTTACCAATCACCGAAAACGAACCGCTTCATCCGGACAATCCTTACGGAGCCAGCAAAGCTTCGGTCGAGGCCTTTCTCCAAGCCTACTACGCCAATCATAATTTCGACGTCACGATATTGCGCTACTTTAACCCTTATGGCCCCGGCGAACTTCACGAACCGGAAAGTCACGCCATTCCCAATTTTATCAAGGCAACGCTTGCCAAAAAACCAATACCACTTTACTGGAATGGTGAACAAATCCGCGATTTTATATATGTAGAAGATCTTGCCCGTTCCCATACGCAGGTTTTGGGTCTGACAGGCTTTAACATTTTTAATGTTGGCACCGATACCGGTAACAAAGTAATCGATGTCGTCAAGCAAATTTTCGAAATTGTGGGCTATAAAGTGTCAATCAACGATTTGGGCAAAAGAGAAGGGGACGTGGCCGCCAATTATGCTTCCAGCAAAAAACTGCAAGAGGCAGTCGGCTGGGAGGCCCAAGTCGGCCTAAAAGACGGTCTTGCGCAGACTATAGACTATTTTAAGAAAATTATTTAAGCAGCGAATTCCACGCCAGATGATGCTGTAATTATGTAGATTGTTATAGTTCATCCGCCATCTTTCCTCCTTTCTTCTTCTTTGCAGGCACGTTATATAAAAATAGAGAAACCCCAAAGGAAAACTAAAACTCCAGAACTTTGTCCCGCACAAAAAAACAACCCTGGGGGGGGGGGGGGGGGACATCTCCCTTTGGGCCGTTTTTAAACTAATTGAATTAGTTTGAGAGTACTTTATGGGTGTATCTGTGAACCTTGTCCACCAATAGAGAATACGTATGGAGTTGCTTCATATGCATCTTCTTCGTCGAATCGATCTCCCCATATCTCAACATATCCGTTGGAACATTTTGTGTTATTAAACACTGTCCCAAAATCAAGATAAGGTGTTTCTCCGTAGTCACCAGACCATTTTACGAGTACTGTGCATGTACCATATTCCGCTGGGTAGCCTAAATCGGCGGCAGGGGCTGAAATAGTATATATTCCCTGCTCCTGACCAGAATTGCCAATCGACTTACAGCCATATATATCAGCACGTGTTCCTGGTAGAAGATCATACCCAGGAGCAGCTATAAACGTACTACAGTCTGCGTCTGCACTTGGATTACCCGCCGCCAAGGCTGGGATAGCCATGCTACCTAGCATAACTGCACTTGCTGAGGTTCCTACTAAAATTTTTTTAATATTCATTATTTTTTCACCCCCTTCGTAATTTGTTTTTTCTATCAAAAAACCCACAAGAGTCTGTGGGTTAAATTCCTTGGCAAGATCGGGTTTTTTAAGCAAAAAAGCATACCTCAAAAAAGATGGGCAGCTTTTTCTCTACACATAGACTTTAGGCCTATTGACCCGCGGAAGTCAAGCACGTCAAAATCACGCCGGGTAAATTAAATTTAATTACCTATGCAAATACCCATCACAATGCAAGACTTTGCAGGCGGGGAAGTTCATTTAGGCTGTTTTATGTCAAGAACAATTCTTGACCCGGCGTGAAAAATTTGCAACGATTGATATGTGGCTAACTAGTTCACAAAAGGAGGTGAATATATTATGGGAATTGTATTATGGATAGTTTTTGGAGCAATTGCGGGATGGCTTGCTTCTATAGTCATGAAGACTAACGCCAGCCAAGGGATTCTGTTTGATATTATATTTGGTATTGTTGGAGCTGTAGTGGGTGGTTTTCTTATGGGTTTAGTTGGCCAGTCAGGAGTGACAGGTTTTAACGTCTACAGCATGGTGGTTGCAGTAGTTGGAGCTTGCATAGTTATCTATGTAGGCAGAAGGTTACATAAGTAAGGCGCGCTACAAACCACAGTGTTTTGGCTCAATCAGAGAAATCTCTGCGGGTTGTTTTTTGGCGAAATTAATTCACATTTTAGCTTCATTTTATGGTACAATGAGCTGATGAATAATTGGAGTACCGATGAGCAAAGACTTAAAAAGGAAAACCCCGAGGGGTACAAGATATGGCGTATAACACAGCTTATTAACTACGGTCTCAGTGATGAAAAATTGGATCTTCGTGAAGTTAAAGTCGTTTGGCCGAAAATAAAAGATAAGCTCGATCCATACAAGGCGCGGGCACTTGAATATTTGTTATGGGGAAAACTATACTCACTCCCAAACAACTTAACTTTCTGGAACTTGCCGCTTCAGTCTCAGGTATAACCAAAAGATTTTATCTAACCGGAGGCACAGCACTTTCAGAGTTCTATTTACAACATCGTTTGTCTGAAGATATTGACCTGTTTTGTGAAGATTCGGAAGTGCAGATAGACGTTGTTGAATCTTTTCTCAAAAAAATCGCTACAGTACTTAAAATCACGAAAATAGAAAGAAGCCAGTTCCTGGGGCTTTTCAGCCATACTTTGATTTTTGATGACGGAGAAAAACTTAAGGTTGATTTTAATTATTATCCTTTTCCCCGCATAGCAAAAGGTAAGAAATTTAAACAACTTGAAATTGATAGTCTTTATGATATTGCCGCAAACAAACTGCATACTATCTTCATGAAACCACGAAGCCGAGATTACGTGGATTTGTATTTTATTCTCAAAGGAAAAAACTATTTGCTAGATAAGCTGATACTAGATGCAAAAGCAAAATTTGATTGGCATATCGATAAAATAAATTTGGCTTCCCAGTTTGCCAGAGTTGTCGATTTCCGCGATGACTTTCCAAAAGTACTTGTACCTTACAGTCAAAAAGAGATGGAAGAATTTTTCCTAAAACTTGCCAAATCGCTTAAAGGTGAAATTTTTGAATAAGAGTGCTTGTTTTCTCGCAAGCTCGAAAATAGAAGAAGCAAAAAAATTATCGAAAAGCAATATTAAGGAACGCCTCTGCGGGTTGTTTTTTTGGCAAAAAGTGGGTCTATTTTCCATTTCCGACCAAAACTTGACCATAGGTTAAAAGGTTAAATCCTGCCAATTTTTAATTATTTGACTTTTATCTGCACTTGTTGATAATAAGACTGCCGCCTGCTCCGGTCTGCACTTTATTTTAAGCCTGCCAAAATAATAAGATATGAAACTAAAACGCAAGTTATTTGCTCGTTCGTTGTCGTTTCTTGCGGCTTTTTTGCTTGTGGCCCAGTTTGTTAGTCCGGCTCTGCCGATTCTGGCAACCGACGTCTTTGCCCAGGACGCGACCCCCCCAGCAGTAGTTGATTCTTCGCCGACACCCGCACCGGACCCTACACCGACACCTTCGCCAACTCCTTCAGATTTACCGACTCCAAGCCCTACACCGTCACCCGATCCAGCGTCGGAAGCGGCTCCGTCTGCAACTCTGGACTTGCAAACAAGCCAGGAAACATCCCCTTCCGCCGCTCTAAGCGACTGGCAAACGGCAGACAACAGCGCGACTACTATAAATAATGTAGAACTCAATAAAACCTACACCGCTCCGCAAAATGACAAGGTTGCTGTAACGTTTACAAAACTCCCAACTCCTGCAGGTAATATAAAAATTGAGGAAATAACACTCACCGAAGATCAAATTAAACAAACAGGATCCTTGTCCGATAAAGCATACAACATAACGTCAGACATGGCAGATGGCTCTTTTACTTATAATCTTTCTCTTCCTATTCCAGAATCTTCAAAAGGAAAATCAGTTGAAGTAAAATTTGCAGAAGACCTATCAAATATAGGTTCTGCTGAAAAAGTCGAAAATGATCTTACAAAAACAGACACTTCAGTTTCCGTAACCAGCCTCAACCATTTTACGATTTTCGTGGTGGTTGCACCAAACCCAGTAAGTAGTGATTGTAGTGAATCTGGTCTTTCCGTAAGTGTGGGTGATAGGTGTTATAACACAATCCAAGAAGCAATAAATAATGCAGCTGAAGGAGAAACCATTAATGTTGCAGCGGGAACATACAATGAAGGGGTTTTGACGATCAACAAGGCGATGACCTTGAATGGCGCTGGGGAAAGCACTACTACCATAGTTGCTACTGGAGCAGGAAGCGCTAATAACTATATCGACATTACTGGTGACGGTGTTACTTTGCAAAACCTAACCATCGACGGACAAGTAGCTCATTACACCTCCTGGCCACCCGCCAAACCATATTATGGTGTTAACATCAGTGGTTCGAGGATAACGGGGATTACTTTCAGTAATGTTACTGTAAAAGCTTTCGGGAAAAACGGCATTAACATAAACGGTGGAACAAATATCACCCTTTCGAATGTAGTTACTGAGGATAACGGAGGCGCTGGTATGTTCTTAACTGATGTTCACAATATTCAGTTCACAAACATTACTACATTAAACAACCAGTGGGGGGGTATTGGAATTTCTACTTGGGGTCGTTACTACACGCTCGGAGCAGATAATATCGTCTTCTCAGGTACAAATAGTTTTGGAGAGAGTGCTGGTTATCAGGGCGGTATATATCTTGAAATGGGTAACTACAACGATAAAGCAAATCCTGAATCTATCAGCTACAGTACTGATGGATCTTCTGCAGATGTTAAGTTTGTTTCTGAAAATTTCGCCTATGTACTTGGTGGACCACAGGACGACGGTGATCCAACAAGTAGTGATGGGTACAAACGAATGCGATTCTATGATACAAAAGATCATGCTGTTGCGGCAGCACTTGTAACTGATGACTCACTCCACATAGTCGGTCCAGGGCATTTTACAGATCCGAGCACTAGATATCTTCAGTCGCTTGCTACCAATGACTTTTACGTTGCTAACGGTATGCACATTCAACCTGCAATTGATGCAGCAAACTCTGGCGACACAGTCAATGTCGCGGCGGGGACATATAATGAGAATCTAAATATAGACAGATCGATCACGCTCAAATCAACTTCTGGTGCGGCGAACACGACCATCGCGGCATCGGGGACCGTAATAACCATCAATGCCAACGACGTTGTAATAGATGGTTTAACCGTCACTAACAATAGTACGAGTGGTATGGGTATCTACGCCTCAGATCATAGTAATTTGGACATTAAGAACAATACGATAACGAATATTGGTAATGGCGAAAACGATGTGGTCGGACGAGGCATTGTGATTGTGTCATCAGCAAGTCTGGTTGATGACATTAATATCACGAATAACCATATAACCAACATCACATCTGGTCTACGAACTGGCAGTAATAGTGTTAGTGCGGCCGCCATCGCAGTTGGTTGGAGTACGGGCACCGCAGATATCACCAACTTGCGTATTGAACAGAACATCATCTCTGACATTAATGCAAACACGAGTCCATGGAGCAGCACAAAAGGTCAAGGGGCGAATGGTATCCTTGTCAATCACGCCAGCGGTAAGAATGGCAATACCGGACGCACAGTTGCTCCTCAAATTCTCGATAACACCATTAGTAATCTGGAGGGTCTTTGGGCACATGCAATAGGTCTGGAAGGAGATACACCGAGCGCAATCGTAACAGGGAACACTATCAGTGGAATTATTGACCATAAAAGTGGCACAGATGATGTGGGAGTATTCTTCCAAGATAATCTTTCCGGAAATACTGTGACGGTCAGTGGGAACAAGTTCAATGGTGGAGATTTCCTAGGAGTAGCCATTCACCCTGATGATGTTGCTACATATGGGTACCAAGTGGATGCCACTAATAATTATTGGGGAAGTGCTAATCCGACTTTTGCCTCAATAACGTCAGGAGATATAACTTATGACCCTTGGTGGATGGATTCGGCAATGACTTTGCCTTCAACTTTAATTGCTGTTTTTAATGGTATTCACACCACCCTCGAAGGACTAGATATTGCAAATAATATTGATACTTGTGGTACAACACCTAAAGCTTGTACAGGACTATATTTTGAAAAGACTGATTTTGGGAAAATTAGTTTCTCTGGGATACTTGACATAACAGACCAAGAAACAATTGATTTTTTAACAGGATTGAATTCAAAACTAAATATGAATAGTGGCAGAATTGCATTAGATGTATCAACCGCCACAGTATTAGCAAATGAAGGTGCAACTCTTGAGATGTACAATATTATGTCTCCAGTTGATGAAGGTAATATCGTTGTTAGAAGTGACGCTGGAGTAATTCAAAATCCTTCTGGAATAGTAAGCAGTTTTGCTTATGATGCAGTCAACCATAAAATATCTTTTTCGGCCGCTCACTTTACTCAGTTTGATATAGACACGACTGCTCCAGTTATTGAAGCTCACGCCAATGTAGGCCCTATCGAAGCGACGACAGCTACTGGAGCGACAGTTACTTATACAGCTCCAAATGCGACTGATAATATTGATGCCACAGCACCTGCATCCTGTACGCCAACTTCTGGTTCAACCTTTGCATTAGGAAATACAACTGTTACTTGTAATAAAACCGACACAGCAGGTAATTCTGCCACACCAATAACCTTTATAGTTACTGTCCAAGACACTACTAAACCAACTAACGTTACTGTCTCTGATTCCGGAACATTGACAAATAATCCTCATCTAATCTTTACATGGCCTGCTTCAACAGACCTTGCATCAGGTATTTCTTATTATGAGTTCTGGCTTTCTACAGCTAAAAATGAATCAAGCGCTTTAGATTTGGATGCTGGCAGCTCAAATAAATGGAAAAATATCGGTAATGTTACCTCTTATACTTTAACCAATGCCGAGGCAGCTTTGCTTTCTACCGGAACCCAATATTTTGCCAAAGTAAAAGCGGTAGATAGCAAAGGGAATATAGCAGATACTTCTGCCTCCAGCTGGAGTGATGGAATTACGCTGGATACAACACCACCGGTAATCACCATTGCTAACCCAAATTCTAATCTGGCACAAAGCAAAACAATTACAGCCAGCACTAACGAAGGAACTCTTACTATGAGTAATACAACTGGATCAACTTGTGATGGCACACTAAGCTTTGTAAGCTATTCTAGCCAGACGTTTACCATTGAATCTGACAATGGTAAGAAAGTTTGCTACAAAGCGATAGATACAGCTAGCAATACTACATACAGCATGTCATCGGCTATCGCAGGAATTGATAAAACCGCTCCTGCTACTCCAGTTGTTACCACACCTGCTCAGACAGTTAAGACAGATACAATTCATATAATTGGTACAGCAGAAGCGGATTCAACAGTTACTATTACCGGTGGTGCAAGTACTGCCACAGGAACGGCAACAGGCGGCCATTATGATATTACGGTAACGCTCACTCACAATACGGTAAATAATCTAAGCGTCACCGCAAAAGATGCAGCCGGTAATGTAAGTTCGCCTGCAACAGTAGCTATTACCCATGATGATATAGCTCCAACCGTAACTAAATTGGGTGATAATTCAGCGGATGCCACAATAGCAGCCGGCGCCTCTGCAAGTTTGATTTTTAGTGAAGCCTTGGATTCTACCAGCAGGTCAGCAGTCGAGTTAGCTTTAACAAACGGAGCAGATCAGACAATCACTTATGGCTGGAATGTTGCTAACAACACGCTTACAATTACCGGAAACGCAACACATTTAACTACTTTTGATAACGATGTGGTGGTGAGTTCAGTTTCAGATCTGGTTGGCAATGCTGCATCAAATTTACTGCTGGTTGATTCTAAATTGGATAGTACTCAAACCACACCTGACGGTAGTGGGGATGCTACATCTAATTCTTCAACTCCTAATGTTGTGATAACCAACCCAACACAACCTGTTGATATTACAATTGATCCGGGTACAACTGACCCAACTATTGATGTCAGTTCATTCGTGGATGGCGGTACGGGAGATATACCCCAAATTACAATTACTTCTACTGCCGGCTCAGGAAATGCCGCAGCCGCAACCATAGAGATCCCTGCAACCACCGTGACCGGTTCTTCCGGTTGGGATGGGGTAATTGCCGCTCCAACAGTAACAACTGTAACACTACCATCAGACTCAACTTTGGGTGAAGCTATAGAAATAGGGTATGCTGCTGATAAACTTACTTTTGATAATGCTGTAAGAATTTTACTGCCAAACCAAGCTGGTAAAAAAGTAGGTTATTCCCGACCTGGTACAGCCTTTACTGAAATTACTAATATTTGTGCTGCCGATAATCAGGCAACAGGTGATGCTTTATCATTTCCAGATGGAGATTGTAAGATTGATGCTGCAAATGGCTTAGACTTAGTAATCTGGACAAAACATTTCACTAAATTTGCGGCCTACACACAAACATCGTCTTCTTCGACCAGCAGTACCAGTTCAACCAGCAGTACGACTTCCACAGGTACTAGCACAAACACCACTGCCGCAGCTACTGGGGGCAGTTTGGCTTCCACCGGAACCGTCAGCGGTTTTGGCGGTGATGTTCTTGGAGCTCAGACAGAAGAAGCGACGTCTTCTGTATCCCCAAGCCAGTCGCCTTCGATTTTGGGAACGGATGATCAAAGCAAAGAAACCCAACCCAAAAACGATAATCGAAATTGGTTGTTGATATTGCTCATAGTTATTCTTGGCTCCGGAGCCGCTTACTTCCTATTTGCTAAAAAATTGAGAAAGAAAAAGAGCTAGATTACCGAGTAATCAGCCAATTTGACATTCATTTCTCATTTTGTTACCGTAAGCCTTGGATGATTACTAGATTAATTAAGCCCACTGTCATTGTCTCCCTCTTCTTATTTATAGCCTCTCCGGCCCTGGCAATTGGAAAACCAGACGGTGTTGGTGCTAGGCCAAATGCATCTGCCCAAGCAACAGGTGCAGTCCGAGCATGTCAAGCCAGAGAAAGCGCCATCAAGACCCGCATGACTCGCCTGACTAACCTTGCCGCAAACATGGAAACAAAGTTTGATAGCATTGCAGGGCGTGTCAAAAACTACTACACCTCAAAAGTTCTTCCCAGCGGCAAAACTGTCGCGAATTACGATTCACTGGTTGCCAATATTGCCACCCAAAAAACTGCTGTTGCATCTGCTCTAACCCAAGCGCAAGCCAATATCAACAGCTTTAACTGCGCCAGCGGCAATGCCAAGGCCCAGCTGACCCAGTTTAGGCAAGATATGCAGGCTGTCAAAAGCACCTTAAAAGATTACAGAACCTCGATCAAAAATCTCATTGTTGCCGTTCGTTCGGTAACCGGAAGCCAAAATAGTGAAACAGAATCGTCAAAATCAGGGGGTAATCAGTAAGATATGAAAATAAATCAGAAAAACTTAATCATTATTTTTATTGTAGCGATTGGAATCTTCGCAATTGTATTGTTGTACTCTAGAGGCAATGGAACACAACAATCATACCAATCCAACCAGCAGGCACAGATCTCAGAAAACAAGCCAATTGAAAATGACAACGAACTGATGAACGCATCGAATCAACTTACTGACACGAATATTGATGGCACGTTTGACCCAGGAATAGAGCAGAATAATGCCGACGCTCAAACCTTCTAAAGAACGCATTCAAATTACAAGTTTTGACCTCTTTTCATACTAATTAATTCTAGTTGACGTCCCACATTTCACGCAGTACTTTGAAAGGTGTCATGTTCAAGAAATTCCTAAGACAAACCCCATTTGGTATTTTCTTAGTCACAATCTCAACCATCATTTTCTTTATTACAACGTCGTTGGTTTCTAACGGCAAAACTGTAACTACTGTGGAATTATTGAATTCTGCCCAATCTGGGCGGGGATTAATCTTTTTCACAACATTGCTTGTCAACGCTTTACTTCTGGAAATTCTCCTGCGTAAGCTGGAGCGACACTCAACAAAAGCGGTGAATTACACAAAATCTTTAAGTCTTAATGCCAAATACTGGACAAAACCGATGGGTTTAGACGAACAAAGTGTCAGTTTTAAGAGCCTAGCAAGAGTATTTAATCAAAACTTCAGCACAAATCTGCGGTTTATTGATAACCAAATTTTTAAGCGCCTCAGCTTGTAGGCAGCGTGTGGCTGTTGCTATAATTGCCTCATATAACCCATGAAAGGTGTCATTCTAGCCGGCGGTCTTGGAACCAGATTATATCCGCTCACCCACGCAACTAATAAGCATCTGCTTCCGGTTTTTAATCAACCGATGATTTACTACCCGATCCAAACTTTGGTGAAAGCGGGTATTGATGAAATATTGTTAGTCATCGGCGGTCCTCATGCAGGTGACTTTATTAGGGTTTTAAAAAACGGCCAGGATTTTGGCATCAAACACCTGGAATTTTCTTATCAAGAGGCAAGTGACGGGGGAATCGCCGATGCTCTGCGTCTGGCTCACGACTTTGCCGACGGCGGTCCGATTGCGGCCATTCTTGGCGACAATTGCACCGATGCCGATATTTCCCAGGAAGTCGACAAGTTTAAAGGCGGCGCCACCGTCTTTTTAAGAGAGGTCCAAGATCCTAAGCGTTTTGGTATCGCAGAGTTTGATCCTAAGGATAAATCCAAATTGATCGCTATTGTCGAAAAACCCGAAAAGCCAAAAAGTAACATGGCCGTAACCGGGGTCTATATTTACGATGCCGAGGTTTTTGACTACATCAATAAAATTAAACCGTCTGCCCGCGGCCAGCTGGAAATTACCGACGTCAATAACTGTTATATAAAGGAAGGCAAGATCCAGTGGGCGGAGTTACAAGGCTACTGGTCCGACGCCGGAACATTCGATAGTCTCTACAGAACCGGGGTTTACTGGGCGCGCCAAATATTAAGCACCAAGGAAGAAAAAGATCTCACGACATTTTAGAAAATGAGACTTCACGTAACAAATGGGACGAAGATTAGAATTTCTGAGAATGAAGGAACGCTAAAAACAAAAATCACTTCAGTCATTCTTAAAAAAGAATATTCAGATAAAAAACTAACAAGTTATGAAATAGCGAGTAAATATGGTTATTCCGCAGTTTGGATCAATATTTTAAGAAAAAGATTTAAGATTCCTTTAGTAAGCCCCCACCAACGAAATAAAACTCAGAGATTATCTTCCCTTCAGAAACAATATATATATGGAGGTTTACTGGGTGATGATTGTCTGAAAAAGCCTGTACGCTCCAAGAATGCTTACTTAGTCATTTCTCAGAATAAAATACAGAAAGAGTACGTTGTATTTAAACGCAACATAATGTCTGACTTTGTCAATACAGAAATTAAGTACTACAAAGATTTACGGAAGGGTAGAAAGGGCCAATTTTACTTCAGGACAATATCACACCCGGTCTTCACAAAAATCTATAAACTTATTTATGGCAGTGGCAAGAAAACTGTATCCAGTTATTGGCTTGAACAATTAACACCCTTCAGTCTAGCTATTTGGTTCATGGATGATGGGTCTATTGCTAGGACAACTAGACAGATGAGAATCTCTACCGAGTCTTTCGGTAAGAAAGAACTGTTATTACTAACGCGCCTTCTTAGAAAGAAATGGAATATTTCTCCAAAAATAATATCCTCTCCTATTAAAGGGAAATTCGTACTTCTCTTTACAGCATCAGAACGAGATAAATTCTTTTCTCTTATAAAGTCATTTGTGATTCCCAAGATGAGCTATAAATTATGTCAAGAGAGTAGTTGGAATAAATGGTCTCCCTCTGAAATCAAATTCCTAACACAAAATTACACGGGATGGAAGAAAAACTGGGAAAAGCTTACGATACTAAATCATTCCAAAGAAGCAATTGCTAGGAAAGCATCTTATCTAAATTTAGCATTCAATCAATCATGAAATTACTAATAACAGGAGGACTGGGTTTTATTGGGTCTAATTTTGTAAAGTACATATTTCTGAAATACCCAAATTATAACGTCATTAATTTTGATGCCGAGACGTACGCCGGTAACCGAGAGAATTTAAAAGACATTGAAAACAACCCAAATTACACTTTCATTCATGGCGATATTAGCGATGCTCAAGCAATAAGAGCCGCCTTAAAAGACATTGATGTAGTTGTAAATTTTGCCGCCGAAAGCCATGTAGACAGATCCATTCTTAATCCTGCGCTATTTATAAAAACAAATGTTGTCGGAACTCAAGTGCTTCTTGATGCTGCAGTAGAAGCAAAAGTAAAACGTTTTCACCATGTGAGCACAGATGAAGTTTTCGGCGCGCTTGACTTGGACACTAAAGAAAAATTCAATGAGGAAACAAAGTATGATCCAAGAAGTCCGTATGCCGCCAGTAAAGCCGCATCGGACCATTTGGTCAGAGCTTACTTTGATACCTACAATTTGCCAATGACTATCACCAATTGTTCCAACAACTTCGGGCCTTTCCAATACCCGGAAAAATTAATACCCTTGGCAATCACCAACTTACTTGAGGGCAAAAAAGTCCCTGTCTATGGTGATGGGCTGTATGTCCGCGACTGGCTTTATGTTGAAGATCACTGTAGTGCTATTAATCTTGTTTTACAAAAAGGCAAAGTAGGAGAGACCTATTGCACCGGTGTTGACAACGACATACCAAACCTGGAAGTCATTAAAAAAATTCTCAAAATTTTAGGCCTTGGGGAAGAAATGATTGAATTTGTTAAAGATCGACCGGGCCACGACCGTCGCTATGCCATTAACGCCACTAAAATTAAAACCGAACTTGGCTGGAAACCCAAATATAACTTTGACCAGGCCCTTGAAATTACGGTCAAGTGGTATCAAAATAATCCCAACTGGTGGAAGAAACTAAAAGACCAGAGCTACCAGGAGTATTACGCTAAGCAGTACAATGGAAAATAGAATTTACAATTTTAAATTTCAAAATTAAAAATTGATTGTAAATTGTAAATTTAAAATTAAAAATTATGAAGTATACATACCTCAACCTTAACAATCTCAACGATCTTATCGAAGGTGTTGTTGTCAGGAAGCTTAAAGTCTTCAAAGACCAATCAGGGTCTCTTTTTGAAACCCTGCGCACCGACTGGAACGAAGTCTATGGTGACATCAATGCGCCGTTTGCCATGCAGTACATGTCCATAACGCCGTCCGGATTGGCGCGCGATGAAGATGAATGGCATGTCCACAAAAACCAAAAAGACCGTTTCATTTGCGCATCGGGCCGGATTGTCACGGCAATTTACGATCCCCGGCCGGATTCCAAAACAAATGGCAAGTTAAATCTGTTGGCGATGAGTCCCGACCTGGAAGAGGAAATGTATATGGTCGTGATTCCGGAAGAAACTTATCATGGCTTTATGGTCGTGTCCAAAACCAAAGGTTGTCTTTTGAATTTCCCTACTCAGCTTTACACCGGGGAAGACGAAGGTCGAGTAAAACACGCCGGCGAATTCACCTGGCAGGATGTAAGGGATGACTTTGACCTCACTTAATCCCAAAATAGCCATTATCGGTGCAAACTCGATGGTTGGGTCGCGTTTTTGCGCGCTGTGGCCCCATCCGGAAAATTTAATTAAAGCCGATTTAAACGGATCTCCAAGTGTCGATATCACAAACGCTGAATCGGTATCAAAATTTTTTCAGGACAACGACTTCTTCACAGCTATCCTATTTTCGGCATTTACCGACGTCGATGCGGCAGAAGCACAAAAAGGAGACAAAGATGGTATCTGTTGGCAAATTAATGTCCGGGGCGTTGGCCATATTGTCCAAATGTGCAAAAAACATAACCGAGGTTTAATTTTTATCTCCACGGATTTTGTTTTTGACGGCCAAAACGGACCTTATGGTGAAGAGGATCCGGTTGGAGTTAATATGGATTTGGTCAGCTGGTATGGTCAAAGTAAAATTGCCGGGGAAAAAATAATAACAGACGAACTTAAAGATTTTGTGATTTTGCGCATCTCTTACCCCTACCGCGCGTTTTTCAAAGACAAGGATGACTTTTTCAAAAAAATCCTAAACCTCTATAAAGAAAATAAATTATATCCAATGTTTGACGATCAAATGATGACTCCAACATTTATCGACGATGTGGCACCCGCACTGCAAACGATTCTAAAAAGCGGTCAAAAAGGGATATTCCATCTGGCCAGTCCCACACAAACAACACCATATCTTATAACCCGAAAACTGATCGAATCGGTCGGCGGTGATCCGGACGCTGCTCAAAAAGGATCAATAGAGCAATTCTTAAAGGGAGCAGGGCAAACGCCGCGTCCCGTTAAAGGCGGCCTAAAAGTTGCTAAAATAGAATCATTAGGTTTTGTGCCCACCACCTGGGAAGAAGGTATCGAAAAAATCAATGTTCAAACAAAAGGGGAGCAGATAACATGACTATTACCGTCATTGGTGCCGGTTACGTTGGTTTGGTAACAGCGGCCGTTTTTGCCGACCTTGGCAATAAAGTTTATTGTGTCGATGTCATCAAAGAAAAAATTGACGATCTCAAAAAAGGCAAAATTCCTTTCTTTGAACCGTCCTTGGCGGAATACGTCCAAAGAAATATCAAGAACAAACGGTTAATATTTACCACAAGTTACTCAGACTCCATACCAAAGTCGCAAACCGTTTTTGTTTGCGTGGGCACTCCTTCAAAGCCCGATGGCCAAGCAGATCTTTCTTATCTTTTTTCAGCCGTTGAGCAAGTCGCCAAAAACCTAAAAGACTACACGCTAATTACCATTAAAAGTACCATCCCCATCGGCTTTGAAGACGATCTGGAAAAAACTGTCAAAAAATATGCTAAATCTAAATTTGAATTTGCCGCTTCCCCGGAATTTTTACGCGAGGGCACGGCCATTGAAGATACTTTACATCCGGACCGGATCGTTATTGGCACTATCTCCAAAAAGGCGGAAAAAATTCTGCTGGAGCTCCACGCACCAATTTCCGGTGAACGTTTAGTTTGTGACATCAGAAGCGCCCAGCTTGTGAAATACGCCTCCAATGCCCTACTGGCCACCAAGGTTTCTTATGCCAACGCCATTGCCATTCTCTGCGAAAAAATGGGAGCAGATGTCGAAAAGGTCCTCAAGGGTGTTGGTTTAGACAAAAGGCTTGGCCGCTCTTTTCTTTATCCCGGGGTCGGTTATGGAGGTTCATGTTTACCCAAAGATGTCTTGGCGTTTATTGCCCTCTCTTCACAATTTGACTACGACTTTTCACTGCTCCGGTCTGTGGACACTATAAACAGCAATCAGGTTTCTAATTTTTTGAATAAAATTAAAAAAGCCTTGGATACCAAAGATGGTCAGGGAAAAGAATTCAGCGGTTTAAAATTCGCTTTACTGGGATTGGCATTTAAACCAAACACGGATGATATGCGTGATGCGCCCAGCGTTAAAATCGTCGAACGAATATGTGATTTAGGCGCCGAGATAACAGCATATGATCCGGAGGCAATGGAAAAAGCAAAAAAAATCTTGCCCAATATTGTTTACGCAACAAATCCCTACGAAGCCGTCACTGGCAAAGATGCGCTCCTAATCATTACCGAATGGCCCCAATTCCGGGAATTGGATTTGGAAAAGGTCAAAAAATTAATGAAAAAAGCGGTAATTATCGATGGCAGAAATATTTATGATAAAGACAAAGTTTTGGCCATGGGTTTCAAGTATATTGGCGTCGGCCGATGAAAAGTGCGCTGATCACCGGTATCGCCGGTTTTGCGGGGAGTCATCTAGTCGATTTTCTTCTAGCCAGTAACATCAATGTTTTTGGTTTATATCATCCCGACCATTCGGTTTTGAATCTGGAACACGTCAAGGACAGAATTAGTCTGATGCCGGTCGATTTACAAAACCCCAAACAAGTAAGCCAAGCAGTAAAAAAAACAAAACCGGATTATGTTTTTCATCTAGCGGCAGCATCTTCGCCGGCTCAAAGCTTTATAAACCCGGCCCAAACGTTGGAAAATAATCTGTTAAGCCAAATTAACTTACTGGAAGCACTCGTTAGCATTAAATCAAAAGCCAAAATACTAATAATCGGTTCGGCGGAAGAATATGGAATCGTCGAAGATGAACAAACTCCGGCCAACGAGCAAACACCTCTGGGATCGGTTTCGCCCTACGCAGTTTCAAAAGTTGCCCAGGATTTTTTGGGCTATCAATACTTTGTTCATTACGGCCTCTCTGTAGTTAGAGTCAGGCCGTTTAACCATATAGGGCCCAGACAATCGACGGATTTTGTGGTGCCCGCCTTTGCTAACCAGATCGCCAATATTGAAAAAATGGGCAGTGGAAAAATATTGGTAGGGAATTTAAATTCATATCGTGATTTCACAGACGTCCGCGATGTTGTCCGGGCATACTTACTGGTCCTCGATCTCGGCGTGCCGGGTGAAGTTTACAATATAGGCAGTGGGAAGCTCACCAAAATTGGTGATGTGTTGAAAATTTTAAAATCCTTAAGCCCCGCCAAGATAGAGATAGTAGTAGAAAAATCACGAATTGTCCAAACTGAGGTAAAATCAATAATCTGTGATTTTTCGAAATTAACAAAAGCGACTGGGTGGAAACCAAAAATTCCCCTTAAAACCACACTTTTTGATACAATAAACTACGAACGAAAAAAATTAACCTAATGGCAAAAAAGCGCGCACTTATTACTGGAATCACCGGCCAAGACGGGTCGTACCTTTCGGAGTTTCTACTTTCCAAGGGTTACGAAGTATTTGGGTTAACCAGAAGAACCTCGACTCCTAATTACGAAAGAATCATGCATATTCAAGACAAAATCCAAATAATTCCTGGCGATTTATTGGACCAGCAGTCTTTAACTTCGGCTATTCTTGAATCAGACCCCGACGAAATATATAACCTGGCCGCTCAAAGCTTTGTCCAGACATCCTGGTCCCAACCCGTCTTAACCGGTGAATTCACAGCCTTGGGAGCGACCAGGATGCTGGAGGCGATGAGACAGGTAAAACCAAATGCAAAATATTATCAGGCATCATCATCCGAAATGTTTGGCAAAGTGCACGAAACTCCTCAAACAGAAACGACCCAATTTCATCCCCGCAGTCCGTATGGAGTTGCCAAAGTTTACGCTCACTGGATAACGATTAACTACCGCGAATCTTATGACCTTTTCACGGTGTCCGGTATTCTTTTTAATCACGAATCACCACGCAGAGGTTTGGAGTTTGTGACCCGCAAAATTTCCCACGGCGTAGCCCGTATTCATCTTGGTCTTGCAGATCATTTGGTACTTGGGAATTTAGACGCTAAACGTGATTGGGGTTTCGCCGGTGATTACGTGGAAGCGATGTGGCTGATGCTCCAACAAAAAACTCCCGAAGACTTCGTCATTGCCACCGGTGAAAACCATTCAGTCGAAGATTTTGTCATCGAGGCCTTTGCCGTGGCGGGAATTAAGGACTGGCGAAAATACGTTAAAACATCAAAAGAATTCATGAGGCCGGCAGAAGTCGATTTTTTGATAGGGGATGCCAATCGGGCCAAAAAGGAATTGCAGTGGAGCCCCAAACTCAGCTTCAAAGAGTTAGTTGCGCTTATGGTTAAAAGCGATATTAAATTACTACAGAAAAGTCCTAAATGAGACTGTGTGTAACCATCCCCACCTACAACGAGGCAGAAAATATTGAAGAAGCCATAAAAAGAGTTTTGGCTCAGGCTAAATTTCTCAAAGCATACGACCTGCATATCATAGTTTCCGATAGTCATTCCCCGGACAAAACGGGAGAAATTGTCAAAAGGATTGCGGCCCGTAACCCCAAAGTCCACTATATCGACGTCAAAGTTAGAGGCTTGGGTGTTGGCTTGATCAAGGGTCACCAATACGCTATCGACAAATTAAAAGCCGATATTCTGGCTCAAATGGATGGCGACCTTTCCCATAATCCGGCCAGCTTGCCTGAAATGGTCAAGTACATCGGGCAAGGTTATGATCTGGTCAATGGTTCAAGGCTGATGAAAGGCGGCAAAAACCTTCTTGGCTGGCATCGGCGTTTGTTTAGCTGGGGATCGGCTATGTATTGCAGAATCAGCTGGGGGACTTGGGGTATTGCTGAATATACAAACTCTTATCGGGTTTTTACAAAAAAATTATTTGAAAAGATTAACCTTAACTCCATTCCCTGGCGTTCGACAACATATATTATCCAGCCGGCTTTTCTTTATGCGGCCATCCAAACCGGTGCCAAAATTAAAGAAGTGCCGATTGTTTTTGTCGATCGTCGCGGCGGCTACTCAAAAGCCAAAATTGTTTCCTACACTTTGGATGTACTTAAATTTGGACTTTTGGTTCGTTTTAACAAATCTAAAACATTCATAAAATTTTTAATTGTCGGCACCATGGGCTACTTTGTCAACGCGGTAATACTTGGCTTACTTTACCGTGGCCAGATTTATTCACTAAGAGTTTTACCTGCTCCAATTTTAAACAGTATTCCCATCAATTCCGGGCCAAGCTTTTCATTTATAACTCTCGATCGTCTATTTTATGCCTCTCTAATCTCGATTGAAGCTTCTATAATATTTCTTTTCATCGCCCACGAAAATTGGACTTTTAAGGACAGGTCTCATAAAGGGCCTTGGTACAGACGCATGCTCAAGTTCAATTTTTCATCACTGGCAAGCCCCGCCATCCAGCTTGTGAGCATTTTATTTTTTGCCAACTACTTGCATCTCAGCGAACAACTTGGTCTTGCTGTTGGTGTGATTCTGGGGTTATCTGTCAATTTCACAATCAACATGTTGTGGATTTGGAAGAAAAAAACAAAATAATACCCAGTGCTTAAAAACTTCTCCAAAATACAACTGGCTCTTTTGACAATCCTTGTGGTTGCGACTGTCTTTCTCCGCTTCTGGCAAATCCGTGATTACGTGGTCTTTCTCGGTGATGAAGGTCGCGATATGTCGGTAATGCGCAAAATGATTCTCCAAACCCGGCCGGTTTTTCTGGGGCCTACAGCTTCGGTTGGGGGTTTTTACCTTGGTCCAATTTATTATTGGATGGCCGCTCCGTTTCTGGCATTAACCCGTTTTGATCCGGTCGGCCCCTCGATTATGGTGGCCATTTTCGGTGTCGGGACGGTCCTGCTACTATTTAAGTTTTTACGGGAAACGGTGGGGTTTTACCCGGCCATCCTGGCAAGCTCACTGTACGCGACCGCCCCGCTTATCGTTCGCTATTCGCGTTCTTCCTGGAATCCCAACCCCTTACCGTTTTTTGCACTATTGATGATCTATTTTGTTTATCTGGCCATCTCGGCGAAAAAATCGCTTTTTTACCTCTTAGCCGGAGCTTGTTTTGGGGTACTAATTCAACTGCATTACCTTTCAATTATGATTTTGCCGGTAGTTCTGTTGATAGTTCTCCTAAACACCAAGGTGAAGACTTTGCCCAAAATTGTACTTCTGTGTGTCCTTGGAGCGGTTGTTACTTTTTCACCATTTTTAATTTTTGAAATCAAACACAATTTCCCAAACTTTCGAACCATAATAGAATTTGTCACCCGGCCAAGCACTCACGGATACAGCTCATTCGATTTACCGGATATGGTTCAAAATTACGGAAATATCTTTTTCGAAAACTTATCCCAGTTATACGGAACCGTGATCACTAAAATGGCGTTTTTGATCATTGCGGCACTGGTTATTTTCAGCTTCTGTGTCAACTATAAATCTAAAGAAAAAAGATTGATCTACTCAATCGGTTTGTTTTGGTTTTTGGGTGGTTTGGTCTTTATAAAATTTTATACGGGCCAAATATTCGATTACTATTATGGCTTTATGTTCCCGGCTCCGTTTTTTGCCTTTGGCATCGTCTCGGCCCAATTTTGGCAAAACATCAAAGCAAGATATCTAATAATTGGCGTTACAGCCATTTGCATTCTTTGGTTCCTGAGCCATGAGTTTTATGTAACACCACCAAACAGATTGATAAACCAAACGGAATCGGTAGCGGATTTTGTCATCGCCAAAACCGAAGGCAAACCATTTAATTTTGCGCTGATGTCGGACCATAATAGCGACCATGCCTACCGATATTTTCTGGATATAAACGGCAATAAGCCAACAGAATTGGAGACAATGATTACAGATCAATTACTGGTAATCTGCGAGGCGCAAAAATGTGAACCGCTTGGTTACCCGACTTGGGAAATAGCCGGCTTTGGAAGAGCAGAAATCCAAGGCCAATGGGAATTGCCAAATATCGGCATCAGTGTATTTCGTCTTACGCACTGGCCGGGTGTTCCCAATCCGGCCGGTAAGCCAGCCGTCAAGGGCAGCAAGTGAGCAAAAATTTTAGTATAATTGACAAGATGAAACTTGAACACGTCATTTCTGCCGGGCAGTTCGACCTTCCCACCCTTCAAAAAATTTTTAAAATCACCGACCAAATAAGAAGTGGTAAGTACAACAAAAAAGCCTTGGATGGCAAAATTATGGCGACGCTTTTTTACGAACCGTCGACTCGGACCAGATTTTCTTTTGAATCGGCCATGCTCAGACTCGGCGGCTCTGTCGTCGGAACTGAAAATGCGGCCGAATTTTCCTCTGCCGTCAAAGGTGAAACCCTCGAAGACACTATAAGAATTGTAAATGGTTATTGTGACGTTATAGTTTTGCGGCACTATTTGTCGGGTGCCTCGGATCTTGCCGCAAAATATTCCAAAGTGCCAATAATAAACGCAGGAGATGGTAATCACGAACACCCAACGCAAGCGCTATTAGATCTCTACACCATTTTTTCCAAGTTTAAAAAACCCGATTTTACAATCGCGATGGTCGGCGACTTGGCTACCTACAGAGCCGTCAACTCACTCTCTCAATTATTGACGCTTTACCCCAGAGTTAAATTTATTTTTGTGTCACCGAAAAAATTGTCAATTCTGCCAACTTTGCGGGACAGACTCAAAAAAACCGGGAACCAATTCGAGGAAACTGACAACCTGGAAACGGCATTAAAAAAAGCAGACATTATCTACATGACCAGAATCCAGAAAGAACGATTGAACAAATCAGATTTTGAGCAATATTTTGGCGTGTACACGATAAACGGTGATTCACTAAAAGTTTTAAGCAAGAATGCCCTCATCATGCATCCGTTACCCCGTATCAATGAAATTACTCCGGAAGTTGACGCTGATCCTAGGGCAATTTACTTTGAAGAAGCTCAAAATGGGGTCTATGTCAGGATGGCCTTACTTCTTTTTCTCTTTGACAAAGCCCAACTCTAAATTGATAATAGTTTAATGCCAAGCAAGCCCTATCTCACCGTCGTCATTCCCGCATACAACGAAGAACCGAACTTTGTAAAGGGTACTTTAGAAGAAGTGCCGGAATATCTGGAAAAGCAAAATTATGCATACGAAGTTTTAATAGTTAACGACGGTTCCACCGACAAGACAGCGCAACTTGCCGATGAATTTGCCAAAAAACACAAAAACATCAGAGTTATCAAAAATCCACACGAAGGTAAAGCGGAAACCGTCAAAAAAGGTGTTGAAGAAGCAACCGGCGAGTTACTTCTTTTTACGGATTTTGATCAGGCAACACCCCTTTCGGAAATTGAAAAGCTTTTACCCTATTTTCCGCAGTACGACATCGTGATCGGTTCACGGCAACTACCCGGAGCCAAAAGAGAAAAAGAACCGCTTCACCGTCACATCATGGGTTTAGGCTTCAACTTGGTTGTCCAGGCAATTGCCGTTCGCGGCATCTGGGATACCCAAGCCGGATTTAAATGTTTTAAAACCGACGTTGCCAAAAAACTTTTCTCAGAGCTTAAAATTTACGGAAAAGCCAAAAAAGTCCGGGGCGCGCTCGTGACTGCATTTGATGTTGAACTACTATTTATTGCCAAAAAACGAGGCTACAAAATCAAAGAAGTACCCATCGTCTGGCATCATGTTCAAACAAGCCGCGTCAGTCCGCTAAAAGATTCGGCCAGAATGTTTAGGGATGTTGTAAAGGTTCGCTTAAATGATCTCCGGGGAACGTATAACTAATCGTCATATTTATGTAAAATGGTTAGGTGGTAGCGAAAGAAAGACTTTTTCTCGTAATTCAGCTAGTTTTTGCAGCCGTTTTGCTTGTTGCCAGTTACGGCTATGTTGACCTCAATTTAACCCTTTCCAGTAACCCCTTTTTATTATCTGCGGTCAAATACCTGCAGTATTTTGCTTACTATCAACGGCCACTGGCAACATCCATATACGTTGCCTTTCTGCTTTTATGGTTTAGTTTTTTTACGCTTGAAATTTACTTATTTTATAAGAAAAAACTGGGATTGAGATTTTTATCCTTCTCTGTTCTTTTTTCTGTCTTGATTCTTATTTTTGCCTACCCCTATCTTTCTTCCGATCTATTTAACTATATGTTTGATGCCAAAATCATTTATTTCTACCACCAGAGTCCGTACTTATATAAACCGCTGGATTTCCCCGGAGACGACTGGCTGCGTTTCATGCGCTGGGTTCATAGATATTCCCCTTACGGCCCTTTATGGTTGGCGTTTTCCCTCTTCCCGACAATTTTAGGGTTTGGAAAATTCGTAACCACATTGTTAGCTTTCAAAATCGTCATTGGTTCTTTTCAGGCAATCAACGCTTATCTGGTCTATATAATTGTCAAAAAAATAGATGCCCCCAAAGCAACGTTGGCTGCCGCCATGTATGGTTTAAACCCTCTATTTCTGATAGAGGGTGTTGCCAATGCTCACAACGATATTGTTTTGGCTTTCTGTTTGTTGCTCTCCATCTATTTTGCTGTTTACCGCAAAAAACTTTATTCTTATCTTTCTTTGACCTTCGGGATTTTTATCAAATACATTCCTGTGCTGATTGCCCCATGGCTGATCTTCTACAATCTAAAACCGCAAAATAACTTCAGAAAAATGGTTTTTCTGTCATTTGCGACGATGGCGCTGTTTACCTTTGTATATTCCTCTATAAAAATATCCGTACCGTTTGTATCCGGCGGTTCTACTCAAGTCCAATTTCAGCCATGGTATCTTTTTTGGACACTTCCGCTGCTAACTTTAGTACCGAGCACAGCCGCGTTTCTGCTTATTATCCTTTTGGGATTTTTTGCTTCACTGCGGTATTATCCATATCTGATCAACGGAGATTGGTCCCAGCCGGGAACAATTGTCTTTCTTAAATACGTAGTTATTATCCCCATTATTTTATTTCTGGTGTTAATCATCATAAAAAATGGCCATAAGTATCTCAAAAACAAAAATTAACATCAAGAGCCTACTGGCTTTTGTTACTATTCTAATCGTCAACTTTTTACTGAGAATCCCGGCCACGGCCAACGGATTTTTTGCCTTTGCCTACGATCAAGGAAGAGACGTATTGCAGGCGTCAAGCATAATTTATGGCCATAATCTAACACTAATCGGTCCGACAACCGGCTTGCCGGGTATTTTTTACGGTGCGTATTGGTACTATTTACTTGCGGCAGTTCTTGCAGTTTCTCATGGTGATCCCCAAATTATAGGAACACTTTTTGGCTGGTTTGGTGTTTTAACCGTTTGTGCCATTTACTTTTACTTAAGATCAACTCTTAAATCTCTGCTGCTAACGTTTTGCCTAACCCTTGCGGTTTCCATGTCCGCATTGTGGATGTTTCGGCCAACCGTTATTTGGAGTACCTCAATCGTGCCGATCTTGATGATTGGTTATTTATATATCTTAAACCGAATCCAAAAGAATTCTTCGCGATTAAATTTCTTTCTGCTGGGCCTTGTGTCATGGGCAACACTTGATTTTGAATTTCCATGGGGGATTGTCATGATCCTTTTTACGCTGTCCCTTCCCATATTTTCTAAACGATTTTTTTTAAAAAAACAATACTTATTTACACTTTTAGGGTTTTTAGTGATGATCAGCCCCAGGATTTTGTTTAACATTCGAAATCAATTTCTGGAGCTAAATACCTTTTTGGCATACATAAAATTGCCTAAAATCTACGGCATAGAAACAAATTTATTACAAAGGTTTTTTTACAGGCTAGATCTTTTTCTTGACAATTTTTCTCAGGCTTTTACAAACAGCAATAAAATTTTAGGCATACTTGTGATTGAGCTGTTTCTATTGGCGATTTTTTTACTGATAAAATTCGATAAAAGCAATTGGAAAAAACTCAAAAATGATTTTATTCTCAGATGCAGTGCTTTGCTCACCCTCTTTTCATTTATACTATTCACTTTTTACAAAGACACTGTTTGGGATTACTATCTCATAGGCCTCCCCATAACCGTTTTGATTATGATTTCACGGATCTTAAATTACACGACGCTCTCCGAGAAATACGCTAAAGCTGTTGCTTGGCTTGCAATTATTGTTCTTTTAATTTTAAATTTTAACCAACAAATATTCCGCCCATTTAGCTTTACATGGCTAGGGGACGGGGGAACTTATAGGACCCAAAAAGCAGTCATGGATTATATTGCCGCGGAAAAACCTCACAATTACACAATCTATGCCTACAGTCCGTCAATTTTTGACTATCCATTCGACTATTTAATATCCTGGTATACAAGCAGCGGCAAAATCGAAAAACCACAAACTTACAGCCGGCTGTTCTATATGATAGTTCGCGAAGCCAACAGTGACCGTTACCTAAAAATTGGCTGGTACGGCGACAAAACCCGTGATAGAACAAAAGTGCTCGAACGGAAGTATTTTCCCGGCAACATAATGCTTGAAAAACATGAAAGATATTAAATTTAAAAAAGACTTACTGGCAATAATATTTTTGCTTTTGGTAAATTGTGTGCTTTTCTTCAAGATATTTTTGTCCGGCTTGTATCCGGTCCCTGGTGATCTTTTGGTGTCTTTCTACTATCCCTGGTATTCCGGTGAGTGGCAAGGATACGATTCCTGGACCACCAGAAAAGAACTGCTCAGTGCCGATGCTATCAGGCAAATTTATATCTGGAAAGATTTTGCGGCGACCTCCTTTAAATCCGGCCAACTGCCCTTATGGAATCCCTACACTTTCAGCGGGCAGCCGCTACTGGCCAATGTACAGTCCGGCGTTTTTTACCCGCTCAATATCTTTTATTTGCTGTTTAACTCCAAAGTCGCTTGGATTATGCTCGTAGTTTCGCAACCAATCCTGGCGAGTCTATTTTGTTATGTATTCTGCCGCAGCCTCAAAATCAGCCGCATTGGTTCGACGTTTAGTGCCAGCGCCTTTATTTTTACAAGTTACATCATAACCTGGCTTGAGAACGTCAATATTATCAGCAGTTACTTATTTCTACCTATAACTCTACTGGCATGCCAGAAATTTTTCGAGACCCACAAGCATCGGTATATAGCGTTGAGCATATTGGCACTATCGTTATCCTTTCTGGCCGGGCATCCCCAAACAGCCATCTATATTTACCTAACGTTTTGCGCATTCTGGCTTTTTAAGTGGTTTTTTCAGGAACGTCGCCTGATAAATGTCGCAGCACTTGTGCTTATTCTGGTTTTCTCACTTTGCCTGTCGGCGATCCAAATACTGCCGACACTTTCATTTTACAAACAATCACCGGTCTCTTTAGAATTTGCTAAACAAGTTTTTGACGAATTTCTTATTCCGTATCAGAATCTTGTGACTTTTCTGGCCCCGGATTTTTTTGGCCACCCCGCAACCGGCAACTTTTGGAGTCGAAATTACGGTGATTTTAATCCCTATATAGGCGTGATCCCACTGGTGCTGGCGGTCATCGGCATTTTTAAAAATAAAAGCAATCAGTTTATAAAGTTTGGCCTCATTGCTGGTGTTTTATTTTTGCTCGCCTCGATAGTCAGCCCTGTTTCTTTAATGATAAAAGTCCTGAAGCTGCCCGTCCTCGATTCAACATCAAGCGCCCGTTTTATGTCAATCACACTCTTTATGCTGATAATCTTTGCGGGTTTTGGGCTGGACAGTTTTATCAAAAGTTTCCAAATGCCCAAAAAGTTGTTCAAACCAATATTTTTAATAGTTTCTTTTTTTGGCGTCATTTATTTATTGCTCTGGCTGCTTAGCAGTTACTTTAAATTCTTCCCGGGCATCGATCCGGTTATCAAAGCGAATTTCACAGTTACCCAGAGAAACCTTCTCTTTCCGACATTTATATTTATGATTATTTCTCTTCCTGTATTCTTTTGGTATTTACTATCTTCGAAAATTAAAGTTAAAAAAGTCATCCCCAATCTTCTGCTTGTTATTGTGTTCGGGGGAACGATCTTGGGCGGCGTCTATTTCAGTAATAAATATTTACCGTCGGCGCCTTTAAGTTTTATTTTCCCCCAGCACAAATTATTTGATTATTTTACAAATCATGCGGGGATATATAGGATTGAAGGCTTTGGGACAGCCTACATAGATCGTAATTTTCCGGCCGTTTATAAACTATACGGGGTAGAAGGATATGACACATTAAGACTTCAAAGATATGCAGAGCTGATGGCGTCTAGCGAAAATGGACAGGTTCCTAAAGTATACCCCCGGTCAGACGCAATGCTACCACCCAGGGAAAACGAGTACCGGATGCGTTTAATGGAACTGCTCGGGGTTAAGTACCTTGCCGACAAGGAGGATGACCCCAAAACCAAAGCCGATTGGCACTATGAAAGATTTACGCCCGATAAACTGAAAGGGGAGTGGCAGGATGGGAAATTTCAGGTTTACCGAAGGGAGAATGTTTTACCACGATATTTTGTCACAAATAATTACGTAGTCATCAAAGACGATAACAAAATAATCAGTAGAATCTATGACAAAAAAACAGATTTAAAAACCTTAATTCTCGAAGAAGAACCGCCGCTAAAAATTGCCAAGGGTGCGAATTATAAAGCGTCTGTCAAACTCGTAAAATATGAACCAAACCAAGCAGTCTTCTCTGTCAATTCGCCTCAAAACACCCTTCTTTTCCTGTCGGACAGCTACGACCCAGACTGGCAAGTTTATGTAAATGGCAGAGTGGCAAAACTGCTCCGGGCAGATTATGCCCTCAGGGCAGTTGCTGTTCCGGCCGGCCAGTCGCAAGTGCGCCTTAGTTATTTCCCAAGATCTGCCGGTCTCGGCATGCTCATATCGGCTGCCAGTTTAGTGTTGTTGAGCGCGGCAAGTTTAGTATCTATTAAAAAAAGAAAATTTTAAAGTGAAGCGCCTAATATTTCCCATTCTTTTGTTTTTACTTTCGATCTTGGCCGTATGGCCGTTTATAAAAACCGGTTTTTTCTCCACCCACGATGGAGATTGGATGGTGATAAGATTTAGTGCTTTTCACCAAACTCTTACAGCCGGTCAATTTCCCACACGGTTTCTCGACAGGCTAAACAATAACTACGGTTATCCGGTTGCCAATTTCCTTTACCCCCTACCTTTTTATGCCGCCGAAATACCCAAGGTTTTAAAGTTCGGCTACGTCGATAGCATCAAAATCGTATTTGTCATAAGTACTATAGCCTCTGTGTTGGCGATGTACTGGGCTCTTAAACAACGCTTCACCAGCCTCGCCGCTTTCGCCGGTGCCGTTATTTATCTTTATATTCCATACAGATTTGTCGATTTATATGTCAGAGGCTCCTTAGGTGAATGCCTGGCGTTTGTGTTTCCGCCAATCTGCATCGGGGCGATTTACAAAATAAGCCAGGGTGATAAAAAATACCTGCCAATCTTATCCATAAGTACCGCACTGCTCATCATTTCTCATAACGTTGTCGCACTTTTGTTTTTACCTTTGATTTTGCTTTTCATCTTTTTTATGCAAAAGAATAAAAAAGAGATGATTATGTTTCTTTTTATAGGAATTTTATGCAGTGCGTTTTTTGTTCTACCGGCTCTTTACGATTTGCAGTATGTGCGCCTCTCGCAAATAAAAGTTTCGGAAATTGCCAACTATTTAGTCAGCCCGCTTAAGATCCTTTTACCCTCTTGGGGATTCGATCCTAATCCCAACAGCCGCGGCGGCATGTCAGTTCAGTTTGGAATCGTCAGTATGGCCATCGTCATTGCAGCGTCTTACCTATTACTTGTCAGGAATAAGCGTGAATACAATTTGATTACCCTCATTGCTGTTTACATTGCCATTTTCTTTTTGATGACGGTTTATTCGGGCTCGGTTTGGCAAAATGTTCCCTACATCGATATTGTGCAATTTCCTTGGCGTCTATTGGCCCTCATTGTCTTTATTTCCGCATTCCTGGGGGCGTACCTCGTAGACAGTTTTAAAAACAAAAAACTGATCGCAGCTCTTATTATCTGCGGATCAATTATCTCCACCCTCCCGTATGCCCTGCCGCATGGCACAAACAATCTCCCGGACACCTTCTATAGCACCAACGAAAGTACCACAACCGTCCGAGATGAATACATGCCAATTTGGGTCAAGACCACAAAAAGCCGGGCCGGAGAAAAAATACAAGTTACACCCCCAGCCGGCTTGGAAAATATGAGCATCAGGCCGGCCTCTTATAGTTTCAATATCAAAAATACCCAAAACACAAACGTTATTGTGAATACTGTCTACTTCCCCGGCTGGCAAGTTAAATCCAATGGTGTCAGCGTGCCCATAAATTACCATAACCCCCAAGGGTTGATTACTTTTAAATTGCCAAAAGGTGAGAGCAAAGTTATAATCAAATACAGTAAAACGCCGGTTCACCTGCTTGCAGAAATCATTTCGCTGGCAGGCTTGGTTGTGACCGGCTTTTTCTTTTACAGATTATGGCGAAAACAAAATTCCTCAAAACAAAATTTCTTGTAACAGGTGGAGCCGGATTCATAGGTTCGGAGATTGTGAGACAGCTTTTGGCCGGTGGTCACCAGGTAAGAATTGCCGATAACTTATCGAAAAAAGACGCCACCGTCGATTCCCGCGCGGAATTTTTCAATGTCGACCTGACAGATCCCAAGCAAACACAACCGGTTTTTGCAGGCATCGATATTTGCATCAATGCCGCAGCCAAAATCGGCGGAATCGGATATTTTCACAAGTTTCCCGCCACAATTCTTTCAGAGAACAACAAAATTTATTCATGCACTTTTGAAGCGGCCGTAAAGTCCAAAATCCAAAGAATGGTCTATATATCTTCTTCAATGGTTTTTGAATCTACGAGCATGTTCCCTTCAAAAGAAGAAGATCTATATAAAATTCCTCCCCCAGTCAGCTCTTACGGATTTTCAAAGCTTTCCGGCGAATGGTACTGCCATTCATTTTGGGACCAATACAAACTGCCATTTTCAATCTGCCGTCCTTTTAACGCTTACGGAGTCAATGAATTTCCAGAAAGGGAGGTTGGTTACGCCCATGTGATCCCGGACATTGTCAGAAAAATCCTCTCAGACCAATACCCACTGGAACTGCTTGGTGACGGCCAACAGTCCCGTTGCTTCACCCATGTTTCAGATATCGCCAGCGGCGTCATTGCCGTTGCTTTACATGCAAACGGAAAAAATCAGGATTTCAACATCGGCTCCGACAAAGAAATTAAGATGATCGATTTGGCCAAAACTATTTGGCAAGTGATGGATATCGATAAGCCATTTAAAGTAAAATTTACCAAAGGTTACGAATTCGATATCAAAAGAAGGGTTCCCAATGTCGGGAAAATTGAAAAGCTCATTGACTGGAAACCAAAGATGAAATTCAAAACCGGATTAAAGGAGGTAGTAGCATGGCTGCAAAAACAAAAAAGCACAGGGAAGTTAAAAAGCTAGTCATCTCAATTGTTGGTGTCGGGAGAGTGGGTTTGCCGCTGGCAATATTTTTAGCGGACTTGGGTCACGAGGTTTGGGGTTTTGACACCGACCAGAATAAGGTGAATATTGTTTCCAAAGGGCAAATGCCTTTCATGGAAGAGGGCGCGCCGGAATTGCTCAAAAAGTACGTTAACAAATCTCTTTTTGTCACCACGAACTTTCAGAATATTAAAAATTCCGACGTAATCATTCTTACCTTAGGTACTCCCGTCGACGAAAATATGAATCCCAGTCTGGTGCAAATTGACAAAGCGCTTGAAGTCATCCGGCCAAATTTAAAAAAAGGTCAGCTTTTAATCTTACGTTCAACTGTCTCGCCCGGTACTACTGAATATGTTAAATCATATTTGGAGGAATCGGGTTTTATTGTCGGTACCAACTTCTATTTGGCTTTTTGCCCGGAAAGAATTGCCGAGGGCAAATCTCTTACTGAGCTGGCAATATTGCCCCAAATTGTTGGGGGAGTCGAGAAAAATAGTACCCAAAAAGCCACGGAATTTTTTAAGTCCCTCGGTATTGAGGTAAGCTCTGCTGACAGTGTCTCGGCGGAATTGGCCAAATTATTTACCAATATGTATCGCTACATCAACTTTGCCATCGCCAATGAATTTATGATTCTGGCGGGTAATTACCACCGTGATGTTTATAAAGTTGTCGATCTCGTCAACCGTAATTACAAAAGAGGCGGATTATCCTTGCCGGGGCTTACGGGGGGACCTTGTCTGTTTAAGGACGGCTTCTTTTTAATCTCCGATGTGCCGTTTGCCGATCTTATTTCTACAAGCTGGAAAATAAATGAGTCGATTCCGTTATTTCTCATCAAAAAGATTCGCGAAAGGACAAGACTGGAAGGCAAAAAAGCAGTTATCCTGGGCCTTTCCTTCAAAGCCGAGATTGACGATACTCGCGAGTCACTCTCATTCAAAGTCAAAAAAGCTTTGGAAAGAGAGCGGGCCAAAGTATTTTTGCATGATCCTTATGTTCCGGGTTATCAAAACGACTTGGACCAAACACTCAAAGGCGCGGATTTAATTTTTCTGGCCACAAATCATAAATATTATAATAGTTTGGATATTAAAAAGCTTAAAAAACTGGTTTCCGCCAACTGTATCATTTGTGATGTCTGGAACGTCTTTAAAACAAATAGAATTATCTTTACCATTAAATCTTTGCAAACCAACAAGACAAAAGACGCGGAAGAAGGACTCGGGGACATATTTTAAACTTCTCTTTGACAGCCTCGAAACACTAAAGCTACAATTTACCAATGCTCCTATCCATTGTCATGCCCGCGTACAACGAGGGTGAAGTTATCCAAAAGACAGTAAGACTCATCCACGAAAAAGTTAACGGTCCGTTTGAACTCCTGGTAGTCTATGATTTTGACGAAGATTCAACAGTTCCTGCAGTACGGAAAATCGAAAATAAGTACAGGCAAGTAAAACTTGTCAGAAACATGTACAAACGTGGTGCTCTAAACGCCATTAAAACCGGGATCGCAAAGGCAAGAGGAGAAGCGGTCTGTGTCATGATGGCCGATTTAACCGACGAGCCTGAAACACTCAATGATATGGTGGAAAAATATCAGCAGGGGTTCGATATCGTCTCAGGGTCGCGCTACATGAAAGGCGGCCATCAAGTGGGAGGGCCTTTTACCAAGCAACTAATGTCAAGAGCGGCTGGTATTAGCTTGCACTATATAGCCGGTATTCCAACCTTTGATCCCACCAACTCATTCCGTCTTTATTCACAAAGATTTCTTAAAAAAACCAAAATCGAATCAAACGGAGGATTTGAGCTAGGCATCGAACTCACGGTCAAAGCCTATTTTGGGGGCTACAAGGTGACAGAAGTCCCCACAACCTGGACCTATCTTGCCAAGGTCTCCAGGTTTAATATGAAAAAGTGGTTACCAAAATACGTAAAGTGGTATTTCTGGGCAATTAACAAGCGCCTAAACGGCTACCCAAAATGATCCCCAAGATGGGAATTAAGCGCATCACAATTCTCCTTTTGCTTACGCTGGGAATCGCCCTATATGTAAATTTCCAAAGTCTTAATTATTATTTTTTTCAGGACGATTGGTTTATATTAAACGACCTAAAAACTCTTAATCCTCTGACAATTTTTCTGCCTAGAAACGACATTATTTACTACAGACCGATTGGCATCCAGACTTTCTTTTTAGTTTCAAAAAACCTGTTTGGCCTGAACCCCTTGGGTTACCACGTTCTGGGTTTTGGGGCATTTATGCTAAGCCTTGTGCTTATTTACAAAATAACCTTTCAACTTACCGCTAAAAAGTTAACAGGATTATTAGCTGCTCTTCTTTACGGAACTGCAGGGATTCACTACATGGCATTGTCATGGTTATCATTAACGTGGAACTACATCGGGCTGGCGTTTTTTCTCCTGGCGCTTAAATTCGCTATAAGCTTCCTTGATACGAACAAAAACAAGTATGTAGTGGGGGCATTTGTATTTTTCCTATTGTGCCTATTTTCTACAGAATTTGCCCTGGTCTTACCGTTTTTTGTGATTGGCATTATCCTTGGCAAAAATATAAAACTCACCAAACAGCTGCTAATTCTTTACTTCAAAACTGCCTTGCCGTACGTGTTTACCGTTTTTGTTTACTTTTTAATTAGGGTTTTTGTGATACCAATACCGGCCGAAGGCGTCTATAGGCCGGAAGTCGGCAGTCATATTTTCAAACATTATATTTGGTATTTTCTCTGGACAATAAATGTACCGGAAATCTTTAAGTACCATCTAAGCTTAACCAACTTCACCTTAACTTCAGAAATGCTGAGTGCGACCCAAAATATAGTCAAGCCAATAATTGGCCTGATATTTACGGAGTTCATACTCCTGGCCTGCAGCAGTTTATTGTATCTGCGCAAAGTTAAAGTCAAACTTGTGGGTATTGCAGCTTGCCTCTTTGCGATTGCTTTGGCGCCCGTTATATCTTTGCCCCATCATACATATGTTTATTACTTAACGTTTGCGGCCCTCCCCGTTATATTTTTAATTTCTATTGTTGTTGACGGCAATTTAAAAAGTAAAAACAAGCTGAGCGTGGGTATTGCTGGGTTATTGATTATCAGCTGGGTCATGTTGTCTATCAACAGCAAAACTTTTAACGAAGTAACCCATTGGGTACCCGCCGAACAAGTAGTTTCCAGGAAAATTGTCCAAGCCGCATTGCAAAACGGTTCAAAAAACCCGAGTGTCATTGTCATTTACCCGTCGTCAAAGCTCGTGAAGCTTTCACTTTTAGACCAGCAAGCCATGAAACTCATTTTTGGCGAGAGAGTGAAAACAAAATATATAGAAACACTAGACGGCCATAGCGTAGCTTTTGGTGATACATTTATTATGTGGGACAGGCCATGAAAAACCGCATCACTTCCGAGATTGTAGTCATTGGATTCATCATCCTCGTGAGCGCCGTCTTGTGTTGGCCGCTAATAAACCCCGGCTTATTTCAAATCCACGACGACCAGCAGGTGGCGAGATTATTCTTGTTTGATCAAGCGCTAAGTGCCGGACAATTTCCGGTCAGGTGGGTGAGCGGGTTGGGATTTGGTTTTGGATATCCGCTTTTTGTTTTTTATCCGCCGTTTGTGTACGCCCTAAGCGAATTGATTCATCTTACCGGTGCCGGTTTTGTTGATTCCATAAAAATCGTCTTTGCCTTAAGCCTGGTACTTTCCGGAATATCGATGTATTTGCTCGGAAAATCGTTTAGCGGCAGATTGGGCGGTCTTGTCGCCGCAGTGTTTTACATGGCGACACCATATCGGGCGCTTGATGTCTATGCGAGGGGTGCTCTTTCAGAAGCTTTTTCGTTTGTCTGGCTGCCTTTGGTGATTCTCTCCTTTTACAAGCTTTCGCAAGGCAAACACGTTAGCAATAAATACATCCTTTTGGGTATTTTTTCGCTGGCTTTTCTAATGACTACCCATAATCTCGTATTTCTGCCATTTACACTTTTTTTGGTGCCGTTTATAGCCTATCTATTTGTAACTTCCGCGAACAAAAAAATATTTTCCGTATCTAGCTTTTTAACTTTGGTGTTATCGGCCGGACTAAGCGCCTTTTTTTGGATACCTTCGCTTTTGGAAAAACAATACACAATTGTCGACCAAATGCTTCTTACCAGTTTGGCCAACTACAATATTCACTTTGTTTACTTTCAACAACTATGGAATTGGCCTTGGGGATTCGGCGGATCTGCGCCGGGCCTGGAAGATGGAATTTCTTTCAAAATAGGCAAATTAAATATAGTCTTGACTTTTGTTTCTGCGTTATTGGCTCTGCTTGTGATGAAATATCGCAACCGGCAACCGCAAGCCAGGCTCACGGTTTTATTTTTCGCGCTCTTTATTTTCGCCGGATTCATGACCACATCTTATTCCCAAATTATTTGGCAAATGTTGCCGCCGTTGGCCTATTTACAATTCCCCTGGAGATTTTTAATTTTTACAACATTATTTTCTGCAATATTAGCCGGTTTATTTATCTACCTTGTCCGGCTGCCAATCTTAAGAATTATCTTCGCCGTTTTGCTTGTCGTTTTGCTGCTTGTCCCCAATATTAAATTGTTTCAACCCCAGTTTTATAGAAGTTGGCTGACAGACCAAGAGGCTACCGGGTCCCAAGTAATCAGTTGGGATGTATCTTCCACATCCTTTGAATACGTACCAAAAGGTGTGGCTCTGCACAAAGGAAAAAACGGTGTAAACGTGCTTAACCTTGAACAAAGAGAGATTCCCAAAAATCCAATCGAGTTATTGGAAGGGCAGGGAGAGGTTAAAAATCTCTCCGTTTTGTCAAACCAAATTAAGTTTAATATGCAAGCATCCGTTAAAACGACAGTCAGGGCCAATCTATTTAACTTTCCTCTTTGGGTCGTTAAGGTCGATGGTCGGTCTGTTAGAATAAATGATACAAATCAACTTAAATTAATTACGTTTACTGTCCCAGCCGGAAGCCATGCAGTCGAAATAAAATTCGAGGATACAACGGTCAGAAAAATTGCCAATATCATTAGTGTCCTATCCTTATTTCTGGTGATTCTTCTTACTCTAAAAAAATGGAACAAGATATCAGTTTAGACATTGAAGCGATTAAGCACCGATCGATACACGGCTTGACGGCACTTATTATTCGGAGCTTTTTTATTCAAGCCTTTACATTCTTTGCCACCTTCATTTTAACGGTCATTCTGGCGCCCTCAGTTTTTGGTGTCTTTTTCGTTGTTTCGGCTATTCTGAACTTTTTTGTCTACTTCTCGGACATTGGTTTAGCGGCGGCATTGGTGCAAAAAAAAGAAGAGATTACCAAAACCGATCTTTCTTCAACTTTTACGATTCAACAGGTAATTATTGTGACCCTCGTTGTCCTCGGCCTTTTGTTTTCAGGTACGATTGGCAAATTCTATAAATTGGATGCCAGTGGTCTGCTTCTATTGCGTGTCTTAATATTTTCCCTATTTTTATCTTCCCTAAAAACGATCCCTTCGATCATTCTTGAGCGGAAATTACTTTTTGCAAGACTGGTCATTCCCCAAATAGCTGAAAATATAGTTTTTTATGCAACGGCCATTATCCTGGCCATGAAGGGCTTTGGGGTTTCCAGTTTTACCTATGCCGTCCTTCTCCGTGGGATCGTCGGTATTATCGTTGTTTATGCGGTGTCCCCGTGGATGCCTTCGTTTAAGTTTGATAAAGTTGTGGCCAAAAAACTAGTCTCTTTTGGCGTGCCTTTTCAGCTCAACAGTATCCTCGCACTGCTCAAAGACGATTTTCTGATCATCATTCTTGGTAAATTTCTATCCTTTACGCAACTGGGTTACATCGGCTGGGCCCAAAAGTGGGCCTTTACACCACTGCGCTTTTTTATGGACAACGTTATCAAAGTCACGTTCCCTTCATATTCCCGGCTCCAAGAAAATAAGGAACATTTGGAAAAGGCCATCAATAAGTCCTTGTTTTTTGTGACCCTTACGGTTTTCCCTTGTGTTTTGGGTATGTTGGCCCTGGCACCGAGAATCGTGGAAATTATTCCCAAATACCAAAAATGGGAAGCGGCCATTCCGCTTTTATATTTGTATGGGATAAACGCTTTGTTTGCTTCCGTCAATACGACTCTGACCAATATTATATTTGCTTTAGGTAAACCCAAAATCATTTTGAAGTTGATGGTTTTTTGGACTGCCCTGACCTGGGTTTTAACTTATTTTCTTGTCATCAAATACGGATATATTGGGGTGGCCGCCGCCTCGGCAATTGTGGCTGGAAGCACGAGTATTATTGTTTATTATGTCAAAAAAGAAGTCAGCGTTTCGATTATTGGCAGCATAAAAGTGCCGGCCGCCGCCGCATTTTTAATGCTATTTAGCATTAAGCTGGTCGGAAATTATATTCCAAACAACGTCATTTCGCTGTTTGCGCTCATATTTCTAGGTGTGGTGGTTTACCTGGCAGTTTCACTGGTATTTCTTAAAGAACAACTGTTGAAAGATATAAAAACCATGTCCCAGTCGCTGATAAAAAGAAGCTAATTGTTTACCCTGTAGATTGTCGCTTTTTCATTTTGAAAAACTTTTTGCAGGTATGGACTGCTTTTTGCGCCGAAACCAACTCCTCTGGAAAGATATACATAACCGATATTGTATTTCTTTAGCAGTTTTGAAACTAAGCTTAAGTCCGTACTTGTATAGATTGCATTAAGATCCATTTCTCTTAATTTTGTATTTTGACCATGATCCCTAAGCACTCCGTCTCCGATTAAGAATATTTGCCGGTTTGTCAGAAATGTTGCATACATAAAAGGTTCGTCTTCGGACATTGAAGGCTCAACGGCAATAACCGCATTGTCGGGGGTGCTGTTTTTAAGGTAAGCAAATGTTGCCAGTTGGCCGTTATTTACCAAAAAGCCTTTTTTGGAAACGATAGACGTTAAATTGTCAGAAATTTCGTATGCCGGCCTGGCAACTGTAAGTACAAAAATCAGAGTAAAAATAATGTAGCGCACAATTTTCCCCATCGATTTTGTCCAGTAGTAAATTGCAATGGAGGCATAGAGTGCCCCTACGATAAAAACATTAATTAAAAATTGGATCGTATTGGCACCACCAGTTTTCTGATAGAAAAAAGAACCCGCAACCAGGCTCACAAAAATTGCGCTGATGAGAAAAATATTAATTTCTTTCGGAAGCAGCCTAAGTGATTTTTTGCTCTGGAAAAAGCCCAGGTTAACGGTTCCAAAAAGAGTTACAAAATAAATCAGTATAAAAACAATTTCAAGAACTGCAGCCAGGATGAAATTTCCGTTCTGTTGAGCCATGAGACGCAGGTAGTCCAATTTGGAAAGTGCCAAATCTTTATGCTCCATGAAGTTTTCAAATCTCCAAAGTCCGTTGAAGTAAAGCCCGCCCGCACTGATATTATTCGGAATGTAGTAAAGTAGGGAGATTGCAAGCGCCGCTATCGGCACGATTAAGAGTTTGTACTCACGCTTAATCAGAAAATAAAGTCCCAGAGCGGCCAGGCCGGAAAGTGCAAAGATACCCGTATACACTTTAAATCCTACAAGAGTTCCCATCAAAATAGCCGTCAATATGCCTGCATACAAACTTCTTTTTTTTATAAATATTGCCAACATGCAAATGCCGCTAAGCAGTAAGGCAATCGAAAGCGCTCTGGGCGGCCCCGCCAAAAGCTTTGAGGCATCATCCATAATAGTCACGTTAAAATTTAAACCCTGGCCTCTTGAAAACAGTAAAAGATAGATAACATCACCGCTCGCGTAAAGAAAAATTAAAAACCAGCGCGTGATTATCTTGTTAAGCTTCAATAGTCCGCCCAAAATATAAGCTGAACCGCCCAAGAGCAAGGCTGTAAGCAAACTCATAAACTCAAATTGCGTTTTTATAAAATCCAGATTAAAAATCCGCGCCATGTCGGCTGACAATAAATTAGAAAAGTAATGATAGTTTTTTACATGGACTCCGGCCATTCCCGGCTCGTAAGGGGGAAAGTTCTTTACAATTTCGTTTGTTAGTGACAAATGATATATGGCATCAGGGACGCCGCGGCAGCAGAAATAAAGACCATCGGCTGTCTTGACGCCAATAAACCAAACAGCGGACAAATTCATCAAAGTGCCAACAACGATAATTAAAATGCTGGCTTTGTCGAGTTTCGGAAAAACCGGTTTTGCCAGTTTTAAGTTTTTTCTAGATAGACCCAAGAAAATACCCAAATTCACCAAAATATATAAATAAGAAAGGAACCTCAGACCCAGAAATCCAAAAATATACGATTGTATCACCCAAAGCACCAACCCCACTGCCATGCCCAAAACGATCTTTTCCAAAAGAGGTCTTTTCAGCGGATATAGCACATTGCTCCCGGGAATCAGGAAGGCAAAAAAAGAGGCTATTGTAAAAATAAAAAAGGGAAACATTCGGCTGTCACTTAGTTCCTACTCGATAGTAACTTCGTTCATCTTGTCGCCAACTGCAATCTTATCGACAACATCGAGGCCTTCAACGACTTGCCCAAATATTGTGTAGTTTTTCGGTAGCGGATTGTCTGCCAGCATAATAAAAAACTGACTGCCGTTTGTGTTTGGTCCTGAATTTGCCATGGCCACAATTCCCCGATTATAGTCTCTGGTAACGGGTTCATCTGCAAAAGAATACCCGGGGCCGCCGGTACCGCTACCATTAGGGTCGCCCCCCTGGATCACAAAACCTTCTTCGCGCCTATGGAAAGTCAAACCGTCGTAGAACTTGTCCTTAGCCAAAAAAATAAAATTAGAGGCGGTCTTGGGGGCATCTTCAAACAACTCAAACACAATTTCGCCTTTATCGGTTTTAATTCTGGCTTTTTTGCCTTTGATTTCAGAAGCGGCTAAAGTTGCCGGGGCCTGAGTGTAAGTTTTATTGGTCATCTGTATTGCCTCTTTGGTTCCTTCTTTTTTGGCTAGGGATAACGGTGAAGGACTAGCGAGGGCATTGTTACTATTATCCTCCTTTTTAAAGGTCTGCGCAAAAAAAAGAATGCCGACTGCGATGATAACAACAGCCAGGATACCAAAATATCCGGTTTTGCTCATTTGGAGACAAGTCTAAAATAGCTTTGAAAAAATGTCAATCAACACTTACCCAAAAAACTCTAAAAACGATATAATGAACCTGTTTCATAACTCGCTTTCCAAGCTCGTTTAGAAATGGTAGGTTCATTGCGCAGGTTAAAACCAGCTAAATGACCTGTTTCATAACTCGCTTTCCAAGCTCGTTTAGAAATGGTAGGTTCATTGCGCAGGTTAAAACCAGCTAAATTTGAAGATCAAATGATAAAAAGTAGAGCAGATAATCCGATTGTGGCACTTGTGATCCTCAATTTTAACGGCCTCCAAGAAACCTTAGATTGCCTGGAAAGTGTGCGCAAGATATCTAGTTCGGGTTTTTTGCTGAAAAAGATTGTGGTCGATAATGCTTCTACCGATGGTTCCACAGAAGCCCTCTCAAAATTACAAGATATCGAACTGATTAGTTCTCCCGTAAACAAAGGTTTTTCCGGCGGTATGAATTTGGGAATCAATTTTGCACTAAAAAATAAGGCAGACTACATAATTATTTTAAATAACGATACCATCGTCGACCCCGGCTTCATCACTCATCTTTTAAAAGAAACCAGTCGTGCTCAAATAATTTCCCCTAAAATTTATTTTGCCGCCGGTTTTGAATTCCATAAAAGCCGATACAAAAAATCAGAACTTGGCAAAATTATTTGGTATGCCGGGGCAAGCATCGATTGGGAAAACGTTATCGGAGTTCACAGTGGAGTCAATCAAGTGGATCACGGTCAGTTTAAAACGGGCAAAACCGCCCTGGCTACAGGCTGTTGTATGATGGTCTCGTCCGCAGTTTTCCAAAAAATCGGTTTGTTTGACGAAAAATATTTTCTATATTTGGAGGATATGGATTTTTGTCAGAGAGCAAAGCGCGCCGGCTATGAAATATTATTTGATTCGGCCTCTGTAATTTGGCATAAAAACGCCTCGTCTGCCGGAGGATCCGGGTCAATGCTACAGGATTATTACATAACCAGGAACAGATTATTATTTGGCTTTAAATACGCAAAATTAAAAACAAAAATGGCGCTGTTAAAATCAGTTTTTGGGCAATCAAAAAACAATTCCACCAAAAGAAAGGCTCTAATCGATTTTTTAACTTTTAAATATGGCAAACAAAATTTCTAAACTAGACGTATCAGCCCTTGTTTTAACCAGAAACGACGCTCCCATGCTGGAGGGTTGTCTCCAGCAACTGGATTTTGTCAAAGAGATAATTGTTCTGGACCAGCAGTCGACGGACAATACAGTCGAAGTTGCCGCGAAATTTACAGACATTTTAATCAAAACTGCAAATTCAAACTTTGCCCAAAATCGTAACGAACTGGCCAAAAAAGCCAAGTCTAAGTGGTTGCTTTATCTGGATACAGACGAGAGAGTCACCGAAAAAAATGTTGTTGAAATCAAGGAGGCCATCGGTAACGCCCAATTCCAAGCCTATTATTTTCCGCGTAAAAATATTGTTTTGGGAAAGTGGCTTAAGCACGGCGGTTGGTGGCCCGATTACGTCCCCCGACTTTTTGAAAAACAAAATTTACAGCGCTGGTACGGTGCGGTCCATGAAAGTCCCGAAGTTAAAGGTAATTACGGATATTTTAAAAATCCCATCGCCCACTATACGGCCAGAAGCATGGACCAGATGCTCCACAAGTCAGTTGTCTGGGCCCAAGTTGAAGCAAGGCTGTTTTTTGAAGCAAACTTTCCAAAAGTTAACATATTCCGGGTCATAAAAGCATCGGTTCGTGAATTTATTAGGCGCTACTTTGTAAAAATGGGAGTTCTGGATGGTACAGTTGGCTTGATAGAAGCCGTTTATCAGTCACTGCATCAGGCGATGGTTCTTGTATATCTATGGGAGATGCAAAATAAAACCAAGGAACGGTTCGAAAAAATTACCAATGACTAGAAAAAATATATTGAAGAACAAGAGCTTTTTTTTCTATGATTCGTATGAGCGGCATCGAAAAATAGCCGAACTGATAGGGGAATCCAAAACAATTTTGGACGTCGGAGGCCAGCTGGACGCGCTTTCACAGTTTTCCGAGAGTAAACAAATCACCGTCGCCAATGTGGCCGGTTCTCAGGAAAAAAGTGATGTCACACTAAAGGGTAAAAAATTGCCATTTATGGATGACGCATTTGATTGTGTATGCGCCATCGATGTTTTGGAACATATAGACTCCCGTGAGCGTGGCAGTTTTATAAAAGAATTAGCCAGAGTGGCTAAAATAAAAGTAGTCTTATCGTTCCCCATTGGTACTCCCCAACACGTTGCCTACGAAACTCACCTGGAAAAAGTTTTAAGCCGGAAGGGGATAGACGTTACTTATCTTAAAGAACACATCAAATATAAACTTCCAACCGTCGAGCAGATAAAAAGTATCTGTAAGGATTTTCAGTATGATTTATTTTACTCCGGAAATATCAAACTAAATAAATACCTTTTCTCCTTTTTTCTCTTTGATCCAAAGATAAAATTGGTACGCAGATCCACATACTATGCAAAATTAACATTAAATGCTCTTTCAAATCCCATTCTATATTCATGGCTCGCCAAAAAACCATATACGGCAACAGTGAACCGGGCATATTTAGTCATTAACAAAAAATAAATGAAGTTAGGTTTTTTTAGCCCTTATTTAGACACATTTGGAGGCGGAGAGCGCTACATGTTAACTTTGGCCTCCCATTTTTCGCAAAACAAAGATGTCGACATTTTTTGGGATCAACCTAAGATAAAATCCTTACTTTCAAGATTTCTTAAAATAGACCTAAGTAAAACCAGTTTTGTTAACAATATATTTACGCAAAGCAATCTAAAAAAAATCCAAAGGACACGATCTTACAATTGTATTTTTGTCCTTTCGGATGGGAGCATCCCGCTTTCTTTTGCCAGGAAAAACATTTTACACTTTCAAGTTCCGTTCAGCTTTGAAAAACCCAATTTAAAAACAAAGTTAAAGCTTAAAAGATATAAATACATAGTCTGTAATTCAGCTTTCACAAAAGGTTACATCGATAAGAGTTTTAACGTTTCTTCGCGGGTCATATACCCGCCGGTGGACGTTGTCTCTATTCAACCCGCAAAAAAAGAAAAAATAATCATCTCGGTCGGACGCTTTGGTCCTCACCAGCTCCATCCCAAGAAACAAGAGGTTTTGATAGAAGTTTTTAAAGAACTGTCAAAAAAAGCTCCGGGGTGGAAATTTGTACTCGCGGGTCAGGCAAAAAAATCAGACGAAAAATACTTAAATTCATTAAAACGCACCAGCCGTGGCTTTGCGATCAGAATCGTTCAGAATATGCCCATAGAAAAACTTCGCAAACTTTATTCACAATCATCGATCTATTGGCACGCAACGGGGTTTGGTGAAGATGAAAATAAAAATCCGGAAAAAATGGAACACTTTGGTATTTCCACAGTAGAAGCCTCTGCTGCCGGAGCGGTGCCGGTGGTTATTGGGCTTGGTGGTCAAAAAGAAATTGTCAAAAACGGGGTAAACGGTTTGTTATGGACCACAAAAGCCGAGCTTTTTGAAAACACCCTGAATTTAATCAATAATCCCGCAAAGCTGGAACAGCTTTCAAAACGAGCGGTGCAAAACAGCAAGAGATTCAGCGAAGAGGTTTTCTTTAAAGAATATGAAAAAATATTTCTTTCCTAAGATCTCCCCAGGCCTTGTCGTCTGCATTCTGATTGTTCTTTTATTTTTCATCCCCAATTTACTCAAAGGCCAGATACCAATACCGGCAGACAGCTTAATTGGTTTATATCACCCTTTCAGAGACATCAGCCTAGATGGCTACAACCCGGGCAAATTTCCGGTAAAAAATCCTTTAATCACCGATCCTATTTTACAAACCTACCCTTGGCGCAGTCTTGTTGTTAGCAGTCTTAAAAACTTCCAATTACCTTTTTGGAATCCAAATAGTTTTTCCGGCCAACCGCTGTTGGCAAACGTCCAGTCTGCAACCTTCTCCGTCTTCAATGCCCTCTTTTTCGTTTTGCCTTTTGATTCAGCCTGGGGTTTGCAAATAATCTTCTCCTCTGTGTTGACGGCCATTTTTATGTACCTCTTTCTCAAAAATATTCGTGGCGGTGAAAAAGAAATAACGTCGCTTGCGGCCATCTTTGGCAGTTTAACTTTAACCTTCAGCGGCTTTTTTATCGCTTGGTTGGAATGGGGGACGATCATCACAACCGCCATGTGGTTACCGCTTGGGCTATTGTGTCTACTAAAACTTCGTTCCCATAGAAGGGGTCTTTGGTTTTTACTGTTGGTGTTTGCTCTGGTCCAGGTGGCGGTCGGGGGCCATTTACAAACAGCCCTGTACGTGTTCTTGGCTTTTTTGTTGTACGCCGTCTATCTGTGTTTTGACAAAAAAAGTATCGAGACATTAATTCTCGCTCTGTGCGCCTTTTTCTTTTCAATCTTAATTGCCGGCCCCCAACTCCTGCCGACTCTCCAATTTATTAACAACTCCGCCAGGGGCTCCGATCAAGGCTATTATCCCCATCGCGAAGATTGGTTTATTCCTCCCCAAAACTTATTGCAAGTAATTATCCCGGATTATTTTGGCAATCCGGCCACATATAACTATTGGGGCATTTGGAATTACGCCGAATTTGTCGGCTTCATCGGGGTTATTCCCTTCTTTTTTGTCATCCTGGCCCTATTTTACAAAAAAAGGGAAATTACTTTTTTTGTAGTACTGCTTACCGTCTCGCTGGTTTTGGCATTGCCAAATGTAATTTCACTCATCCCATATCAGCTAAGAATTCCGTTAATATCATCGCTCCAACCCTCCAGAATATTATTTTTAATAGACTTTTCCTTATCAGTCTTGGCGGCATTTGGGATGTTTTACCTGCAAACTGCTCAAAAAGGGAAAAAGGCGCAAGCCGCCGCTCTTATTTGTCTATTTACAGTTTTGGCGGTGGTCGCCACGACGTTTGTTATCGGCAAGGATTTTCCCACCGATCAGGTTTCAAATCCCCAGGCAATCGCTCTTAAAAATTCCTTATTACCGGCAATTGCAGCAAGCGCGCTACTTATTCTTATTTTTGCAGGGTCATTTTCTAAAATTAAAAAGCAATATATTTTAATTGCACTGATTTTAATTGCCATCGCCGATCTTTTTCGGTTTGCCTATAAATTCACTCCATTTTCCAAACTGACTTGGATTTTTCCGGAAACTGAAATAACCACATATTTACAGACCCAAAACAAGCCGTTTAGAATCATGTCCACCGATCGGCGTATTTTGCATCCCAACACCTCAAGTTACTACGGCATCGAATCGGTCGAAGGCTACGATCCGTTATATCTTAAAACGTATGGTCAATTTGTGGCTTCTTGGCAGGGCGGTCGTTTCGAGCCGACGGTGCCGTCGTTTAACAGAATTGTCACCCCCCAAAAACTTGATAGCCCTACCATAAACCTTTTAAACGTCAAGTACGTTGTGAGTTTTGATGAGATCAAATTACCGGGATTTGAAAAAGTAAAAGAAGAAGGGATAACCAAACTGTACAAAAACAATAATGCCCTGCCGAGAGTATTTTTTGTCAACGAGTTGGTTATGGCCGACAATACAGAGGTCTACCGCCAGTTAAGTTCCGAGAAATTTAACTTTAGCTCGAAAGCCTTTTCAACCTCATCGGGCACTTCCTATAAATCCGCAAGTTCGGCCGAGGCAAAGATTATTTATTATTCCCCAAACAAGATTCAAATATCCACCAAGTCCCAAGCGGTCAAACCGCTAATTATTACAAACGTGTTTGATCCCGGCTGGAAAGCAACCCTTGATAAAAATCCGGCTGCGCTTTTGCCGGCCGATATTATTTTTCAATCAGTAATTGTGCCTCCCGGAAACCACATTGTCGAAATTACTTACCAGCCGCCCAATTTCTTTTTGGCTATAATTGGCAGTGTTATTGGTTTAATTGGAGCCGTTTTTGTATCATGGCTTATATGGTCCAAAAAGTTTCTGTCATAATTCCCAACTTCAACGGCCGGGAAATTCTCGAGAAAAACTTACCCATTGTTCTCAAAAATTGTCCCGATTGTGAAGTTATTGTAGTTGACGATGGTTCGACCGATGATTCAGTGACGTTTTTAAAAACTATAAAAGGCATAAAGATGATCGTGCAAAGCCAAAACCAAGGCTTTTGCGCAACTGTTAACAATGGCGTCAAAAATGCCGGGGGCGATTTGGTATTGTTGCTTAATTCCGATGTTGCCCCAAGGCCCGGTTTTCTCCCGCCGCTGCTGAAGCACTTCAAAAGTAATCCTCTATTGTTCGCAGTTGCCGCCCAGGACAGCAGTCACGAAAATAATACAGTCATTGCTAAAGGTCGGGGCGGTGCGGCAATTACCAAGGGCTTCTTTTTGCATTATGCCCTTAAAATTATCCCGGGAGAAACCCTCTGGGTGTCTGGCGGCTCCGGCTTATATGACCGGAAAAAGTTCCTAAGCCTTGGGGGACTGGATAAAATCTTTGCACCTTTCTACTGGGAAGACATCGATTTGTCATATCGGGCCCGCAAAGCGGGCTATTTTTGCTTGTTTGAACCGGGCTCTGTTGTGGATCACTACCATGACCAAGGTGCCATCAAAAAAACAAAAAAAGAAAATTACATAAAAACGATTTCTTATAAAAATCAGTTTCTGTTTTTTTGGAAAAACATTTCGGACCCGCTTTACAATCTCCAGCATTTATGCTTCTTGCCCTACCATTTTTTTATTGCCTTGGCCAAAGGCGACTGGTCTTTTTACAAAGGCTTCTTCAAAGCGTCTTTACAAATACCGTCTTTAATTCTAAACTACGACTGGCAATTGACCGGAAACAGCAAATCAGACCGGGAAATATTAAAAGATTTTGAAAAATAAACAGCAAGCTTCAAACCATAATATACTTTGGAATCCCAAAAAAGCACCTAAAATAATTATTGTGATGCCGGCTTATTTCGCTGAAAAAACAGTGAAGCAGACATACGACGACCTACCGCTGGATTTAATTTCCGAAGTGATACTTGTTGATGACGCCTCAACAGACAAAACGGTTCAGGTGGCCAAAAAGTTGGGGTTGAGTGTTTTCAAACATGAGAAAAATAAAGGCTATGGCGGCAACCAGAAAACTTGTTACGATCAGGCGCTGAAGAAAAATCCGGATATTGTGATCATGGTGCACCCGGATTACCAGTATGACCCAAAACTGGCCGGTGTTTTATGTGAACCAATCGTCAATGGCCGGGCCGATATTATGCTTGGCAGTCGCATCCAAAGCCGCAGACAAGCGCTGGCCGGCGGCATGCCGAAGTGGAAGTATTATTCCAACCGCTTTTTAACGATGTTTGAAAATATTGCTTTGGGGATAAATCTCTCCGAATTCCATTCCGGTTACCGCGCCTACAGCGCCAAAGCGCTAAAGATGATTCCGTACCGGACTTTTTCCGACGATTTCGTTTTCGATCAGGAAGTCTTGATTTCGGCAGTTTCTTACGGGTTAACCATTTCCGACACTCCTGTTCCCTGCAAATATTTTCCCGAAGCGTCCTCGATAAATTTTAAAAGGTCGGCAACCTACGGCTTAATGACCTTGTGGACTGTCTGTCTATATCACCTAAATAATTTGGGAGTAATCAAATCCAAAATGTTCAAACCCCGCCCTAAAAACTCCTAAACTTCTTGACCAAATTTAACCCCTTTTCCTTTAATTGCTCGTCAACCTCAATTAATATTACACCCTGCCCTCTTTGTCCATAGACGACCTTGGTGCCTAAGGGGGAAAGCAAGATTACCGGAACAACAGCCAGATCTTCTTCACCATTGACCACAAAAGTCTCTTCATGTTTCTTCTGGTCAAAGAAGGTATAAACCGCCTCACTCAACGCAGAACTGATCGTCCCGGGGAAATTGTCGACTTTGATAATTTGCTTTTTCGGATAAACTCCCAAAGTACTTAAATCTTCTATTTGTTTTTTTCTATTGATTTTAAAATCAATGATGATTAAATTCGCAAAAACCCCAAGTCGGCTTAAGGTTTTTGTAACTTCGTCACCAACACTAACAACCATCAAGGAGCCGCTTTGAAGCGCTTTTTTTAAGAGTCGTTCATTTGTAATAATTGCTCCAAATGGTTTTTCAAAAATCGGACGTAGGGGAGTCGGCAGTCCCAGGTTTTTGCCATCCAGGTATTGCCAATAAACGACACCATCCCGAGAGATACTGCCTTGGCGGATTCTGGTTGTGGATATTTTTAACTGGTCATCGGCTAGTATCGTTGGGGCAATAATTATCTCAATCACCGCCAGCCCCAGCTTTTTTCTTTGGAGATTAATCGCCTGCGCACCCTGAATTGTTTCTGTCGTTACCACAATTCCGTCAATGCTTTGGTCGCTTACCGCAACGCCGTAAATATCGTCAATTTTGACAATGTCCGCTTTTGTCCGATTCTCACCCAAATATTTTTCAAGGTCTAATAGGCGCTGCCCGTAGCTGGCAGTCCGGTCCTTTTTAAGTTGATCCCTAGCCATAGTATCACTGGCCAAACCAATCGTGACCTTGTTGCCCTTTTCCAGGGCAAATTCTATCAGCCGCTTATGACCCAGGTGCAGTAAATCAAAAGTGCCGCCCAGAACCAAATGTTGATATTGACGTTTCACAGAAACTATCATAATACTCCCAATCTAAGCCATTTTCCAGAAAACTTTGTCAATCTGAGCGAAAAGATCACGGTGTTTATAAGTTTATGAAGCGAATTTTGAGCGAAGATCAGAAACCCGCGGTTGTTAGGTCGTGGGTTTCTATTTAACAAGGGTCTGTATTAAAATTGCTCAGAGCATGTCTAAACTTAAACTCCCAGGTCTTGTCGACGTTCACGTTCATCTTCGGGAACCGGGCGCCGCCCAAAAAGAAGATTTTTCAACCGGAACAAAAGCGGCCATTGCCGGCGGCTTTACGCAAATATTGGACATGCCCAACAATACGCCGCCTACAACCACTCCTGAACAATTACAAAATAAAGCCGGTTTAGCCAAAGACCGCATCTGGTGTGATTTAGGATTTAATTTCGGGGCGACCCAAGACTCCAGCCAATATTTTCCCCAAGTCTGTCAAAAAGTTTTCGGGCTGAAACTTTATATGGGTAAAACCACCGGTCCGCTTTTGATCAGCGACCCAAAAGAGCAAGAATTAATTTTCCAATCCTGGCCGGGGCCCCAGCCTATCATGGTGCACGTAAATGGGCCAGAGGTTCAACAAGTGATCAGTCTGTCCCAAAAATATAACAAGAGTGTTCATGTCTGTCATGTCACCGGCGATCAAATGGAGTTTATCGTAAATGCCAAAAAGCAAAACATCAAGATTACCTGCGAAGTGACACCTCATCACTTGTTTTTGCAAAAAAATGATCTGCCAAAATTAGGATCTTTGGGAGAAATGAAACCGCCTCTTGAAGATGAAGCCTCCCAACATCTCCTTTGGGAAAATTTAGAATCAATAGACATGGTCGCCACCGATCATGCGCCCCATACACTTGCGGAAAAACAGCAAGAGCCCGCTCCCTTTGGAGTTCCGGGACTCGAAACAGCGCTACCCTTGATGCTCAACGCGGTTTTTGAAAAAAAACTTTCGATAGAAAAATTAATCTCTATGATGGCCGAAAAACCGCGTGAAATTTTCTATCTGCCGGTGCAAGACGATACCTATGTGCAAGTCGAGGACGCCAAAGTTTATCCGCTTGCCGACCTGAAACTGCAGACGAAATGTCAGTGGACGCCATTTAGCAGTTTGCAGGGTCGGGGCGAAATAACCAAAGTCGTCCTTAGAGGTACAACAGTTTACGAGGGCGGAATGTTTTTGGGGAAACCAAGCGGAAAAGTGATGAGGCCCCAAGTTACTTAGAAAATAAATGTAACTCTTCAACAATTTTGGCAATCAGCGATTCGCTGTTTACCGCCATCTGTTTATGGGCCAGCTCGACGTTTTCACTTTTTGCCGTGAATTTAATTTCCGCCGGACCTGTTTTTACTCCCTTGATCCGGAATTGGGCATAAGCGACTTGACCGGGAAAAACTTCTTTTGAGGAAAATTTAAAGTTTCCGACCTTGGCATTGGTGGCCTTAATCGTAAATGTCGTATTTTTGCCCAGTACCCATACATAATTGCCGACGTTTCTTAATTTAATTTCACCCTTATCTTCCAAATTGGTTATCAGAGTTTTCGGTATTTTAAATTCAAAATCAGCGGCCTTGTTTTCTCTGGTCGGTTGCCCTTTGGTCTTGGCTAAATTTTGTACGGCATAATAATATTTGAAAAACTTTTCCTTGATAGTCTCCGACTCTGCTTTGAACGAAAAAGCCCCTAAGGTAGCGTCAGGGAAATTAAATACAAAAGGAGTAACGGCGACGATGTTGCGATCCTGCCAAATATTGTCAAAGGCGACTCGGTAAAAACCGGCAATTGTTTCTTCATCCAAACCTCCGGAGTGTTCATTTTGACGCTTCCAACCCGTCTCTGTGATAAAAACCGGCAATGTTTTTCCATCTATAAATGTCGAGATTAAATTTTGCTCCCAAAGATAACCGCGGATACCTAGTCTTCCGTCAGTGTAAGGGCTGGCCACAAAACCGGGATTAGGGTAGGAGTGAGACGCCCAGCCGTCTAACTTTTTGAAAATTCCGGGTTGGGAATTTTCCATCGTGTTATAAAAAATACCGGCATCCATCGAAGAGCTTGAATTTGGCAGCGCCAGGTCAAGCGGGGCGTTCAAGATAAAAAAGTCAGCACTTTTAAGCTTCAGGGCATTTGTTGTTTTTGCCAGTTCTTTTGCGTAATCCGTCGGGTCGACCGTTCCGCCCCACTCTTGTGCATGATTAACCTCGTTGTAGACCTGCACATACCTGTTTTTCACCGGCCAATAAAGCTTACCCAGAAAATCTGCCCACTGGACGGCATCCTCGTCACCGGGACGCTGCCAGTAACCCTTGTTATCAAAACCAGTCGCCAGCCTTACAATCGGAATCAGCCGTTTTTTAGCCAGTTGATCAAAAACATTTTGCCAGCGGTCGACATTCCTCTCGCTTTTTTTAATGATAATAAGCACCCAGCCCCAATCGCCGTTTGTGTTAACCAGCTTGGAAGCATCTTCGATTTCTGCATCCGGGGAAAGCAGCGTTATCCCAACTTTATTGTTTGGAAAAAGTCTTGGGTCAACGACGGCCAATGCACCTTTAGGCAAACACCAAGAGATCATCAGCATCAGCAAAATTGTTATAAAATATTTAATCATCGCCTTCATGCTTGTGCTAGAATTTCCTGTGTATGAAGCTTTGGTTTAGACCCGCCTTCCTGGCAATTTTAGCGCTTCTTATTTTATCAGTTCCGGCGCTTTTTGACCTAACCCGGCCCGGTTTTTACACCAGTCACGACGGCGAGACGCACGCGGCCCGCATTGCCATGTACTCTAAGGCGCTTACCGATTTTCAGCTGCCGCCCAGATTTGCGCAGACTTTCTATAACGGTTTGGGCTCGCCAATATTTGTTTATATTTATCCGCTCCCGTACTTATTAGGCGCTCTCATTCACTTTCTGGGTTTTGGCATCGCCGACTCTTTCAAAATCTTAATGGGTGCCTCATTCATATTTTCCGGCATTTTCACTTATCTTTGGCTAAGCTATCTCCTCAAATCGTCAAAAGCCGGCTTCCTTGGCGCACTGTTTTATATGTGGTCCCCGTACCGCTTTTTGTTAATTTATGTCAGAGCCTCAATTTCCGAAATCCTGGCCTACACTTTCGTACCGTTAGCCCTTTATTTTTTAACCAGATTAATTATTGAGCGAAAATTACTTTTCTTGCCCTTAAGTGCTTTTGCCATCGCCCTCATACTGCTGTCGCAAAACCTGGTTGCCTTAATCGTTATGCCCATAATTGGCATCTATTGCATTTTATTAGCCGTTATAAATAAATCTTTTAAAAGCCTGATTTTAAGCCTGCTGGCCGCAGTGTTAGGATTGCTAGCAAGCGCAATTACTTATTTACCTTCTATTTTTGAAAGAAATTATGTCCACTTCGACTCGACGATCAATCAGACTTATGTAAACCATTTTGTCACACTGGCCCAGCTTATTAAGTCTCCCTGGGGCTACGGTTTCGATCTTCCCGGGACGATAAACGACCAGTTGTCTTTCCAGATCGGAATCGCCCAGCTTTTTGTCGTCGCAATAGCTTTACCTTTGATAATTTTGGGATTGGCCAAGGGCCGTTTTTTGTTAAAACAAAAAAATGTTGGCAATGCCGGCGTTGCGCTATTTTTCCTCATTATCCTGCTAATCTCCGCCGGGCTTATGATTGAAACGCCGGCGACTATTAAAATCTGGCAAAACATCAAAGCTTTTTCAATTATCGATATCCCCTGGAGATTTTTAGGCGCGATCGCCATTTCTTGTGCATTTTTAGCGGCCTACGTGACCAAAATGATCAAACCCGGGCTATTCCTGATTTTCTTGGTGCTTCTGGTTCTGGTGGCCAACAGAAACCATCTACGTATTAATCAGCAAAGGGATTTGAGCGACACGTTTTTTAATACCTACTTAGGCACTGGCACCCAATACAATGAATTCACCCCGCAGTGGCGCCAGACGGAAAGGGTTCCGGAATTCTTTGATCCAAAACAAAAAGCGGAAATTACCTCGGGCCAGGGAACGATAAAGATTGTCAACCAAAATTCCAAAGCCGTGACCCTTGATCTAAAATTAAACACAAGCTCTAAAATTTTAATCCATAAATTTTATTTTCCCGGCGCAACACTTTTGATAAACGGCAAAGTTTACCGGGCATTTAAAGATTATGAAATTTCCAATCCCGGATCCAACGACCTGAATAATCAGCAGGACAAGTCCGGTCTGCCGCGTCTTAACCTGCCCAAGGGTAACTATTTGATCACCTACTCTTACGGAGAAACTCAACTGCGCTTGTTTGCCGATTTAATTACGGCTCTGACGCTTATTTTATTAGCAGCTTTAACAGCCTTATATGCTAAAAGGTAAATTACCGCTGATTCTTATCGTCCTCCTCGCCGCTTTCCTGCGCTTTTACCAGCTCGGCCAAAACCCGCCGGGTCTGAATTGGGACGAAACGGCTCATGGCTATAATGCCTACTCGATTCTCAAGACCGGCCGTGACGAGTTTGGCTATTTTATGCCGCTATCTTTACGTTCTTTTGACGATTACAAGCCACCTCTCTACACCTACCTCGTTGTTCCTTCGGTTGCGGTTTTCGGACTAAATAGTTTTGCAGTCCGGTTCCCCAGTGCTCTTTTTGGCGTATTTGCAGTTTTGTTCACTTATTTAATGGTTTGGCAACTGTTTAAAAACCGGTCTCTTGCCCTTTTGTCTGCCCTCTTCCTGGCTGTTTCTCCTTGGCACGTCCAGTTCTCCCGTGTTGCCTTTGAAGCAAACGGCGCCATATTCTGGTCGGTCCTTGCGACTTGGGCATTTTTAAAAGGAGTCCGGAGTGCAACCAAGAAAAAATTCGTGATATTTTTGTGCATATCAGCTTTTGCGTTCGGGGCCGACCTTTTTACGTATCACAATGCCCGGGTTTTTGTTCCCCTGTACGCGGCTATTCTGGCATTTTTATACAGAAGGGTCTTGTTTAATAATATTAAATACTTGGCAATACCGGCGCTTCTTGTTTCTGTATTTGTGCTAACCCTGATGCCGATTCTATTTTCCGCATCCGGGCAAACACGCTACAAAGGAACAACTATTTTTGCCATTGACTTGCCTATTATCAAAAACACCGGCCTCTTGATTGTTGACCAAAATGGGCATTTAGGAAAGTTAGGCTCTCTCTTTCATAACAGCCACTTCACCTATCTGCCAATCATTATCGAAAATTATCTATCGCACTTGAGACCGGAATATCTTTTCTTCACGGCAGACCAGGAAAGGCATCATGCGCCTTTAATGGGGCTTTTATTTGTCTGGGACTTACCTTTCATCCTGGCAGGAATCTACTTTTTGGTAAAAAGACCCTATCCAAAAGCCACCAAGATTATTATTTTTTGGTGGTTTTTAATCGCCCCGGTTGCCGCGAGCGTTACTTGGGGTGTGCCTCATTCCTTAAGAACTGGAATATATTTACCAATCTATCAAATATTTATCGCGCTGGGGCTTGTTAATCTTTACAAGATCGTCAAATACAAAAAGGCTTTTGTCTATGTCATTTCTATATTGTTCTTGGTCAATTTTATTTTCTATTTAAACCAATACTGGGTTCATATGCCCAAAATGTTTGCTCCTTCTTGGTATGGAGAGCGGGAAGAGGCGGTGCGGGTAACCGAAGCGCTTAAACACAAATATAAAAAGGTAGTTGTTTCCACCAGCCTTGAACAGCCATATATGTTTTGGCTTTTTTACACCGGTTTTGACCCAAAAACCTATCAACAAAATGGCGGAACAGTTTCCGGCGGTTTTAATGAGGAAAGGAATAAATTTGATAAGTATCTATTCCAGAAAATTGATAAGGCCACGAGGAAAGAAGATCCGGAAATATTATATGTAGGCAAGCCCAAAGACTTTCACCGGGACACAAAAACCATCAAAACCATATACTATCCCGATGGTACCGAGGCAATTTACATAGTAGGATGAAAAACCTAAACAAACTGCTCCTGGCCCTTATCTTGCTTCTGGCCGTTTTTTTAAGATTCAACGGCATTGCCGCAAACCCTCCCGGCCTGTATTGGGATGAGGCAGTCATTGGCTACGATGCTTATTCGATACTGCGCACCGGCCGCGACCACCATAATGTTCATCTGCCGTTATTTTTCGAGAGCTTCGGTGACTGGAAATTACCCGTGTATGAATATCTGACGATTCCCTCTGTTGCCGTTTTGGGTTTAAACGAACTGGCCGTTCGTTTCCCTAGCGCCCTGCTAGGCTCTTTTTCCGTCCTATTAATTTATTTGGTTTTAAAAAACCAGACCAAAAATGAAAAATTGGCGCTTTGTTGCGCCCTGCTGCTGGCAATATCTCCCTGGCACATTCAATTCTCCAGGGCCGGTTTCGAATCCTCTTCAGCCCTGTTTATCTTTCTTTTGGGCTACTATCTGGTGGTCAAAGCAATAGGCTCCCAAAAAGCCAAACTTTTAATCGGTGGTCTGGTGCTAATAGCCCTTTCTCAATATACCTACCACGCCTACCGCATTTTTGCACCGTTATTTTTACTCGGTCTCGGGTTTATTTACAGGGATTCTCTTTTAAAGTTTAAAAAGTTGGCGCTTGTCGGTCTGCTTGTTTTTTTCACCATCTCCGCTCCCATTATCGCCTTCACTTTTTCCAAGGAAGGGGTGATTCGGGCCAGCTCCCAAAAAGCTACAAGTAGCGTCGAGCTTGAAAAAGCCCGTTTGCACTTTGACCAATTTTCAAAACCGCCCTTCAGATTCTTGTCTAAATATCTCTACCAAGAGTCCCTCTATAACAGCCAGATATTATTGAAAAACTATCTTGACCATTTTTCGTCAACGTTTTTGTTTTTTAGGGGAGACCAGGTGGGCCGGCATTCTTTAGTCGATCTGGGCCAAGTCAATGTCTTTGAATTGCCGCTGATTCTAATTGGAATTATTTGTCTGAAAAATCTAAAAAATCGCAAGTTCATCCGTACCATGATTCTTTGGTTGGTCATCGCCCCAATCCCGGCCATGATTGTGATGCCGACGCCTCACGCTAACCGCAGTTTGCAAATGATCATTCCGCTGGTTTTTCTGGGGGGAGTCGGTCTTGAATATCTGATCAGCCATACTCACAAAATAGTCATCGGGCTTTTTGGCTTATGGATGTTTGGTGTTTTTCTGATCTACACCAATCAATTGTTTGGGAGTTACCCCAAAAAGTTTGCCCCCGACTGGCAAGCCGGAAATCGGGAGATGGTAAATTATGTTAAAAGCATTTCGGCAAAATACAAAAAGGTCTATATCACCAACATCGCCGGCGTTCCCTATATTTATTTACTTTTTTACACCAAATACGACCCGTCTTTATATCAAAAGGCCGGCTCTTCCAAGGGCTTTGCCAATTTCCAAATTGTCGATACCAACGCCAAGATCTACAAAGAAAAAAATGTTTTGTACGTGGCGCCCGTCTGGCAAAAAATTGAAGGCAATGCCCTGCGGGCGATTAACGACAGCCGCCCAGAACCGGTTTATAAAGTATGGGAGTTAAATGTTAACAGGTAAAAAAGGATTAAAAATTCTCCTGGCCGGCTTGCTTGCCGGGCTTTTCTGCTTCAGAATTTGGCAAAGTACCGATTGTGTCAATTTCCGGTCATTTACCTTTGACAACCGGAGAATCACCGCCACAGTCGAAGCCGGCCGCCGGTATGAAACGAATCCGGATGGACTGCTGTCAAAGTTGGCTCACAACAAATTCACAGTCGCCCCTTACGAGTTTGGTCTCAATCTGTCTGCTCTTTTGGACCCCAAGTATTTGCTGGATTTAATCGGCCCTTTGGGTTTGGCAGCCGCTCTAATTGCCGTCTATTACATTGTCAGCCAAAGGAGCAAAGCCGGCTTGATATATTTGGCGGTTTTAACACTGGTTCAAATACTGGCAACTTTGTTTACAAGTTCAAAAACAGATATGCTTATCTTATGCGTTCTTTGGTTTTTACTGGGGTTTTGGAGTCTGAATTTTTTTGTCAAGACCAAGGCGCGCTTAATCGTCTTCGTGGTTCTGTGGGCTTACTCTCTGTGGTTATTCTTTATCACTTGGCAACTGCCGCTAATATGCAATGAAATCCTCTTTAAGTAAACTTCCCCGGGCTGAAGCCCGAGGTATTTTCTTTCTCGCTAGATTCGGCTATCACCCCATCGGTCAATGGCCGAAAGGATTTCTCGCTCGAAATAAGTATATTTGGCTGCTGTTGATTCTAGCTCTTGCCTTTGCCCTGCGCTTTTACCAGCTCGGCCAAAACCCGCCGCATTTAAATTGGGACGAGGCTTCAAACAGCTATAACGCCAATTCAATTTTAAAAACGGGTAAAGATGAATACGGCCGCTTCATGCCGGTCCTTTTTAAATCTTTTGGTGATTACAATCTGGCGCTTTCCGTTTATCCCATCGTGCCCTCAATTGCCATTTTTGGACTTAACCAATTTGCAGTCCGTCTCCCCTCGGCGCTTTTTGGTGTTGTTTTTGTGCTTTTTACTTATCTGTTGACGCTTAAACTGCTCAAAAATCGTTTCACAGCGCTTATGGCGGCATTTTTAATTGCCATCTCTCCTTGGCATTTACAATTTTCCAGGTACGACCACGAAGCTAATTTCATGCAAACATTTATCCTGGTTGGCTTAACGGCCTATTTTTATTTAAGGAAAAAAATTACCGGTTTAATTTTGCTTGTTCTCTTCTTTGGCTTGGCGCTAAATAGCTACCATGGTGCCAAAGTCTGGGTACCGGTTTTGCTTTTATTTATGACAATTTTCGACCGTAAAAACATTTTAAAGTTTAAATTCAAACTAATCCTTCCCGCCCTGATACTTTTTGCTTTCTGTCTGCCGATTATTGCCAATTTTCAAAACAGCCTGATCAGAGGCCAATCTGTGGGTATCACCAGCCAAAAGCAGCCTATATCTACCTTTGTGTCCGGTTATCTCGACCATTACAGCCTGAATTTTCTTTTTAATGCCGGTGACACCATCGGCCGCCACGCCGTCACGGGAATGGGGGAGCTATACGTATTTGAACTGCCGCTAATTTTATTGGGAATCATCGCCGTCGTCGCCAGAAAAGAAAAATTGCCCAAGTTCCTGCTTGGCTGGCTGCTACTTGCCGCTATTCCCGCCGCCCTGGCAACACCCACACCCCATGCGCTACGGGCCATTACTTTTTTGCCGGTCTGGGATATATTTGCAACCATCGGTATTTACGCCATCAAAACAGCCAAGCTGGCACGCTGGACAAAAGCGACTGTCTTTTTGGTAATTGGGGTTATTGGGTTATATAACTTTATTACCTATTTGCATCTTTATTACTCTCACTACCCACGCCAGCGCGCCGTTGATTGGCAGGACGGGCACAGACAAGTATTTGCATACATTAAAGAACACGAAAGCGAATACAATTCAATTGCCATTTCTAATTATTACGGTCATCCTTATATATTCGCGCTCTTTTACCTGGGTTACGATCCGGCCCTTTACCGGCCGCAAAAAGACGGCCAGAATGGTTTTGGGAAATATGAATTTTTTGGGTCGTCTTGGAGCCAAACAGTTCCCGGTAAGGCGCTGATCGTAACCCCATTCTGGCAAGCCCATCCGCCAAAAGTTTTAAAGCAAATCTACACAGCGGATCGCGATTTAAGATATATTATTTCTGAAACCCAATGAAGTTTATATTATTCATCATCATTTCCGCCTTCATTATCCTTGCGCCAAAGATTGGTTTGCCGATTTGCAATATTGACACCGCCAAGCAAGCAATCCCTCCCCGCATATTTGCCGAAATTGCCATTGACGACAATGATCAAAATGTGATTTTTACCAGAGCCATCCACAACAAAACCGGTATCTTCCTGTCGGAATTCTCACGTTGTTATTTTGACGTTTTTGATTTTAATTATCTGTATAAACAGTTAACGATTTTGGGCCTAACGGGCTTACTGTTTGCCAGTTACCGGGCTATTGTCTTAAAAAGGTACAACCTTATTCTGCTGATTCTCTTTTTGCCGTTGATTCCTTTTTTTAAACAACCTGAAATAATAGTAATGTTGGTTCTAAAAACCTTAGCCATCAGCGGTGTTTTGGCATTCATGTTTCTTAAATGAGAAAGTATCTGCTAGTGGCGATTTTTATTCTCGCCGCAGTTTTAAGATTATATAAACTTGGCACAGTGCCGCCCTCGTTGTACTGGGACGAGGCGTCGTTGGGTTACAACGCTTATTCCATTTTCAAAACAGGGCAGGACGAGCACCAAAAGGCAATGCCCTTGATTAGCTTCGCGGCGTACGGTGATTACAAGCCTCCCGGCTATATTTACGCCGCCGTCCCCGGTATTGCCGTTTTCGGTTTAAACGAATTTACGGTTCGTTTCCCATCCGCCTTGTTTGGGTTTTTAACCGTTGTCCTTACCTATTTTCTCGCAAAAAGAATCTTTGGGACCGGTCCGTTTTTTAAATTCAAAAAAACGGAAATTGACGTGCCGCTAGTCGCGACATTCCTGCTGGCCATCTCGCCCTGGCATCTGCAGTTTTCCCGGGCGGCATTTGAAGCCAATCTAGGACTATTTTTCTCAACTCTGGGTATTTATCTCTTTTTTAGGTTCGCCGCCGGCAAACCATTTTGGATAGTGCTGAGTTTAATATCTTTTCTGGCCGGTATGTATACATTTACCGGGCAGAGATTGTTTGTGCCGTTTATTTTGGCCATTCTCTTTTTACAATTTTGGCGCAAGGTGCTTAAAAGTTGGCGGTATACAGCCGCCGCCCTGGTGATCTTTGGGGTTATTTTTTATCCCCTGTACGTATTTTCAACCCAAACAATCGAAGGCCGCCTGCGTTTCGACGAAGTTACCATCTTCAAAAACCTCGAACCGATAAACAAATCGATTGCGGACCGCAGACTCGACGGTTTTACCTTTTGGGCCAACATGATGCACAACCGCCGGTTTTACGTTTCACGGGAGTATGTATCGCACTATCTGGACGCCTTCAACCCTAAATTCCTGTTAACCACAGGTGATGTAAACCCCAGACTTTCGATTCAGTCGGTGGGGGAGCTTTATTATTTCGAAGCCGTTTTTGTGATTTTTGGCATTTATTTTTTAATCAAAAACAAACAAAAATATCGCTGGTTCCTTTTAGCCTGGCTGCTTGTCTCGCCCCTTGGTCCCGCCACGGCCAGAGAAACCCCGCACGCTCTGCGCATGGTTCATATCCTGCCGACCTTTCAAATCATCGCCGCTTTCGGTTTTCTCTCGTTTTTTGAAATTAGCCGGTTTAAAAAATTATTACTGGCAATTTCCGCCATTATCGTGTTTGTAAGCCTTTCTTATTATCTCTTTATGTACTATGTGCATTACCCCCAAATTTATGCCGGTGAATGGCAATATGGTTACAAGCAGGCCGTGCAGGCCGTTTCAAAGCTCTATCCGGACGCGGATCAGGTAATTGTCACAAATACTCTCGGTAGACCCTATATTTATTTCTTACTATTTGGTAACGTGGACCCCCAAAAATACTGGCAGAGTGCCGATGTTGTCAAAGACAAGTTTTTCTTCTTAAATGTTTTGGGTTTTGGGAAATATAAATTTGTCGATAATGTCGAATCAGTGCCTGTTCATGGTAAAGTTATCTACGTCACAACTACTGTTCCCGCCGGAGGAAAAATCATTAAAGTAATCAAAGATCCGGACGGTAAAGTGGTGTTTTATATATCAAAAAATAATGCTTATTAACTTTATTCGCAAATACATCTACGAAATAGTCACAGTGATAGTCTTTGGTATCACCAGAACCGTCAATCTGGGCATCATCCCCATTTTTACAGACGAGGCAATTTATACGTACTGGGCTCAAGTTGCCCTAAATGATCCGGCCAACCGTTACATCTCTCTGGAAGACGGCAAACAGCCCCTGTTTATCTGGTTGGCCGCCCTTGCCCAATTGGTTATCAATGATCCGTTGCTGGCCGCACGCTCCATTTCCATTTTTTCAGGCGCTGTCAGCCTGGTGGTTATTTATTTACTGGCCAAGGATTTATTCGGCGCCAAAACGGCCCGTATTGCGGCAATTCTGTACGTGGTTTTGCCTTTTACTCTGTTGTATGACCGCATGGCTCTCTACGATTCTCTGTTGACCGCCATTTGCCTGTTGACCGTTTATCTGTCTATAAAACTGGCTCAAAAACCCCGGCTCGACTACGCGCTTCTAACAGGAATTGTCCTGGGCGCCGGCCTCATTACCAAATCGTCAGCGGCCCTATTTTTAGTACTGCTGCCGGCCCCGCTGATCCTCCTTTCGCTTAAAAAGAAGACTTGGTTAAAACAAACTATGCGTTGGATTCCGCTGGCTGTACTGGCGGCTATCATAGCCGAAGTTATTTACAACAGCCTGCGCCTGTCCCAGCTTTTTTACCTGATCGACCGCAAAAATTACTCTTTTATCAGGCCCATAAGCGCCTTTCTCAAAGAACCATTTGCGCTTTTTTATTCAAACTCAACTTCTATATTAAAGTGGGTCACAAGCTATATTGGCTATCCGCTGTTGGCGATTTTTGTCTTAACGCTTATCTATGGCCTTTACACCAAAAACAGAAAAATCATACTCCTTGCAGTTTACGTCCTTTTCCCATTCGCCATCGAAGTCTTTTTCAACATTGTTCTTTACCCCCGGTTTGTTTTGTTTTACATTCCTTATTTAATCATCATCATAGCCTATGGATTTTACCTGCTTTGGCAATCCGGCAAAGTTAATAAGATCGTCTGTCTGCTGATTTTTATTTTGGCGGTCGGTTATCCGATTGTAAATTCCTTTTTCCTGCTCACCAACCCAACCCGGGCCCAAATTGCCTCTTCCGACTACGGCCAATATATCGATAGTTGGCCGGCCGGATATGGGGTAAAGGAAGTCACGAGTGTTCTGACAAAGGAATCCCAAAAGGGTCCGGTATACATGGGCACCGAGGGAACCTTTGGTCTTTTACCGTTTGCGCTGGATATTTATTTTTCCGACAAATCCAATCCGCAAATCAGCGGCTTCTGGCCGGTTAACGCCGACACTCTACCTCAACAGGTCCTGGACGCGGCCAAAACAAAAAAAACTTACTTTCTTTTTAACGAAAACCAAAAAGAAATATTAAACCCCAAACTGCATCTGGTTGCTAAATATCAAAAAGGCACAAGCGCCAGTTTCATGAGGCTCTACGAGGTAAAATGAAGATACAGTTTTTGAAGAAAAATTCGTTTGTCATCGCCTTTACCTTAATCCTAATTCTGGCGTTTTTCCTGAGATTTTATAAATTAGGATCAGCGCCCCCCGGCCTTGATTGGGACGAAAATAGTAACGCCTATAACGCCTACTCGATACTTATCACCGGCCGGGACGAGCATAAAAACCTACTTCCGGTTACCAATCAGTCATTTGACGACTACAAGCCGCCTCTCTACATGTACTTGAATGTCCCGACGGTTGCTTTGTTTGGGCTGACGCCGTTTGCGGCCCGTTTACCGTCAGCCTTCTTAGGTTTTTTGACTATCCCTCTGTTTTATTATCTTTCTAAGAGGCTTTTGGAAAATCAGAAATTCGTCAACCCGCAAAACACGGCGCTGGCGGCGATGCTTCTTTTGGCCATATCTCCGTGGCATTTACAGTTTTCCCGGGTTGGTTTTGAAGCGAACATTGCCTTATTCTTCTCGGTAGCCGCGATCAGCTGTTTATTTTACAGCTTTAAGAAACCCTGGGCACTCGTGCCCTCCGCGCTTCTGGCGGGCCTGGCCATTTATTCATACCACTCCGAAAGGGTGTACCTACCGCTAATAATACTAGCCCTTATAATCATATTTAGAAAAAACGTTTTAAAAATTCCCAAAAAGTTCATCTTAATCTCAATAGCCGTTTTCATTGTCACGGTTCTGCCGCTGGCTTTGCTTGCCCCCAAAGACGCCATTACGCAAAGATATATAACAACAACCAGACAATCCAGAATCGACGAAGTCCAGCAGTCTATAGAATTTATGGCCCGTGATAAGCAGGCCAATGTCCCCTTGGCAAATCTCATCCACAACCGTCGTTTGTTTACCCTGCAGACCATCGTCGATAACTATCTGTGGCATTTCGACCTCAATTACCTTTTTATCAAAGGAGACGACAACTTCAGGCATCATATCGAGGGCATGGGCATGCTTTATTTTTGGCAGCTGCCGTTTGTAATTTATGGCATCTATCTTTGTGTTGCCAAAAGAACCAAAGAGTCAATATTTATTTTGGCTTGGCTTCTGCTTGTTCCCATCGCGGCGGCGCCGACCAGACCGGCACCCCACGCCATCCGCAGCTACGCGATGGTCATACCGCTGACGTTTATCACGGCCCTGGCCCTAATGGTGTTAATCGGGCATCTAAAAAAATACTTCAAACTGCTCACAGTGGCAATCGTCGCCATCATCACATTTGCCCTTATTTCTTATCTGCACAGCTACTATATTCACTATCCTTTAGAGCACGCCGATAGTTGGCAATACGGTTACAACCAGGCAGTTGATTATGTTAGCGGCATCGAAAACAATTATAAAAAGATACGAATCGACGGGACGGTAGAACAGGCATACATCTTTTGGCTTTTTTCAAAAAAGTATGACCCGGGCAAATATCTGGAATCGGGATCGAGTACCAGTTTTGACAAATATATCTTTAACTCCGGTGCGCCCACTAGCCCCGATGAACTTTTTGTGAGAGTCGGGGAATTGCCGCCCAACTTTAAGCTTCTCAAAACCATCAATTATCCGAATGGCAAAATGGCAATTTCGATCGGATCGCTGGCAAAATAAACAATAGTCCCATGCAAAACCCCAAAATATCAGCCGCCCTGGCCACTTACAACGAAGAGAATAACATCGGTCCGTGTCTGGCTTCTTTAAAACAATTTGCCGGCGAAATTGTCGTCGCTGACGGTTCCTCAACGGACAAAACCGAAGCTATCGCCAAAAGTTTCGGGGCCAAGGTCATCAAAACCAGCAACAAGCCCATGTTTCACATCAATAAAAACATGGCCATTGACCTCTGTTCCAATCCCTGGATTGTCCTCATGGATGCGGACGAAAGAGTCTCTGCCGCCCTGGCCGCCGAAATAATCAAAACCGTCAAGGGCAACCCTCCGCAAAACGGATTTTGGGTCAACCGCCGCAACTGGTTTTTGGGAGGCTACCTCAAAAAAGGCGGTGCCTATCCGGACGCTGTGATCCGGCTCTTTAAAAAAGGTAAAGGCCGGCTGCCGGAGGTGAGCGTCCACGAACAAGTAGCCATAGACGGTGAGGTTGGACACTTGAATAATGATTTACTGCATCTTGCCGATCCCAATTTCGTCCGTTACCTGCAAAGGGCCATTCGTTATACAACTCAAACGGCCTTGGAAATTACCAAAAAAGATCCGGGCATTGGTCCGCTGCCGGTTGTTAATTACCTCATCGTAAAACCCCTGGTAACTTTTATGGCGATTTATTTTAGGCATCGGGGTTACAAAGACGGGTTTCGGGGTTTTGTGTGGGCATTATTCTCCGGATTTCACTTCTTTTACGCCTACGTAAAATATTGGCAAAAAAAACAAAATATTGCAATTTCCCATTAAGGTGTCAAAACTAATTAGACTATTCAAATAAGATAAATACCTTATGGAAATTTTTGCCTACTTGCAAATAAATGGCAAATTGTTAACAATTTTTTAATACACATCTTCACAAGGAGGAGGTGATTTATAAATGGCAAAAAAGAAAAAGAAGAAGAAATAAGGACCTGAGCTTCGCTCAGAACCTTGATTTTTTTAACAAAAAATTAACTACTTGAGCATATTGCTCAAAACTTAAACTAAACTGCCCACTTATTAAGCCCTACATATTAAGCAGTAAACTACTTAATATTGGAAGTACTTCCTTGTTGAACTAGAAAAAAACAACTGGCCATAGGTGGGCTAGTTTTTGCCAAAAACACATAGGCCCCGTCGGGAATTGATATAATCAGATCATGACCATAGCCTTCGAAACCGGAGCCGCGCAGGACCTTAACAGTGTCAGAGGAATAGGCAGTTACACACAAAATCTTCAAAAAGCCCTAACTAAATATAAACAGGAACTTGGCATCGATTTTGTAAAAAAAGGGTTTAATTCAAGCTCCTATGATCTTGTTCACTACCCATACTTCGATTTATTTTTCCACACCCTACCGCTAAAAAGTAAGACTAAAAGAATCGTGACCATACACGACGTGATTCCTCTTATATTCCCTGACAAATTCCCGGCCGGCATCAAAGGTCGGGTCAATCTGCTTTTGCAAAAATTGGCTCTTAAAAATGTGGACTTTGTTATTTGCGATTCACAAACATCCAAGGGCGATGTGGTTAAAAAACTGCAAGTGCCGCCACAAAAGGTAAAAGTAGTTTACTTGGCTGCGGGCGAGCAGTTCCGGAAAATAACCAACAATGTCGAGCTTCAGGCAGTGAGGCAAAAATATCAACTTCCGGACAAATTTGCCCTGTATGTAGGCGATGTTAACTGGAATAAAAATCTCAAAGGTCTTCTGGAGTCGGTGGCAATTTCAAAAGTACCTTTGGTCATGGTTGGCAGTGCCCTTGCCAATAAACAGCTGCCGCAGGTTAAGGAGCTTGATCGTCTGTCACAGCAGTTGGGGATAGGTGATTTAGTTATAAAAACCGGATTTGTTCCCCAAAAAGATTTAGCGGCAATCTACAATCTTTCGGAAGTGGTGGTGGTGCCTTCGTTTTACGAAGGATTCGGCTTACCGGTTTTAGAGGGTATGGCCTGCGGCATTCCGGTTATTTGCTCGCAAAACTCTTCACTTACGGAAATTGGGGGCAGTGTCGCTATTTTTTGCGATCCGGCCCGCCCCGCAGACATCGCCGCCAAAATTAAATCAACTATCAGCCTGACCGCAACCGAAAGGTCCAATCTAGCGGCAAAATGCAAAGCGCACTCCAAAAAGTTTAGTTGGGAAAAAACGGCACAGCAAACCATCGATATATACCAAGAAGTCCTAAAGTGAAAAAAGTCCTGGTTGCGTTTGCCGTCTGGAGAGTCATCACGCTGTTGGTGGCTGGCTTCTCGCCAATATTTTTGCCCACCTTTGGAGCAAAATTCCCTTACTATCATGAGCGCCTAATCGCCACCAATCTCCCGCATTTCTTGTGGGCCTTTGGCAATTTTGACGGGGTTCACTATTTAGGGATTGCCCAAAGTGCTTATTCCGCCCAGTTTACCCAGGCCTTCTTTCCGCTGTATCCGCTGGTTATCAGGATCTTTTCCCTGTTAACATTTGGGATTCTTTTCTGGTCGGCGTTTTTGCTTTCCAACATTTTCTTTTTACTGGCGCTGATCGTTTTTTATAAATTGATCGCCGGCCACTCTGATTCTAAAAAAGCCTTTTGGTCGGTTATATTTATGCTCGGATTCCCAACTTCGTTTTATTTTGGTGCCATCTACACCGAAAGTTTATTTTTACTGTTAACTCTTTGTACCTTTGTGCTTATCGACAAGAAAAAGTACTTTCTGGCGGCCGTGACGGGCGCTTTCGCGACCTTAACCAGGCTAATCGGTGTCTTCCTGGGTTTGATCTTTCTGCTTTTTAGCAAGGGTAAATGGCGGTATTTGGGCGTCGGCATCGTTGCTCTGGGACTTCTTGCCTACATGCTCTATCTCCAAGTTAATTTTGACAACCCGATATACTTCTTAACCTCCCAAAGCGAATTTGGACAGGGCCGCGATAGCAGTAAACTGATCCTGTTACCCCAGGTTTTGTTTAGGTACACCAAAATCCTCCTAACAACTCAGGGATTGCTTAGGCTAAACGCCGTCTTTGAACTCACCTCCACGGCTTTTGCATTGGCTATTCTGGCCTATTCGTATAAAAAGGTTAAAAGTTCCTGGCTGTTGTTTAGTTTCCTCTCCGTCCTTTTGCCAACGCTCACCGGTACACTAGCTTCCATGCCCCGCTATATCCTAATCGCTTTCCCGATCTATGTTGTTTTGGGCTCGTTAAAAAGTACCCCGCTAAAGCTCCTAATCCTGGCCATCTTTGTGCTCGTTGGCTTTGTGTCACTTACATTGTTCAGTCAAGGTTATTGGGTAGCTTGAGTTTCCTAAAAATGATATCATTTGGAAAATGTCATACATTCAACTTTTAATTATTAGTGTCATTTGTAACGTAAGTGCCAACATTCTCCTTAAATTTGGTGTTACCAAAGCCGGAGGCTTTACTCTTTCTCAAAGCACAATTGTGGCCGACTTTATAAAAACTGCCCTAAACCCCTTTATCATGGGCGGTTTGGTTCTTTACGGATTCTCTTTTATTGTCTGGCTGCGGGTGTTGACCATAAGCGATCTTTCCAAATCCTATCCAATTTTCGTCACCATCGTTTTCATTTTAACCACAGTCGGCTCCGTCCTCTTTTTAAAAGAGTCTGTTTCGGTCATGCGCCTGCTGGGTATTACAATTTTAATCGCCGGTGTTTTTCTCGTTGCCCGCAGCTAGGCAATGAAAGCCTTAATTATTATCCCCGCATTTAACGAATCCGCAATGATCGGTTCCGTGATTGATGGCCTCCCGACAAAGCTTAAAGGAGTAAGCAGGCTCGATTATTTGGTGATAGACGATGGTTCTGCCGACAACACTTTCCAAGTTGCTTCCAAAACTAAAGCAAAAGTGCTCCGGCATATGATCAATCGCGGCGCCGGTGCGGCCACGCGTACCGGGCTGGAATATGCTCGAAAAAACGCTTATGACATCATAGTTAGCTTTGATGCCGACGGTCAGCATAATCCCAGCGATATTCAAAAATTAATCGATCCCATTCTCAAAAAAGAGGCAGATCTGGTGATTGGCTCCAGACTAAAAGATCATCCCAAAATGCCCGTCGATAGGTTTTTAATAAATTGGGCGGCGAATATCATGACGCTTCTAATGTACGGCGTGTTTTCAACGGATTCTCAGTCGGGCTTAAAGGCCTTTTCCAAACAGGCTGTTTCGAAAATTGAAATTAATTCCAACCGCATGGAATTTTCTTCCGAGATTCTTCTCGAAGCAAAAAGGAATAAGCTAAAAGTAGTCGAAGTGCCTGTAAGCGCCATCTATACCAAATATTCAAAAACCAAGGGTCAAAAAAATATCAATGCCCTGCCGGTGGCTTTAAGAATAATTACAAAGTTTTTAAGATGAAACAAAAAGTGATTGTGACGGGGGCGGCCGGATTTGTCGGCAGAAATCTGGTACCGCAATTATTAAAGCGGGGCTTCCGGGTTACGGCTCTTGTTAAAAACGACCAGGAAAAAGCGCACCTTGCCAACACGAAAGTTAAAGTCGAGGTTATTGATCTGGCCAAAACAGGGGAGTGGCCCAAGTTTTTGGATCCGGACTCGATAGTGATTCATTTGGCCGCCGAGATTTCCTCAAAAAACCCGCAAACATTTGTAAGGAACAATGTTGTCGCGACCCGAAATTTAATCAGTTTTGCCAAAAAAGTCAAAATTCAAAGGATTATTCATTTTTCGTCAGCCGCCGTGACCTCGATACGCTTAGACGACTATGCCAAGACCAAAAAGAAACAGGAAGAATTAATCATTAAATCCGAAATCCCTTACTTGGTACTAAGACCTTCGATGATGTACGGCCCGACAGACGACAAAAACATCGGATGGTTAATCAAAATGGCCAAGTCCCTGCCGGTGATACCCTTACCCGGCGGCGGCAACTTTGGCAGACAGCCTGTATACATCGGCGATGTCTGCGAGATAGTGATCGCCATGATCTCGCAAAAAACCAACAATAAAATCTACGAAGTCCATGGTTACGAATATGTAACCTTAAAAGAAATGATCAAAGAAATAAATAAACAATTTCGTATTAAAAAATTGGCTCTGCCGGTACCTATTATCTTCTTAAAAGCGGCCATCGCAGTCCAGCAACGAGTGCTAAGAAATCCCAAATTTACAACTGACCAAATAGAATCGCTCACAAGTGGGGAAAAATTCAAAGGGGATGACTGGGCCAAGCTGTTTGGTATAATACCAACGAATTTTTCCAAAGGCCTTGGGAAGATGAAGGTTTAATATGCTTACCTCGATTCAAATAATTCTGCTTGTCTTTATACTGTTTTTTCTCTCCAGGGTATATTTAAGATCTAAAGAAAAAACGATACCAATCAAAACGGCTCTATTTTGGGTAATTGTTTGGATACTGGCGATTATTGGTGTGATCCATCCGGCCGTCACCAGCAAAATTGCCGAGTTCTTTGGTGTAGGCAGAGGTGTCGACGTCATTATTTATATTGCCATTAGTTTACTTTTCTATTTGGTATTTCGTATTTACGTCATGATTGAAGATCTGCGGCGCGAGTTAACGACCATTGTTCGCAATACCGCTCTGCACAAATCGGAAAACGCAAAGTCGCCAAAGACAAAACGCCCCCCCCGCCGTTCTAAATGAATATATTGATTATTTCCGAGTTTTTTCCGCTCGGAACAAATTTAGAGTTTTCCGGCGGAGTCGAGGCGAGGAACTTCTTCATTGCCAAACATTTAGCCAAAAAACACAACGTCACGATTATTACCTCGCGGCTCCCCGGAAGTCTGGCCGCAGAGAAAATTTTTGGGTTTAAGGTAATTCGCGTCGGAAACCAAAAATACCGAGCCGGAATCGGGAGCGCCATTTCCAGAATGCGTTTTATAAAAGAAGCAATTAGTGTCGGGAAAAAACAGAATGCGGATATTGTCGAAGGCACCAATTTTATTACTCATTTTGTGGCTTTAAAAATAGCCGGGCACCATAAAGTGCCCTGTGTTGCCTGGTATCCGGACGTCTGGGTGGGGGATTGGTTCAAAAATGCCGGTTGGATTGGAATCTTTGGGGAAATCCTGGAACGGTACAACTTGTCGCAAAAATATAATGCTTACATCGCAATTTCTAAACAAACCGCAGAAAAATTATCTAAACTTGTAAATATTAAGCCGCTGATAATTCCCTGCGGTGTCGATGAGGCAGAATTCAAACTTAAAGTGGAAAACCCAAAAACATCCCAGATAATCACTATCTCCCGATTGGTCAAATATAAAAATATAAGAGATTTAATACTTGCGGTTGCTCTTTTAAGAAAAAGTTCGATTAAAGTGAATTTAAAAATTATCGGTACCGGCCCGGAAGAAAAACGTCTGCAGCAGTTGGTAACATCTTTAAAACTCGGACCCTGCGTTTCTTTTGATTCCAATTTAAGCAGGCGTGAACTGCTGAGGAACTTAAAAGCTTCTTCCGTTTTTTGCCTACCGTCATCAGTCGAAGGTTTTGGCATTTCCGTTCTGGAAGCGTGTGCTGCAGGCATTCCCTGCGCTCTCTCGGACCTTGAAGTTTTTGGGGAAATAACCCACAACTGGAAAGGGAGTTTGGTGTTTCCGGTTCATGATATTTATAAAATGAAAACCCAGCTAAAAACGCTTCTTACAGACAAAAAAATAATTGCCCAAAAAGAGAAAGAGGCGCTTGCTTTGGCAAAATTATATTCATGGGAAGGCATCGCCGGACAAACAGAAAAAGTTTACAAATCTGTCCTCAACAAAAAGTGAAAAGAATCGCCGTCATTTGTGAGACCTGGTTTCCGTATCTGGGCGGCGGCCAGACAAACGCCTACGAAATTTCCAAAAGAATTGCAGGCAAAAAATACGCGATGGACATCATCACCAGAAATTGCGGGCGGGATCAGCTGCCGACCCCCAAAAACTTAAGGATAATTAAATTGGGGAGGAAACAAGATCCGCTAAATCTATTTTCCAAAATAATGTTTCTACTCAGATCCGGCATCTACATATACAAAAGCGATTACGATCTCGTTCACGCCCACGCGTTTTTACCGGGAATCACCGCCAGAATAATAAGTGTGTTCAAAGGAACGCCTTCTGTTTTTACGGTCCACGGCACTTCTCTAAATAGCGGTCTCAACCATAAATTTAAAGAACTGCTCGAGAAATGGATACTGACCGGTATTCTCTACGACACCCAAATAACCGTTTCCCGAGATTTTTATAATTTTAAAAATGTAAACAAAAAAATTGTTTTTATTGCCAACGGAGTCAACGCAAAAAGAGTTAATAATAAAAACCACCGCGGGCAGTCACTCTTGTTTGTTGGCCGGCTTCATAAGCAGAAAAACGTGGCCACTCTTTTTGAGGCTTTGCCGGCGATTATGGACAAATTTCCGGGCGTGGTGCTGACAGTCATTGGCGAAGGGGCGGAAAAAGAAAAATTAAAAGATCTTTGCGCAAAACTAAAACTGTCCAAACACGTAAAGTTTTGGGGAAATATAGAAAACGACAAATTAGCAAAATACTACCAAGCCGCCGCTCTTTTAGTCCTGCCCTCAATCTATGAAGGGGAGCCGCTTGTGCTGCTCGAAGCTTGGGCCAATAAGTTACCGGTCGTGGCCACAGCCACCGGTGACTGCCCGTTTTTGGTCAAAGAGGGGCATAACGGCTTTTTGATCAAAGATCCCTTAAATGCCTCCGAGATTGCCCGTGTGGTAACCAAGGCGCTAGGCGTTGTTAATTTATCTAAATTGGGGCAAAACGGCTATAATTTTGTCTACAAAAACTTTACTTGGGCAATATCCGCCAAGCAAACAAAAGATGTCTATCAAAATCTCCTCAAAGCCAAAAATTAGTGTCGTCATGGCCGTTTATAACGGCATGCCCTACTTGACAGTTGCGGTTGAGAGCATTCTTGCCCAAACATACAAAAATTTTGAATTTATCATCGTCGACGATGCCTCAACCGATAAATCCCGGAAATATTTAAAAAGTCTCAAAGACAAAAGAATTAGTCTTCTGCGCAACAATAAGAATCTGGGTCTGGCTGCTTCTCTTAATCGGGGTCTTAAAAGGGCAGGCGGGGAATATATTGCCCGCATGGACGCCGACGACATCAGCCTTCCCCAAAGATTCGAAGTCCAATTAAACTTCATGAATGCAAATCCGGATATCGATCTCTGCGGAACCTGGGTGGAAAAGATAAACTCAGCGGGCAAAATTATCGGTGAAACAAAACATCCGCAGGCCGATACATCGATAAAAAAACTTTTGGCCTGGCAGTCGGCTATTGTGCACCCGACTTTTTTTGCCAAATCAAAATTCTTCAGTGAATTAAACAATTACGACCCAAAATATGACTATGCCGAAGAATACGAATTACTGATGAGGGCAAAAAATCGTTTCAAGATGGCCAATGTTCCGCAAAAGCTGCTTTTATGGCGAATATGGAACAACCGGCGCTCCCGCCAATCATGGGAAAAAATGGAGCAGGTAGACTTTGCTATAAAACAGGATGCCTACAAAAGAGGGGACTATGGCAAGCAATACGTTATCATACTAGGCGTAAAATACTTTGTGACGTATATTATGCCGTACAATTTGAAACTTAGCCTATTCAGACTAATAAAGACGATATGAATTTAACCGGAAAAAGAATTTTAATCACGGGCAGTGAAGGTTTTATCGGTGCCGCGCTTCAAGAGCGTCTGCAAAAATTAGGGTACAAAGTAAGCGGTTACGATATTGCAAAAGGTGACGATATAGCAGACGCGGAAAAACTTGAAAAAATAGTTAGGAAAAAATTTGACGTAATTTATCATCTGGCCGGATTTTCCGGCAGTAACAAAAGCAACAGTGATGTGCAGAAGTGTTTTGGGCTAAACTCAATTGCCACTGCCAATCTCATAAAACTGATTCTGGAATATTCGCCAAAAACAAAATTAATTCTTTCCGGCTCACGTTTGGAATACGGGAAACCGCAATATCTGCCCGTGGACGAAAACCACCCGACGACTCCAAACTCGGCTTACGGCATTTCCAAGCTGGCATCAACCCAGCTTGCGCTGGTGTTCGCCCGCAGCCATAACCTTAAAACTACCATCTTTCGCACCTCTAACGTTTACGGTCCCCATAAAAAAGGCAGTTTTAAGGGCTACAACGTCATCAACTACTTTATAGACGAAGCCAAAAAGGGCAATACCTTGACCGTCTTTGGCGACGGCAAGCAAACAAGAGACTACATATATATAGAGGATCTTGTGGAGGCGTTTGTAAAAGGTTTACAAAAGGAGGCGGACGGCCAAATCTACAACCTGGGCTACGGCCAGCCGATAGAGTTTGTGCGGATGATCAAATCGATTGTAAAAACGGTGGGTAAGGGCAAAGTTAAGTTTATAAAATGGCCGCCGGACTTCAAAGGTGTAGAAACGGGTAGCTATGTTTCCAACATCGGCAAAATCAAAAAAGATCTGGGGTTTGTTCCCAAAACAGATTTTGCCAGGGGTATAAAGTTAACTGTCCAAAATGGAATATGAATATTTGCTCTCCTCAGCTTGGTCTTTCTCCAAAATCGATTCTCGGCGGGGAAGTATTCGATGTCGAAATTTTGAGCGGACTTGCCAAAAAAGGTATTAGGGTCGACGTTATTCTGCCCAAGGGTTTACCGCACCCAAAAGTGCCTAACCTCAAAGTAACCTATTTACCTATTGCCCACTTTCCCGCCTTGTTATTCAATGTCTTTGCCCTGCCATACTTATTCAAAGTTAACATTAAAAATAAGATCCAAATACTGCGGCTGCACCAGCCCCAATTTCTTTTTGCCGCAGCCTTCATATTTAAACTCTGCTACAGAGAGATTAAAACGGTCGCTGTCTACCACCAGTTTCACGAATCGAATTTTAGTTTTCTAAGTCGTTATCTAAATAACTATTGGGATCTTATCGTTTGTGACAGCAATGTTGTCAAAAATAAATTAATCAAAACATACAATTTGAAGCCCGCAAAAATTCTGGTTGTTCACAACGGAGTACCGACATATTTAAAACCGACAAAAAAGAACCCGCAAATGGTGAAAAAATATAACATCCAAAACAAGTTGGTACTTCTTTTCATGGGTTTATTTATCCCCCGCAAAAATCCGCTTTTTCTCCTGGATGTTTTAAAAAGGCTAACAGAAGAAAATAAAAATATTGTCATATTGTTTCTGGGCAGGGGACCGCTCGAATCGAAAATAATCGCCAAGGCGAAGGAGATGAAATTATCCCCAAACATCAGAATCATCAAACCCGTTTTTGGAAAGGATAAGATTAAAATTCACAATTTAGCGGACATATTTGTTCATCCTTCGTTAGACGAAGGTTTTGCACTGACTCCACTTGAGGCTATGGCTTGCGGAAAGCCTGTTATTATGAACGATACACACTCTGCACGGGAGGCAATCGACGATAAAACTACCGGTTTCATTTGTAAAGTTAACGATATCGACTCGTGGGCTAGTGCAATCAATTCTTTATCAAAAAACCCAAGTAACCTCAAAAAGTATGGAAACTCGGCCCGAATAAAAGCAAAAACAGAGTTTAATTGGAAAAAATCAGTAGATATGCACTATAAAGTGTTTAAAAACCTTATTTCGAGCGAGCGCGGACCGATATCCAGACATGAGTGAATCTTCGGTTAAAACTGCTTAAAGCGCGAAGCGAGAAAGAGAGAGACAGGCACTGCGTGCGTGGAAATCTAATTCCTGTTAAAATTCGCCCATGCGCAAGAAGCGTGGAACAATTTCCGTTATCATACCCGTTTACAACGAGGAGGATAACGTGGTTAATATTTACAAAAAAGTAAGAGAGCAGTTGAAAAATCATGGATACGAATTCATTTTTGTAAACGACGGATCTGTCGATAATACGCAAAAAGTAGTCGAAAAAATTAGCTCTCGGGATAAAAACGTAAAATTAATCAACCTCTCCAAAAACTTCGGTCACCAAATAGCCATTACCTGTGGACTCGATTACACAATCGGTGACGCCATAATTATTATGGATGCCGACATGCAGGATCCGCCGCAGCTTATCCCCAAAATGATTTCTTTTTGGGAAAAGGGCTACGATGTTGTCTACGGAGTTCGTGTCTCAAGAAATTCCGACGGACTAATAAAAAAAACCACAGCCGTCATTTTCTATAAGATATTCGCTAAATTTTCCGGCACGCAAATTCCGGCAAACGTCGGAGATTTTCGTTTGATTTCTAAAAGTGTCGTGTTAACTCTCAGGCAAACGCGTGAATACCAGCGCTTTTTGCGGGGCATTATCTCATGGGTTGGTTTTAAGCAAATCGGCTTAGAATATAAAAGGCCAAAAAGATACGCGGGTGCCTCAAAATATACAAACGGCAAAATGATAAAACTGGCTCTGGACGCAATTTTGTCTTTTTCTTTCTTCCCGCTCAGAATTGCATCGCTATTGGGCCTGGCAACCGCAATCGGCGCAATTGTATTTATCTTCTATGCACTCTATGTACAATCCATCGGGCAAACGGTTCGGGGATGGTCATCAACCATTGTTTTAATACTCTTTTTGGGCAGTATCCAGCTCGTCGCCATTGGGATAATCGGGGAATACATGGGTAGAATTTATGAAGAAGTAAAAAAAAGGCCACTTTATATTATTAAATCAACAAAGGGTGTAAAAAGTCACTAAAATATACTGATGCTCTTCTTTGTTAAAAAATCTTATGTAATATTGCTCAAAAAAGCCGAAATTGGCAGTGCCGTTGCCGTGAGATTAACAAAATATACCGGCAAATCAAAAACATTCATTCACCCCAAGCATTTTTTGGAAGCGAATCCCTGGTATACGCAGTATCTTAAAAAACAGGACGTGGTACTGGACCTTGGTTGCGGTAACGGCCAAAGTATCATTAAATCGGCAAAATACTGTAAACAAATAACCGGTGTAGAAATTGATCCTGGTTTGCGCAAACTTGCAACTGCTTCTTTTAAAAGCGCCGGCGTCCGTAATGCCGTTATTCACGGCGGGAACCTGGAACAAAAACTAAAACTTAGATCTAAGCAATTCGATAAAGTTATATTTCTGGACGTGCTGGAACATCTCAATAACCGCGACTCGATCTTAAAAGAAATAAAAAGAGTCCTAAAGCCAAAAGGCATGTTACTCGTGGGTGTACCCAACAGCGAAACCTCTTGGAAAAAACTCCAGCGTAGTGTGGGCATTAACTCATTTGCGGATCCGGATCATAAAATAGAATTCAGCGAACACGATATTCGTGCCCTTTTGAAAAAACATGGGTTTGCAATAAAAAAATTTGGCTTAGGTAAATACGACACACCATTTAGAAGCACTTATGACATCATCGGCGCTCTCTACCTGCCCGCTTACAGAAAAATCACCGTGTGGCGGCAACAAAGGGCACTTTCAAATCCCCAAGAAGCATCAGGCTTTGAAATTGTTGCCGCCGTAAAATGAAAGTTGCATTTCTCATTGAATACTTTCCGCCTTATGCGACCGGTGGGTCGGAGTGGAGCACCTTCTACCTTGCCCGGCAATTGTCCAAAGAAAAAACTGAAGTTGTTGTAATCACGCCAAATTACGGAGAAAAAAAACTTCAAGAAAAAGTTAATTTTAAAATCATTAAATTTCCATTTTACAAGAAAATCAAAAACTCTCATTTGCCCGGCAACTTTTTCTATACTAATCCGCTATGGATCATTTGGACGGCAATTAACTTTTACCTAACTGTAAAAAGTGAAAAGGCGGATGTAATTCATGTTCAGGGTAAGTATTGTCTGCCGGGGGCTAGGTTGGCAAATCTTTTTTTGAGAAAACCAATAATAGCCACTTTGCGCGACTACCAACCCATATGTAACTATGGTTTTTGTCTTTATCACAAAAACAAAGGCTGTACGCCGGCGGAATATTTTGGCTCCGACTTTCACACCTATTACGAAGAATATGTGCAAGACAAAAACCTGGTCAACTATTCGCTAAATATACTATTCGCCATCTGGGGCAGACTGGCCAAAAACATACTGGCGCAAGCGGCAAGAAATATTAAAATAGTCGTTTTGTCCAAATATCAGCAAAATGTGTACCTGGCAAACGGTTTTAAAAATATTACAGTGATCGGTAATTCAATCGTCCCTACAAAAACTCCAAAGGTCACGAAAAAAGACCAACTTGTATATGTAGGCAGGCTGACACCCGGTAAAGGGGTGAATTTGTTAATTTCCATAATACCCGAGATCTGCAAAAAGTATCCCCAATATCAGTTTCTATTGATTGGCAGCGGTTTTTTGAAAGGAAAGCTAAAAGCAATAACTCTAAAATTCAATAACGTTAAACTCCTTGACCAGCTCGATCACGAACAGGTTCTTAAAATACTGGAGGAATCCAAACTATCGATTATACCGTCCGTCTGGCCGGAACCGTTTGGGCGTGTCGTGGCAGAATCTTTAATGTGCAATACTCCTGTTGTAGTTACAAATCGCGGTGCCCTTCCGGAACTGGTTAACAAGCGTTGGGGTGTCGTCACGCAAGCTTCGCCCCATGCGTTATTGATGGGAATAAAAAACGGGCTTGCTAACAATCATAAATATGAAACCAATATTTATGATGACCGCAAGCAATTACTGGAAACCTTTGTAACATCGATCCCAAGGAAGTATGCAAAGTTATACGAGGAAGTAACCAAATGAAAGTCGGTTTACTGCTTGCGCTTGGAGACAGCTTCGAGTCGATGGCTAAAACCGGACAAGATGTCCAATTCAAGAAAGTCTATTTAAAAAAGTATAGTGAACATTTTGAAAAAATTATGATATTTTCCTACGGAACCGCTGTCCCTGCGGATTTACCGAAAAACGTTGAAGTTTTGCCAAACAGTAGAAATGTCCACAGATATATTTATGCGTTTTTGCTACCTTTCATTTACAAAAATAAAATCCGTGAAGTTTCTGTCTTAAGAGCTTACCATCAATCTGGTACAATCCCGGCCATTTTGATACAGATTCTTTATGGAAAGGACTTTATTTTTAATCACGCCTTCAACTACAAAAAGTTTGCGCTTATCGAACATAAGTACCTTCAATACCTACTATTCCATATAGTGGACCCGCTGGCTTTTATCAAGGCGCGAAAGATTTTTATCGCAAATAATAAATACACAAATAAATCTAAAAAAACTATATTTCTTCCCAATGGTGTAAATACTGAGATATTTCAACTAAAAAAGAATTTCACGATCACCAAACCTGCACAAATTATCACCGTCGGCCGCTTAGAACCGCAGAAAAACCACTTAATGCTCATACGGGCCCTTGTGGGTCTCAAGATTGAATTGACAATCATTGGCAACGGTAAACTTAAATCGAGACTGGAAAAAGAAGCCCAAAAAAACAAGGTAAAACTCAATATAATTAATAGTTTAAATTACGATAAATTGCCCAGAAAACTTCAGACAGCAGACATATTCGTATTAAGCTCAACGTTGGAAGGCCATCCAAAGGCTCTCTTAGATGCAATGGCCTGTGGATTGCCGGTGGTGGGCACAAACGTAGAGGGCACCAAAGAAATAATAAAGCACAATAAAAATGGCTTGCTTTGCGATTTAAACCCGGCAAGCATGAAGTATGAAATTATTAAACTAATAAAATCCGCTAAACTGCGAAAGCAGTTGGGACTGGCAGCACGCAAAACTGTTGAACAAAAATATAGCCTGGCCAAGTTATTAATAACAGAAGTCAAAGCAGTTGCCGAAATTGTATGAAAATAGCCTTTGCATTTCCGACAAACAGAAACGTCGAAATAAATGAAGTTAAAAAAGGTTTGACTCCAGACAATGCTCTATATGGTTTTAACTATTTAGATAAAAAAGACCATGCTGTTGAGTGTGAAGTAAATACACGCCTAGAAAGAGCCTTCGATGTTGTTCTTCATCCAATAAACCAATTATTTATGGCTCAAATTGATATCGATTTTAAAATCGCTAGAGCCTTGTTAATGACCAGAAAATTAAACAGCGCAGATGTCATCGTAAGCAATATCGATGGTATATCTTTGGCAATATGCTTTTTAAAAAGGCTTGGGTTAATAAAACCGCCGGTAATATATTCCATTGGCCTATTTTACATACAAGGCAAAATGGCAGAAGCAGTTAATTCACGGAAAAATAACTTATTCCTAAATTTTTACAAATGGATGCTACAAGCATCTGATCAACTGCTCTATCACGCAGAAATAGAAAAAGAAAAACTACGTAAGTTGGGATTGCTAGACCCAGCAAAAACAACATTTATAACTATTGGTTCAGATGATAAATTTTTTAACAACCCCCCAAAAAAGGCAAGGGCGGATGTACCATCAATCGTATCTGTTGGAAAGGATAGGGCGAGAGATTACAAAACGTTAATTAAGGCCGCAAAAGAATTACCAGACTTAAAGTTTTTGATAATTTGCAGAAAGTCGAACATACAAGAACTTGATATTCCCAACAACGTTAAATTGTTATTTAATGTGCCATATCGAAGAGTGCGCGACTTTTACAATAGTGCAACAATTGTTGTTATTCCTATAAAAGAAATGTATAGGTCCAGTGGTCAAATGACCTTAACTGACTGCATGCAGGTAGGAGTTCCAGTGATAATTTCAAGGGTCGTTGGTATTTCTCATTACCCATTGGTAAATAATCGGAATTGTGTTCTGGTTTCTCCCGGGAATACGAACCACCTTAAAAAAGCAATCAAATCTTTAACAAATGATGCAAATCTTCGTCATAAGCTGACAACAAACATTAAAAAAATTTCAAAACAATTTACAACCAAACACTATTCCGACCAGTTAAGAAAAGTAATCGATTGGTCGGTTGATGAAAATCAATTAGCGTCAATAACAAAAGACGATCTTACCTATCTGATGAAGATCAGAAATGAAAATAATAAATATTTTCTAACAACGGGCGAAATCACATTCACACAACAAAAAGAATGGTATCGGTCATATCTTAAAAAGAATAGTGAAGGGTCGGAATATATGTACATACTAAAAATAAATAACAAAAAATACGGAACGGGAGCAATTTACGAAATTGACTACAAAAAGAGCCAGGCAAAAATTGGAAGATTTATTATTGAAAAAAGCCAGCGCGGCAGAGGATACGGTGATATTCTTTTAAAGAAAATCACATATATTGCTTTTGAAAAGCTTAATTTAGAAAAAATAGGACTTGAGGTATTGGCAAGCAACAAGCAGGCAATTAAACGTTACTTAAAAAGTGGATTTAAACCTTACAAAAAACAAACGGAAAAAGGCGTGCAAATAATATTAATGTCCAAGGCTAAAAATAGCTAGCGCAAAAATTCTCATTATATTACAATTCCCTCATGCCTAATTACAGTAAAAGCCGGGTACAGGTACTTGATGTGCTTCCTGTTTTTAGGCCGTCAATGGATCAAAGGGAAATTGACGCAGTTGCAGACGTTATTAGAAGCGGATGGATAGGGCTGGGACCAAGAACAGAAGAATTCGAAAAAAAATTTGCGGCTTTTGTAGACGCTAAATATGCTATTGCTCTCTCCTCGGCAACAGCCGCCTTACATCTGAGTTTATTAGCGCTTGGTATAGGCCCAGGAGACGAAGTCTTGGTCCCTGCGCTAACTTTTGTTTCAAGCTCTCACGCAATCCTTTACGTCGGCGCAAAGCCGGTATTTGTGGACGTTGAGCAAGAGACGCTTTGCCTAGACCCCAAAGATCTCGAAAAGAAAATCACTCCAAGGACAAAAGCAGTAATCCCAGTCGACTATGGTGGACATCCGGCAGATTACGACGCTATTTTCAAGATTACAAAAAAACACAATCTAAAAGTAATAGAAGATGCTAGTCACGCAGCCGGAGCACTTTACAAAGGTAAAAAGATTGGATCACTTACCGATCTTACTTGTTTCTCATTCCATGCGGTAAAGAATTTAGCAACAGGTGACGGGGGAATGATCACAACCGGCAGCGCCGCAATTGCTGAAAAACTTAAAAAGCTTAGATGGGTGGGAATAGATAAAAACACTTGGGAGAGGGAAGAACTTGTTAGTGAGAAGTCTTTTAGGCAATATGGCTGGTACTACGACGTCACGGAACTTGGTTTTAAATACCACATGAACGACATCACGGCGGCAATTGGTCTTGTACAGCTAAAAAAGTTAAACCAAGCAAACAAAAAAAGACGCAAACTTGCAAACCGCTATACAAAATATATTAATGGATTAACTTGGCTTAAGACTCCCGTCGTTTGTGACGATGTTACTACTGCACAACATAATTATGTAATCAGAACGAAAGAAAGAGACAAGTTAAATTTGTATTTAAAAACCAAAGGAATATCCACGGGTGTTCATTACATGCCCATCCATCACTTCAGCTTTTATAAGAATAATAATTTGGAAGCAAACGTTCCCGTCACGGACGCTTTATGGGAAGAGTTACTTACACTTCCTCTTTACCCGACACTTGCTATAAAGGACCAAAATAGAGTAATAAGAGCCATTCAAGAATTCGGAAAATCCAACAAGCTATAATAAAAAGAATAATGAATAATAAAAGTAATAGGGTATTGGTAACAGGCAGCGCCGGATTTATGGGATCACATCTAGTCGACTACCTGATAAATTTAGGACACGAAGTTTATGGAATCGATGACTTATCGGGCGGCTATCTTCACAATGTCTCAAAAAATGCAAAACCATCTTTTATAAAAATCGATCTAAAGAATAAGAAAAAAACTGCGCAGGCCGTCATAAAAATAAAACCGGAAATTATTTACCATTTGGCGGCAATAGCTAGAGAAGGTTTATCACAGTTTTCACCAATTGCCCATACTGAAAATAATTACAACGCTTATCTAAATTTACTGATTCCTTCAATTAATTCAGGAGTGAAAAGAATGGTGGTGTGCTCCTCAATGGCTGTTTACGGCAATCAAAAGCCGCCATTTACCGAAGATATGAAGAAAGAACCCTTCGATATTTATGGAGTCGCTAAAACGGCTATGGAGCAAGCCACAGAGATCCTCGCCGACGTTTACAATTTTGAATACGTAATTCTTCGCCCTCACAACGTTTATGGCCCGCGCCAAAACATGGCAGACCCTTACAGAAACGTGGTGGCAATTTTTATCAATAGCTTGCTGAAGAAGAAACCGTTCTATATATACGGCAATGGCGAACAAAAGCGCGCTTTTTCATATATTGATGATATAACTCCTTCAATAGCAAATGCTGGGTTTTTAAAAAAGGCAAATAAGCAAATAATCAACGTTGGCCCGGAAAAAGAATACACAATAAATCAACTGGCAGATGTAATTTTAAAAGCGTTTGATTCAAGCATTAAACCCGTCTACTTGGAAGACAGACCCAGAGAAGTTAAAGAAGCTTTTTGCTCAGCCCAAAGAGCAAGAGATATACTTGGCTTTCAAGATAAAACTTCACTTTCAGCAGGAGTAGAAAAGATGGTTAAATGGGCAAAAACAGTAGGGTATACGAACCCTAAATATCTTAAAGATCTTGAACTCGAGAGTGAGCAAACCCCCAAAACCTGGAGCAATAAATTAATCTGACAAATATCACAATCAAATTCATGAGTAAGCGAAGCAACACCCCTCGAGAAAGCCGGCTTCTCATTCTAAGTGACGTTGATGTTATCAACAACGATAAAACATCCAGTATGGCCATAAGACAGATCTTCCTCGCGAAGCTATTATCCAAAAATTTTAACGTGACATTAGCTTCTACTTTTGGCAAACCAAGGGAAAAAAAGGTCGGCAATTTCACAATAATAAGCGGCGTTCGCAACTTGAACTTTATCAAGAATAACTTCAATGTAGTTGTCATCGGACTGGCCTCGAACAAAGATTCGGTAAATTACAAATTCGCCAAACAAAACTTCAATGTTTTTACTATCGTTGATATGTACTATGCAATAATTTTTGAAAAGTTAACAACCATAGAAAATACTAAAAGCGGTAGAAATATTTTCAAGCATAAGCTAAAAGTAGTTTCAAGCATTATAAAAAGAGGCAACCATTTTATTTGCGCAACACCCCAGCAGAGAATTTATTTATTAGGTGCGCTTTCATCGTTGGGACAAATCAATCCCTCGAACTTTAAGCAGTCTTCCATATCAGTCATTCCGACACTTATTGACACAGATTTTAAAAAATACAAAACTCTCAAACTGAGAGGAAATATTTTCGACAGGGACGACAAAATTATTTTATGGCTCGGCGGTATCTATCCGTGGTTCGACCCCTCGCCTTTAATTAACGCGATGCCGACTGTTATCAAAAACATTCAAAATGCAAAACTGCTAATTCTCGGCGCCAAACATCCATCCACTCAATACGAAACTTATTACTGCGAAGCAGTCAGTCAGGCAAAGACAGCGGGTTTGTATGATAAAAGTATTATATTTTTAGACTGGGTAAACGAAATACAAAGCCTGGCATATACTTCGCAAGTGGATTTAAACGTCATATTGTCCAAAAAAAGCCTAGAAGATGAATTCGCCTTCAGGACACGCATTCTAACACCCGTATCAATGGGCATTCCAACGATCACCAACGGGCAAGATTATATTTCGCAATTAATCGCCAAAAACGATGCCGGGCTTATCACCAGCGGAAACGCAAAAACGCTCGCAATTCAAATTACGGACATTTTAAAAAACAAACAGTTGATACTACGCATGAAGAAAAATACAAAAAAAGTGAAAAAAGACCTTCTGGAAATTAGCGATATTGATAATTTAACTAAATTAATAATTGACAATGACCCGATATAAAAAACAAGTACCTTTTTCACATTACTTTAACCCGAAATACGATTCAAAAGAACGCTGGATAAGTTATTGGTACCAGATAAAAGAAGTGCTGGCAACAAAACCTTCAAACGTTTTGGAAATTGGTGTGGGGAATAAATTGGTTTCCAGCCATCTTAAAAAAATTGGCATTAATTTAACAACATGTGACTTCGACAAGGACTTAAAACCCGATTTTGTAGCCGATGTACGCAACCTTCCTTTTAAAAACAACAAGTTTGATACGGTCTTGTGTGCTGAGGTTTTAGAACATCTTCCTTTTGGTGATTTCAATAAAGCCCTAAATGAGATAAAAAGAATTTCAAAAAATTATATAGTCCTGACTCTACCTCATTTCAGCTTAACAAATGTTTATATCGGCGCAAAAATAATCCCTTTTATACCAAAAAAAGAATTTACGATAAAAATCGACTATCCTTTTCAACTTCAATTTACCGGTGAACATTACTGGGAGATCGGTAAAAAATCTTTTTCTCTTACAAAAGTAAAATCAGAAATCAAAAATTGCGGGTTAAAAATAGAGAAAAACTATTATCCAAAAGAGAATCCATATCATCATTTCTTCGTTCTAAAAAAACCACGAAATGAAAATTAAAAAAACCATTGCACCGGTATTTTTAACAAATAGAAATAAGTGGGGGAAAATTAGACAATGGCGCATGTTTAATAAGGATAAAACAAACCTAATTTTTGTGCTTGTCATCGTCCTTGCGGTTATTGTTGTTATGCTGCCGTTTAGAGAACAAACGGCCGGCGACGATTATACATATGCGCTGTCGGTTAAGCATTCTGTTGAATCCGGACGTTTTCAACTATCGGATGCTACAGCGGCGGCACTGGTATTTTTAGTTATTTGGGGTGGGTTATTTGCAAAAATATTTGGATTTTCTCTCAAAACTCTTCACCTATCGGTCGTCGTTTTTTTACCCATTCTAACGGTCGCGGTCTATTTTTTATTAAGAGAATTAAAAATCGAAAAAACTAAATCTTTCTTCTTCACAATACTTTTCATTTCTATCCCTTTTATATTTCAGTATGCTTACACTTTTTTGACCGACTTGCCATTTTTGACACTGGAAGTCTTATCGATGGTTTTTTCCATAAAAGCTTTTAGAAAGAATAATCTCTTAAATTTCTTTCTTGGATCACTCTTTTCATCTCTTGCCTTTTTAACGCGCCAAATTGGAATATTCCTCTGGGTCTCTGCCTTGGTGACATTTTTGGTATTTTTAAAAAGCCGCGACACAAGACCATCGCTTTACGATAGTGTTAAATATCTCCTGTCAATCTGCGCTCCCGCGGTAATCACAATTATTTTATACCTGCTCTTTTTTAAAGAGCCTACAATTGGCCAAGCCGGCTTCTTCCAAAACGTAGTCCTGCCAAATCTATCCTACCTATTTTTCATACATTCTTCTCCCACGCTAACAATTGGTGCATGGTTAGGGTTGTATTATCGGGCTATTGAATGGTTTTGGCTGGCGATAGGCTTGTTCTCGCCGCTTGCAATAATACTTCTGGCCTCAAATGCAAAAGAGTATTTACGCGCAAAACTATTCAGGAAAGTAATTTTATCTCTTGTAATATTTACTCTTTTAATTTTTCTCGAATCAATTCTCTTCCCCGGAAAGGTTTATCTGGGGTTTCCGTTAATTCTATATAGATATGAAAGCTTATTTCCAATTCCGTGGCCGCACATTTGGAAGTATTTGGTCCTTATAAGTTTTTTGTTCTTGGGCACTTGCGTTACAGTAAACATAAAAACCTTAAAAAAAGTCTATAGATCGATAATAATTAATAAAATATTTTTCTTTCTTTCCTTATCGTATTTATTAATCATAGTATCAACAAGCTTAGCTAATCTGTATTACAACAAATACGTTATGTCTATGCTGCCTTTTTATTTGCTTTTATTTGCAAGCGTCGTACGGAAAATCAAAATATATGTTCCAATAGCAATTTTTATAACTGCCTTTGTTTTTATTGATTCACTGCAAATGGCCAAACTGAGATATGACGAAAATGGTCTGGCACAGATCAAAGCTATTGAAATCAAAGATCGAGGTGTCGCCGCAGAAAGAATATTGCCCAATTTAGAATATACCTGGTCTTTGTGGTTTGATATGGATACTAAATTTGCCGAAGAATTAAAAAGGGTCAATGGGGATAAAAGAAAGGCAAAGATACCCATAACTCCGGCAAATCAGGACTACATCATAATTTCAAAAGAACACTTGAAATATTACAAACTGCCCGATAAATACATAGTCCTTGAAACGATACCCATAAGAAGCCTTTTTGTCTCCTCGTACCTGATCGTTTTGAAGAAACTTTGAAAATAAGCGCACAAAGGTATTTAACTACCTCTTTGTCCCAAAACCGATAATCCAGGCGCCGATTGCTCGCGCAAAAGGGAACTATTCCAGTGAGCGAGGGCCGCCGAGTCAGACTCGGGGAATCTACTTTATGTAAGAACTCACCAGTTGTTTAAAGAACTGTTTAATTTCATTTTCCAGGGAGGCTTTTTTGGAAGAAACAGAGGCGATCTCAAAGCTTCTTAAATCATCGAAGTATACTAGTTGTTCTAGAAATATTTTTTCGTTAAAAACACTGCCGAATACTTTTTTTGTTTTAGAAATAAGGGTGTCAAAACCTATATAGTTATTTTTTAAGATTGTATATAAGTCAAAGTAGTCTCGATACTCTCCACGCCTGCCAATGGTGTATGCTTTTTGAATTGCAATTTCTACAACTGAAAAAAGCTTTAAACCGTCCTCGCCCCCTACGGGTTCTAGGCCTGCCCTAAAAGGGTAGTAGAGAAAAGTCACTTTTATATCATCTTTCGTTAAAAAAGTTAGCTCGTCAGAGGTATCAACAATAACATTCTCGATATCTATTTTTTTTGATAATTTTTCAAGCAGTTGCTTGGAAACTGGAGAAAATGTGAAAAAATCAAAGTCAAATGAGATGCGATGGTTAATTTGCAGAGAAAGTGCGGTTCCTCCGCCCAGCACAAAGCTTTCTGTAAATGGGAGAAGTTTTTTAAGAAGTGTTCTTCTCTTATTATCGAGTATGTCTAGGTGTATTTTTAAGATACTTTTGTTCATCAATGGAGTTATTTATATTTAAAACAAAGTTTTTAATAAAATTCAAAGAAGTGTTTGTGTAAATCTTTTTGGGATAACGTAAAAAAAGTTGCTTCACAGTCTTTTCCCCAAGTTTCTTTTTTAGAGACCGTATATCGGCAAGCGTACCAAACATCAATATTTGATGAACGGTATCCGGAGATTTTATGTCTGGTTTGGACAAGTACCACACGTGCTTCATAACCTGTACATTATATCAAAAACTACAAGTACTAACCCAAAAGCTACTTTTTTGTCCCAAATCCAATAATCCAGGCACCGATTACACTAGAAAACGGTGTAGCACCTAAAACCTGATCAAAAAGATTATAAATTGAAAGAAGCGGCTTTGCCTTTTCGTTTTCTATATAGTTCATTTTCACACCTGACAATATATTTGCCTCTACGTTAATGCCAAATCGCTCAAACACATACTTAATTTCTTTTGCGGTTAAAAGTCTTTCGTTGTCCGTAATCCCGATTCTTGTAGAAAAAGGCGATCTTGGACTCCTGTAAAGCCAAAAGGGCGGATTATATTTGTTTGGATCATAAGAAAATATATGGCCTCCGGGTTTTAGAATTCTGGCCGCTTCCTTTGCTACTTTTGAAAAATCCGGAAAGTGATGCAGTATACCGGAATAACAGATTAAGTCGACTGAAGAATTTTTATATTTGGTTTTCTCAATATCACCAATCTCGAATTGAAGCTTTGGATAATCTTTTTTGGCTCTTTTTATACACCCGGGAGATATATCAATACCAATAATTTTGCTTTTAGGTAATGCTGCAGCCAGCCTGGCCGTGAAAGCTCCGCTTCCGCAACCCATGTCCAAAACAGTTTTAATTTTTTGGGATTTTAACTTTTTGACTAGATGGGCAGTGATTTTTTTGTACCCGGCATCGTCAAAAACGTCGTACCCGCCTTCAACATCAAATTTGTCAAAAAAAATAATCTCCGCTTTTTTATCCTGTGCTGTCATTATGTTCTAAAATTTACTTGGGAAAATAAGGTGAGCCTTGTTGATTATATGAAATAAACTGATATTATTACAACAGCCTATCACAACACGCCAATATTTATGAATTACGCAATTATCCAAAAATATCTACCCGACAGGCTTCTCTACAAAAAGAAAATATTACAAATGCTCAAGCATGACAAAAATATTTACCTTCTGTTGGGCATCTTTTTTGTAGTCTTAACTGTCATGCTGCCATTTAAAGACCAAGTGTTTTCCGAGGATTTTGCGTATGCTCAAAGCGTAAGACATTTCATAAGTACCGGAGATTTAAAGGTTTCGGAAAGAGTAGCACCATCGAGCATCACACTTATAGTTTGGGGTGCCATTATTACAAAGATATTCGGGTTTTCGCTTGCAAACCTGCACCTGTCTGTCGTAATGCTTTTACCATTTTTACTTTTTTCTTTGTATAAATTATTTGTCTTAACAGGCTGCAGTAAACAGAAAAGTCTTATCTTTACGTTATTCTTCCTGTCTATTCCACTGGTAATTTATTTTTCGTATACATTCCTGACAACAATTTTATTTCTCACGCTCGAAGTTTTTGCCATATTATTTTATTTAAATGGTTTTAAAAAAAGAAATTTAGCATTTCTCATCTTAGCCGGAATTTTCTCATCAGCCGCCTTTTTAACCAGACAGCTTGGGATAATTATTCCGCTTGCCGCTGCTCTTTCAATATTGCTTCAAAAAAACAAACCAAAGCAAGGCAAATTTTTCCAAATCGCGGCCTCTGTAATAATTCCATCGATAACCCTAGTTGTTTACCTTTATTGGTTATCAATTCCGGGCAATAAGACATCACCGCAGTACTTTTACCAAAAGCAAACCTTAGAAAGCCTCTCCAACTTTCTGCCGTTCTCCTCCGTTAGTTTTGGCTCAAGAATTACAAACCTCTCAATTTATTTACACCGTCTTCTGGACTACTCAAGCCTAGTAATGGGTTTATTTTTCCCAATAACGGCAACATTAATAATATTTAATCTTAAAAGAATTGTTATTTTTCTTAAAAAGAATTACTTACTCGTCGTAGTTACCGTATCTATATCCGTCTTTGCATATCTAATCGACGTTATTCTTTTTAGAAAAGGATACACAGCAGGGTTTTATATTGATCTTTATCAATATGAATTATTATTTCCAATTCCATGGGCCCACATATGGAAATACGAAGTTATTTTAAGCATTCCTTTTTGGTCGGTGTTAATCGCCAAATCGTTTAAGTCCCCAAAGAGACTAACCAAACAGGATATATTTTTACTTTTCTGTTTCTTCGGCTTCTCATTTTTGACGCTGATAACTGCAAATAGTTGGAGCGATTATATTCTTCCGCTCCTGCCAATAATATTTATCTGGTTTTTTAATGCAACTAGGAATTTGGTTCTGCCTAAAAAAATTACCTTAGTATTAATTCTTCTACTATTAATCGACTCCATACAAATAACAAAACTTCGATATGACGAAGGCGGATTTATCTGGCGCAAATCAATGGAGTTGGTAAACACGGGTGTTTCACCCCTGCAAATAGACGCGAACCAAAATTATGCCTGGCTCTACTGGTTTTACTTTGAGCAAAGAGTAGATGAAGCCATGAAAATTACAGGTGGTGATAAATCCAAAGTACCAAACGGCTATTCATTTCCCAACGCTAAACCCAAATACTTTATATACACAAAAAGGATGATTGGCTACAGCAATCTGGATTTGATAAAGTATATTTTTAAAATAATTCCAATTCGAAGTTTATTCGTCCGGTCCAATGTATACTTCATGAAGTTAAATGAGTGACAACAAAAACATTTCAAAGATACTTTTAGTTTGTGCCCTAATCTTTGCAGCTATGCTGCCGCTGAGAAACGCAGTCTACAGCGATGATGTCGCTTTTGGACAGAGTGTCAGACATCTTCTCCAGACAGGCGATCTCAAAGTATCGGAGTACCATGCGACCAGTTCAATAAGTCACATCATATGGGGATTTTTATTTACAAAAATATTAGGGTTTTCCTTTACTTCCCTAAATATCTCCGTAATAGTTCTTTTACCAATTTTACTTTTGGGTTTCTATAAGTTATTAAGAATTATCGAAATTCCACCGGATAAAAGTTTCTTCCTTACGCTTTTTTTCCTCTCAACACCATGGATACCGTTTTTAACTTATACGTTTATGAGCGATATACCATTTTTAACATTGGAAGTATTATCCTTATTGTTTTTCTTGAAATATCAAAAACTGAAAAATCCCAACAATTTAATAATAAGTGTCGCGTTTGCCGCTCTGGCGTTTTTAATGAGGCAATTAGGGCTTGCAATCATCCTCGGTCAAATCGCCGGTGTCCTACTGGATCGTAAAATTTTCATTAAAAATATTAAACCGGTCTTTTTCAGCGCACTGATTTTGGCAGTCACAATCATAGGCTATTTTGCCTGGTTATCAATCCCTGGCAATCAAACTATTCCCCAATACTACTATGAAGACCAAACCAAAAATGCTATAGAAAATTTCTTACCCTTTACAAATATTTCTGTGAATACACGCATCATTAACCTTTCTGAATTTATGCATCGCTCCATTAATTACGCAAACCAGGCGATGGGTTTGCTGTTTCCGTTGATTTTAGTTTTTGTACTGTCGAATATAAAATTGGTAAAACAAATAGCGAAAAGAAATTATAAAATTATTATTTTCTCAACAATAATAGCCGGGCTACTATACATTCCCGATGTGATTATTTTCAGGAAAGAATATACCGCCGGATTTCCACTGAACGAGTACGAATATGAATCTTTATTGCCAATTCCTTGGGCCCATATATGGAAATTTCTTGTGGTCGCCTCCATACCCTTCTGGTCTGCGCTATTGGCAAAAACCATTATTAATGGAACAAAAAAAGCAGGTAAACAACAGATATACCTACTAATTACTTTTTTAGGCATGCTCTTTATGACTGTGATTACTTTCCAGAGCTGGGATCGATATTTAATTCCACTCCTACCGTTCATTTTTATTATTCTGGCCCGTGCAACATATAAATTCAGATTGAACAAAATACTAACTATTATTACAGTAACGGTCCTTTTAATCGATTCCGTGCAGATGACGAAATTGAGGTACGACGAAGCAGGTCTGCTTTATAATATCGGAAACCAAATAGTAGCAAGTGGAGTAGAACCTTCAACAATCGACTTAAACAGGGATCAGGGGTGGGACCTATGGTTTTACTACGAGAAGGGAATTCAACAAAAAATAAGAGAAGCAGGTGGAGATAAAACTAAGATTAACTTTCAAAAACATCCTCTGCCCAAAAAGAATATAAAATACGGTATTTATACAGATAGGATGATTAAATATCAAAATCTAAATATCGATTATTCAAAAGCAACTGTTATCCCGTTTAGAAGCTTGTTTGTCTCCTCAAAATTCACTTTTGTAAATTACTGATGAAATTAATTAGAGCCAATTTTCTCATCATTACGATCGTTCTAGGTTTAGCAGTTATTCTTACTCTTCCGCATATCTTCCGCTATCTTGCACTCGGTTCAAAATACACAACACTCATCATAAACGGGCCATCCGCCACTCAAACAAGTTGGGAAGAAACGTACACTTACGCCACAGAAGCTAATAGGATTAAAAATAACCAGCCAATCAACGACCCGTATATTTTCGAGTATCGAAATAAACCATCACCTCTTATATCAGAACTAGTACCGTCGCTTTTGCTCGGCATATCGGCAAAAGTATTATCCATTCCGCTTGTTTTTATCTTAATAAAAATAATTCTAATTCCGGCTGTCGTTCTGATTTGGTATTTAATAGCCCGAGAAATAGGCTATTCGAAAATTATTAGTGTTGCATCGGCTTTAATGGGCATGATCTTACAAAAAGCTTTTGCTTACTTACCTTATGCAAATCAGCTCTATAGTTATCAATTTAATAACTATCTCGAAATTCAGCGTACATATTTCCCTCTTATATCTTCGTTTTTGATCTCGATATCAATACTGCTTGTCATAAAGCTTTTAAAGTTCGAATACGGACCCTTTAAGAAAATATTAGTGGGAGTAATATTTGGCTCATTGTTTTACACTTATTTTTTTGCCTGGACGGTTTTTTGGGTGTCCCTTGTGATGCTTTTTGTCACCCTTGTATTTAAAAAACAATATAAAATATTAAGAAGGTTAATAATCCCGATTGTCACAGCAACCGTAATTGCAGCACCATATTTTTTGAATTTATTAGCATTCTCAAGCAACTCAGCCAAACAAGATTTTATTTTAAGAACCATCGCCTTTCCAATTTCCGACTGGAATTTGCCGGTTATTCTCCGGTTCTTAATTTTAATTGCCCTCCTTTTCATTTCAAGTCGCAGCTGGTTAAAGGTTCCGGGAAAGTTATTTTTAATCGTCTTTTTAACTTCCGCTTTACTCTTGTCGCCATTGTCCAAGCTGATCTTGGGGGCTGATTATCAATCAGACCACTGGTACGAAAGATTTCTGTACCCGGTATCAACTTTCCTTTTTACCGTACTTGTTTTCGATGTTTTATCCAAGTTCAAACCTAAAGCAAACTCATTTATAGCGCTTATTTTAATACTCATTTGCTTATCGAAAGTAGTACTGGTCACTGTCAGTGAAATAGGAAAAGCAAAAGCAGACTTTAGAATTGGATCCGAAAGAGAAGATTTATACAGGTGGCTATTGCCCAATATCCCCAAAGACAGTGTTGTAGCTACCCTTAGTTTTACCGAAAGTGTCTATTTGACGGCTTATACACCCTATTACTCATATCTACCGCAAGCGTATAAAACTATCGCACCAAAACAGGAAATACTAGACCGCTACGTAAATCTTACCCGGCTTTTTGGCGTAAGCAGCAACTTTATTACTCAGTCTTTCATAATGCCCAACGAACCTTACCAAAACCCTAATTCAATAGTTGCAAATGACGGCAATGCTTATATGATGCTTACAGGCATTCTCGGGCATTTCGACGCTTTTCCGTATCCATTCCATAAAGAAATTCAAAGTCAAATTTTAACCAAACTATCTCAAGTAGTGCCCTGGCAGGGGAGAGCAGATTATGTACTTTTCGGTCCCTTAGAGCAGGAAAACGCTAAGAATACAAAACTAAAATCATGCCGTTTACTTTACAACAACGGAGTTTACCGGCTTTTTGATTTCAAAACCTGCAGTTTCAACTTGTGATTAACATCAAAAAATGTTTCTATGCTAAAATCAGCCGTGTCTTGTGCCTAGATAAACTACAAAGAAATGATTCCACTTATAGATCTTAAACCGGAAAAAGACCTTGCTAAAGCTATCAAACAAAGTGTCTTAAGAGTTATCGATTCCCAATCTTACATTTTAGGAAATCAGCTGGAAACTTTTGAGAAGAGTTTTGCCAAGATAAACAAAGCAAAAGAAGCAATCGGTGTTGGCAACGGAACAGATGCTCTAAGACTTTCTCTCAGAAGTTTAGGAATATCATATGGAGATAAAGTTATAACAGTTTCTTTAACTTCACCTTTTACCGCCATAGCCATTATCGAAGAAGGAGCAATACCAATTTTTTGTGACGTAGATCCAAATACCTGGACCTTGGATCCCCATGACATTGAAAGACATATTGATAAAAAGACCAAAGCAATTATGCCTGTTCATCTTTACGGTAACCCGGCAGAAATGAGAGCTATAAAAAAAATTGCAAAAGACCACAACCTTAAAATAATTGAAGATGCTTGTCAGGCCCACTTGGCCAAAATAGATGAAATCCCTGTAGGTAATTGGGGTGATGCGGCCGCATTTAGTTTCTACCCCACCAAAAACTTGGGGGCAATGGGTGACGCCGGCGCCATTATTACCAACAATAAAGAATTAGCCAATCATATTAAAATACTCCGGCATGGAGGGCAGACACAAAGATTTTGGCATGTTTACAAAGGATTCAACAGCAGACTGGATGAAATTCAAGCCGCAATTTTGAACGTAAAGATCAAATCTCTTAGACACCATAACCGGCAGAGGGCAATAATCGCCCAAAGATATAAAAAGGAGTTAGCGAATTTACCTCTCTCATTCCAAGCTGTTATTGAGGGAGGCAAGTCGGTAAACCATTTGTTTGTGATAAAAACAGACAAAAGAGACAAATTGCACACATTTCTATTACAAAAAGGGATCCAAACAGACGTTTATTATCCACACCCAACTCATCTTCAGCCTGCATTCAGGAAATTTGCAAAAACCCCTTTACCGGTTACTGAAAAGCTTACGGCGAAACTTTTGGCTTTGCCGCTATTTCCAAACTTATCAGAAAAAGACCAATATACTGTGATTAAACAAATAAAGAAATTTTTTAAATCATAAAAATGAAAATAATCGTAACAGGCGCCTGTGGTTTTATTGGGAGCCACCTCGTAGAAAAACTTGTTGCCAAAGGAAACAAAGTGATAGGAGTAGACGATTTATCCAAAGGGAATTTAGATAACATAAAAGATCTGCTGTCTAATAAGAATTTTTCATTTAAAAAAATAGATATAACTAAAAAACATTCACTTGATTTTGTTAAGTCAGCAGATGTGATTGTCCATCTGGCAGCTGCAAAAATTCCCCGGTATGGAGACCGCCTCTCTACTTTACTGGTAAACACAAAAGGCACTGAAACCGTTCTCGAATTCGCCAAACGAAGGAAGGCAAAAGTAGTATTTGCTTCAACTTCCGATGTCTATGGAAAAAATCCAAAGTTACCGTTTAGTGAAGAAAGCGACTTGGTTCTTGGGTCTTCAGAAGTTGCCCGTTGGGCTTATGCAGTCTCAAAAATTTTTGATGAACAATTATGTTTTGCCTTTTCGGAACAGCATAAAGTACCTTTTGTGATTTTAAGATTATTCGGTGTATATGGCCCCAAACAACATCGAACTTGGCGGGGGGGGCCTCAATCACTCTTTATTGACCAGCTTTTAGAAAACAAACAAATTGAAATTCATGGCAACGGCAAGCAAACCAGAACATTTGTTTACATCGATGATGTTATAGGCGCTATTATAAAATCGATCAACTCCAAAAAGGCAAATAATCAAATAATCAACATCGGTACAACGCATGAAATCTCTATTATCGAGCTTGGGAAGTTAATCGCAAAACTTCTCAAAAAACCTCTCAAAATTAAAAAAGTACCATACCAGTCTTTTACAGGTAGGAAATATGAAGATGTTAAAAGAAGAACGCCGGCAATTGAAAAAGCCAAAACTATGTTAAATTGGGAGCCAAAGGTATCTTTAGCGGACGGACTTACAAAAACAATAAGTTGGCAATTAAAAACTAAATGATTTACTTTTTATCCCCCTTTTACAACGAAGAAGAATTCCTGGATAAATTTATAAATGATCTTGGTAAAACGGCTAATAAAATATCGCCCAAAAACTACAAAATCTTTTTAGTTAATGACGGCAGTCAAGACCAAAGTTTAAAGATTGCGCTGTCTTTTAAAAAAAAATATCCAATAACTATTATTTCTTACAAGAGAAACAAAGGAGTAGATTTTGCCTTTAAAGAAGGTTTTAGGAAAATCTTTAAAACAGTTAAGCGACAGGATATTATTGCAACCTTGGAATCAGATAATACTAGCGATCTTTCAATATTAAAAGAATTAATTCAAAAGATACGAGGTGGTACAGATGTTGCTCTTGCTTCTTGTTACGCAAAAGGTGGAGGAGTATATGGAACAGGAATCTATAGGCAGGTGGGCTCGAAGGTATTTAATTATATTTTTTATCTAATTTTTCCTATAAAAGGGGTTAAAACTTACAGTTCTTTTTATAGATCCTACAATGCAACTAACCTTAAAAAAGCATGGGGTGCATATGAAGGAAAACTAATTGATATAAAGGGATTTGCCTGCATGGTAGAAATGTTAATTAAGCTATCGAAATTGCCGCTTAATATTGAAGAGGTACCAATGGTACTTCGCTGGGAAGGAAGACAAGGTAAGAGTAAGATGAGAATTGGAAAAACCGTTTTAGGATACTGGAGTATTGTTAAAGAGCTTTTTTTGAAAGAAAAGTTCGGGTCAAACGGAATCGTTGAAAGAGCGCGAAAGAAATTTCAAGAGAAAAAATGAAAAAAATAATTTCAGTTGTTGGTACACGGCCAAATTTTATTAAATTAGCCGCAATCCACAAAGTCCTTATTAAAGAATATGAGCACATAATCATACACACCGGTCAACATTATGATTATTCGATGGATCAGAGTTTTTTCAAAGAATTTAAACTTCCAAAACCGAATTTTAATCTCGGAGCTGGTGCAAATAGTTTTGCCAAACAGTTTTCAAAAATGCTAATCGGATGCGAGAAGCACCTTTCAAAGATTAACCCAAAACTTGTAATTGTGTACGGTGACACCAACTCAACATTAGCGGGGGCCCTTTCCGCAGCCAAGTTAAAAATCCCAATAGCCCATTTTGAAGCCGGCGCCAGATGTTACGACAATACCGTACCGGAAGAACAAAATAGAATAATCGTGGATCATCTTTCCGAGTTATTATTTCCGCATTCTTCCAAGCTTGTTGAAAATTTAAGAAAGGAAGGAATTAAAAAAAACGTTATCCTAATGTCCGATCCGATGCTGGAAATACTAAAAGCAACAAAAGCCAATAACAGGATACTAAATGGTTCAAAAATCTCCAAAAAAGATTATTATCTGTTGACCGTTCACAGAGAAGAAAATACAGTAGATCAACAAAAATTTGCCCGGATATTAAGTGCAGTCAACAAACTGAATACTACCGTTATTTTCCCGGTTCATCCGCGTTCTATTAAACTACTGAAGAATATTAAATTTAAAATTAACAACTTAAAAATAATTAAACCGGTTAAATTCGATGAAATGGCAGCACTTATCCAAAATTCTCTTGGGGTTATTACCGACTCCGGAGGTTTGCAAAAAGAGGCTTATTGGCTAAAAACTCCCTGTTTTACTTTACGCAAATCAACAGAGTGGCAGGAGACTGTTGATTCTGGATGGAACGTTCTAATCGGTAGTGATACAAAAAATATTGCCAACATTGTAAATAGGTATAAAATACCCAAAGTCCATCAAAATTTTTATTCTCACGGGGTGCCTATAAAAAAACTAAATAAAATTTTGCGAAACTACTTATCATGATTCACAAAACAGCGGAAGTTTCCGATAAAGCAAAAATAGGCAAAAATGTTAGTGTTTGGCAACTGACCAGGATTAGGGAAGGAGTGCAGATAGGTAACGATTGCATCATCGGTGCGAACGTTTATATCGATCATAATGTAAAAATCGGTTCAAAAGTAAAAATTCAGAATAATGTCCTCATATACTGGGGAACAGAAATAGAAGATGAAGTATTTATAGGCCCGAATGTATGTATTACAAACGATAGATACCCGCGTGCTGCAACGCCTAACGGGAAATTAAAAAATAAATCCGATTGGAAAGTTGGGCAAGTTATCATAAAAAAAGGCGCGTCGTTGGGAGCCGGCTCGATTGTCGTTTGCCCAAATAAAATAGGAAGTTACGCAATGATAGGTGCTGGTAGTGTTGTAACAAAACCTGTACAGGATTATGCTCTTCTTCTAGGAAATCCGGCAAAGAGCGTAGGTTTCGTTTGTAAGTTCGGGCATAAAGGCGAAGTTGTGGCTACTGACTTAAAAAAAACAAAGTTTTATTGTTCTAAATGCAGGAAAAATTACATATCAAAAAATGAATCGATCAGCGAAAATTAATGTAGCTGTTATAGGCCTGGGTTATATGGGCCAAAACCATACAAGAATACTCTTCGGCATGGAAAACGTTTCTCTGGTGGCAGTCTGTGACATCGACGAAGGGAAAACGAACAAAATTGCCAGCCAATACAAAGTCAAACCTTACAAAGACTTTAAAGCAATGATCCAAAAAGAAAAACTTGATGCCGTTTTCATTTGTTTACCGACGATTTTTCATTTCAATTCCGCAATGATAGCAATCAAAAGCAAAATTGCCGTTTTTGTTGAAAAGCCAATCACAACTGACATAAAACAAGCGGATCAATTAATTAAAGCCTCGCGGTTATATAAGGTTCCGCTAATGGTTGGGCATATCGAGAGATTCAATCCTGTTGTAAATGAAATAAATAATAGAATAAAATCTCAGGAGATTGGAAAAGTCTTCAAGATTCACACAAGCAGATTCTCGCCTCCAGGAGGTAGGGTTAACGACGTCTCAGTCATATTAGATTTAGCAACACACGATATAGACATCATCAAATATTTAATTGATCAGCCAATCATAAGAATTTATGCTGAAACAGAAGCCTTTACCCATAAAAAAGCAGACTTAATGTCGGCACTTTTAAGATTTAAAAATGGGGTTATCGGAGTTGTTGAAGTAAGCTGGCTGCATCCGACCAAAGTAAGGCATTTAAGTGTTGTCGGCGAGAGAGGCTCTTATGAAGCGGATTACCTGACCCAGGAATTGTCCTTCTATAGACAAAATAATAAAATGTCAAAAGGGTACGAGTCTCCATCACAATTTAATTCAGCAGACATAATCAAGATTGCTTTCAAAGCACAAGAGCCGCTTTTAGTAGAATTGCAGGCTTTTATTAATGCCCTGATGCACAGGAAGAAAATGCCTGTGACAGGCGAAGAAGGAAGAGAAGCGCTACTAATTGCTGAAAAAATATCACAATCGGGCACATTGCATAAGATTATCAAATGAAAGCAGCAGTAATTGGTTTAGGATATGTTGGTTTACCTCTGGCTATAAGATTAAGTCAACTAGATATAAATGTTTTAGGAATAGATATTAATACAGAGAAAATCCGAAAGCTCCAAAAGGGGATACTCCCGTTTGCCCAGGAAGAGCCATTCCTGCTGGATTATTTCAAAAGAGAATATAAAAAAGGAAAAATATCATTTGCTCCAACTTTTGAAAATCTAAACAAAAGAGACATGGTATTTATTTGCGTAGACACACCGATTATTGGAAAAGTGCCGAATTATAAGTCACTTATCGGTGCATTAAAAAATGTTGCCCCAAACTTAAAAAAAGGCTCAATAGTTATTGTTGAATCAACTGTTGCACCAAACACTTGTAAAAATCTTGTGATTCCAATTTTAGAAAAACAATCAAAACTGAAAATCAATCAAGATTTTTTTGTCGCAACGATACCGGAAAGAATCAGACCAAACCATATTTTTGAACAGCTGACATCACTCTCAAGAGTGATTGGTGTTTCAGATAAGAAAAGCATCAGTCTTCTTAAAAAGGTTTATTCCCGTATTACATCAGGGGCTATCGATTTTACCGACTTAACCACTGCCGAAACCGTAAAGACAGTCGAAAATAGTTATCGGGACGTAAACATCGCTTTTGCCAATGAAGTTGCTATTGCTTGTGAGGAACTCGGTGTAGATGTTTGGGAGGTCAGAACGCTTGTAAATAAATCTCCTTTTCATAATATGCACGAGCCGGGTGCAGGAGTTGGCGGGCACTGCATTCCAAAAGATCCGTGGCTTTTAGTTTCTTCAGTGAAAAAACAACAAATGCCCATTGTTAAAACGGCCCGAAAAATAAACGATAATATGCCAAATCATATCTTTATTCTTATGAAAAAGGCTCTTGAAGAAAAAAATATTAAAGTTAAAAACGCAAATATAGCAATACTCGGATATTCCTATGTAGGAAATTCGGATGATACAAGAAATTCACCGACCGAAGCCTTGGTAAAAATCCTGCGGGAAAAAAGAATTAAATATCAAATTTGTGACCCTCATGTGAAAGAGTATTCAAATAAATCGGTTTTTGATATCGCAAAGGACACAGACGCTGTAGTATTAATGGTTGCACATGATCTTTTCAAAAAAATAAATTATAAGAAACTTTCTAAGATTATGAGAAATAAAATCATTATTGACGGCCGGAATTTCATTTCGGCAAATAGGGTTATTGAACTTGGGTTTACTTACAAATGTATCGGAAATTCTTCTCAATGAAAAAATATTGCCTGCTAGGTTTGGCAGTAAAATTAATATTTATTTTTTTTGCATTTCACAATGACCTGATATTTATCTGGGAAAGACCTGCCCACTTTTTTGAAAATATTCATACAATAGGTTCCTATTACGGACCCTTAACGTACATCACTTTCGGTATACTTTCACCGATTTATTTTTTAAGCCAGTATATAGGTTATTGGATATTAAAAGTACCTTATTTATTTGTAGATACCTATATCCTTTATTTATTGTTGAAAATGTCTCCGGAAGCTATTCATAAAAAAATCCTTATATTTTGGTGGTTGAACCCAGTTGTAATCTTCTCAACTTATGCAATGGGACAAGTAGACATAATTTTATCTTTAAGCGTGGTACTTTCAGTGTATTTTTCCAAGAGAAGACGTATCTTTTCAATCTTATCTCTTGGAGCGGGTGTTGCGTATAAAACAATGACCCTGCCGCTTCTTATTCCCTTATCGATAATTTTAGAAAAAAGTACGATTGGCAAAATTAAGATGGCAGCAATTGGCCTTTCGGTGCCTGTTCTACTCGCAATTTTATTTTGGCTTCCCGCACATTCAAACATTGCCAATACTTACTTCCCGACGGGAATTATTTTCTACCCTAAATTATCAATGACCCCGGATTCCATTTGGGAATATTCAAGTTTATTAGCGGGAACAATTAGCTATTTAGCGATTCAGTATTTGCTGATTAAAAACAAAACACACATCTCTAATTTGGCGCCCGTATTATTTGCCTCGCTGGCGTTCGTTATAATCACCTTACCAATCTACTCGATGTTTAGATATACGCTATTGATGCCGCTTTTGGTACTCGTTTCATTAAAAATGAAAAAAGCTTTAGCGTTAACACTTATTCTAATTTTACTGCCGCTTGGTTATCTGTACATTTGGCCACTCGAGTGGGGCTTAATCGCCCATATTTACCCCGAGGCTAAAAACCTACCGGCACTGCGTGAATGGGTAGCACCTTTGGTCAATTATGAAAATATTGCCTTTGTCTTTAGAGTAATTGCTGATTCTTTAATTTTTTACTTAGCAGTTATTTCGTGCAGGAAAATCTTTACACAAAAAAGTGGCAAAATTATTTAAATATCAACTAATTGTTTTTGTACTGCTTTTATTATTGTGGAATTTATTTATGCCGATTTTCGAAGGTGCAGACGAAGAAAGTCATTTTTGTTCCATTGACTACATTGTTCACGAAAAGAAAATTCCAAATGTACTTATAAACGATGGGTGTTTTATTTGGCATCCGCCCCTTTACTATGCTCTATTATCACCACTTACAATTCCATTTAACCTACCACGATTTGATTCTGCGACAGTCAGGGAAAATCCAAAAGGTAATTTATTGAGAAAAGGAGAGTTTGCGCAATTTATACACACAAAAGAAGAGCTGCTGTTTAAATGGAACAGTTTACAATTGGAAATTCATTTTCTTAGATTGCTTACTTCTATTTTTGCGATTTTGATGTTCATAACAGCATGGAAAATTTCCGGCATTGTCTTTTCCAATTCAACACCCAGATATCTATCCTTGCTTTTGTTTTTTAACCCAATGTTTCTTCATATATTTAGCACTTTAACTAATGTAACCCTAATCAGCTTATTGGCAACAATAATAATAGCAATTGATATCAAATACAAAAGAAACAAAGGCTATATTCCAATATTTCTTCAGGGACTGCTTTTGGGTTTGGGATTCATAACAAAGATTAGTGCCGTCTTATTGATCCCCGCTTGGCTAATTATTACTTTTGTGCAGTACAAGCAACGCAAATATTCATTTGCAAAGGTAATTACTCAAACAACAGTGTTGTTCACAGGTTTTTTTATAACAGCAGGCTGGTATATCCTAAGAAACCTGTTATTATACGGCGGAATAATTGAAGAAAGCGCAAGTTCAAGAAAATTTGGCCAAAACTACCACGACTTACTTCTCGAACAAGTTGGATTATTAAACTATGTAAACAGCATAGTTTTAACTTTCTTTAAAACCTTTTGGTCAGGTTATGGAGCTTTAACGATTAAATTTCCCGAAATCGTGAACATATTCTTACTTATTTTGACAATATTAGTATCATATTCATTATTATTAAAAAGAAAGCATTTCAATCACGGTTTGATAGTTTCGTTAATATACGCAATAAGCATCATTGGCGGGTTATTTATAATGAACTTCCGGCTAGCGGCAATGCATGCCAAAGACCTTTTCCCTGCGTACATGCCCTTAGCTTTACTTTTTGGTTATGGCTTATTTAATCTACGGAGTTCTTTGAGTAAAAATTTGCCAAAAGTTCTTTTAACTCTTGTAGTTCTAACAGGCACCTATGTGTTTTCACAAAATGCAATTATCAAATTTATAAAAGCTGTTTTGGATGTACCTTTTCAGGGGTATAAGTTTTTGCCGGAAATAGTTTTTAAAATGGCTGTCACATTCATCATAATGTTACTCATTATCTTTCTTTTTAAAAGGCTTAAGTTTAGTAATACAAATATCATAAAAGTAGCAAATTCTCTTGCCATAATAGACTTACTTATTCTTTTTTTCAGTACGTATCTTCTATATAAGAATTTTATCTTCTAACAAAAAATTCTATTATTTTATAATTTGATTATATCTCTCTATTAATTGGGGATTGGCGTTGATTAAATCGTCCTTTGAAATTTTGTTAACAGAAGGAATTATCAAAGCAAAAATTAAAAGAAATCCGATTGAAGTAATAAAGAGCCCTTTTTTAATACGGTTTTTAAATCTGATTGAATCTATCAATGTAACGATACCGGCCCCTGTAAAGGCCGCTAAAGGCGGTAAAAGAGGCAAACTATAGTATTCGTGCGTCGAAACATGCCTATTAAAAATTGCCAAATATAAAATTGAAACAAAAAGCCATTTTTTCCAAATATCCATTTTTTTTTCACTCCATGTAGTAAATAAACCAATTACAAAAAAGAGAAGCCCTAGAGTAGTCAGAACATTAATATGCAATATGTTAAAAGTTGAAACGTAATAACGGGGATCCAGGAAAAACAGTGGACTAAACCAGTTAAATATTAAATAACCCTCACCATCTCCGGAATTTTTCATAATAACGGAAGCTCTCAAACTCCACAAAAGTATCGGTACAAAAAATGCCAAATATTTAATTAGTCCAACTTTAATTTTTTTCTCTCTAAAAATCTCAATTACACCGAATAAATAAAAAGGTAATTTAATCAATCCTGACAATGATAAAAGTAAAAAAGATGAAAAATACATAGATGCCATCAAAAGCGCCAGAGCCACCTCATCCGGCTGAAAAGACCTGCTGACCAAAACATGAAGAGGAGAAAAAACAAAAACCAGAAGAGAAGGCAAAAGAATTTTTACTGTAGAGTATTTACGGACGATTAACACAAAAAATATCGAAGAAAGCACAAAGAAAAATAAGGAAACTATTCTCCCAAGAACAAAAGAGGGCCCAAAAATTTTATATAGTGCAGATACTGCTAAATTGTAAATTGGAGCCTCGTATACCAGTGGGGTAGGGTATCCTTTTTCGTATCTTATTTTGGGAATCCAGAAATCTTTCCAGCCGTTTACGTAAATATTTCTGGTAATTTCCGCTGTCTGAGTTTGTCTTGATGAAAAAAATTCAAACGGCGGTTGGCCAATATTGTACAATCTTAGAATTAATCCGGATAAAATGATTAAGGCTACGAGACAGTGCTTTTTAAAAATTATTTGAATCATTTTAACTATAGACAAAGTCAATTTTGATAATTAATATTTATCGAAGTGTACATTACACCTATATTGCATATCAAGTAATTCTACAGTGCATCAACCGTAAGTAAAATATAAAATGAAAAGAGTCATAGAAATTAGCGTTGTGCTGCCGGTTTTTAACGAGGGTGAAAATATAGCAGAGCAAATAGGGGAACTGGAAAAAACTATAAAACTTTCCCATGAAATTCTAATCGTGTACGATTTTGACGAAGACAACACTATTCCAGTTGTTAAAGGGTTAAAAAGTAAATTTAAAAATATACAACTGGTAAAAAATATTTACGGAAGGGGACTAATAAACGCCGTCAAAACCGGATTTGCTAAAGCCGGCGGAAAAGTAATTGTTGTGATGCCCGCAGACCTTGCCGACGATCCAAAGACAATTTTGAAAATGTATCAAAAAACGCAACAGGGTTGCGATGTTGTTGCCGCCACACGTTACACTAAGGGCGGCAGAAAAGAAGGAGGCGAATACATAAAGTCGTTAATGTCGCGGCTTGCGGGCTTACTAACGCCGATTTTACTGGGTATTCCCATTACCGACATCTCCAACGGTTTTAAAATGTATAGGGCAAATGTTATTGAAAGTATTCCGATTGAATCAAATGGCGGTTGGGAATTTTCGACAGAACTTGTTGTTAAAGCAAACGACCAAGGTTATAAGGTTGGCGAGGTGCCTACAGTCTGGAAGAACAGGGTAAGCGGTAAGTCTAAGTTTAAATTACTAAAGTGGTTGCCTAAGTATTTAAGGTGGTATTTTGTGGGAATATTGATGCGTTTAAACGTCTATCGGGGAGCTAACTAAACCGTTTATTTGTTTTTTAAATTCTGCTATTTCTTTGTTGGTCGATTTAAGTAAGCCCTCACCAAATTGTTTTCTAAATTTAGAGCTGTCGAGCGCGGAGTACTGTGCCCTTGGGGCGATTCTCCCTCCAAAGAATTCTGCAAAAGTTGTTTTTAAAATGTATTTCTCGTTGAAATTAAATGCCCGGGCGATCTTTTTTACAAATTCGAAATTTGTTAAATGGTCTGTTGCTGCGACATGGTAAATGCCATGAGCGTTATTCCGGAGTAGCACAAAAGTTGCTTTAACGATATCATCGACAAATGTTGGGTTTACGGTTTGGTCCACAATTCCGGCGAACGGGATCTTGTTTTTTAAAGATTCATATGCGGCTCGTGCAAAATCTTTTCGATGAGGGAAATTACCGGAGTAAATCATTATTGTGCGAATGACTGCGTTTTTTGGGGAGGCGCCCAAAACGGATCTCTCTCCGGCCAATTTAGATTTCCCATAAGTGGAGATTGATTTTGGCTTATCTGTTTCCTTAAAAGGTCTGCTTGATTGAATTCCATCAAAAACCGCGTCCGTAGAAATATAATAAACCGGAATGTTTAGTTTGGCACACTCCTTGGAAATAAAATCAATTACTTCGTGATTCAATTTAAATGTTTCTTTTGGGTTTTGCTGTGCATAGTCGATTCTAGTGATTCCCGCAACATAAACAACTTTATCCGGCATAACATCTTTTAAGTTATTTACTACGTCTCTCTTATTGAAAAGATCCAAGTGCGAGTGTGGTGGACCAACAATTTTAAATTTGTCGCCGGCCAGTTCTCGGAATCTGGTGCCCAACATTCCGGTTGCACCATATAGCAGAATTTTTGTTACGGGCTTTTGAATGCCTTTGGGTTTTTGCCTTGACATATGGGCTAGAATATACAGGAAAAACAAACGATTAGCAAAGTCTAAATGTAATTTATATTTATGAAAAAAAATTATTTAATAACCGGTGGCACAGGATTCATCGGCCGCGGTGTCACAAAAAGTTTAGTAAAATCCGGATATAACGTCAAAGTTTTGGACGATAATTCCCGGGGGAATATTGATTCATTAAAGGAGATCAAAGGCCAATTTGAATTTATCCAGGGTGACATTCGCGACCCGCAAATAGTAAAAAAAGCCGCAAAAAATATTGATGCCGTAATCCACCTGGCGGCTGTCAATGGCACCCGTTATTTTTATACGATACCGGAAGTCGTGCTGGACGTGTCTGTCAGGGGCACGATCAACGTCATCGACGCTTGCTTGTGGCACGGTGTCGAAGAATTATTCTACGCATCCAGTTCCGAAGTTTACCAAACCCCAAAAATCATTCCCACCCCCGAAGCAATCGAGATGGTTGTCCCAGACACTTTAAATCCGAGATATTCATATGGCGGCGGGAAGATTATTGGCGAATTATTGACCCTAAATTATGGCCGTAAGTTTTTCAAGCGGGCAATCGTCTTTCGTCCGCACAATGTTTTTGGGCCGGCGATGGGGTGGGAACACGTGGTTCCGCAATTTATATACCGAATGCACGAAATGGTTAAAGGAAACAAAAAACAAATAAAATTTCCAATCCAGGGCACCGGCAAAGAAACTAGAAGTTTTATCTTCATTGAAGATTTTGTGACAGGGCTAAATAAAGTTCTCCTAGGAGGCAAACACATGGAAATTTACAATATTGGCAAAGAAGATGAACTGACAATAAGTGAGATAGTTAAAAAAATAGCCGCCGAATTTGATGTAAAAGTAAAAATAGTTCCGGGTAAAAAACAACCCGGAGGTACCGCCCGGAGAGTACCTGATATTTCAAAAATTAAAAAACTAGGATTTAAACCAAAGTATTCATTTGACAAGGGTTTACATGAAACTTTCATTTGGTATAATCAAAACATTCACAAGAAACCCTCTGCCCTTAATATTTAATTTAATGCCAATAAATCTAAAGACTTCCCTTGGAACCGGGTCTAGCGTCGCCGTAACCCAATGCCAGGTTTGTAATAATCCGAAATTATCTTCGATATTATTCTTGGGCTACTTGCCGCCGGTTAACACGATGCAGGCCATCGGCACGCAGCCTGTAGAACAATCAAGCTATCCGGCACAGTGGTTGTATTGTTCCAAATGTAATTTGGTCCAGATGGGCGCAATTGTAGATCCGGAAATATTATTTCCTCCTGAATACGCCTATACAAGCAGTACCACAAAAGTTTTAAGGGAAAATTTTGCAGAGCTCTACAAAGAATCAAGTAAACTCTTAAGTTTACAGAAAGACGATTTAATTGTGGATATCGGTAGCAACGACGGCAATCTATTAAGTAATTTTCAAAAAAATCATAAAGTACTGGGAATTACACCGGAAGAAATCGGCAAGCTGGCGATAAAAAAAGGAATCGATACTTATATTGATTTTTTTAACGACAAAAGCGTTAACCGGGCTTTAAAAGAAAAAGGCAAAGCTACTGTGATTACCGCAACCAATGTTTTTGCCCACATGGAAAACATTCATGATGTGGTTAAAAACATTTTAAAGCTTTTAAAGCCGAATGGTGTTTTTATCTCCGAATCACATTACCTTTTTCCTCTTATCAAGACCTTACAGTACGACACTGTATATCACGAGCACATGCGCTACTATTCGTTGCACAGCTTAAAATACCTTCTCGAAATGCATGGGCTGGAAGTCTTCCACGCGAAAAATATTCCGTCTCATGGGGGCTCTATCCGAGTGTATGCAGCCCGAAAGGGTAAGTTGCCGGTAAAAGATACAGTTAAAAAAATGCTAGCCAAAGAGAAAGATGCAGTTACCGGCAAAAGCAATCTTTCTAAATTTCAAAATAAAGTGGTTTTAACAAAACTTGAACTTTACAAATTACTGTTTGATATTAAGAAAAAAGGGAAAAGAATCTATGGCCTGGGTGCACCTTCTCGCGCCAGCACACTGATTAATTATGTGGGTCTCGATCAAGGAATTATTGACTGTGTCCTGGAGGTTAAAGGATCCCAGAAAATTGGTAAATATATGCCGGGTACTTTAATACCGGTATTAGATGAAGAAAAATTGTACAAGGATCAGCCGGAATATGCTCTATTGCTATCGTGGCATATAGCAGGCGAATTGATGCCAAAAATTCGTCAAAAAGGCTTTAAAGGAGATTTCATTATTCCTCTCCCTATACCGCGGATCGTAAAGGCAAAGTAAAAATTTAACTTCTACTTGTGTCATTGGTTTTACAAAATCACATCACGTTATCTCTTAATAACCTCCGTCACAAATTTTTCAATTTCAATAGCTGAGTCTTTCCCAATCTTATAAATCGCTTGTTTGATAAACTGTTTTTGAGCTTTTCTCTGCTTTAGTATTTTCTCCTTATCATTTAGAAAGTTGACTACATAACTATATAGATTATCAAGCGAGCTTTCGGGAATATTTAATGCACTGCCGCTTCTTACGTATGGATTACCAAGCTTTCTATTCAACCAAGTATTGTCGAAAAAAAGCAATGGTTTACCCTTAATGATTGCTATCAGACCTGCCGTTGTAGCTTGGGTAATAATGACATCATGATTATCTATAGCGGATTCAATAGATTCCTTATCACTAATTTTAATGTTTGTTGGGATTTTCAATCCCCGCAGCTCATCAGAGAGCGAGTAAGAAGGATGTGTCCTTATGGTGATTTTCCATGTTTGAGGAAATTTAGTAAAAGCTTTGATTATCTTTGAAAAAGTTTCATTTGCTAGTTCCGATTTATAAAGCGAAGCAGAACCATAGGCCGGGCACCAGAGGAACAGAAGATTCTTATTTCTGAGCACCTTCTTTGAAGTTGATTGGCTTTTGAATCTATTATCAAAAAACGGTAAGCCGATTGTGTGCATGCGTGATATAAGAGTCTTCTTAACTCTTTTTGATTCTTCTCCCCAAACTAAAAAAAAGTTGCAATTACAAAATTCCCACTCATAATCCCACATCTTAAAAAAACCATGTTGTAATTCCGCAACTTTTATTTTCTGTTCAAGGGCTGCAAGCGAAAAAGAAGCACCGAATGTGTCATTGCTACTAGTTGTTATAACAATAGCCGGCTTGGCAGCAGATAAAATTTTAAATGCCAATCTATAAAGCGCAACTATTTCCGGGAATATCATCAACCTCAAATACCATGATCTGCTTCGCCACTCGCGACTTTTAAAAAATCCATAAACGTCCCTATCTTTTATGGGAGATTGTAAATTCCAACTCGTCAGTAGAAATTTGAGGACAGTATTTATTCTATCTCGTCTTTTTGAAAACATTGAGCCGCTCGGTACATCTAAAAAATCAACCTTTCCATTGTTAAATTTGACCTTTGTTTCTGTATCGATTTTACCTATAACCAAAACCTTAAAGCGTTTGCTAAGTACAATAATAGATTCAGATATTTCATCTAGATGTCTCCTGCTCCCAACGAACACAACCTCGTATTTTTTATCTTCAAATTTGCTTTTAACCTGAGGACCTAAAAGCGAGATTATCAAATCCACTGATCTAAAAAGCAGAAGCTTAAGAGTATGCAAAAATTGTTTGTATTGCCAACCCTTGGAATTTATTTCTAAGGTTGGATATTGGTGCCATATATTTTGTATTTTGTAATCAATCTTGGTCTTTTTTTTTATGATTTCAGACTCAATCATGCAGGAAAAGAAATAAAGTTGAGAAAAGGACTGGATTCTTTCAATTGGCAAATGCAGCGAATTAATATCACTTTTGCCATAATATTTTGAGATCCAGAATCTTGATAGCTTTGATGCTGACCAATATGCCAGGCGTGCTTCCTTATACGAACCGTAAAAATTCATCTGTTGAAAACAAAAATATTCAGGTATTGTGTTATCACAATTAAGTTATTTATAAAGTGAACGCTTACCACTCGAAAGTTTATAGAGGATTTTGTTAGGAAGAATAACATAAAACAAATCTTTTTCAACCATGAACTGTTGTTCCTCATCTGTAAATAATCGTTCATCAATTTTTTCCCTTTCCCTGGATCCAGTTATTTTTATCCTAATTTTCTGGTTGTTGTCATACTGGGCGATTGTCTTTTTAGCTAACTCAAAAATATTTTCTTTTGGCATCTTAAGAACAAAAATTTCTTGCCCTCTTATAAGCCCGGTCGCTAAAAAAATTAGATCCACCGCTTCATTAATACTCATAAAAAACCGCGTCATATTTTTATCTGTAACTGTCACAGGGCCACCCTTTTTTATTTGCTCTATCCAAGTCGGAATCACCGAGCCTCTGGAGTTTATTACATTTCCGAATCTTACTACTGCAAATTTAGTCCTTGCATTTCCAAGGTAATTATGTGCACCGATGATCATCCTTTCGGCCAGCAATTTTGTTATACCCATTATCGTATTCGGGTAAACTGCCTTATCTGTAGATATTGAAATTACTTTATCAACATTATGTTTTAAAGCTGAGTCAATAACATTTTGGGTTCCGTGAACATTTGTCTTGATTGCCTCGAATGGGTTGTATTCGCAATAGGGAACATGCTTTAAGGCTGCGGCATGAAAAACAATATCCACACCAAAAAAAGCCTTATCCAAGCGTTCCTTGTCCCGTACATCACCGATTAAAAACCGAATGTCGCAGTTGCGGTTTAATTCCTCTAATTCCTGTTGCAGAAAGTAATGTTTTGATTCGTCGCGCGAAAAAACTCGAATTTGTTTCGGTCCATGCGGGATAAGTTTTCTAACAATCTCACTGCCGATTGATCCCGTGCCACCCGTAACAAGAACAATTTTGTTTTTAAATAGCGGGCTATATTTATGCATTTTAGACTTTTCTGATTTCATCGCAGACGTATTTTATATCTTTTGCCTTCAAACCGACAAATATTGGCAAGGCTAGTGTTTCTGATGAAACCTTTTCAGAAATAGGAAAGTCACCATCATTATAGTTAAACATCTTCCTCATAAATGGCTGAAGGTGAATTGAAGGTAAGTAATTTCTTGTTTGTATACCTTTTTTAAAAAGCCTTTTTACGACTGCATCTCTTTTTCCATTTGTTACTCTAATTACATACACAAACCATGTATGCGTTCTATCTATGCCAACATTTGGTGTCTTTACCCACTGCATATTTGCCAGTTGCTTATTGTATTGTCTTGCGATTTCTCTTCGCTCTTCTATCATCCAATTTAACTTTTTAAGTTGAGAAATGCCTAAAGCGGCACTCATTTCATCCAATCGATAGTTATAACCTAAAATTTCGCTCTCCAGCCACTTATCATCCTCGTTTCTTCCTTGATTCCTAAGACTTTTACATAAATTCAAATGCTTTTTAAAACGAGTTACAATCATTCCGCCTTCGCCTGTTGTCATCTGTTTATTAGGATAAAAAGCAAAAACCCCAAGATCGCCAAAAGTTCCCGCCATTTTTCCTTTATAAGTTGCACCAAGACTTTCACAGGCATCTTCGATAATCATTAAATTATGTTTTTTGGCAATTTTTAAAATCTCATCCATTTGTGCTGTTTGGCCAAAGATATGAACCACTAAAATTGCTTTTGTTCTTTTAGTTACCGTAGCTTCAATTTTTTTTGGGTCAATGTTGAAAGTTGTCTCTTCTATGTCAACAAAAACTGGCCTTGCTCTTTCATATAGCAAACAATTTGAAGAAGCGATAAAAGAGAACGGTGTGGTAATGACTTCATCCCCATCATCAATGCCAAGCGTCTTGACCGCCAGATGCAGTCCAGCAGTACCGCTCGACACTGCACAAGCAAAGGGAATGTCTAGAAACTTCGCAAAATTTTTCTCAAACCTGCTTAAATTTGGCCCACCGGATAAAAAGTCCGACTCTAGAACTTTAAGGACTGAATCTTTGTCATCAACATCAATATAAGGTTTCGCGATGGGAATTTTTATGCCTCTCATTATTATTTTTGAATTTTACCAATCACCTTAGCGGGAACTCCCAGTGCAATTGAATTTTCGGGTATATCTTCTTTTACAAAACTGTGGGCACCTATGATGCTATTTTTGCCAATTGTTACCCCGGGCATAATCGTTGAATGGCTTCCAATTTTTGCTCCCTTACATATCCTAACCGACCCCTCTTTATCATCTATTGTCGATTCAGAATAGATCGCACAATGGGAGCCGATTTGTACATTCTCTTCAATTGTTACGCCATTTTTTGCATTAATATAAGAAAACGCACCGATGTCCGTATTTTTCTCAAGCTTCAATTTTTCACTATGTTGGCAGATCCAGTGCCATCTCGTCATGCCGTTTTTGTCAAAAATCGGCATCTGCCAGTTTTTAAACCTGACCTTAGAATCACTCATAATTTCTTTTCCAGTATTGCCACAATTTTCAAGCCAGCAAAACCTTTGCCATAAATTTGTTTTACTTTTTGGCAGTTCTTTTTAAATTCATCTGAAAGTGCTTTCTCAATGGCTCCTTCTATTTGTTGCTTATTATAATCGCAATCAATGACATTTGTTGACCTTTCCCGGCCCTTTTGTCTGTCACCGATATTTACAACAGGTAAACGCAAATATGAAGATTCAATAATTCCGGAACTCGAATTTCCAATAAACACATCAGCTGTAGCCAAAAGATTAATAAAATCCTCCCGAAGCAAATTTTTAAACAGTTTAACCCTTTTTCTTTTTGAGAAATTGACAATTTCTTTTATAAAAACGTCGCTACCCGTATCGGAATTAGGATAAACCCATATTATTTCACAGTCTCTCTTGACTAACGCGTCGCATACAGGCTTAATTTGCTCCCGGAAAGTTAATTTTTTTGAAAGTGGAGCAGGGTGCATTATGGCCAAAATCCATTTTTTGTCCAGATTGAGGCTAAATTTCTTAGCAACTTCATCTCTTGATTTATTTTTGATACTCTTTATCAAATCCACACCTGGAGCACCGACCTCAAAAATATTTTCCTCACTTTGCTTCATTTGAAAAATTCTTTCCGCACTTTTTTTATTAGCAGCAAAATGAAAAGTTGCAAACTGTGTTATGGCGTCCCTGTTTTTAGAATCAACAACACTTTTTCCTGTAATTTCTCCACCATGAATGTGTGCAATTTTAATTCCCAAATGTGTCCCTACAATTGCGCCCGCAAGCATTTCGTCCCGATCCCCTAAAACCAAAATGCAATCTACTTTAATATTTCGGCAGAATTTATTTATGCCATTTATTTCCTTACTTAACCAAGTAAGCATATCTCCATGTTCTGTAATTGGCACAAATTGAGAAATTTTGTAGCCAAGGGATTTTACCTCATCTTGGGTGCTACCATACTTCCTTAACGTGTGCATCCCGGTAATTAAAAGTAAGGGGGAAAGTTTATGGCTTTTCCTAAGTGCGTCCAAAACAGGTCTTAAAAGTCCAAAATCTGCTCTTGTTCCAGAGACTACTAAAACGTTCTTCTTCATTCAACATCTTCTATTTTCAACTCGTCGCCCTTTTTGAGTGCACGCAGAAGCCTTTTTGAAAGCAGTGCCTCAAAATCCATTGGGGATATTCCTCCCATCGGTCTTCTTGCCGAAAGCATATCTACTGTCACTATTTCACCAGCTGTTAAATCGTGCGACGCCACAATAGACTTTCTAGCTATTTTCATAGTGCTTATTTCCGATGGCATTACCCGCTTGTTGCCGTCACCTAAAGCATCTTTGATCTTTGGGTCGTCGAGTGTAGCATCAAAAAATTCACGGTTTTTTTCAACTGCCCTAACTCCATCAACTATCGCGGCAAATTCTTTAGGGTCATTCGAAATTCTGTGATCCGGTCCTTCCATGTTTCTATCCATCGTGATATTTGTTTCAATTGATGCTGCCCCTAAATACACCGCAGCCTTTAATATATCCGCGTCACCCGTATTATCAGAAAAACCGATAACTAAATCCGGGAATTCTTCTCTTAGGGTTTCTATAGCTCTCAAATTCTGGTCTTTTGGCGGCGCAGGATAAGCGCTCACGCAGTGATAAACAAGAATTGGTCCGCTAAATCCGTTTTCTCTCAAAAATTCCACAGACTTTCTGACTTCTTCTAAAGTACTTGCGCCCGTCGAAAGGAAAAGCGGTTTTGCCCTGAGCTTTTCACTCGACGCCAGTTTTTTAAATAGAAGTGCATTATTAGAATCTGGAGAAGCAACTTTTATTATTGGCAAGTCCAGCCTTTCAAAAATATCAACGCTTGTCAGGTCATGAGGCGTTGCAAAGAAGATGATTCCTATTTCGTTTGCATAATCTCTAAGTTCGTGGAATTCTTCCTCTGTTAGTGCCAGCTTTTTGAGCATTTCGTATTGAGAGCCCTCACCGGTTGTCTCTTTTTGATAATCTGCTTTGCCAGCATCCGGCGAAACGATTTCTTCTGGAATAAATATTTGAAACTTCACGGCATCTGCCCCCGAATTCTTTGCCGCAACTACAAGTTGTTTTGCAAGATCCAAACGCCCATTGTGATTAACCCCCGCTTCTGCAACTATGAAACATGGTTGCGCATCACCGACTATTTTACCCTCGATAGCGATTGTTTGTCTTTCCATTTAATGTTTAGTCTCAATCTTTTTTAATAGATTTAAATATAACCGATCTTCGCCAATCAATGTTGTATTGACTATTTTAATATGTTTTATCATTGCAACAAGCCTTAAATTATATTACTTCTGTGGGGTTTAAACAATTTGTGACCGTCTAAATATTGGAAAACATGAGCTAAATGGTCCATCCGCCATCAACAACAATGTTTTGGCCGGTGACGTATTTAGAAGCATCAGAAAGTAAAAAAACTAAAACCCCAGTCAAATCATCAACCTCTGCCATTCTCTTGCCAATGAGCACTTTCTGCGAGTATCTTTTTACAAACTTTTGGTTTTGATTGTCAAAAATTCCGCCTGGGGATATGCAATTCACCCGGATGTTGTATTTTCCAAGGTAAGAAGCCAAGTATCGGGTAAAATTTACAAGACCGCCCTTAATGGCTGAATACTCAACAGGCACTGTCATTTTCGTTCCTTCATAAATCTCAAACCTTGGCGCAACAGAGCCGTATATTGAACCGGCATTAACAATAACCCCGGATTTCTGCTCGACCATCACCCGAGACACTTCATGAGACATTAGAAAATAACCTCCCACATGGAGGCTAAGATTTTCTGTAAAATCTCCATATGTAACATCTTCGTATATTCGGCCAAAGTTCTTATTTTTGGGATACGCATTGTTGACCAAAGCATCAATCCGTCCGTACTTTTTTAAAACAACGTCTATCAGTTTCTTAATATCATTTTTGTCTACAATACTGCATCTTTGGTAGAAAATATTAAAGTTCTTAGTCTTTTTCCTTGCGGAGTCGACAACCTTAGTAGCCTTTTTATCATCGATGTCGGCCAGAAATACACGAGCCCCATATTGTGCGCATGCCTCAACATATGATTTGCCGATCAAACCGGCCCCTCCGGTAATGATCACTACTTTATCCGTTAGATCAAAATAATCTTTCATTTGTGTCGGATGCGACTATATGCAAGTCCCTTATCGCTTGGTCGATGCCCAATATCGGCTGCTGCTTTTCTTTTCCAGCGATAAACTTAATCATCGACTTGATTTCGTCAATATACATCTGATTAATGTCTATATCAAATTTCTTGCCATAAACTTTTTTTAATCTTTTATCAAATATGGCAATTTCATTTTTTATTAAATCTGCAAATAATACTCCCTCCTGCCCGATTAATTTTACATATCGTTCGGGCAGTAGCTGAAAATAGTTAAGTGTGATTGTTATAAGGCGCGATTTTTGCTTTAATACTATGTGGGCAAAATCGTGGCTGCTGATTTCAAGTTTACTTACTTTGTCAAAGTATGAACTAGCTTCCATTATTTTATCTTTAAAAAAGTACTGGGTATAATTAATCTCGTGGATCAAGTCCAGCTCCACGCCTCCGCCTTCTTCTTTCTTTGCCGAGTATCTTTTTCTGTAGTCGACGCCTTCTCTCCAATCAGGCAGATAGCTGCCAGCATAGATTTGAGCGAAAGAAATGTTACCCAGGCTCTTTTTGTCGAGGACTTCTTTAACCTTTTTAATAATAGGATTAAAAATTAAACAATAGCCAATGCGCACTTTTTTCCCGGTCAAAAGCTTTTTAATCGCCAAACCGTCTTTGTAATTAGCTGCTAGCGGTTTTTCAATAAAAAAATTGTTTGATATATTCTTAAATTGTTTAATGTTTTTCAAGTGGTCAGATGTTTTGGTAGCCACAATCACCAGGTCGTACTGAATATTTCGCAACTTTTTATTTTTATGATTCGAGTAAACGTCGACAGTGTATCCCAGCTTTTGACCGTTTTGGGCATGTCTTTGACCAATTGAACCATAACCAATAACAGCAATGTTCATTTGAAATTAGCGATTCGTCTCGCGATTGCTTCCCTGATCTTGAAAATGTTTTCAGCCAGAATCCAATCTTCTATTTCATCAAGGTCAACAGAACGCCATTTCGGACGAATAATGCCAAAAGTTTTACTACTGACGAATTTTTTAATAGCCAGAAACGTTTTAAGGCGGATCATATAAACCATACAGCCATTCAAAAGATAACCTTTCTCAACCTCTTGCCGATTAATGCCTGCTTCGCTATCCGGATTGACCAAAATAAGCTTGCCGTCTTGGGCTAAATGGTACAGTCTCTGGTGTGATTGACAGACTGTGCAAACAGATTTGACTCCTTTTTTTTGCATCTTCTGCCAGCAGACTAATATGTCGGCAATTTCCCGAAGCGGGGAAGTGGTTTGCAAAAGTGTGATAACGTCTGGTTCATAGCCCGTCTTCTTTAGTCTGTCTATAAGCAGTAAAACCGCATCGACAATACTTGAATTATCTTTTGCCAACTCTTTTGGTCGCAGAAAAGGCACTTCCGCCCCGTTTTTTTTAGCAATATTAGCAATTAATTCACTGTCGGTATCGACTAAAATTCGATCAAAAATACCAGCAGCTTTAGCTTGTTCAATGGTGTAGACAATTAGCGGTTTTCCTAAAAACAGACGAATATTTTTTCTTGGTATTCCCTTTGAACCAAGTCTTGCCGGAATGATTGCTAAATTTTTCATAAGTTTTTAGTCATCAGTTCCATTAAGAGCAACTGTGTGCCTTAATTTCCATTTTCCATTAACTTTTTTCCAGATATGGGAAGCACGATAACGATCAACAATTCGCCAAAAATGTCCCTCATTAATTTCCAAATAGTGTAAAAAATCCACAAAATATTTTTTAGGAAATTCTCCATCGTATCTGTTTACCAGAGCCACTCCCTCTTCCCTGGTGATATGCCCGTCGCGGATTTCATGAGCAGCATCAGAAGTTGCCCTACCAATGCCAAACTTTATAAAAGCAAGGTAAAAATGGAAGCCGTCTGTTTTATCATCCAGGCTTGCATATTTTGAGTATGTGCCTTCAGAACGGCCTTCTTCATTCACAGTGAAACCTGTATGTTTCTGTGCATAATAAAAATTTTCCTGGGGTATCCATTTTTTATAGTAGGAGAACCAATGAAGTTGCGCATTTATTTTTGCAAGCTTGTTCAGAGACGGTTGTTTGTAAAATTCGAAAGACTTATCCTCTACTTCATTCTTTTTCAAAACCCCCATTTCTATCCCAGCACGAACTAGCTTATAGATATCTGTACCTTTGAAATGGACCCTTTCCCAATCTGCAAGAGATTCATATGGCCTATCTGCATCTTTTATTGAGCCGCCATATTCAACCTCTCCATTTTCCCCATAAAAAACCAAGGGAATTTTAAATTTCACAGCCATGTGCATCGCAAATGCTTTTTGCCCATAAGTAAATGGTTGCCATGCGTCCCCTAGAAGTTCAAAAGCTATTCTTGCAAGTTTGCGATGCAATTTACCATTGGGATAGGCCGAGATGACATCATAACCGCTATTTACAAAATTTTGAAAATTTTTCCATCCGATATCAGTATAAAGATGAGGAGCCCAAGTTACACATAAAGGATGCATGCCATAAACATACTTTAGTTGATGAGAAACATAACTGCTGTCCTTTCCTCCGCTTCCAGGCACAATCACATCAAAACTGCCATCTTTTGAGCGGTGTTTATTAAGAAGCGCTTCAAGCTCCTTTTCCCGTCTTTCCCAATCGATAACATGATGCTTCCGATAAGTATATTGACAAGCACTGCAGACACCCTCTTTATTAAAATTGATTCTCGGTCTCTGACTTGAAACTACGCACTTCTTACAAAAGAACACGTCTTTTGGCTGAGTTTTTAATTGTCTGTCTAATACTTTAACCATTGTTATTATTTTAATAAAACTGGATCGATATTAAGTGTCATTGTTTTCAATTATTATTATTTGATAGCCAGATTAATAAAATTTTTTATCATTGCCAATCCTGTTTCTCCGCTTTTTTCCGGATGGAATTGACAACCATAAATACTGCCATTTGAAACAACACTCGCGAAAGTCAATTCTCCATAAATCGAATACGCCAAGATATCCTTTTTGTTTTTAGGCTCCATTATATAAGAATGAATAAAGTAAACAAACGATGCAGGTTTTACTCCGGCAAGTAACGTATTGTCCCACCTTCTCCTTTTTGGCTGAATTAACTTATTCCAACCAATCTGCGGGATTTTTTCTCTGACATTTGGAAATTTCACTACACGTCCGGGAATTAAATTAAGTCCTTTATAATTCCCAAACTCAAAACCAACCGACATAAGTATTTGGGCACCTAAACATATTCCAAGAATCGGCCTTTTGGAAGCAGCAAAATCTTTCACGGTACCCGTTAGGCCTCTAACCTTAAGACCTTCAATGCCGGCCTTAAATGTCCCATCACCGGGAAGAACAATAGCAGCAGATTTCGCCAACTCATTTGGATCCTCGGAAATTATAACGTCTGCATCAAAATGCTCGAATGCGCGAATCAAACTCCGTAAATTTCCAACACCGTAGTCAACAATGGTGATTTTCTTCGTCTTTCCTGTCATAACCGCACACTTGCGCCCTTTTTATCTAGAAATTTCTTAACTTCACTGATTTTATAGTTGTTATATTGGAAAATTGATGATGCGCTGACGGCATCAGTATTAGCTTCATCCACAACTTCATAAATTGATTCAAGATCACGGGCTCCACCATGGGCAATTACCGGAATCGATGCAAACGAAGTAATACTTTTGACAAGATCCAAATCATAACCGCCCTGTGTCCCTTCGCGATCTACCGAAGCCACCAGGAGCTCTCCGACACCCATTTTTATTGCTTCCTTTACCCAGGAAGCAACTTCACGGCCGGATTTTTCTCTACCCCCATCCGTGTATGCCTCGTACTTACCATTTGCTTGTTTTTTCGCATCAACCGACAAAACTATGCATTGAGCACCAAATGTTTCAACTGCCTCTTGAAGAAATTTGGGATGGGCAGTTGCATAGGTGTTAATGGCTACTTTGTCTGCGCCTGCCCTCAGCACATTATTAATATCCCCGATAGATCTAATGCCACCTCCGACCGTCAAAGGTATAAAGATATTTTCCGAAACTTCCCTTAAAAGGTCCAAATCGATGTTTCTTCCATATAAACTTGCCACAATATCCATATATATAATTTCGTCTGCTCCTTGTTTGTAATATTTTGAGGCAAGTTCTTTTGGGTTTCCAACAACTCTCAAAGCTTCGGTCTGTATAGGCTTAACTACGTTTTGCCCTTTAATATCCAGTCTTGGGATGATTCGAATATTTTTTCTGTAGCTGGTTTTGTCATTCACAAGAGTCATTCTAAATTATTAATTCTTTCCGTTCAAATATCTTCAAGGTAAAAATTAATTGACTGCAAAAATATCAATATATGGGCCAACGCGTTCAAGCTGAAAAAGCGGCATAAAGTAAGGTGCATCAAAAAGGGCTTCAGGAATCTTAGCATCATAAATAATATTGCCGGTAGGGGAGAAGTGCTTAATTAATTTTATATTGGCTTTTTTCTCCAATTGCAATCTGCTATTTTTATACAAATAGGAAACAATGACATACTTAACGGGTTGTGTGTTTATCATATATTCGACGTTTTCAACCTGGTAACTTTTGTCGATAGCTTCTATATAAATTACATCACGGACATTTGAAGGATATGAATCTCCTATGACATTTGAAGATCTTTGGTAAAAGCCCGGGACAAATTTTCTAACAATCTCGGCTGATTTTTTTGACGGCACAAATCCAAAATTCCTTCTTTGGTTGATAACAATCATTTCCTTTGGGTTGATATTTTTGTTAACCCAAACATTCAACAGTTCAAAAGTAGCTTTTTTAGAAATTGTTATATTCCACCAAACAGAATTGAAACAGGCAATAGAAATTACAAATAGAGCTAAAATTTTGGCAGGTCTCTTTTTTAAAATAACCGTAAATGCTTTGCCCGCAAATACCGGTAAAAAAGCAAAACTTATTAAAAAATATCGAATGAAAGGAGGAACAACAGTTGAAACAACTAGATAATTTAATAGTGTAAAACATCCAATTACAGCGATGAGTTTATTGCAATTCTGTTTCTTTAAAAAGAAAAAAAGTGAAAGTAAAACAATTACGCCATCGGTTAAAATTAAATCAAGAGTTACTTTAGGCAAATAGTTTCTGGACCAAAAAAAGTTCAACCAGTCAGTTAAACTTAAAACATTTTTAGGGAGAAAAACTAAGCCGACTGTAGGATTACCGGGAGTAAGCGCCGACAAGAAATTGCTTCCTAAGCTTAAAAAATTAAACAGCATTACTAATAAGCCCCAACAGACAAAACCAATCAAATAGCGATAAATTCTCCCTTTTTTAAAATGCAAAATATGAACAAGTATTACCAGCATGATAATAATGCCGCTTATCTGATGAAAGCCAAAACTGACAGCCGCAAACACAAAAGAAAGCAATATAGAAAATCCTAGATTTTGTTTCGTTGATTTAATTGCAAAATAAACTGCCAAAAGAGAAAAGAAAATCGAAGGCGACCAGGTCCTTGCCAAATGCGAAACGAGAACTAAATTAAACGAAAACGCCGCAAAAAAGGCAGACCAAAGAGCAGCTCTTTTATCCCGAAAAAGTAAAAGGGAAATTTTAAAGATTATAAGCACACTCAGTGTTCCAAACATTACGGAAACGGCTCTCGGTACAAAAAGTAAATAACCTTCTTGTGTCAGGAGTAGGAGTTCAAGTCCTTTAATGCCCGAAACTGTGCCTTGTAAAAGCATTACCAAAAACGCCAAAACGAGAAATGGGATTTGAATATATGATCCAAGTGGACCGTAATTTCCCAAGGTAAAAGGAGTTTTTGAAGCAAGCATGTTCAAGGCGCTTTGATGCAGTATCGCTTCGTCGTTTGAAACAAAGAGTCCAGGGAAACCGATATCGATCCTATTTACTCTAAGAAGAAAAGCAATAAAAATTATTAGAAGAAGCCAGTATTTAACCTGAATATTTCTGACAAAACTCTTCAAATTTGGATATAACATATTGAATCATTTCGGCAGTAATTCCCGGATAAACACCGATCCAAAAACCGTTTTCCATAATTTTATCTGTGTTTTTTAAATTTCCAACAACCCGGTGCTTGATTTTAAGATAAGCAGGATGCTTTAGCAAATTCCCCGCAAAAAGACTGCGGGTTTCGATTTTATTTGCCTGCAGAAAATTAACGATATCGAGCCGTCCAAAAGGTGCATTGTCGCGTACCACCAGCATAAATCCAAACCAACAAGGATCGGCCCTCTTGTCCCAAGTGGGCAAAATGAAAAAATTGTTGTATTTTCCAAGTCCCTTGTATAAGATTTTAAAATTCTCCTGACGTTTTCTGATAAATTGAGGAAGCTTGTCCAGCTGGGCAGTTCCAATAGCGGCTTGAATATCGGTTGCTTTCAAATTAAACCCTATATGTGAATAAGTGTACTTATGGTCGTAACCGTATGGCAATTTCCCTAATTGGAATTTAAAGCGGCGTCCGCACCTGTTATCCTGCCCTGTCCGGCACCAGCAAGCTCGACCCCATTCGCAAAATGAATTTACCAGAACATGGAGCTGTGGGTTGTTTGTAACAACCGCACCGCCTTCTCCAAGGGTGATTTGATGGGCCGGGTAAAAGGAAAAAGTTGCCAAGTCACCAAAAGTAGAAACATATCGACCTTTGTATTTTGAACCTAGTGCGTCGCAGCAGTCCTCAATTATCCATAATTTATATTTCCTGGCTATTTTTACTACCTTTGATAAATCGAAAGGGTTTCCCAGGGTATGGGCGATAAATATTGCTTTTGTCTTTTTGGAAATTGCTTTTTCAATCATTTCCGGCAGGGCATTTCTGGTTGCCAGATCGACATCGACAAATACAGGTATCGCGCCGTATTGGATGATGGGATTGACAGTTGTTGGGAAGGCGCAGGCAACACTTATGACTTCGTCCCCGGGCTTTATTCTCCGTTTGCCCAGCTTTTCCGAAGTCAGGGCATAAAAGGCGGCTAAATTGGCGCTTGACCCCGAATTTGTTATTGTTGCCAGCTTTACCCCTAAAAAATTTGTCAGCTTTTTGCAAAATTCTTCCGCAAAATGGCCTTCCGTCAGCCAGAATTCTAAAGATGCTTCCACGGCCTTTTCAATTTCTTTTTCATCAAATACACGGCCGGAGACTTTAACCGGTGTAACACCCGGAATAAAAATTTGTGCTTTATGGTTTTTTTGATAATACTGTTGAATTGTCGAAACAATTTGTCGATTCACGCTGGAAATTATATACTACCCTCGATTAATCTAACAGCCTTAAATTCATATGAAGAAATTGGTCAGCATCACTTCATTGTTAAAAATCAAATTAGACTCATAAAAACACGAAATGAACGTTTCTAAGTTTATTGCCAATTATCTTGCTTCCCTGAACGTTAAACATGTTTTTTTAATAACAGGAGGGGCAATTGCTTTTTTTGTGGATGAGCTAAGCGGCAGAAATGATATCAATTACATTTGCATGCATCATGAACAGTCTGCGGCAATGGCCGCCGAATCATATTCCAGAATAGGTCCCGGTCTTGGAGTTGCTACGGCCACTTCCGGCCCCGGTGCCACCAATTTAATTACCGGTATTTGCTGCGCCTGGTTTGATTCAATCCCATGTCTTTATATTACCGGACAGGTAAATACCGAAGAGCAAAAAGGTGAAAGCAAAGTGCGACAAATCGGATTTCAGGAAACGGATATCGTTGAAATCGTCAAACCAATTACCAAATTTGCGCAGAAACTTGAAAGGGCCGAAGATATCAGATATATGCTGGAGAAGGCTGTTTATTTAGCTAAATCCGGCAGATCTGGTCCGGTTCTGATTGACGTCCCTGTTAATTTACAGTACGCCGAAATCAACCCCAAAAAACTGAAAGGTTTCAATTTGCCGCATGTTAAGAAAAACGCTGGCGTTGGAGCAAAAGTTTTAAAAACGATTGATCTTTTAAATCGCTCAAAACGGCCGGTGCTTCTTTTGGGTTTTGGCGTTCGCCTGTCTGGCGCCCAACTCGAAAAAGATAAATTACTCAAAATTCTCAATATTCCCGTTATTACCACCTGGTCCGGCCTGGACTTGGTACCATTTAACAATCCAAATAGGGTTGGCCAATCCGGCATTTATGGAGACCGCGCATCCAATCTAGCAATTCAAAATGCAGACCTACTGATTTCTGTAGGAGCCCGCCTTGACACAAGACAAACAGGCGGTAAACCTCAAAATTACGCAAGGGAAGCCAAAAAAATTGTTATTGATATTGATGAAGCCGAACTGGATAAAAAAAGAGGCCTCAATCCCGATCTCCCGATCAGAGCAGACGCCAAGGAATTCTTATCCGCGTTTCTAAAACAACAATCAAAAATAAATATGACAAATATCACTGATTGGACCGGCCAAATTAAATCCTGGAAAAAGAAGTACCCTATACTAAAAGAAGCACATTTTAAGCAAAAGGAATACGTGAACCCTTACGTATTTTGTAAAGTTCTTTCCGACCTGATGTCCGGCGACGCGATTATTATTTCGGATACCGGTGCCAGCCTGGCTTGGACCATACAGGGCATTCAGCTTAGAGAAGGTCAGCGCTTATTTTCGGCTTTTGGTAATTCTCCAATGGGTTATGCTCTGCCGGCTGCAATCGGTGCCTGCTTTGCAATTGCCAATACCCGGCCGGTAATTTGCATAACCGGTGACGGCGGGCTGCAAATCAATATCCAGGAATTTCAAACAATCATGCACCACAAATTACCCGTTAAAATTTTCAGCTTAAACAATAAGTGCTACGGAATTATCAAGCAATTTCAGGACACCTGGATTAACTCACGTTACGAAGCTTCGCAAAAAGGCTATTCAACGCCGGATTTCATAAAAGTTGCAAAGTCATATGGTTTGAATTCGGTCCAGATCAAAAACAACCAAGAGCTCAAAAGAAAAATTGCCCAAGTCTTAGCATCTCAGGGCCCGGTATTTTGCGACGTTTTATTAAATCCCGACCAGAAAGTTGAACCGAAGATAGAATTTGGTATGCCGCTTGAGGACATGACCCCTTATTTACCCAGGGCTGAGTTTCGTAAAAACATGCTGATTTCGCCTCTCCCTGAAAGTCTTAAGCTAAAAATCTGAATTATTTTACTTGCCATGAATATTTAGCCTCCTTCTATTCTTTTTAGCGCTTATTATTTGATCAACAATATAAACAGGCCTCGATTTTGTTTCTTCCATAATCACTTGGATATATTTTCCAAGAATACTCATAGCCAGCAGTTGAATTCCGCCGAAAAACACAATAGCTACAAGTATTGTTACGGCGCCTTTTATTGGATTGCCGAAAAATAAAAAGAAAATCAAGTATCCGACAATAAACAGAAATGAAAAGAACACGAGCAGAAAACCCGTATAAATCATGATATCCAGCGGTAAATAAGAAAAACCAAAGAAACTTCTTTCGGCGTGCTTAACATAGCGGAAAAAATTGTACGAACTTTTACCCCTCTGCCTTCGCCTTCGGTGATACTTTATATAGGCAGTTTTATACCCCACCCAAGCTCGCAACCCCCTCATCATGCGGAATTTCTCGGGCAGACTTTGCAAATTATCAACGACTCTACGATCCATCAAAGAATAACTGCCGCTATTTACGGGTATTTCAATATCAGAAACCGCTTTGAGAATTTTGTAAAAAGAGATCCTAAAGAACGTCATAAGCAAATTATCTTCAATTTTGGTCCTGACACCTAAAACAACGTCGTATCCCTCTTCCCACTTTTTAACAAATTTCAAAATCAGCTCCGGAGGATCCTGAAGGTCGCTTTCATAAGCTATAACTGCATCCCCTTTGGCGTGGTCTAAACCGGCGTGCATTGAAGATTCCGGGCCAAAATTACGGGAAAGAAAAACACCCAAGACATTCGGATCTTTTCTTACCAATTTGCTTATTTCGCCGCGGGTGTTGTCACTGCTTCCGTTGTCAACATAAATATATTCAAAAGAATAATTTTTTAACTTTAAAGCTATTGTTTTTAACGCCTCGTAAACGTACTTAACGTTTTCTTCCTCATTAAAACAGGGGATTGCAAAAGAGATTAATTTTTTCACGGGTTTTTATTTTGACTGCACGTAATTCGTGGATTGTTAATCCACGGATGAAGTGAAAGAAAAACATACTTCCGAAACATTTGTTTTACATCCATAGCCGATTTATTAATTAGTTAATACCGAGGACTCTTAGTCCTCGGAAGTTTATATTTCGGTGGGCAGATTATATATCAGCTGCGATAAGATGTAAAAAGCCGGAAGTTACTTTTTCCAAATGTCTTTTCTTGCGGGGCTTAGATCTTTCTTATTTATCTTTGATAAGTTTTTCCCGTACCACAGGAACAATTCATACAGGGAATCATTTATGTTTGTCCACCGGAAACCTTTAATTTCGTCTCTAAGACGATTGTTATTGGCGGTATATTCCAAACCTAAAGATTTGTTTTTTACAATGACAGGTACAGGAATATCGGCAATATCGGCTATTTTTTGAGCTATGCTTTTAAGCTCTAAATGGGAAGAAGCAACAATATTATAAGAATTGAATTTACATTTGTGAGAAATAAAATAATCAATGATTCTTAGCAGGTCATTTATGTAAATGTAATCAAAAACACAATTGTTCTGCACGATCAGTGGTTTTTTGTAGAGTGCCCGGCAGATAAGGTTGGAAACAAACTTAAACCGCCAGTCTTCATATTTACCGTAAACGCCAAAAACCCTGAGGTTGACGATTTTTTTGGAATCGTTAATGTATTTGGCGGCAATGAATTTATAAAGTCCAAAATCGTCTTGGGGGATTTGTTTGCCAAAATCAGTTTCTTTGACTTTTACAATTGGATATTGTTTGGCATATTCGGCTCCGGACCCGATGTATATCATCTTTTTAAACCGGTGTTGGTTTTTGACAAGATTGAAAAAAATCCGCAAATTGGAAGAAAGGGAATCCGCAAAATCTGCATCCCTTTGACTGCCGCCTTTGTTCGCCAAATGTAAAACAATATCAACTTGATTTTTGGAAAAGAAACGATCAACCGCTTTTGAGTCCAGCAGATTCAGAGCCTTGTGACTTGGTGCAAGTATTTTGTACTTTGTGCCGTAGTACTGCCGGAAATTCTTTCCAATAAACCCCGAAGCCCCGGTTACAAATACGGTTAATTTCTTCATCAATGCACTCTGCTTGCGGTGAGGTAATTTTGATACCAGTCGTAAATACCGGCAATTGTCGTTGTGAAATTATTTTGGGGTTTCCAGTTGAACGTTTTTCTCATCTTGGCAAAGTTCACGGACTGGACGGGGATTTCATTTTTAGTGCTGGATTGTATTTTGTATGGAATCTTAACTTTAAGAATGGATTCAACTTTCCTGACTACTTCAATCACGGATAAGTTTTGCAGCGAAGAGATGTTAAAAGCTTCACCTTTTGTTTTATTTATATTTTTTGCCAAAACAAGTGAGGCATCAACTACGTCTTTAACATATACGTAATCCCGGATGTATTTACCGTTGCTTCTTATCTGGAGCGTTTGATTTTTAACAACCGCTTCCATGATGCCGGGAATGATTCTGTTCAAATTCAAATCGCCTTCACCGTAAACGTTGCCAAACCTGGTGACAACGACAGGTAACTTATATGTGGTGAAGTATGACCTGGCGATTAGGTCGGCTGAAGACTTAGAGACTTCGTAAGGGTGGTCCCCCGATATGGGTTTTGTCTCATCTACTCTGGGTAATTTGCCATAAGCTTTGTCGGTAGAGGTGACCAGAATCCCTTCAACCCTACCATACTGCCGGCAAGATTCAAGGATGTTTGCTGTCCCCATCACATTGGAAGTAATCGTTTCAAGCGGCTCGTTATAAGCGGTGTCGACAATTGCTTGGGCTGCCAGGTGAAATACAAAATCGATGTGGTTTTTAACAATCACAGAATGAATCGTCCGGAAATCGGCAACGTCACAATGTTCAAAAACTACCTGGCTGTTTAAACCTTGCTGGTTGTAATAAGAATGGGGATTGATCACCAGGTCGACAACATATACCTGGTTGTCTTTAGCCAGTGCTTGCACTAAATGGCTGCCAATAAATCCTGTACCTCCCGTAACCAATACGTTTTTTCTCTTTAAACCCATACCTTCCAGGGAGCAGTCTCTTCTCCCTTCCAAGTTTCATTTAGGTCGCTGACATCCTGATACGTGTCCATCGCATGGAAAAAACCTTTGTGCTCGAAAACTTGCAAACGCCCTTTTGCGATTAGCTCGTCAAAAACGTCTTCAATCATCGAATCTTTGGGAATCAAATTCAAAACTTTTCTGTTAAAGACCATGTAACCGCCATTGATCAGTTGTTTGATAATCGCTTTTTTTTCAAAACTTTTAACCTTTCCCTTAGTGTCTTTTTCAAAACCGCCATATTTCAGCGGCGGGTGCACGGCAGAGACCGTCACCCAGGCATGAGTTTTTTTATGATACTTAACCAGTTCTTTTACATTAATATCGCTTAGACCGTCACCATAAGTAACCATAAAGATATCGGAATTTATGTATTTTTTAAGTCTTCTGACACGTTCACCTGTTAGAGATTCGGCACCGGTGTCCACGAATGTAATTTTGAAATCGTCAGCGTTTCGTCCTCTATGATGTAAAATTTTCCCGGATTTGGCATTTAACGTAAAATCGCCGTCATAATATTTTTTGCCAACGAAATAATCCTTTATCAAATTGCCCTTATAACCCAGAGCAATGATAAATCGGTTAAATCCGTGGTGGCCATATATTTTCATAATGTGCCAAAGAATCGGCTTGCCGCCAATTTCAATCATTGGCTTAGGCTTAAATTCCGTTTCCTCTTTTAATCGATAGCCAATCCCGCCGCAAAGAATTATTGTTGGGATTTTCATATCGACTTATTTTTGCGTGATTGAGAAATACTCATAACCTCTGCCATTTCCTTTTCCGGTAAAAACGGGAAAAGGTCCTCGTAAGGTCTTGTTTCGAAACTACCGTCTTTTCGCTTGACAGAAGCGATTCTGGGCATTATTAATTGCCAGGCAGGGGAATGCACATCACAAATAACAGGGCCTTGGTAGCTTAGTGCCAGTTTTATTTTTCTATCAACGTCTTTGGTTTCTTTTATTTCAAAATATTTAATTCTATAGGCACAAGCTAACTCTTCCAAGTCAGGGCACCATAAGCCGGTTTTGGGACTTTCGCCCATCATCCGGCCGCCCAGGTGGGTTTTTTGCGTATGCCTTATCAGTAAATAACCGTTATTGTTTATGACAAAGATTTTAATCGGCAGCTTGTTTTGTTTAACAGTTGCCAATTCCTGCACATTCATTTGCAGGCTTCCGTCTCCGGTTAACACGATCGTTCTGCGGCCGCTGGCCACAGAAGCACCGATAGCCGCCGGCCAATAACCCATTGTGGAAATCCCACCGGTTGTTATAAATCGCTGACCCTTTTTAACTTTCCAAGTTTGACAGGTAACATGAAAGACGGAGCTGGTATCGACGAGTACCAAGTCGTTTTTACCGGATAGTTGGGATAGCCTTTCCGAAAGATAATAAGAATTGACAAGTTTGCCGGATTTATACTCCGGCAGGACCATTGGGTAGTCTTTTTTTAGCTTATTGCAATACTCTATCCACGAATTTGTATTTGGCATTGGGGCCGTGGCGACTTTTTTGTTTAAAGTTTTTAAAAAGTCCAAAACGTCGGCTTTTATTTTAATATCGATATTTATTCCGGGCTTGTCCAGTTCTTCCGGGTCCAGGTCGACAACAACTTTTTTGGCATTTTTACCCCAATTCTCGGGGTCATACCCTACGACTCCGGTATCGAGTCTGGCTCCGAGACAAATAATCAAGTCGGCATTCTGGACGGCAAAATTACCGGGCCTGTCACCATAGAGCCCCGGTCTTCCGACAAACAGCTCATTCTCGCTTTCTATAAGGTCGATACCAAGTCTTGTTGTGATAACCGGTGATTTGATTTTATTTATTAATTTTATAAACTCTTCGCGGGCACCGGCCAACTGGATTCCCTGACCGCCTAAAACCAATGGTCTTTGGCTTTTAGATATTAACTTTAAAACGTCGCTAATCGCTTTATCATGCAGCATGTTATCGGCTTTTTGGCTTTTGGGGTAGGGCTTTACAGTTTTTAACTTCGCAACAATTTTATTGGGTACTTCTGTGCGTTGGATATCTAGTGGTACTTCTAGCCAAACTGGACCTTTTCTTCCGGACATTGCCAGGTTGTACGCCAGGTCCAAATACTGAAATACTTTTGAAGGGTCATCGACTGTTACAAAATATTTGGTAATGGGGACAATTAAAGGCCGCGTGTATATGCCTTGTAAACCGATCTGCCTTATTTTGCTATTTTGCATATAGGCAACATTGCTCAGGTTTGATTGTCCGGAAATCACAAGCATCGGAGAAGAATCCGCCCATGCCCCCAAGACGCCATTTAGGGCATTTACCGATCCGGGTCCGGCTGTGACCATGGCCACACCGACATTACCCCTGACGCGGCCGAAAGCTTCGGCGGACATGGCACTTGCCTGTTCATGATGATTAAAGATGGGTTTTATCTTGGCGCTTCTAAAAACGGCGTCGTTTAAAAACATTGCCTGGCCGCCGGTGACCATAAACACGGTGTCGACGCTTTTTCTCTCTAAGTAGCTAATTATGAAATCCGCAACATTCATGTTTAACTTTTTGCTATTTTAGCACTTGCTCAAAGCAACGCCTCCATTGGGTCGGCACTGGCCTTTCTTTTTTGTTTTTTCAAATTGTAGGCAACATCCACAATTATGTCCTCTTGTCCGGCAACAATCTTGCGTTTTCCAAGCTCCATTAAAACCTTTCGCACATCGACGTTGAATATTTTGGCGTTTCGTTTGGCATGGGGCGCAAATCCGGAAAATACACCCGCCAGTCCACTGACTAAACTGACGGAAGATATTTCTTGGGGAGAAATCATTATTTTGGCAACTGTTTGTTCGCTGACATCCATCAGTTTATACAAATCAATTCCTGTCTCAATACCCATTCGTTGACAAACGGCGATAAACACCTCCAGCTGGCAATTTCCGGCGCCGGCCCCCAAACCCCTCGTTGTCCCGTCGATTATCTTAGCCCCGGCAGAAACGGCCGCTAGTGCATTGGCGACGCCCATCCCCAAGTTATTATGAGGGTGAAACCCCACATCGATTTTTAAATTTTCAACAAGTTTGCCAACTTTCTCGACGACATCGCTTGGCAGATATGCTCCTGCCGAATCCATAAGTAAAACTCCGGTGACGCCGTAACTTTCCATAAGCTTTGCTTGCGTAAGCAATTCTTCTGCCGTTGCCATGTGGGTCATCATTAGCACCCCGAATGTTTTTATCTTCCTAGCGACAAGATATTCGATATGCTCACGGGTGACATTTGCTTCGGTACAGTGGCTGGCAACCATCATGACCTCGACGCCATCGGCAATCGCCGGTTCAATGTCTTTGGCAATCGTGCCAAAACCCGGAATCAAGAAAGCCCCCAATTTTGTATTTTTAAGTTGAGCTCGAGCCGTTTTTAGCATCTCATGGTCGCTTAAAAGTGAAACGCCCAATTGTAGAGATGAAGCTCCCAGCCCATTACCATGCCCGACAATAATTACAGGCATGCCTGCCTTTTCGGCACCTTTTGCATAATCGGCAACGTTACTTTTGGTCAATTGGTGAAAAATTGCGTGTGAACCATCCCGAAGCGTTGAATCTATTATTGTGATATCTCTCATCTTTTTAAAATTTTCTCCCTGGCATAATTTTCGGCAACATGAATCGCCGCGCTGTTTATTATATCCAAATTGCCAGCGTAAACCGGCAGAAAATCACCACGGCCTGTCACCTCGTTCATAATAGTTACTCTTCCATTTTCGATTATCGGCCCTAAGGTCAATTTGTATCCGGGAACATATTTTTTTATTTTTAAAACTACTTTGGTTAGTTCTTTTTTTAACCTGGGTAAGTTTGGCCGATTTATAAGAGCGTAAATTGTGTTGTGCATAATAATCGGCGGTTCCGCGGGATTGATAATAATAATGGCCTTGGCTTTTGGCACTTTTGTAAATTGTATAATCCCTTCGGCTGTGGTTTGGGTATATTCATCTATATTATTTCGAGTTCCAATCCCCGCGGATTTTGAAGAAATGCTTGCCACAATCTCCACGTACTTTGTGTTTGGGTGCACCTTCATAATGGCTTTAATAAGTGGCGCTGTTGCCTGTCCGCCGCAAGTTACCATATTCACGTTTGCTTCATCCAAGCTTTGGTCTAAATTGAGAATCGGTATACACATTTTGCCAACCCGCGACGGTGTCATATCGATTACAAACTTATTGAGTTTTGCCAGTATTGGTGCGTGTAGAAGATGTGCTTGAGCAGATGTTGCGTCAAAAACGATCTGACAACTTTGCGGATTATCAATTATTGCCTGAATTGATTTTGATGAAGTCGGTATCCCTAACTCTTTAGCGCGTTTTAGACCTTCGGATTTGGGGTTTTGTCCCACGAATATTCCGACTTCTAGTACTTTTGACCGCAGAATCTTTATTAGCAAATCACTCCCAATATTTCCCGATCCGATTATCCCAACTTTAACTTTTTGCATAGTATGAGTAAACCTTCCAATTGCATCAGGAATTCTACTTGGAGCTCAATTTTTAATCAATCAATAACTAATACTTAATTTTTAATTTCGACACGACTTAAATAAAAATTAACAATATCCTTTGGCTTACCGACTTTGACGATTTTCCCTTTTTCCAGATAAATTACTCGGGAACAAATGGCTTTGATTGCATCAAGGTTATGTGAAACAAAAACAATAGTTTTGCCACTTTTTCTAAACTCCTCCATTTTTAAAAGACACTTATTTTGGAAGCTGGCGTCGCCAACTGCCAGTACTTCGTCTACCAGTAATATATCCGGGTCGCAAAATGCACAAACAGAAAAACCGAGCCTTGAATACATACCGGAAGAATATTTTTTTATGGGGATATCCAGAAATTTTCTAATCCCCGCAAAATTGACAATGTCATCAAATTTTTCCCTTATTTCTTTCCTTTTCATTCCCAGAATTGCCCCATACAAGTAGATATTTTCGCGTCCGGTAAGTTCGTAATGTAATCCGGCTCCAAGTTCAATAAATGCCCCGATCCGGCCAACCGCTGTTATTTTTCCGGTGTCGGGATATGTAATTTTGGAAATAAGCTTTAGTATTGTCGATTTACCGGCTCCGTTTCTGCCAATAATTCCAAGCGTCTCACCGCCCGAAACAGAGAAAGTGACATCTTTAAGAGCCACAAACTTGTTATTTATGCTTTTTTGCTGTCTACGTAAAATAATATTGAATAAGCCGGAAAACGTATCAACCAGAAGCCCGTATTTTAAACGCGAAAGGTCGTAGTCTTTAGTGACTTTCTCAAATTTTATTACTTCTTGAAAGCTCATATTAAATTACATCCGCAAATACTTTTTCTTTCATCCTGAAAAATATCAAGCCGCCAATAAAAATTATAAGGGAAACCAAAAAAGCTATAAAAAGAGGTAATAAATCGGGCTTTTGGCCCAAGACAGTGACATCACGAAAAGAATCAATCAGCGGCGCCAGTGGATTTAAGGCAAAATATTTGTGGTATTTATCCGGTATATTATTTAAAGAATAAATAATTGGAGTAGCGTAAAAAATTACCTGTAGTGCCATAGGTAAAATAAATCGTACATCCCTAAATATCACGTTTAGAGCAGAAAGTATCAGTGAAAGTCCGGAAGTAAGAAAAAATATGCAAGGTATGATCAAAAACAAATAAAAAAGATTGGGTGTAATTTTTAGATCAAAATAAAAAAACATCAAAAGAAAAATTAGAGAAGCTATTACAAAATCAAAAAGCGAGGCGGTGATTGTGGCAAAAGGTAAAAGTTCACGCGGAAAATAAATCTTCGAAACCAAATTTCCATTGGTTACAACCGAAAGCGATCCGAAAGTTATGGCATTGCTGAAAAATGTCCATACTAAAAGTGCGCTGTACGCAAAAACAGGGTAGGGTGCATTACCGCTGCCAAAGTTAAGTAAAAAACTAAAAACAACCGTAAATATAATCGTTAACGCCAGCGGCTGAAGAATAGCCCAACCGATTCCAAGTGTTGTTTGCTTGTATCGGACTTTTATTTCACGAACGGTAAGTGCGTAATAAAGTTCACGGAAACGCCAAAGTTCAGCAAAATATTCTTTAGTGGGATTTATACCAATCGACATATGCGCTGAGTCCTTGTTTTAAAGTATATTTTGATTTCCATTTTAATAACGTTTCTGCTTTTTTGGTGTTCGCCCAAGTACTTTGGACATCACCGTTGACCTTTGGTCCGAACTTTAATTTGGCGCTTTTCCCGATAACCTCTTCGAGTGTTTTAATAAAGTCGGAAACGCTGACCGGTTTGCTGCCTCCCAGATTTATAACCTCAAAGCCGTTACCGGCATCAAGCGCTTTGACAATTCCGTCAATTATATCCTCTATGAATGTAAAATCGCGACTTGCTTGCCCATTACCAAAAATTTGTATCTCTTCGTTTTTTAAAATTGCATTTGTAAATAGAGCCGGCGCCATGTCCGGCCTGCCCCGTTGTCCGTAAACGGTAAAAAACCTCAAGACAACGGCATCTAGCCCAAAACACTTATTAAAACTTTCCACGAAAAATTCGGCGGCCCTTTTGCTGGCGCCGTACGGGGAAACAATATCTTGGCACAGGTCATCTTCGGTAAAAGGTATCTTTGGTGAATCGCCATAGACGGAAGAAGAAGAACCGAAAATAAATTTCGCAACTTTATGCTCTACTGACAGCTTGAGCAAATTAACAGTTCCCAAAACATTGACGTTGGCGTATAAGTGCGGATCAGTCAAAGAAGGACGCACCCCGGCTCTTGCCGCCAGATGAATAACAACATCCAATTGGTTTTCATTAAATATTTTTTTTAATCTCTCTAAATCCAAAATATCAGCCCGATATAACTTAAAATTTTTGTTCTTTTTAGCGTTTTTTAAATTAGACTCTTTAACGTCCGGGCTGTAATAATCATTAAAATTATCAATACCCGCCACCTCATAGTCTTGCATAAGCAAAGCGTCAACCAAATTTGACCCGATAAACCCCGCGCAGCCTGTAACCAGTATCTTCACTTTAGATTTTTTTAGCTTTAATAATAATTTCCATTCCCAAATTTGTGTATCTGAATTTTTCAATTTTAAACCCCTGTTTTTTAATCCTTCGAAGTAAAACATCCGGCGTAACACAACTAATGTGGCTATTATTCCAAACAAAACCCTTCCATTTAGTCCAAAACCACCAAACCGTCCTAAAGAGTAAACTATCCGTGTCCTGGACTACTATCAGATAACCACCCTTTTTCAAAACGCGGTTAATTTCTGATAATACCCGTTCGGGGTTAGTTAAATGCTCAAGCACCTCAACGGCACAAACAATATCAAAGAAATTCGCCTTAAACGGCAGCTTGTGAGCATCTGCCACGATAAAATTGATTTTATCTTCATCTTTTTTTGCATAATTAATAGCATCCTTATAATAATCAAGACCGATAATCTTCAAAGCGGGATATTTTCCCTGTATTGCCTTTGTTGTCGTTCCGTCAGCACAGCCAACATCAAGCAATTTCCCGTTAACAATGCCTATATATTTGCATAATTCGCGCCATTTTTTTCCATGCCAATATTTTTGCAATAAGTTCGACTTGACACCGCTTGCATAGTAATCCTGAGGGACTTGTGAAAGTATCTCCTGGAGTGATTTCCTGTTATTGATCATTGACGCTTTTGAAGTATTCAATCGTTCTTGTCAAACCCTGGTTAATACCAACGTTCGGCTCCCAGCCCAAAATTTCTTTTGCCTTTGATATATCAGGCCTTCTTTTCAATGGATCATCTTCGGGTAAAGGTTCGGTGATAACAATCGAAGATTTACTTTTGGATAACTTTTGAATCTTTTTTGCAAAGGATAAAATTGATATTTCCACCGCGTTTCCGATATTAAAAATCTCGCCTTTGGTACTTTTGCTCTCCATTGCTTTGATCTGTCCTTTAACCTGATCGTCAATGTAGCAAAACGAACGTGTTTGTGTTCCATCCCCATAAATTGTTAAATCGCGACCGGCCAGCGCCTGATTAATAAAATTAACAATGGCGCGGCCTTCGTTTGGATTCATTCCTGGGCCGTAGGTGTTAAAAATTCTGGTGATTCGCCCGTCTAAACCTTTTTCGCGCACAAAGGCGCTGACAATCGTTTCCCCAAAGCGTTTGGCTTCATCGTAAATGGACCTTGGCCCGGTTGTAGAAACGTTACCGCGATAAGTTTCATCCTGAGGACTTATTTCCGGATCGCCATAAACTTCCGAGGTTGAGGCAAAAGAAAGTTTGGCGCCGGCTTTTACGGCGGCTTCGCAAGCATTCCAGGTGCCAATGGTATTGACCTGCATTGTTTCGAAAGGGTAGGCCATATAGGAAAATTTGGAATTTTTGTTGGGATCGGCAGGGGAGGCCAGGTGATATATTTCGTCAAAACGGCCAAGAGAAGAAAAAGTTTTTTTATCGCAGACGTCTTTTTCGAAAAAGCTGAAGTTGGAATTAGGCATTAGAGCAACAATGTTTCTGCTGCTTCCGGTTATAAGGTTATCAACGGCCGTCACCATGTAACCTTTTTTCAAGAGCGCTTCACAAAGATGACTGCCAACAAAACCCGCACCGCCTGTCACTACTACCTTTTTACTCATAGGTCCATTTTGTCATATTTGCCCAAGAACTGCGGCAATAAAATCCATCTCTGTTTTTTTTAAGGTAGGATACATCGGTAATCTTATTATAGTTGCCGCCACTTCTTCAGTAGCCGGCAAGTCGCTTGGCTTGTAGCCCATTTTTTTACCCATCACGGAACTATGTAGTGGCAAATAGTGAAAGGAGGCTTCAATCCCGGATGCTCTCAAATGTTTAATAACATCGGCCCGAATAGCTTTGGGCACGCGAATGGCAAATATATGCCAATTAGAATATGCAAAATCCGGCTCGTAAGGCAAAATGATTTCAGAGTTCAACCCTTTTAGATTTTGTAATAGATAATGAGCGTTTTTTCTTCTAAGCTGGGTAATTAAGTCCAGCTTTTTTATTTGTTCCAAGGCAATGGCCGACAATATGTCCGAAAGCACCATACTTTTGCCGACGTGTACCCAAGTATATTTTTTCCTTTCGCCTCTCATAAAAGCAGAGCGGTTAGTGCCTTTTTCGCGAATAATCTCGGCAAGCTCGTTGACTTTTTTATTGTTGGTGACAAAAAGCCCGCCTTCTCCGCTTGCCGCGTTTTTTGTGCCGTGAAAAGAATAGCAACCGATTTCCCCAATTGTTCCGAGCATTTTTCCTTTGTATTTGGCTCCAAGGGCGTGAGCCGCATCTTCTATCACATACAATTTGTGTTTTTTGGCAATTTCCATAATTTTGTCCATGTCGCACGCCAAACCGGCATAATGGACAACCATAATCGCTTTGGTTTTTTTGGTGATTTTCTTTTCAATCTCGGCCGGATCGATGTTGTAAGTTTGAATGTCTATATCGCAAAATACCGGTTTGGCGCCGGAAAGCATAATGGCGTTGGCACATGAGGAAAAAGTGAAGCTTGGCAAAAGTACTTCGTCGCCCTTGCGAAGTAAGCAATCACAGGCAAGTTCCAGCGCCGCCGTCCCGGAACTTGTCGGCAGGGCATATTGCACCTTGAACTTTTTTTTAATTTCCTTGGATAATTTTTCGGAAAAATCCAAATCCCCGACCCCCGTGCCGCTTCTCATGGCCGTAATCGCGGCTTGTTCCTCTTCTTTTCCCCAAAAAGGTTTATGTAAAGGGATATTAATTTTTGCCATTTTGTTCTTTGCGGTATTCCCTTTGGAAAGCCCAGAGCTTTTTAACATAATCCAGGCTATCGGGAAATAGCCTGACGGTTGATTTTTTCTCAGCTCTTCTTTCAAACAAAACCCGCAGTTGTTTAATTTTTAACCCAAATAAATATGATCTGGCGCAAATTTCCGTGTCCCAAAACCAACCATGGTCGCGGGTTTTCTCCAGTACCGGTAAGATCTTGTTGCGCTTAAAAAATTTATAACCAGCTTCGGTGTCGTCTATCGGCAGTTTTAAAATGGCCGCCACCATCTTGGAATAGATGACAGAGGAAACAATGCGGCTGACCGATTTCCAGTCTTTTTTATAGTACCGGGAAGCCACCACCATATCGCTGCCGCTTTCTACCTCTTTGATAAAAACCGGTATGTATTTTGGTGAAATTTCACAGTCGACGTCGATGTAACCGCAAACAGTTCCTTTCGCGGCCCGAATGCCATCCGCAACCGTTTTGCCCCGCCCCATGTTTCTGGGATGCAGGACTACTTTGGAATTTTTTATTTCTTGCGCCAGTTGCAAAACTTTGGCGCGTGTATTGTCCGTGCTTTTATCCTCGACAAAAATTATCTCCCAGGGACCTTTTAGCTTTTTCAGCCCCTTTTCAATTTTCCATACACTGTTTTCAAAAGTCGACCCCTCGTTGTAACAAGCCAAGATTAAACTAACATCAATTTTCGACATAGCCAAATTCTAATCTCAAGCCCTTCTAACCACAAGTGGAATTACATAAAGCCGGAGTAAGATAAAAAACAACACTGCCAGCCCCGCGACGGTGAGCCAGTCGGAAACCTCTCTGAGAGGACTTTCCCGATACGTTACTTCCACAAAATGTTTTCCGGGTGCAACGTTAAAACTAATAAGCCCGTTATTTGGGACAAGGTCCACATTCTCATCATCGACCAAAACAATCCACCCGGGGAAATAAATTCTTCTAATCGAAATTGGGCCGGGCCGATTCTGCTCAATCTCAAAACTGATGCGGTATGGTGATTCCCGGAGACTAAAAATCCGGTTGCTCGGTAAAACCGCATTCCCGGCGGCAAATGTTGAATCGTTGGACCAAATTGTCACGTACTCTACCGGCCCGCTGATAAAATCCACAGGAGCCGTGGAAACAAGTTGGGTCGGGTGTAAAAAGTAGTGCCTGCCGGTGGCCACGAGCAGTAACAACGCGACAATGCCGGCCAAATATCGAAGCTTAATATTGTCAAAAACAAAAACCGCCAACCAGGCGGTTGTAAAAACAAAAGGCGAAAAAAATCTCCAGGGGAAAATTATGTATTGCAAAAACGGCAAATTTTGCCACAACGCCAGCGAATAAGTTGAAATTAAAAATAGCGAGGCGAAGCAAACTAGGGCCAGCACCAGTATTTGAGAGTTTTTCCGGCGGATCCCAAGCAAAAGCGCCGCCAAAATTACCACGAACGAAGCGATGCCGGCTTGAAATGGTGTTCCGGTATTTATACCCGGATGGGGGATTCTTAAAATTTGGAATATGGAAAGCAAATGCCCTTTGTAAAGCGGCAGAAAACTATTGTCTAAAATTAAATATTTCCGCTCAAAAATTACCGGCAATAATTGAAACGATGACAGCAATCCCCCCAGAAAAAATCCAAAAAACAGCGGGAAGATTATTTTTCTTGGAGGTTTTTTTAACAAAATAAAAATCAAAATCAGCGGCACAAAAATCGCAAAGACCAAATTGTGGGAAGTCACCAAACCAAACACGGAAAAAGCCAAAAGCGGGATACCGCTTTTTTTGCCGGAACACACCAGGTCAATTGCCAGAAAAACCAAAGGCACAAACATTAAAGCGACGGATTCTCCCAGAGCGCCCCTTGCGTACATGTTGGCGAATCTGTAGGGAAGATAACAATAGAAAAGCGCCCCGATAAAACCGGCAAAAGCGCTGCCTTGCCTCCTGAAAAATGCATAGGCAAAAACTCCGCTTAAAATATAGCTGACAGCCAGACTTGCTTTAAAGGCAACTTCTACGCCGCCAAAAGGAACCAGGGCACCGGCCAAATAATAGGGGAGTTGATAATTGGCAATAAAAAGGGGGACGCCAATGCCCTGATTAAGACCGGGCGCGATCCTAGCCGGTATCTGGCCCAGACTCAGCGCTTGGTAAAATTCGCCGATTCTTTGAATGTGCAAAAGTCCGTCATGGCTGGGATATATGCCGGATTTGAATATCAAAAAATTTGCCGGAAGCAGTAGAAAAAGCAATACAACGATAAAAAAGAAGTCAACCCGTCTGCTCATAGTCGGATAGTCACCCCGTTTGGGCATTGACGGTTTATGGCAAAACAATACTTGTAGTTTTTATCAGGAAACCAAAAGTCCAACGCACGACCGCCGCCCAGCACCACATATGTCTCCAAAATATCACCCGTCGGGTTATTCTTAAATAAGACCGTCGACCCGGCGGGAATGTTCGCCCTCTTAAGGGTTACCAAATAATTTTTGGCCGCCTGCGCCCGTTTGGTAATCCAGGTGTTGTTCCCGGTGGTTCTTACAACAAACACCTGCAAAATCATCCAGACCGCCAAAATAATAACCAAAAATATCATCGGCACTCTCCTTAAAGCCACAGCCCCTGCCAGACAAACACCCAAAAAAGACAGGGATAAATAATTGGCGGCGAGGTGGCCGGGTATCAATACAAAAGGGAACAAACCGCACAAAATCACAATTACAGCAAGCAAATAAATTTTCCTCTGTTTGACCTTTACAAAATCCAAAGTAATCAGGGTCAACAACAACAGGTCAATAACAATTACCAAGCTGCTTAACACCAAGTCGCCGGAGGATTCCGACAAGCCAAGCAATCGCGCCGCGTAATATTTTACCGATTGCATAACCTGGGAGGTAAGACTTATCCGGTATGCAGCAAATGTTTGGACTTGGGTGAGGAAAAGCAATCTGGCGACGGCGGAAAAGACGGCCAGTAAACCGACAAAAGCGGTAAACCCAACACGCCTTTTTATTTTAAAAATGTATGCATAAGCGATTAAAATCGGTACACCCATAAGCAGGCTTTCGGAAGCCAAAAAGCTCAGGAACAACACAAGAATCGAGGGGGTTCTGCGGTTTCTAAGCAACAGGTAAAAAGAGGTGATAAAAAGCGCAAACCCGATAAGGGTGGCGCTACCGGAGATCCAATAGACACTATTGAAGTGGACTGCCGAAACGGCGTAGAAAAAACCGGCCGCAAAACCAACCTTTTTACTTTTGGTTAGTGTGCCCAGCGCCAGGTATACCAAAACACTGCTGTAAACCAAAAGCAAAATGGTCACTAAGTGGTAACCCTGGTAACTTTGCCCAAACAAAGACTCGCTTACCAGTAAGTATAAATAGTGCATCGGCCTGAAGTGGGAAACAGAAGGATAGGCAAAAAGATGCAGAATGTTAGCGCCCAAGGATCGGGAAGTGTATTCCCGGATTAGAATAAAATCGTCTTGGGCAAAAAATACCGCCAACGCGTTGGCGTAAACCAATAAACCGGCTGCCAGGTAAACACCAATAACAGCCATTAATTTTTTCATTAGCGAAAAAAGCGATCCAAATGGGATAATTTGCTCATTAAAAACCGTGTCTATCATATAATATTAATCAAATGCCGACATTTATCAAAATTCTGCTGCTTGCCGCCTTTTTAAATGGCCTATCATGGATAATTTTGGTGCCTATTTGGCAATATTCGGACGAACCGGCGCACTTCTCCCAAGTCCAAGACATTGCCGAAAGCGGCACCGTGCCCATAGACACCCCCAACACTTCCGCTGAAATAATCAAAACCGAGGCTATCTTGGGAGCGCTGCGAGATGACGGTGGCAATAATAAATATACTTATCATCCCGAATTTCATCCGCAATATTCCACATCGACTACCGGTCCGGCAGAAAACGAAATTTTAAAAATTGGTAAAAATGAGCGCAAAAACCTAGTCAAAAGCGAAGCAACCACAAACCCACCCATTTATTACACACTTGCCAGTATATTTTATAAAGCTTTTTACAACGCCGATATTTTTACCAGGGTCTTTTCCGTCAGGTTTTTCTCGTTATTGTTATTTATAACTCTGGTTTATATCAGCTTTAAATGTGCCGAAATCATTTTCAAGCAAAATCTCTTAGTTTACGCCTTGACCGCACTTATCGCCTTTAAACCGATGCTTATTTTTGCCTCGACGGGAGTATTGCCGGATCCACTAACTAACCTGCTCTTTTCCATCGTTGCTTATTTATGTTTGCTCCTTATCAAAAACGGTGTCAATAAAAAATATCTTTTGTTTCTGATTGTCACAGTCCTGGTTGGCCTTTATACAAGACAGCAATTTTTGCTTGCAACACCGATTATATTTGTGGCTCTATTTCTCGATGTGTTTTATAAAAAGCGTGGCCTAAAATGGGTAATAATCCCGCTTGCCGTTTTACTGGTACTTATCGTTATTTCCAATAGCTTTACGAGCATGCCAATTTTCAATAGCTTACATATACCGGAATTTTTCCTTTTTGAATTCAATAAATTTTTAAAGCCGGAATTTTTTGGCTATCTGATTTCTGTAATACATAAAAGCTATGCCGAAACCTGGCCCTGGTACTGGGGGGTATACAAATGGTTATCGTTCACACCTCCGCATTTGATTTACGAAATAATAAACAGAATCGTTTTAGTTTGTGTTCTTGGCCTACTATTTAAAATATTTGGAACAATTCGCAAAAAAAAGTTCGATCAGCAATTTGTAGTCCTTATGTTTATGATCCTTGGTGTCGCTATTTACTTTGGCGCCTTTATCTTGTGGGATTATTTCTTCATAGAGCAGAAAGGCTATAGTTTTGGATTCCAAGGCCGCTATTTTTTCCCAATGATAATCTTTAGTATGGCAATTCTTTTAACCGGTTTTTGGCAGGTAGCCCAATTGCTTAAAAAATACGCCAAATATGCGCTTATCGGGTTGGTTTTCTTGATGATTGTATTTAACGATGTGACACTGGCTACGCTTGCCGCCACTTATTATTCATTTGCAAGTTTAACAGATTTTGTTACTCAAGCCAGCCAATACAAGCCTTTATTTTTTAAGGGCAGCACAATTGTGTTAATCTTAGCGTTGAATTTGGTCACCCAGCTATATGTTGTGGCCAAATTTACGCAAATGACAAGAGAAGTCAAACATTAAACTTCCCTTGCCTAGGCCCGCAGTCCCGAAATTCGGGACGAGGACCGCAGGGCACTGTCTATCCTGAGCGTAGACACGTTTTACGTGTCGAAGTCGAAGGATCTCATCAATAACCATGAAAGCAACTGAAGAAATCGGTATCGCAAAAACCCTCAGGTTCTTAGTCTTTAGCGGGCTGGAGATTGGTTATAAGTTTTGCTTCTTGCCGCCCCTGCGCAAAATCTTCCTACAAATTCTCGGTGCCAAAATCGGCAATGATACAGTTTTAATGCATGTCAAGTTTTTTAACTGGCATCACACCGGCCCAGGAGGTTTGGTCATTGGCCGAGAATGCTTTGTTGGCGATGAAACGCTTATCGACCTTTACGACAGGGTAATTCTGGAAGACGAAGTGACTATTGCCCAAAGAGTAACAGTTTTAACGCATTTAAACGTCGGTTACAAAAATCACCCTTTACAAAAATACTTCCCCAAAATAGCTAAACCGGTAATTTTTAAAAAGGGTAGTGTTGTCAGCGCATCATCGACAATTCTCCCCGGTGTCACAATAGGGGAGCACTCGTTTGTCGCCGCCGGCAGTGTGGTTACCAAAGATGTGCCGGCCCATACTCTGGTAGGCGGTGTTCCGGCCAAAGAAATTCGTAAACTAGATAAATGAAAGGTGTAAAACCCATATCAATTTGCCTGATTGGCTTTGTATTTGTTTTTGCCATCGTCCAATTCTTTTTAATCCTAAGACACAAGTCACCATACACCTCGGACACCTACTTCTATAAGCATTTGGCATATCAGCTTGACGGTAAAAGTTATCAGAGTTCAAAAGAGTTAATTTTAAAAGAGGCTTCGAGTCTACATGATCCAATAAGCAGAAATATCTTTGAAAACGAAAAACTTTATGATGACGTTTATGTTTATTTTATTAAAAGACCAATTTATCCTGTCTTAATTTATCTATTTGGCAAAATTACCGGAAATTATTTTCAAGCCCTGCTCATACCTGTTTTTTTGGGATACCTGGGAACTATTTTTGCAGCATATTATTTACTAACAAAAAGGTTTGGAATATTCTTTGCAACAATTGGCACTTGCTTGTTTATAAGTTTCTATCCATTTCTGGATTTATCTACGTATTTCCTAACGGACCCTATCAATAGTTTCTTTTGGTTGACATTTTTAATTTTAATCTACAAATACTGCGTAACTAAAAGAAAAATATTCTTGCGTGGATATGTATTGCTTCTAGCAATCTCTCTTTTTACGCGCGAACAATCGCTCTTGTTTCCGCTTGTTATCTTACTTGTTATGTTACTAAACAGAATCTACCACACAATCCAAGTTTCCTTTACTAAAGTATTTGTCCTTTCGGTTTTTGTATCGATTCTTTATTTTATTTTTTCATTTACAACAAAACAAAGAACGCTCATTGACGCCTTATTCTACACAGAAGCTTCATATGGGTTTAGAGAAATAAACAGAAACTACGCAAGCCTTCTGACCTACATGCAAAAAGCAATAATTGCATCTCACCTGGCCCTCATCCGTGATCTTGCTTCACATCATTGGTGGAGCACATTTAGTTTGGTGGGAATTTTAGGGGCAGGATATCAATTTTTGGTTTTAAAAAAACCGAATCTTTTAGACCTCCTTGTTCTTTGCTCCGGTGTTGTCTCATACTTGGCAATCTTCCTTTACCCTGTTTTAAGTTACAGATACTTTTACCCGGCTATTTTTTGTGTAGTCTATTTTTCAATATTGCTGTTGAAAAAAATCAATTCTAACCTTATACAAAACAATCTTAAAACGAACAATGCTGCGAAACTTACATAAAAAAATCAAAATTTACGATCTGCTCCGAACCGGCATTCTTCCAATTTCGCTAATTGATCGCAGCTTGCCCAAAGAAGGAACAATTATCGATCTTGGCTGTGGGCAGGGGATCATCACTACCTACATTGCGCAAAATAAATCCCGAAGCGTCATAGGCGTCGACCTGGACACTTCAAGATTGCGCCAATCCAATTCCAAAAACCTAAAGTTTGTTAACGCAAATATCGTCAACTACGATTTGAAAAAGCCTGCAGGCATTGTCATTTCCGACGTCATGCACCACCTAAGCTACCAAGACCAGGACAAATTGCTTACAAGAGTTTCCAAAAGCTTAAAAAAGGGTGGGGTATTTGTCGTCAAAGAAATCGACACTCACGAATTTGTGCGCAGTCGACTTTCGCGTTTCTGGGATTTTGTCTTTTACCCTAAGGACAAAATTTCCTACACCAGTTCCACTTCCCTACCCCGGCAGATGGAAAAGCTTGGCTTCAAAGTAAAATTCGTTAGAGCTTGCCGTCTTTTTCCCGGTTCTACTACCTTATATATATGTACAAAGCAGTGAAAAAGCCATTTGCCATTAGCTACTTGCTATTAGCTGTTAGAGCTTGGCCGGTGGTTATAATTGCACTTTTTGCATTTCTCCTTAGGATTTATCAGCTGGAACAGCTTTTCTATTTCACCTACGACGAAGAAATACCGGCTTTCGTCGGCAGGCGGCTGATTCTTTGGCATCATCTGCCGCTAATTGGCGGCGCAACACCATTTGGTTTTCACCTTGGGCCGTATTTCTATTGGTTTTATAGCGCCTTACTTTTTGTCGGTAGGTTGAACCCGTTGATGTGGGGGATAGCGGGGGCGATGCTTTCGATGGTCACTACCCTACTGATCTATATAGTCGGCAAAAACTTTTTCAGTAAACGGGTCGGCATCACCGCTGCCGTTTTCTGGGCATTTTCGTTTTTGGCAAACGTCTACGACCGCCATCTCTGGGCGCTTTCCTGGGGGCCGGTAGCTTGTTTGCTGGTTTTGTACTTTCTCTACAAGATAACAAGCTACCGTCCTGAGCGATCCGCCGGCAGGCGGAGAGTCGAAGGACAACTACTATATACCGTCCTCCTCGCCGTCACCCTGGCCCTCTCCATCCATGCCGATCCCTCCAACCTAATCTTCATCGGCCTTACCGGCATCGCCCTTATATACTTCAAAGTTCCCCACTTATTCAAAAAATTTCTCTTAATTTCCCTGTTTCTCTTAATTTCCATTGCGCCTCTTATTCTCTTTGACCTTCGCCACGATTTTGCCAACATCAAGCCCGTCACCAATTACCTGGCGGCCAGCAAGAGCAGCCCCGGCATCAACGCCAAGTACATCTTGCCAAACACTCTTTTGTTTCCCCAAACACTTACCCGCCTGACGTACACTTTCGGTGACAACGAAATTAATAAGCAATATTCCTATTGCCGCAACTTCATCGCCGAAAAATTCGCTGCCATCCCGCCATTGCTCGTTTTCGGTTCTTCCATCCTTTTACTCGCCTTTGTTTTTATTAGTGTTAAAACCCGCCGTAACCCCGGTACTAAATTCTTAATTCTAAATTCTTACTTCTTAATTCTCTATTTCGCCGGTATCCTGGCGTACGGCACGCTCCTCAAAGGCGACGTATTTGAGCACTACATTGCCGGTCTTTTCCCGGTACTGCTTTTGATCTTGGCCTTTTTTGTAGCCAAACTGCCAAAACTTACCTGGCTTTTTGTACTGGGGCTTTTTGTCACACTTAATCTTTATAAACTCTCAATGGCCGTAAACAGTCAGGGACTAACGGTCAAAAGAGAAGCCATCGAATACACCATGCAGCAGGTAGGGGATAAACCGTTTTCTGTCGATTCCCTATCCACCTGCTGGAAGTGGAACGGCTACCGGTATTTGTTCACGGTCTTCGGCCGGGAACCGGTGAAATCCTACGTCGATCCCAACTTTGCTTATTTGTACGAAACAACCCCGGTTGCCAAGGACCACCAGCCAACAGTCGTCTCCTTCGTGGTCCACGACTTTGCCCCCGAAACGCCGCAATTTTACAAAAGGTATAAGGAACTAAAATCCCACGAAATCTCTTCAAAACTTTTTGGTAGGATAGAGGTGATAGTCATGGACAACTCTACCGGCTGGTTTAAGTAATATTTCTTAGTTGATATCTATCTTGTTCATATCAACGAAATCGCATGTAATGTTGACATTACCATGCACAACATCAACAAACCAATGCACATTTCTTGTATCATTCAGTTTGAATAGTTTTTGAAATTAATTTGTATTTAAATAGTGGAATTTATAAAGATGAAGAAGGGTATCAAGTTGCTTGTCAGTTGTTTCAGGTAGTTTCATTGTTTATTATTTTTTAATTGGGATGCGAGTTAGATAATGCTGGTTAGTTGTAAAAGGTTCGAGATAAAATATTTTATCTACTTATATTTATATATAAGAATAGACATTAAACTTTAAATAAAACTAGCCTCAAAAACAGCCAGTTTCAACTGGTACGCGTACCATGTAATATCTAGTCATCATCCTCTTCGGGAGTAAAGTTCTTAGGTTCAGTTTTGTCCTTAGAATTATCATTGACTTTCATCTTTCCGAACTCATAATATTCAGTCGAAAATGTCGGAATTGACAGTATTGACTTCGGGTAATATTTGGGTGTAAAGTATAAATATGACCAAGACTAAGTTAGCAATTTTTGAGGGAAAGAAAATCCGCCGCCATTGGGACAAAAAAGCGGAGAAGTGGTATTTTTCAGTGGTTGATATTGTTGCAGTCTTGATAAATCAAATTGATCACAAAAAAGCACAAAGCTATTGGACAACACTGAAAAATCGTTTAAAAGAAGAAGGGAGTGAGGTCGTCACAAAATGTGACCAACTGAAAATGCAAGCAAGCGACGGAAAATTTTATAAAACGGATGCTGCAGACGTAGAAACGCTCTTGCGCCTTATTCAATCTGTTCCCAGCCCCAAAGCCGAACCAATTAAACTTTGGCTCGCAAAAGTCGGATACGAGAGATTACAGGAAATTGCTGATCCTGAAAAATCTCTTAACCGTGCAAGAGAAAATTGGAAAAAATACGGCAGGAGTGCTAAATGGATTCAACAAAGAATGTTGGGGCAAGAAACCAGGAATAAACTTACTGATTACTGGGCTGAACACGAAATAAAAGAAGGGGAAGAATTCGCTATCTTAACGAATATTATTCACGAAGAATGGTCAGGGTTAACAGTCAAAGCTCATAAAGACTTGAAGAGATTAAAAACTCAAAATCTGCGCGATCATATGACTGAGGCGGAACTAATTTTTACCGCTCTGGCGGAACTTTCAACTCGCCAAATTGCTGAAAGCATGAAAAGCGAAGGCTTGGTAGAGAATAAAATTCCGGCCAGAAGAGGCGGCAGGATTGCCAAAAATGCTAGAATAGAGCTAGAACAGAAAACTGGAAAAAATGTTGTTAGCGAGTCAAATTATCTTCCACCTGAAAAACGAAAAAAGAAATTGAAATAACAAATGTTAAAGCAGTTAGAAAAAGAAAAGGTTTGGAAGATTGGGCTTTTGCAGGCGCTGCTTGTCGCTCTTTACTGCGGGTTTGTGGCAACCTTTTTCTCCTACATTTCACAAATCCTTCCCCGTCCCGGTTACTTTGGATTCTTCTTGATGCTGGTACTTTTGGTTTTTTCCGCAGCGGTAACCGGCTCTTTGGTTTTTGCTTACCCGGTTTACCTGGCAGTGATGAAGAGAAAGATCGGGGCGGCAGCGGCAATCCTGGTCTATACCATGATTTTTTCTTCGGCGATTATTTTGGGGACGATTGTGTTCCTCGTGACTGTAGTTCCTCAGTTGTAGTTTCCATTTAGCCACCTGTGCAGAGCGCAACGAGGTCTCTCCTCGCGCTGATATTTCGTTCTGAAATCACGTAATTTCAGAACGAGGAGTCGCAATTAATTAAATCACAAAGCGGGAGAGACCTCGTTGCGAAACCGCTAGTTTATGAGCAAAATGCTGAAGTTGAGGAGAGTGGCAAAGGAGACCCAGAGAAAATAGGGGACGAGCAAATACGCGGCGGTTATGGAAATTTTCTTAAATTTGATAATCGTAATTGCAATCATTATCCAAAGCACCGCAATATCCAAAAGCGCCAAAAGAGGGGAGTGCAGGCCAAAAAACAAAATAGACCAGACAAAATTCAAAAATAGTTGGGCGGCGAAAATGTAAAGCGCCGCTTGGGATTTTTTTGCTTTTAAAACCCTTTTTCCAAACCAAAAATAGCGAGATACCCATCAGCGAATACAAAAGTGTCCAAACGGGCCCAAAGATCCACCCTGGCGGCGAAAAAGACGGTTTATCCAGCGTGAGATACCAAGAGGTAACGGAAGTCATTGTGAAGTATGCACCGGCGATGCCGGTGGCTTCACAAACGGCAATACAGAAAATGAGTTTGAAAAAATCCTTGGCTTTCATTAATATTTCATTATGGCCGCAAAAGTTAGCAAAAAGCAAAAAGAGGGGATTTTGGACGAGTCAAGCAGTACGACGCCGACAGACGAAGAAATTATTGAAAGAATCAAAGCTTCGCAGGAACGTTTGATGCAAGCCCTGGCCGGTATGGCCAGGTCGGCGCCGGATGACCCCGAAATTAAGGCAGAAATTATGCAGGCTATCGAAAAAGCCGCGAATTTGCGCAAGCGTATCTATAAGGAAGTAATCAAGGAAGAGACGCCCAAAATCCACAGCGAGGAAGAGCAAGTAAACTAGGGTTTTGTTGGAGGTCTCACCTCGCCGCCTTGGTATCGGCGGTCGCAGCGAGGAGAGACCTCGCCGAAGGCAACTATCGCTTAGGCTTGATTTATCGGTATAATTTGTTAGATGTTCAGTCAATTCAAAAGATACCTCTCCAAGGAGAACCAGAATGCCGTTATAGTGCTGGCAGGCACTGCCTTAAATGCCTTGGTAGGTGGGCTCTTCTTTATTCTGGCTCCAAGATTGATTGGTCCCCAAAACTACGGACTTTTTGCCGTGGTTCTTTCCACAGGTATTATGGTTTCCAGCTTTGCCAATCTGGGCATCGACGCAGGGATTTTGCGTTTTGCCAGCGGACCGGAGAGTCTTCGGCGGCAACGGGTTCTCAAGCTGGCCTTTTACGCATATCTCATTATCGGTTTGCTAATTTTCCTTCTTGGCTTTTTCCTGGCCGGTCCTTTGGCCGAATTTTTCGGCATGCCGGAGCTGACAAACTTATTTAAAATTGCTTTTTTTGGCTCGATTGTTTTACTTCTGACCAGTTTCTTTATCGCCACACTGCAGGCCGGCCAAAAATTTATGCAGGCTACAATCGTCGGTCTTTCCGGCAATATTGCCAGAATCGTGATACTGGTGCTCACCGCCTATTTCTATTCGGTAAACCTATATTTTCTAACGGTGCTGTTTTTCTTCGTGCCGATCGTCTCGATTATTACCGGACGCATATTTATGCCGCTCGATTTTCTAAAAACAAACGGACATGAAAGTGAATTTAAAAGCTTTTTTGGGTTCAACTTATGGATCGCCGCCTCGCTGGCCATCGCTTCGTTTCCAATCGATAATTATTTACTTATAAAATTCGCCGGCCCCGTCGCCACCGGTATCTACGCGGCTCCTTTTAAACTGCTAAGTGTCGTTGACCAACTGGCCGGGAACTACAGCCGGGTGTTGGCCCAAAAAATGGGCAGTCTCGAAAAAAATTCCCGGGCTAAATACTTGCTAAAAAACACGGCGCCGATTGCGATTCTCGTGGCCGTTGGTTTCCTGGTTTTGGCCCTGCTTTCCCCGTTTATTGTCAACTTACTTCTTGGCAGTAGTTACCTGCAATCTGTCCCGGTCTTTGCCATCATTGCCGTTTCTTCCGCTTTTACTTTTATAACCGCCGTCCCGGCCAGCTTGACGCTTTATTACTTTAAGGACCCAAAGGCTTCTTTTTATATAACCGCAGCTATTGTTGTTTTTTGGATTCTCTCTAGCTTTTTGTTAATCCCACCCTATGCCCAGATAGGGGCGAGCATCGCCTATCTGCTGACAGAAGTTTGGTCCTTTTTATTGTTTTCCGGCTTTGTGCTCTACAAATTCCGCAACAAAGACTAAATGTCCCGGCGCTATCCTCTTTTTATTTTAATCGGCTTTCACTTAATACTTTTGTGTCTGACCAAATTCACACTTTGGCCGGAAATGGTTGTTTATCCGTTTTTACTAAACCACAATTTCTTACTCTACAAAGATTTAATAAATCCTTACCCTCCGTTGTTTACTGTTTTTCTTAGTTCCTTTACAAGTTTTTTTGGATATACGCCAATGGCGATGCGCGTTTTAACTTATATGGCAATTGTCGCCATCGACATTTTGATTTTTAATTTCTCGATTAAACTTTTTAAAAACCGCAAAGCAGCTATTTGCAACACTTTGTTTTTTGTTCTTTTCTCCATCCCCTTTGGGGTTAACGGACTATGGTTTGATCTTTTCCAAACACCCTTTATTTTGGCCGGTATCTACTATTTGGTTTCGGCCAAAAAGCCCCAGAATTTTCCAATCGCCATTGGGCTTTTTGCTCTGGCGTTTTTTATTAAACAACAGGCAATTTGGATCATGCCGGTCTACGTTGTCTATGCCTTTAAGTATTACAAATTATTTAAATTAGATTTCGGCAAAATCATCCTGGAATCGGTTGCAGTGGTCGGAATTTTGGGGCTGGCCAATCTGGGGTTGGTGTTTGCCTTTGGCACGTATCCCGAGTTTATTTCCTGGGCTGTTATTTTCCCTTTCTTTAAAGCCAAAGACTTGCCGGGGTACATTGCACCGCCAAGCATGTCACAAGTTTTGCTCCTTGTGTCGCTCTTTTCTGCCTTCATACCGGCGTTGATAGAATCAAGAATCAAGAATCAAGAATTAAGTAAAACAAATTACGGCATTTATTTTGCGGCTGTTCTGCTCGTGCTGTTTGCCTACCCCCGTTTTGATTATTTTCACTTGGTGCCGGCTTTGGCTTTGTTGTCGCTGTTGGTTTTTGTTAATTTTAGAGGACTCACCCCGCCAGCCTTGAGTCAGCTATGGAAGCGGGGAGAGACCTCGAAAATCAATCGGCTTTCACGGCAAGGAGAGACCTCAAAAATTCTAAAGCGGTCACCCGCAACGCTCCTCTATCTTTTCTTTATCCCAGTAATTCTATTTTCCGCGAGACAATATAAAGGAGACTTTGGTTTCCAAACCCGCTTTTTTGAACCGGAGATTTTACAGGCTGCCCAACAAATTTCCAAAAAGACAAAGCCTAACGACCTTTTATATTTGCAAAACAGTCCGGACCAATTGTTGGTTCTGAGTAACCGCCTGCCCGTAAAGCCCTGGGCCGACGAATTCCCTTGGTATCTGGAATACGAAAAAACTCAACAGAACGTGTTTAAGGCAATCAAAAACATTAAGCCCGAATTTGTCGTTTCCTTTCCTTATGCCCAAGGGACAAAATTCCAGCAAGGGGCTTATCAACCGCTGCTGATTGCATCTTATCTGCAAAAAAACTATAAAGTTATAAGTAAACTTGGGGGGAACCTCCGCTTAGTGCAAAAAATTACAAATGATTAAGTTGTTCCACACCGAAAAAAGTTATCTGATTTTGATACTTTTGACTGTCTTTTTATTTTTTGCGCCTTTTTTGGTTCGGCCGACCCTTCTGACCCAAAAAGACAATGACTTGGGCCGCAGTTCCATGCCCGACTATGCGTTTTTCAAACAAAGCGTCTTGGTAGACAGACAATTTCCGCTGTGGACTCCCACTCAGATGATGGGGGAGACATTTGTGGGAGACCCGACTTCTTCGCTTTTTTACCCCGGTAATCTAATTTTTCTTTTAATACCTTTGGATTACGCCGCTGTTATTTATCTGTTACTCCATGTCTTAATCGCCGCCTACGCTACTTATTTTCTGGCTAGAAGTAAAAACCTCAATAAGCCCTCTTCCTTTGCTGCGGCCATTTTCTACGGACTTTCCATAAAAATGCTAATGCACATCTCCGCAGGCCATATCACCCTCGTTTCCGCTATTTCTTATTTTCCACTTCTGGTCCTTTTTGCCTATAAAATGTGGCAGGCTCCTTCCTTTAAATGGATTCTGGCAGCTTCTGTCACCCTCACGCTTATCTACTTTAATTTCCCGACAATCGCCCTTTACAGTTTTGCATTTGTGGCTTTGTTGTTTTTGTACCAAATCATCAAAACCAAAAGTGCTTTAAAAGAGAAGAGAGTACCGGGAAAAAGAATTGTCGCCTTTCTGTTATTTTTCCTGGTTTTTCTGGGCTTGGCGGCGATTTACTTGTTTCCCCAACTGGAGCTCGGCAGTCTTTCGACGCGGGCCGATCTGACATTGTCGGAAGTGGCGGTGCCGATTTGGAATAAGCAAAAATTATTACTAAGCGCCATTTTTCCCTACCCCATCCTCAACAGCTTGGACCACGAGTCACTGCTTTATCTGGGAATTGTGCCAACAGTTTTAGCCGCTGCCGGTTTTTGGTTTTTACCAAGAATTGCCAAAATTACAGTCGGCATCTTTGGCCTTTCTGCTTTTGTTTTTATTGCCGGAGCGTCGACACCCGTTTTTGGAATTTTGTATAAATCCTTGCCGCTGCTCAGCCTGATGCGCGTCACAACCAGACTATGGTTTGTGGTTGTCCTGATTATGGCCCTGCTGGCGGCATTTGCGCTTTCGAGGATAAAGGACAAAAAAATTGTGCTGGTTTTGGTTGTCCTCTATCTGGTCGAAGCTCTCTATATTGGTTTTACCAAAATAAACGGAGTCGGGAATCTTGATTTTAAAAAGGCGGACATCTATCAATTTCTGGCCAGTTCTCCCGGGCAAACACGGGTTTATTGCACGACTTACTGTTTTAACCCTCAGCAAATTCCCCGCTACGGCATTGAAGTTTTACATGGAGAGACGCCCATTCAGACTAAAAACTTTATCAAATTTTTAGCGCTTGCCGGCAATTATCAGTTCGCAAACTTTGCCGTCATCTTCCCGCCTTACCAAGTCTGGCAAGTGGCAAACCCGCCGGTACCGAATTTGGATTTGCTTTCCAAAGCCAACGTTAAGTACGTCGCTTCGACTTACAAAATCGATATGTCCCAGTTAACGTTTATGAACAAATTCGACAAAGTCTACGTGTATCGAAACGAAAACATTAAAAACCGGGCATATTTTCAGGAGAACGGTGACCCCGTAGAGATAAAAAATTATTCTCCGAATGTTGTTACCTTGAAATTTGAAGCCAAAAATTACGGCCGAACCTTAATTATTTCCCAAAACTATTACCCCGGATGGGTTTACTACAACGATAACAAAAAGGCCGAAGTCGAAAAATACCAAGACGTTTTTCAATCCGTAAAAGTTGCTCCCAAAACAGAAGAGGTTATTTTGAAATATGCACCAAAAAGTTATGAACTGGGTAAAACGATTACCATTGGCACAATTGTGTTTTTGTTGCTCTTTGCCTTCCGCCACAAGGCCCGGCTTCACAAATGAAAAAAATTGCGCTTTTAAGTTGCTATTCCGGCGTTGTCGACAGGGGAGTCGAAACTTTTGTTCTGGAAATCGGTAAAAGGCTCGGCAAGGATTACGACTTGACGGTTTTTTGCCCGGAGACCATCGCCAGTCACGGCAAATTTAAAATTAAAAAAATAAAACACGGTATTGCCAAACCCAAATCTTCCAAAGGAATACTCGGTAAATTTTATCTTGATGTCCAATCTTTAAAAATATTAATCTTTACTCTTTGGTCATTGCCGCAACTATTTCGGGGCAAATACGACTTGGTGATTCCTGTAAACGGCGGTTGGCAAATCGCCATGGTGCGTATTGTCACCAAACTAACCGGCGCCAAAATGTTAATCACGGGCCACGCCGGCATTGGCAGTGACGATGCTTGGAATCTCCTCTGGCAGCCGGATATATTTATTGCTTTGACTCATGCCCAGGCCCAATGGGCAAAACGATTGTCGAATGATATTAAAGTAGTCCAAATCCCCAACGGTGTAGACCTGCACACCTTCAACCCCAAAGTACCCGCCGCCAAAATATCACTGCCAAAACCAATTGTCATCTGCGCGTCCGCCCTGGTACCTTACAAAAGAATCGATCTCACAATTAGGGCCATTGCCATGGCCAAAAACTTATCGCTGTTGGTCATCGGAGACGGCGAACTCAAAGGTGCGGTTGATAGTTTGGGCAAACGCTTGCTTGGCCCGCGCTACCTGCGGCTTGTGATTCCTTACGACCAAATGCCCGGTTACTACAAAGCGGCAAAATTGTTTACTTTAGCCTCCCAAACTGAAGCGTTTGGTATTGCCTACGTCGAAGCGATGGCTTGCAATTTGCCGGTTGTGACCACCAAAGACAAATCAAGAATAGAGATTATCGGGGAGGCGGGAGTCGTAGTTAACACCGGCAATCTGAACAGATACAGCAAAGCCCTTTCATATGTGGCCCGAAGCAATTTTAACAATAAGCCCTACGCCCAGGCTTTAAACTTCAGCTGGAACAAGGTGGCAACCCGCTATACGCAAACAATTAGAAATCTGCTTGGCCAATGAAAGCCCCGGTTAAAGATTTATTAAATTCCCATAAATATTTACTGCTCATCCTTATTTTCTCCGTTTGTTTATTAACCATTTATATCGACAAACCCTTTTATGGGCATCACGACTATAACGGTGCGGTCTATTCCAATATAGCCCGCAATTTTAACCGTTATGGAATTCTCAACACCAAATTCGGACAGGTCAATAATCCGGACAAAGTCAGCCGGGCCGGCTTTAGTTATATGACGCATCACCCGCCGATTTTAACAATTCTGCTGTCGTTTTCATTTAAGATTTTCGGGGAGTCGGAAAGAGCGGCCAGACTGGTGCCCATTATATTTTCACTGCTGACGCTGGTTCTCCTTTATGCAATCACTTTAAAGTATTTTGATAAAAAAACCGCCGTCTTGGCCGCGGCCTTTGCCAGCCTGACTCCGATGTTCATCTACTTTGGAAAATTGCCCGTCCAGGAAGTGTTAGGTCTACCACTGGTGCTTCTGTCGATTTATCTGTACTTTCGGTTTCTGAAACTGCCCGACAAAAACAGCTTCTTGCTGTTGATCGGTTCTATGGTAATTGGCAATTTTACGTCCTGGCCTGTTTATTATGTTGGTGCGATATTTGCCCTCCATTATCTTTTTTTCGGTAAACCCCAACACAAATTACTAATTGTTGTCTCTTTCCCGCTTGTGTGCCTGGCTACATTTATTACCTATATTTTTGATCTTTATATTGTGACCGGGAATACTTTTGGCGGCGGCCTCAGCGGCGCTTTTTTCCAGCGCCTGAATGCCGGACAGCTTGGGGACCCTGCCGGTTTAAAGGATTTATTAATTTTGCAAATCCGCTGGCTTAACGCTTTTTACGGAAAGATATTAATCGGCTTGGCGGCAATCACCTCGTTATACTTGGTATTTAAAGTGAAGCGTTTTTACAAAGAGGAAAAATATCAAATTTTGGCAATGCTTCTGTATGTTGGCGTGGCCCACCTTGTGGTTTTCCGCGGGGTTGCTCAATATCATGATTATTTCTTAATCTATTTGCTGCCGTTTATCGTGATCTCTGCCGCCGTGGGGACTCAATATTGCTTCAAATTATTTAAGTTAAAAAGAGGGATGCAGACCGTCACAGCCATTTTGCTCTTGGTTTTGGTATTGGCGACGACCTTCCAATTTACAAAAGCCCTGATTAACTCTAACGAATTTAAAGAAGCGGTGGATGTCGGAAAATACATTAATAGCCATACCAAGTCCGGCGATGCAGTTTTAATCCTTTCCCCTGAATTCAAGAAATATTTTGAAGGCTTTCCCGAATACTACAGCGGCAGGCGTTTAGACTATCAAGCGTTCAGTCAAAAACAGCTCGAGCCGCTGATTGCATCGAAAAAGTACAAGCTGATACTGGCCATGCCCAAAAGAGATACCAACCCCGAGATTATGCGCTTTTTAAATGGTAAACTAAATAAATCCGGCCAGCAATACCAAATAACCGTTTACCATGAATAAATCCGTCAGTATTGTTATTCCCATTTACAACGAGCAGGCAACAATCGGGGAGTGCTTGCAGTCCTTGGCTGCCCAAACTTACAAGGAACTGGAAATAATCCTGGTCGACGACGGCTCCACCGATCAAACGCTGGAAATAGTTAAGAACTGTCTTCCGTCTACGGTCCACTGTCAACTAATCAAACAGCAGCACAAAGGTCCCGGTGTTGCGCGTAACTTAGGTGCTTCCGAGTCCAAAGGCGAAATCTTAGTTTTTGTCGACGCCGACATGACTTTTGATAAGAATTTTATTAAAGACTTGGTTAAGCCGATTGCTGGCGGTAAAACAATCGGTACCTTTTCCAAAAACGAGTTTGTGAACAATGCAAAAAACATTTGGTCACGCTGTTGGAATATTAACAGGAATCTTCCGAGTACGAGAATGATTAGTAAAAAATACCCTGACCAGGCACCGGTTTTCAGAGCTATTCAAAAAGCCAAGTTTTTGCAAGTTGCCGGTTTTGATACAAACGGCAGTTACACCGACGACTGGTCGCTTTCCCGAAAACTCAAAGTTGAATCGACAGTTGCACCGGGGGCTATTTATTATCACGCCAACCCGGACAGCTTAAAACAGGTTTGGAAACAAGCCAGGTGGATTGGTAAAAACGAATTTATCTCGGGGACGCCGCTTCGGAAAATTAGATCCCTAATTCTTTACAGCCTGCCCTTTTCTTTGCTGTTTGGACTTTTTAAGTCCGTTGTCAGACGCCAGCCGGCATTTATCGTCTTCAAGATAGTTTACGACCCGGCGGTTTGGATCTCCGTATTAAAATCCTTCTTTGGAGAACGCAAATTCAAATAGTTAGCGGATATCAATCGTCCCGACAACTTGCTTGATTAGCGGCTGATTAGTAGCCAGCGGAGGATTGATATACGCCTCAACGGTAATGGGGATTTGTCCGGCCGTTGTGGTGTAGGCACGCGTAAGTATTCGTGAGCCGTTTTGCTGCAGCAAATAGCATCCGGAAATTGTTCTGTCTGCCAACACCACAGGGCTTGGTTCCGAACAGCCTCCAAGGGGATCTTTACCTGTTCCAAAAGTAATAGCGACATTACCCCCGGAACCATTGAATGTGGTTGTGGAATAGGTTTGGGTGGCAAAAGTGCTGCCGACGACCCAGCCTGCCGGCAAGGTAATTACGTAAATACCTTGTGGTTGAGTGTATGTAAAGCTAACCGCCGATCCTCCGGTTGCCGGCTGCGGAGTGGGCGTTGGGGTTGGTGTAGGCTTAGGGGTGGGAGTAGCGGCTGGAATCGGCTGCACCGTCCCGTCCGGCTGGTTGGTTAACTTTTGCTCAAGCCTGTCCAAAAAACCGAAATTGTCGTCTGTTCTTGAAGAATTCGAACTGCTAATCTTACGATTATTGTTGAGATTAATCGCCGCCACCGCACTTGCAGCTAAAATAATCACAATTCCCACAGCAACCAGAACGGGCACCAGACCGAAACCTTTTTTCATACTCTACATATATCTAAACACAATGTTAAAGATCTCTTCAAGCACATTACCTTCTGTCATTCCCGCGCCCCGCGAAGCGGGGTCCGCCTTTGGCGGAAAAGCGGGAATCCATAATATAGATTCCCGATCAAGTCCGGAATGACTGGGTGGTGGTCAAATTGATTCGTCTTCAAGCAATGTCAGAAAAAGTTGTAGAATGTTCCTCACATGCTTGCGCTTGTTTTACTCATCGCCACGATCTTACGCCTGGTTGGCATTAATCAGAGCTTATGGTTAGACGAAGCCATCAACATAAATGTCGTCAAGCTCCTGGATGTCCAGAAATTGGTTGTCTCCTATTCCGTTGGCGATTTTCATCCGCCGCTTTTCCATGTCATTTTAAAAGGCTGGTACGAGCTTTGGAAATTGTTTAATTTGCCGGTTTCCGAGCTGACTTTCAGGCTGCCTTCGGTAATTTTTGGGGTACTCACTGTATACATGGTCTACCTGATCGGCCGCAAGCTCTTTTCCAAAGCAACCGCTTTGGTGGCTGCGATTTTAATCGCGACTGCACCTCTGCATATTTACTATTCCCAGGAAGCCAGAATGTACTCGCTGGCCTGTTTTTTGGTAAGCGTTGCCGTTTACTTTTTCCTATCCATCCTGGAAAAAGACAAGCTCATAAATTGGGTTGGATTTATCGGTGCAACGGCCCTGATGCTCTATAGCGACTATTTGCCCTATCTTATGCTCCCGGTCTTTGTTGTTTATTTGTTTATTCGCAGGAAGTCAGTACCTAAAGGCACATTAAGGGCATTTATCCCGGCTTTTGTGCTGATCTTTGCTTTAATTACACCGTGGCTATTACTTTTCCCTAAACAATTTTCGGTTGGAATATCGGCCGCCGCCATCTCTCCAGCCTGGGCCCAGGTCGTTGGCACCCCGGACGCAAAAGCCCTGGCTATTACATTTGTAAAATTTGCCTGGGGCCGGGTCTCGTTTGAAAATAATCTCATTTATGTATTAAGTTTTATTCCGACCGGAATATTTATTCTGTTGCTGTTTTTGTTTTCAATTCTGCGCACCAATGTTAAACGGTCATTTTTGTACCTGTGGTTTTTGGGGCCGGTTTTAATGGCTTTTGGGTTGGCCTTTTTTGTGCCGATCTTCGCCTATTTTAGATTCATTTTTGTCCTGCCGGCCTATTACCTCCTCCTGGCTTCCGGCATCACCATCCTTAACCATAAATGGCAAATTCGCATTTTGCTTTTCGTTGCCCTAGGGATAAATATTGTGGCACTGTCTGTGTTTTTGCTCAACCCAATTTTCCAAAGAGAAGACTGGCGAAAGGCGACCAAATATATTGTTGACAATGGGGGAAGAGACAGTGTGGTTCTGTTTGAATCAAATTTCACGACGGGGCCATATGATTACTATAACCAGGGAAGGGTTGCAGGCTATGGCGGATTGGATAGTTTTGACGCCAGTACCTCAAACATCAAAGCCAGAGTAAGCAAATACACCAAAGACAAGAACAAAGTTTATCTTTTTCAGTACCTCTCCGGTATCACGGACCCGCAAGGGCTCCTTTTCAAAGAAATTAGTTCTCAGGGTTTTTATAACACCAAAACAGAGGATTTTCCGGGAGTCGGTTTCCTTTACGAATTTAAAAAATACCAAACAAAATGAGTAAAGGAAAAAATTCATTGCTGCATCGGTTTTTTGAAAAATATTATAAAAACCAACACCCGGAATCAGCGCTTCGGTACTTGCCAATTGTCCAAATTTTAAAAACCCACAAATTACAAAACAGCACCATCCTGGAAGTCGGTTCCGGGTCGCTGGGCATCACTCCTTATCTTAAAAGACAAGTAGACGGGGTAGACAGCGATTTTTCCGGCACAAAAACGCCGCTTCTAAACAAAATTAAAGGGTCTGCCATCGATTTACCTTTTCGCAAGAATTCCTACGACGTGGTTATTTCCACAGACACCCTTGAGCATATCCCGGCCAATTTACGCGAAAAGGCCATAGACGAAATGTTAAGAGTCGGCCGCCGGCTGGTGATTATCGTTGTGCCCACCGGCCTCCTTTCCCAAAAACAGGATAGCCAGCTCCATGACCGTTTCCAAAAAGTCTTTAAGCAAAAGGATAAGTTCCTGTCCGAGCACGTTCAAAACGGTTTGCCCAAAAATGACGAAATCTTGGTCACAATCGATAGATCACTAAGAAATATGGGCAAAAATGCCACGGTCTCTTCAAAACCGCTTTTGAATCTGGCCGTCCGGAAACTGATCATGTACACCTGGATCTCCCAAAACAAATACGTTTATTACACCTATATGAAGGGTTATTTGCTTTTGCTGCCGCTATTGAGGCTTGCTAACTTCGGAAACTGCTATAGGCGTATGTTTGTGATAGAATTCGAGGCGCCAAACACATGAAGATCGGTATTGATGTCAGCCAAGTAATTTATGGAACGGGAGTTTCTTCTTACACCAAAAACCTGTGTCAGAATCTGCTCAAAATCGACGATAAAAACGAATATATCCTTTTTGGCAGTGCTTTAAGGGGATACCCAAAGCTCAAGGATTTTGCTCGGGAATTTGGCCATTACCCAAACGTCAGTTTTAAATTTGTTCCCATCCCCAATATAATTCTGGAATTTTTGCAAAACAGACTGAGGCTGTTACCCATCGAAAAGTTTATAGGCAATGTGGATATATTTCATTCCTCGGACTGGACTCAGCCGAAGGTCAAATCTGATACCACTAAAAAAATAACCACGGTCCATGACATGGTGCCCTTCCTTTTTGAAAAATCCGTGCACCCCAAAATCGTCTCTGCCTATAAAAGGAGGCTAAATTTAGTCAAAAAAGAAGTCGACCTTATTCTGGCCGACTCCGAGGCAACAAAAGAAGATCTTGTAAAGTTTATGCAAATACCCCAGGACAAAGTTAAAGTTGTTTATTTGGCTCCGGGCAAAAATTTTAAAAACGAATCCGAAGAAAAAGTCAAAGAAGTAATGGATACATACAAAATCAAAAAACCCTACCTACTGTCCGTAGCCACCCAAGAACCGCGCAAAAATATTCAAAAACTACTGGATGCTTTTGAACAGATCCAAAAAAGAATTCCGGAACTGCAGTTGGTGTTGACGGGAAAGTACGGGTGGGGTCCCGGTTTGCGCAGTGCCGAGAATGTTGTTTGGACCGGTTATGTCCCGGACGACGACCTCGTCGCGCTTTATTCCGGCTGCCGGGTTTTTGTTTACCCCAGCTTGTACGAAGGCTTTGGACTGCCGGTCCTGGAAGCCATGGCCTGCGGGGCACCGGTTGTAACTTCCAATAACTCCTCCATGGCCGAGATTGCCAAAAACGCCGCGATTTTAATAGACCCCCGCAGTCATACCCAGCTAACCAGAGCCATCGAAATGATTCTAGATCTTAATTTGGAGAATTATCAAAAAATGGCACAAGCAAGTTTGAATAGAGCAAGGGAGTACACCTGGGAAAAAACGGCCCGTGAAACACTCAATGCTTACAACCAACTCTACGATCAAATTCCCAAAATAAAAGCGGCAGAAAGTTTTGTCGAAGACCTCGATTTGAATACGCCGGAGCCCGAAGAGGCGACAACGATGAGTTTGCCTTTGGAAGATGCCGCAAAGCCGGAAGAAACAATTGTACCGGCAATCGACGATAAAGCCGTCAAAACCAAAAGCGCCGATGATATGATAGAAGAAGATGAAAAAGTCCCAAGCACACGCGACTCCTAGCAAGATAACTGTCAACCAACTACTCACTACAAACTACCAACTATGATAATTGGTATCGACGGCAACGAGGCAAATGTCAAAAACCGAGTCGGGACCGGTGTTTATACCCTCGAACTGCTCCAGCAGTTTCATCATCTGTCATTGCGAGGAGCGGAGCGACGTGGCAATCTTTTCCAGATCTTTCTCAAAGAAAAACCCCTTGCTGATTTACCGCTGGAAACCCAAAACTTTATGTACAAAATATTCGGTCCTAAAAAATTCTGGACCCAGTTTGCGCTGCCAATCAAGCTGACAGTGGGAAAGAAGCCCGATGTCTTTTTCTCACCGGCTCATTACGGACCTCGTTTTTCCAAAGTTCCTTACGTTGTCACAATCCACGACCTTTCCTATTTGCGCTTTCCGGAACTTTTCCGTAAAGAAGACCTGGTTCAGCTGACCAATTGGTCCAAATATTCGATCTTAAAATCAAAGGCCATCATAGTACCGTCGAAATCTACCAAAGACGACATTTTGAAAAACTACAGCATGGAACCCGACAAAATCACCGTAATTTACGAAGGATATGATAAGGAAGCCTTCAAACCCCAAACGGCAGCCGTAATTTCCGCCGTCAAAAAGAAGTACAAAATAACAGGGGATTACATTGTCTTTGTCGGAACGCTGCAGCCGCGCAAAAACATTGAACGGCTTATCGAGGCCTTTAGTTTGGTAAATGGTAAATGGAAAATGGTAAATGGAGGCTTAAATCTTGTGATAGTCGGCAAGAAAGGCTGGATGTACGATCAGATCCTGCAAAAATCCAATGAGCTGGGGATCGAAGACAAGGTCATCTTTACTGATTTTGTGCCGGATAACGATCTCCCCTCACTCATTTCCGGTGCTAAAGTCTATGTAAATCCTTCATTATGGGAGGGTTTTGGTATCCCCGTCGTCGAAGCCCAAGCCTGCGGTGTGCCCGTTGCCGTTTCTAATTCCTCTTCACTACCGGAGATAGTAGGAGACTCGGGCGCGCTTTTTGACCCGACAGACGTCAATGCGATAACCTCAGCCCTCGGAAACCTGCTCACAAACGCTAAAACAAGGTCCGACCTTGTTAAAAAAGGCCACGAAAACCTCAAGCGTTTTTCGTGGGAGGCATGCGCGGAGCAAACATTACTAGTTTTGACCAAATTTGCCTCAAAATAGACCCCATGTTTGATTTGATTCACAACCCCATAGTATAATATACACATCTCATTCCGTCCTTTTGAACTGTTATACTTAAATTATGAAAGACAGAAACGGCAAAGAGTTAACCAATAGCGAAATTGCCCATAAAGTGAAAAACAGGGGAGTTAATGTTCTTTTGGAGCTTGAACTGCTGGTTTTGACAATTGTGTCTAACTTCATCCCCTTTCATTCCGTGCGCAAACTGTTTTTCCAGGCAGGAGGGGTGTGCATCGGCAAAAAATCCTACATCCACATGGGTGCCAAATTCTATAATCCCTGGAACATTTCTATTGGCTTTGGCACGATTATCGGTGATCATTGTGTCCTGGACGGCCGCGCACCGCTGAGAATCGGAAGTCATGTAGATATCGCCTCCGAAGTTATGATCTATAACTCCGAACACAATATCGAATCGGAAGGTTTTGATCCTATCGTTGAACCGGTCGAGATTGGCGACTATGTATTTATTGGCCCGCGGGCGATTATCTTAGCCGGTGTCAAGATTGGTAGGGGAGCCGTAATTGGAGCCGGCGCCGTTGTCACCAAAGATGTTGGCGAATTTGAGATCGTTGGTGGTGTTCCGGCTAAAGTCATCGGGGAGCGCAAAAACAAAGACCCGCATTACCGTCTTGGCCGTCCACGACTTTTTCAATAATGTTTTTATCTCTAGCACTATTTCTGCTCACCGTTATATTTGGCGGTTTAACTGGTGGCCTGGTAAAACTTTTGGATCTGCAATATCCACCAATTGCCATAGTCCTCTCAAGGTTTTTTGCAGGGGCTGTGATTTTGTCTATTTTCTTTCTAAGAAAACAGTTTGTTCGGGCAGTTTTAAAAAACAAATATCTGGTTTTAAGCGGCTTACTTTTTACAACCAACGCAACCCTCTATACATTTGGCATCCCATACACAAGCTTGATTATGGGGCAGCTCTTGTACGTGCCTACTGCGATTGTCGTTGCGGTGATAGGCTATATTTTCTTGAAAGAAAAATTGGATCGCGCCCAAATCATCGGGTTGATTGTGGCGCTTGTAGGTATGGCAATTTTGTTTTGGGGCTCTGTTCAAACCAGTGATATTTTGTCTTTTGGAAAGCCGCTTGGCAACATCCTAATTGGAATTGCTATGTTTTCTTGGGCTTTTTACATCGTTGTTTCCCGAAAATTAAGTCACAAGTATAGTGCTATGCAGATAACTCTAGTTAATTTTTTGGTTGCCTCTCTGTTTTCGCTTTTTGCATTTATCCTTATGAAGGCTTTTGGCATTGGTAACACTCAGTGGAATCCACTCAACCCACAAGGCCTCCTACCTCTTCTTAGCCTTGGGATAATCGGTCTATTGTTTTTAATTTTTTTCCAGCAGCTTATTAAAAAGACCTCGGCCTTTACTTCTTCGCTTGTGACCTATGTAAACCCCGTATTTGCTGTTTTCTTCGGGGCTTTATTTTTTTAAAGAACATTTAACGCCAACCTTAACTGTTGGTGGGTTAATTATCATTGCTACAGTTTTTTACACAACGAGCTATAAATATATTAAAAAATAATGGACATTTCCTTCATCATCGTTAACTACAAAACCCAAGAGCTGGTGGCAGGGGCGATTGATTCAATAAATATATACGCCAAAGGTTTTAACTGGGAGATTATCGTTGTGGACAACGACTCGCAGGATGGAAGTGTCGAATTTCTACGGGAAAAATATCCAAAAGTAAAAGTAATTAGGGAGAAACAAAATCTGGGATTTGGCCGGGGAAACAACGTCGGTGTAAAACAAGCAAAAGGGGAGTATTTGTTTTTCTTTAACTCCGATGCCTATCTTACGGACACTTCCCTATCCAAACTTCTTGATCGGACCCGCGAAATTGAAAATCTCGGAGCCATTGCGCCTCTAATCCTCAATACCGATAAATCAATTCAACAAAGCGGGGGATACTTCCCTACTTTACTTAAGATATTTCTATGGATGAGTTTTATAGATGATTTGCCGGGAGGGGCAGCGCTCAAGCCTTTTCACATTGATCACGATGGCTTTTACAAAAAAGAACGAGAATTAGACTGGATAACCGGGGCGGCTTTTATGGTTCCGGCAGAAGTTTTCAAAAAAGTCGGAGGCTTCGATCGCGAAATATTCATGTATGGTGAAGATGTTGATTTATGCTATCGAATTAAAAAAGCCGGGTACAGGGTTTTAATGTATCCGGAAAGCAGAATAGTCCATATCGGGCAAGGGTCTTCCGGCAAAATCTCCAAAAGTGCAATTCTCGGTGAATATAAAACCATCCTCCACGTTTATGAAAAACATCAAGGCAAGAGTTCTTTGCAAATGGCGCGCATCTTCCTTAAAATAGGAGGGTTACTTCGAATCCTCGTTTTTAGCCTTCTGGGCAGAAAGGAGCTCTCACAAATCTATGCTGAAGCTGTTAAAACCGTATAAAAAACAACTCTCATGGCTTGACGACCACTTACTCGAGTATCTTTCTCTGGCGCTTATCATCATAATCCCGCTCTATCCCAAAATTCCAATTGCAGACCTAATCCCGGGCTATATTGTCAGGCTCCGAGTCGATGATCTGCTGGTTGCTCTGACTTTTGGAATTTGGTTTATCTGGCTGTTGCGGGGAAAAGTGACGGTAAAACACAATGTTTTACTTATCCCAATCCTTGCATATTTGGCCATTGGGCTTCTCTCATCATTTTCGGCCATTTTTATCACCAAAAGCGTCCCCTTGTCGTTTATTCATATCGCTAAGCTTTTCTTTCACTTCATCAGGCGGGTTGAATACTTTTCACTGTTTTTTATCTTTTTCTCGACCATAAAGTCTTTTGACCAGGTTAAAAAGTACATTTACCTAATCGCCGTTGTTTTGATGTTAGTCTCGCTTTACGGCTTTGGCCAAAAGTATTTGTATTGGCCGGCTTTTTCCACCATGAATCGGGAATTTAGCAAGGGCATCACGCTTTACTTAACAGAACACGCCCGGGTTCTTTCCACCTTCGGCGGACACTACGACTTGGCGGCCTACCTGATGATGCTCCTCACTCTTTTTATTCCTCTCATCTTTGTCGTTAAAAAATGGAGTCAAAGATTGTTTTTTCTGGCTGTTTCCACTTGTGGTTTCTGGCTTTTGATACTAACGGTTTCCCGGACCTCCTTTATTGCCTATTTAGTAGCGGTGACTATCGCCTTTGGTTTGCTCATTCAGAAAAAAGGTTATTGGTGGTCTATTTCCCGGGGCATAATTGTCCTTTTGATTTCCATGCTCATAATGCTTTCGTTTGGTGACTTATCCGAACGTTTTGCTCATGTGCTTAAATTAGACGGTTTGAAAAATGCCCTGCTTTTGAAACCAATTGCCAAACCGCCGTCCGGGTCCAACGTGGCATTTACCGAAGATTCCGTCGGCACAAAATCCGATATACCGCCAACTACCGAAAAACCGACGGATGCCGATGCCAAAAAGACAATACCGGCTTCCAGAGTTCCTTCGGACGTTTTTGAAAACATACCGGAAATGGGTAGTACCGGGGAGGGGGTTCCGGCCAGTCTGACCGCCAAACCCAGGACATATTCAGACGCGGCCATAAATTACGATCTCTCCACAGGTATTAGACTTGACTACACCTGGCCAAAAGCGCTCGAAGGCTTCAAGAAAAATATTCTGTTTGGCTCCGGTTACTCCACACTAACCAAAGCCCAAGTCGAAACATTCACCGAGGCTGAATCAACAGATAATGATTATCTCCGGGCCTTGGGCGAAACCGGACTGCTGGGCTTTTTGGCCTTCTTTGGGCTGGTTGGAATAATTGTATATAAAGGCATCAAATCCTTAAAGGACATCAAAGACCCCTTTTTCTACACAGTAGTGGCGGGCTTAGTTGCCGCCACTTTTGGACTTTTGATCAATGCTGTTTATATCGACGTTTTTGAGGCCTCCAAAGTTGCTTATACATTTTGGATTTTGGCCGCCATTCTTCTGGCAATTGTCGAGCTTTCGCGTAAAAAGGCAATCAAAAAGTGAAAAGATTAGAAATTTTTCTTTTGACGCTTCTGCTTCTGGCCGCGCTTTTCGTTAGGCTTTATAAAATTGGCAGGCCAATTGCCGATTGGCATTCGTGGCGCCAGGCCGATACAGCCGCAGTCGCTCGTAACTTTATCAAAGAAGGCTACAATCCCTTTATCCCCCGCTATGACGACATGTCTTCTCAGACAAACAGTATGGATAACCCCAACCGCTATCGGTTTGTTGAATTTCCAATTTACAACAGCCTCATTGCCGGTGTTTGGTACTTTACCGGTATTGGTGATATTTATGCGAGACTGACGACGGTCATTATTTCTCTGCTTTCACTCATTCTGCTTTATCTAATTGTCAAAAAATACTCCGGTAGGAGAGTAGCCTTTCTGGCCGCATTTTTCTTTGCTTTTATACCTTACAACATATTTTATTCCACGGTCGTTTTACCGGCACCTTTCATGGTCTTTTGTTTGCTTTTGTTATATTACTCGTTTGGAAAATGGCTCGAGAACACCAAAAAATGGCTTTGGTATGGGTTGGCACTGATCGCCAGCAACCTCGCTGTTTTAAGTTGGCCAATTGCGCTGATTTTTACCTTGCCTGCAGTTTATTTGGCTTATAAAAAGTTCGGAATTGGCATGGTCAAAAAACCGGCCTTGTGGGCTTTTGGTTTTATCACTCTGATCCCATTTGGGTTATGGCGTCTTTGGATGTCCAAGTTTCCGGAAGGTATTCCCAATTGGGAGTTTTTACTTAACGAAGGAAATATACGTTTTAAAGGGGCATTTTTCCGCTGGATATTTCAGGAGCGGTTGGGTCAACTAATACTAACCGTCGGTGGTGTGCCGCTTTTGGTATTGGGGCTTGTTAAAAAGCCGGGACGTGAAGGTCTATTTTATTTATCTGTTTTGACATCAAGTCTGATTTATCTGACAATCTTCGCTTCCGGAAATGTGCGTCATGACTATTATCAAATTCCGCTAATCCCCGCGCTTTCTATTTTTATGGCCCTTGGCACAAACTTCCTGCTTTTTCCATCTAAAGATCATTTTAATCGCTTTGCCAGCCCAATCATTGCCATTGTTTGCATCGGATTTCTTTTTGCCTTTGGATATTATCAAGTCAGAGATTATTACTGGATAAACAAACCTCAAATAGTTGTGGCCGGTCGCGCTGTCGATAGACTGCTACCAAAAGATGCCACAGTTATTGCCCCTTACGTTGGCGACACCGCCTTTTTGTACCAAACAAACCGCCATGGTTACCCGGTTGTCGATCGTTCTCTGGAAAAGTTTGTAGAGCAGGGTACTAAATATTTGGTATCGGTGGATGTAAACGATGCCGGGATCAAAAATCTAGCTGCTGATTGCAAGGTTATTTCCCAAACGAGTGATTACGTTATTATTGAAATGCAAAAAGATTGTATCGGCAAATAATTCGTGAAAAAGCTTGAAATATTAATTGTTGCTGCTATTTTAATCCTCACATTTTCGCTAAGACTTTATAAATTGAACGCTCCGATTGCCGATTGGCATTCCTGGCGTCAAACAGACACCGCAGCCGTTGCCCGTAATTTTGTGAAGGACAATTTTAATATCCTTTTCCCGCAGTCAGACAGTTTGACACCTTTAAATGAATATGGTCTTTTAAACCCAAACCGCTATTTTATCAATGAGTTTCCGCTTTACAATGCCATTGTTGCCGTTCTTTACAAAATGTTCGGCGTCAATCCTGCCCTCGCCAGACTGGTCAGTGTCTTTTTTGCGACGCTGGGAACTTTTTTCCTGTATTTGCTTGCCAGAAAACTTTTTTCCATAAAAATAGCGCTTCTGGCGACCTTTTTTTATGCAGCCAATCCGTACAACGTTTATTACGGTCGTGTGGTGATGCCGGACCCGATGTACATTGCTTTTTCCATCACAGCTTTATACTTCTTTGTAAACTGGGTCGAATCCAAGAAGTTTAAAGCGGCGATTATCTCCGCTGTATTTTTCTCTCTCGCCATTCTTGCCAAACCTTATGCACTTTTCTTGTTTATCCCCATACTTTATTGGCTTATCGTTAATTGGGGCAAATTCGTCTGGAAAAACAAACAACTTGTGCTTTTTTTCATTATTTCCCTAGCCCCTTTTTTGCTTTGGAGAATTCATGTCTTCAATCATCCGGAGGGAACATTTGCAACTACATGGTTATATAACGCAGGAAACATCAGGTTTACCGGCGCTTTTTTCCGGTGGCTCATTTTTGAACGCTTAATCCGCGTAATTTTCTCATCAGGCGCTTTTGTGCTCTTAGTCTTGGGGTTTGTAAAATCGACGACATCTAAAAACGGATTATTTATATTTGCTTGGCTGATGTCAGTTGTTTTGTATATGACCGTTTTTGCTAAAGGCAACGTGACCCATGATTATTACCAACTGCCCTTATTGCCGGCCGGTTCTATTCTTGTCTCCTTAGGATTCTTCCAGCTTTTGGCATTGGCAAAAAACAACTTTTCAAAACTTGTCACGACTGTACTTGCCATCTCCTTAGTGCTGATCTCTTTCGCTTTTGGGTGGTACGAAGTGAAGGGTTTTTTCAACATTAACCATCCCGAAATTATTGAGGCCGGTAGAAGGGCAGATATGCTTTTGCCCAAAAATGCTATCGTAATTGCACCATACGACAACGACCCGACCTTTCTTTATCAAACAAATCGCCATGGATATTCCAATATGCCGGCCTCACTGAAAAAGGCGATTGCAGAAGGTGTAGAATATTTAGTTTCCAATGAGCCGGAGAGCGAGCAGATCAAAAAACTCTCTCTAAATTGCGCTGTGATAGGAAGAGGAAGCCAATATATAATATTAAAACTCACCAAAAATTGTATCTAGATGAAAATCTTGATGATCACTCCTTATCTGCCGTACCCGCTGGTATCCGGTGGACAAATCCGCACCTACAATTTGTTGAAAAATCTGGCCCCAAAACATCAGATAACCTTGGCTTCCTTTATCCGGGATAGTAGTGAAGAGAAATATTTAAAACAGTTGGAGCCTTATTGCCATAAAGTCATTTTATTTAAAAGGCGCAAAGCCTGGTCGCCACTAAACATCTTGCTGGCGGGCATTACCCCTTACCCATTTTTGGTGAGTATCTATTTTGACATTAAAGTTAAAAATAGAATTAAAAAGGAATTGGAAAGGGAAAAATATGATCTGATCCACGCCGAAACTTTTTATGTCATGCCCAATATTCCGCAAACCAAAGTGCCGATTTTTTTAGTTGAACAGGTTATTGAATATTTGGTATACCAGCGATTCGTGCAAAGCCTACCCTCATGGGCAACTGCGATCAAGCCATTGTTGCTTATCGATGTTGGCAAAATAAAGTCTTGGGAAAAACACTATTGGCGCAAAGCCAAACGACTGGCTGCCATGTCCAGAGAGGACCAGGAATTTATAAAAAAATCCGATCCAAACTTGAAGGTCGATGTTGTTGCCAACGGTGTCGATATTGAATATTTTTCCCAGACTAAAAGGCAAGAACCGGAGATTCCTACGGTACTTTTCGTCGGCAATTTTAAATGGCTCCCCAACCGTGACGCGGCAAAATATTTAGTTTCCGAAATATGGCCGAAGATAAAATCGCAAACGAAAAACGCCAAACTGTGGATTGTCGGCAGGAACCCGCCGGACGACATTTTAAAATTGGCATCGAGCGACATCAACGTAGACAGCGCTGTCGAGGATATTAGAACGGCCTATGATAAATCACACGTACTGCTTGCACCCATTCGCAACGGTCGGGGAACGAAGTATAAGATTTTGGAAGCAATGGCGACCCGGACCCCAATTGTCGGAACACGCTTGGCTGTTGAGGGGATCAACATTAAAAAAGGCCGGGAAGCTCTGGTTGCCCATTCCGCTCAAGATCTGGCCAATGAAACCGTAAGAGTTTTGAAAAACCCAACCTTGGGCCGCACTCTGGCCGCGTCTGCCTACAACCTCGTTTCCCAGGACTACAACTGGAAAAAGATATCTACAGAACTCGATCGGATCTATAAGGAGGTGGGGCGGAACTGACACCCGAAATAAAATTTACAATTTGCAATTTACAATTTTCAATAAATTTGCAATTTAGCAATTTGATAAGAAAATGAGCATTTTGAAAATTAAATCATTGAATTTTCGAAGAAAAACTTATCAAATTTAATGTAAATTAGAAATTAAAAATTACAAATTATGCAACTTTCCGTCGTTATCGTTTCTTATAACACCCGCGAACTGCTTAATGATTGTCTTAAGTCGGTTACTGTTGCGTCTAAGGATCTGGACGTTGAAGTTTTTGTAGTTGACAACAACTCGGCCGACAATACGGCAGAAATGGTCAAAAAAGTTTTTCCGCGGGTGAAGTTGTTTGCCAATGAAAAAAACTTAGGTTTCAGTAAAGCCAATAACCAGGCCATAAAAAAAGCGAGAGGGGAGTATGTTTTAATCCTCAACCCGGACACTAAAGTCTTGCCCGACACATTTACCAAAATGATCAGTTTTATGGAGGCAAACCCCGCAGTCGGGGTTGCAACATGTCGAGTGGAATTTCCAAGCGGAAAGCTAGACGTCGATTGTCGCCGTCACTTCCCAACACCGTGGCGGGCATTTACATATTTTTCGGGGCTGTCAAAATTATTTAAAGGTTCAAAGATTTTTGACCAATACAACTATGGTTACCAGCCGGATACAAAAGAGCAAGCAATAGACGCCTGTGTTGGCGCTTTTATGATTATCCCAAGAGCGGCAATCGAAAAAGTCGGCATGTTTGACGAACAATTCTTTTTTTACGGTGAAGACTTGGATTGGTGTTATCGTTTCCGAGAACATGGTTACCAAATTATCTATACCCCAATTACCAAGATCGTTCACTACAAAGGGGCTTCTTCCGGCATCAAAAAGAGTTCCCAAGAGGTGACCAAAGCGACGATCGAAACGCGAAAAACGGTTATGCTGCAAAGTGTCCGGGCCATGCGGATCTTTTATAAAAAGCATTATGAGAAAAAATATCCGTTTTTTATCACCTGGATAGTTATTCTTGGGATATGGTTAATGGAAAAATATCGGGTGGCAAAAGTATGAGATGTTCCGCTGTCATTCTGAGTGGAACGAAGAATCTTTTATTTATACAGATCCTTCAGTCGCTATCGCTCCTTCAGGATGACAGTGGAGGGGTAAGATGAAAATCGGCTTAGATGCACGCTTTGTTGGTCCGCAGGGAACCGGTTTGGGTAAATATACCGAAAAATTAATCCAAAATCTGGCCAAAATCGATAAAAATAATTGTTACTCTGTTTTTCTCCAAAAAAACAACTGGAATTTTTTATCTCTTCCGAACAATTTTAAAAAGGTGCTTGCCGATATAAAGTGGTACTCGCTTGACGAGCAAATAAAAATGCCCGGTATTTACAAAAAAGAAAATTTGGATATTTTGCATGTGCCTCATTTTAATGTACCTGTCTTTTACAACCGAAAGTTCGTTGTAACGATTCACGATTTAATCCACCATCAATTTACGGAAACTTCGGCAACCACTCGCAACCCACTGATTTTTAAAGGCAAGAGGCTGGCTTACAGAAAAGTCATAAACCATGCCATTGCAAAATCTGTAAAGATAATCACTCCATCAAAGTACGTGAAATCACAACTGCTTTCTCAATATAAAGTTGCGGAGACAAAGATTGCCGTCACCTATGAAGCAGCCGAAGAGGAGTACGCCGTCTCCCCCAGTCATCCTGAACGTAGTGAAGGATCTATATTGAAAAAATACAAGATAAGCCCTCCATTCGTAATTTACGTTGGCAACGCCTATCCCCACAAAAACCTCGACAACCTACTCGAGGCATTTGGGCTCCTACTATCCCACCATCCTACTATCCCACCATCCCTGCGACTTGTGATCGTCTGCGCCCGTGATATATTTGCCAAACGACTCGAAGAAAAAATAATTGCTCTTGGGTTAACAGACCGTGTCACCCTCACCGGCTATATCACATCCGGTGAATTGTCTGCCATATTCAAGTCGGCAGAAGCGTATGTATTTCCGACACTTTCCGAAGGGTTTGGTATACCCGGCCTTAACGCCATGGCTTCAAACTTACCGGTTATTTGTTCGGACATTCCGGTGCTTAGAGAAATATACGGTGAAGCGGCAACTTATTTTGACCCCAAAAACCCCGAAGAAATTGCCCTGAACACTTATAAGTGTCTGTCGGACAAAAATCTTCAAAAACAGTTAATAAAATCCGGAATAGAAAAAGTCGGAGAATATTCTTGGAATAAAATGGCCAAACAAACACTCGACATATACGAAGAAGGTGTAAAGTCCTAAAATGCTTTAGTCATGGTAATTCGGTTCAGATGGTCTTTGTTATTACTGGTTCTGATACTAGTATTTGCTTTTGCCTTGAGGTTTTATAAACTCTCCCAAATCCCGAGCGGTTTTTATTTTGATGAAGTAACGGGGGGATTAAACAGTTTCACAATCGCCAATCATTTTACGGATGAATTTGGGAATTTTGCACCGGATTTTTTCAAGATTGGTGCTGATTATCGCCACCCTGTAATTGTTTACGGGCCGGCGATTTTGGTAAAAATTTTGGGACTAAATATCTTTTCTGTGCGTGCGCCGACGGCCTTTTTGGGATTGTTGACAGTTTTTGCCTGTTACTTGCTTGCGCTTGGCTTATTCAAAAAAAAATCGGTTGCTCTCTTGTCTGCGCTGCTCGTTGCCATTTCCCCCTGGCTGATTAACCTATCCAGATCTTCAAACGACGTCGTTTTTGCCTTGTTTTTTTTAACCGCTGCCGATGCGTTGTTTATTTATAGTCTTAACTCAAAAAAACGCGTCTTTTTATTTGCAGTTTATATCTTGGTTCTGCTGTGTTGGTTTTCCTACGCAGGAGCGATTATGTTAAGCACTCTTCATCTGATCGCTTTTGTTGTCTTTGCATATCTTGCCAAGTCACCAAAAAATATAAAATTATCAACGGTTGTTCTGCTGGCGGCGTTTATTATTTTCCCGAACCTTTTTTACGTCATTACCGGCAAAGACAAGCTTACCGGGCGGTTTAATCAGGTATCAATATTTTCATCGCAAGAAACAAAACTAGTATTGGGAGAGCAATTAAGAGAAGACGGTGTCAGGCTCCAGGCAATTCCTATAACCAGGCTATTTCATAACAAGATCACAAATTATTCCCTGGACCTAGCTTTAAATTATGCAACTTACTTTTCACCACAATTTCTTTTGGGTCAGATCGAGCTTCCGGTTCGCTACAGGATTGACCGGACATTCCTTATTTATATATTCGAGCCAATTCTTTTGCTTGCCGGTCTTTATTTTATGGTGCGTAAATTTAGCTGGCAAAAAGGCTTTGTAATTTTTATGGTTCTTGCGGCTCCAATACCGGCCGCAATAACTATCGAAGATGTGCCTAACATGCAGAGAGCGATTTTTATGATCCCGGCTCTTGTGATGATAATTTCGTATGGGATCTACAATCTTTTTTTGGTTTCTAAAAAAGTTAAACACCGCAAGTTAATTCTGGTACTTAGTGCAGGGTTATTGATTGCCGCATACAGCTACTCTCTTGCCTATTTTATGCACCAGTTATTTGTGCACCAGCCCCAACATCGCAATTGGAACCGGGACAGTCAGTGGCAGTCGGCAACGCAAATACTTCAAAACCTCGAAAGCAAATACTCCAATGTTTATATAACCAGCCCTATTTCTTACTATTATCTGGCTTTTTACTCCCCGGATTTTAGAAATTTTATTCTTTCAAACCAGGATTTTACCAAGAACCGCAATTATGAAAAAGACTGGCAGTTGGGGAAATATCATTTCGCCGCAAAAAGCTGCATTCTTACCGAGCTAAAAGATGCTCAGCCGAACACACTTTATATTAATGGCCAAAATTGCGATGTTCCTGCGTGGGCGCGAAAACTGGCCGAGGCAAAATCATCTGACGGCGTGACCTTTCTGACATTTACGGACGTGCCGCACAGTCCACAGCAAATAGACCAACTTAAAAAACAAGAAATCGAAAAAAAGCAGTTAAAGTGAACAAACCCAAAATCGCCCTAGTCCATGATGATTTTTGCCAGCAGGGAGGAGCGGAGAGTCTTTTTGCGACAATTGCCCAAATGTTCCCAGAGGCGCCAATTTATACATCACTTGTTAACTGGAAAAAACTCCCCAAGACCATTGAGAAAAACCGCGTCAAAACCTCGTTTATGCAAAAGATTCCTTTGGCTTCAAAATTCTACAAAGTGTTATTCCCGTTATATTCATTAGCATTTGAGTCCTTCAATTTTTCCGAGTTTGACATAGTTTTGTCCTCCACTACCCGTTTTGCCAAAGCAATAGTTACAAGTCCCAAGACTGTACACATTTCATACGTGAACAGCCCGCCCCGATTTCTTTGGGAGGAAAATTCCGAAGGCATTTTCTATCCGCAAATTTTGTCTTTTATCATCAAGCCATTTTTAAAATGGCTGAGACGTTTCGACTTGGCCGCTTCCAGCCGGGTGGACCACTATTTGGCAAACTCACAAAATGTCGCGTCCTCTATAAAAGAACTTTACGGCTACGATTCCCAAGTTGTTTATCCCTTTGCCGACTTAGACTTTTTCCAACCGGCCAAAATTCATAACTGGGACCTTAAAAGTCAGAACTACTTTTTGGTGGTTTCCAGATTGGTTAAATGGAAAAATATCGAGTTGGCAATCAAAGTCTGTGACGAACAAGGGTTTAAGCTCAAAATTGTGGGTTCCGGCCCGGAAGCCGGCCGGCTTAAAAAGATTGCCGGCACCGGCATTGATTTTTTGGGTAAAGTCTCACTTGAGGAGTTAAAAATTCTTTATCAAAATTCGAAGGGGTTAATAGTGACGCAAAAAGAGGATTTTGGCATTGCCATGGTAGAAGCCCAAGCCTGCGGAATTCCGGTGGTGGCCTTCGGGGAAGGCGGTCAGCTGGAAATAGTAAAAGAAGGCAAGACGGGGCTTTTGTTTTCAAGCCAAACTCAAGAGGTACTCAAAGATGCATTGACAGGCGTATCTAAGGTAGAATGGAAAAGCGAACTTTGCCGTCGAAACGTCGAAAGGTTTAGCAGGCAGGAATTTGTAAAACACTTGCAAAGGGTAGTAGCAACTAATGGCAAAACCAAGTAAAAATTTAAAAATTGTGCTTTTTTGCGGCGGAACCGGCACAAGAATGTGGCCAATGTCGCGTAAGAAGCGGCCGAAACAGTTTCAACCCCTAATTGGTAATGAGTCCATGTTCCAGGCGGCTGTGAAGCGCATTGAAAAAGGCTTTCCGGTAAAAGATGTTTTTGTCGTCACCGGTAGGGAGTATGTCGGGTTGGTCGTAACCCAAGCGCCGGATATTCCCCTGGAAAACATCATCATCGAACCGGACATGCGTGACACCCTGGCCGCGGTCGGTTTTGCTGCAGCCGTTTTAGATAAAAAATTTGATAATCCCACGGTGGCCGCTCTTTGGGCAGCCGATCACCTTGTCAAAAACGATGATGAATTCATTAAAGCTTTAAAAAGCGCAAACGAGTATGCCCAGGAATCCGGGAAAATTGTCTCTATAGATGTGCGCCCGACTTACCCCAATGTCCATGTCGGCTACATAAAAATTGGCAAAATGATCACAAAAATTAACGGCAATGCAATTTTTGAATATGTAAAACAGATTGAAAAACCAAGCCTGGCCGAAGCCAAAAAGTATGCCTCCGGCTGGGATTATCTGTGGCATGCGGGCTACAAAGTTTGGAAAACTCAAAAAATGCTAAACCTCTACAAAAAACATGTGCCCAAGGTTTACACTGAGCTTGCCAATATTCAAAAAGCTTGGGGGACCGAAAAACAGGAAGATGTTATTAAAAAAATCTATCCCCAAATTGAAAAGATATCGGTCGACTATGCGATATTTGAAAAGATCGACCCCGACGAAATTGTCGTGTTGCCGGCCGACCTTGGCTGGTCGGATGTCGGCGCCTGGAATATCTTAAAAGACGAACTTGCAAACAACAAAGAAGACAATGTTATAAAAGGAAATGTCATTGACGTAGGGTCGGAGGATTGTTTGATATACGAAACATCCAGCGACAAAGTCTTGGCAACTGTGGGCCTAAAAGAATTGATCATTGTCGACACCGACGACGGTTTGCTGGTTTGCGCAAAAGACAAGATCACCGATGTTAAAAAGTTTATAGAAAAATTAAAGGACGAGAAACAAGACAAATTTCTCTAATCCCAGTCACCTATATGTTTTACGCTTTTACCAAACGTTGTATTGATATTATTGCAGCCTCTCTGGCGCTTTTATTTTTTTCGCCCGTGATTATCATCATCGCTCTTGTGAGCATGATCACTTCGGAAGGTCCCGTTTTTTATGCGCCCGAGCGCGTTGGTAAAGACAACAAAACTTTCAAGATGCTTAAGTTCCGCAGTATGTTTATGTACAAAATAAACGGTAAGCAGGTTCACGCCCAAAAGTATCTTGAGGGCAACCAGAAGCTTTTACGCCAATATCAAAAAAGCAGTTATAAACTTTATAACGATCCCAGGATTACCCCACTTGGGAAATTTATTCGCCGCTATTCCATAGATGAATTGCCCCAACTGATAAATGTCATCATAGGTGACATGTCCCTGGTTGGTCCCAGAGCCTATCAAAAAGATGAGCTGGCCCACCAGCAGAGTGCGTATCCGCAAACAAAAAAATTTGTAAAGATAATTCTGACCGCCAGGCCGGGCGCTTCGGGCCCTTGGCAGACCTCCGGGAGATCTTTTATTAACTTTGATAAAAGAGTCGAAATGGACGCCTTGTATGTTTCCAGGAAATCGATTTTATACGACATCTGGATTATAATTAAAACGCCCATCTCCATGATTACCGGAAGAGGAGCCATATAAGCTTGAAAAGAAAAATACGAATCGCCATCTTTGTCCTAATCCTAACTTTGGGATTTTTTGCCATTCTGACAGTGTTTTTCATTGCAAATGGGGCCAAGCAGCTAAATCAAGCTGCTACGTCTTTTGAAAATCAAGATTTGGAAGGAGCCAAAAAACACTTGGTTTCCGCCAAAAGAGATTTTACTTTGGCCCAAAATACTCTAATTGTTTTTACACCGTTCAAATTTGTGCCTATCCTGGGTTGGTATGTCAGCGATGCCCAAAACGGAGTCCGGGCAATTGTTTCCGGGGTAGAAACCGGTCAGAAGTTTGCCGATGCGGTGACCCCGTATGCGGATATTTTAGGGTTAAAAGGTAACGGGAATTTCATGGGCGGAACCTCCCAAGAAAGATTGGCCAAGGTGGTCGAAGCACTTTCCAAAGTAACGCCTCAAATGGATAGCATGGCCCAAAGCTTAACGACTGCCAGAAATTCCTTGGACAAAATCCAATCCTGGCGCTATCCGAATTTTCTCCCAGGACGCCCGGGAGAAAAAATTGCCCTGCTGCAGCAAAGCGTTAACGACATTCAATCCTTAATGGTGAATGCCAAGCCCTTTTTGGCCGCATTGCCCAACATCATGGGCCAAGAGAAGGAGCGAAAATACTTGGTTCTTTTTCAGAACAACGCGGAATTACGTCCAACAGGGGGTTTTCTAACGGCCTATGCTATTTTTAGGGTAAACAAAGGCGTGATTGCCTCAGAAGGTTCGAGCGATATTTACAGACTCGACGAACAGTTTTTAAAAAAGATCCCGGCCCCTGCGCCTATCTTGAAATATCTTCCCGGTGTTCCCACACTTAACATAAGAGACTCGAATCTTTCACCAGATTACAGAGCCTCGATGGAGCAATTCGAAAATCTCTACGAATCAACAGCCGATAAAAAAGACATTGACGGGATCATTGCCCTGGACACCGACTTCGTGGTGTCTTTGATGAAAGTCCTTGGGCCAATTAATGCTTACGACACAACTTTTACCACCAATATTGTCAAACAATGCAATTGCCCACAGGTAATTTACGAGCTGGAAAGATATGCCGACGAACCCGTTGCCTATGAAAAAGGTTCCCGGAAAGACATTATCGGCGTTTTGATGCAGGAAATGATGACCAAGGCTTTTAACGCCCCCAAGAGCCAATGGCCCTTACTGCTTGGGGCGGGGCTCACCAGTCTCCACCAGAAACACTTACTTTTATATTTCCACGACCCGGCAGATCAAATCGCGATCGAAAAGATAAACTTTGGCGGCAGGGTTTACGAATACCCCGGTGATTACCTGTACATAAACGAAACAAATTTTGCCGGCGCCAAGTCAAACTTATTTGTCGAGGAAAAGGTGACTCAAAAAATTAATAAGGACAAAGATGGCAATATTCACAAAGTCCTCACCCTTGAATACAAATATCCAAGGAAAATGGACAACTGTTCGCTGGAACGCCAAGGCGGGCTCTGCCTGGCGGGAATTTATCGTGATTGGGTTAGAATCTACGTACCCAAGGGTAGTATTTTGAATAGCTCCAGAGGTACGATTCAAAAATTTACAACTTCGCAGGATTTGGAGAAAACTGTCTTTGATGGGTTTTTCGAATTACGCCCCGAGGGCGCACTTAAAATTACGGTTGATTACACGCTTCCTTTAAAAGCCGAGAAAAATTACCAAATGCTGATTCAAAAACAGCCGGGCACCGAAGACAACATGTACTTCATAAATGCTTTTGGCAAAAACGTGCCGCCTTTCCCACTCAACACAGACAAGCTTTTGACGATTAAGCCTTAATGCAAAGTAAATACGCCTGGCTTTTTGATGTCGACGGGGTGCTGACAAACCCTCAAAAGAAAAAAGTTCCCACTTTGCTGCTCACCAAATTGTCCGCTTTAATCGACTCGGGTCAAATCGTGGCTTTTGTCACGGGCAGGTCCTTTGCCTGGACAAAAGAAAGAGTTGTCGATAGGCTCAATATCAAAAAGCCCGAAAACGTTTTCGTCTCGGCTGAAAAAGGGGGAGTCTGGGCGTACTTTAGTAACGGCGAATGGGTCGTTGTTGTTGACTATAAAATCGCCGTACCAAGATCTTTTTTATCCAAGGCAACAAAATTAGTCACAGAAAAATTTCAAGGAACCATGTTTATGGACCCGAAGCAAACGCTAATTTCGGTGGAGATTCGTGACGGCACGCCGCTTGGAAAGTTTCGCAGCCAACAGCGGAAACTTGATGAATGCCTTGAAGAATACATCGTTGCCAATAAACTGGAAAATGAACTGGAAATCGACAGCGCCGATATTGCCACGGACGTTGAGTCGAAACTCGCCGGTAAACGCTTGGGGGCGCAGAGGGTTTTTAATTGGCTGGAAAACCAAGGCTCAATTCTCGATAGCTTCTTTGTTTTTGGTGATAGACCCGGAGACGTTGATATCGCCAAGGTAGTTTTTGAAAAAGGCAAAAAGGTGGAGTTTGTTTTTACGGGCAACAAAAATCTACTGTCGGACGAAAAACTGCCATTTCCAATCAAAATTTACGACGCGCAGTATGAAAAAGGCACCCTCGCATACTTAACAAGGATTTCTATTTGATACCTAATACGTTATACGTTCTACGTGATACACTGAATGTATGTATCTTCGGACCGAAGGTGTGATTTTGTCCCACAAAAATTATGGTGAAGCTGATCGTATCGTGACATTTTTTACCAGCGATTACGGCAAAATCACAGTTCTTTGTAAAGGCGTGCGCAGGCCGCGCTCAAAAAAAGCCGGACATCTGGAGCTTGGCAATTGGTGCAGGATTTTCGTGGCCAAAGGCAAAAATCTGGACCTTTTAACCGAAATTGAACTCAAAACTGCATTCGGAATCAACGAATTTTCCGAAAACAAAGCCAATAAAATCTATCATTTTTTGGAAATTATCAAAAACATTACCCCGGACGGTCAAAAAAACCGGTCTACTTTTATACTGCTGATCCATTTCCTGAAACAAATTACCAATGGAGAAGATTTTAATCTGGTTTCAACCGCGTTTAAGATTAAATTACTAAATAACCTGGGCTTTTTTTCTACGGAGCAGTTTCCTGACTCTACGACGAAAAGGTTTTTAGAGTTTCTGATAACAGAAGATTTCGATATAATAAAAACACAAGTTTTACCAAGAAACAGTTCATTAGGCCCGCAGTCGAGTGATAACTCGACGAGGACCGCACGATTTACTGTAAGTAAATCGTATTTGAAAGTTTTGGCATTTCTTGATAGCATGATTGAAGACCTGACGGAGCAAAAGTTAAAAACTAATAAGTTCGTACAGTCATTTACATAGAACATGGATAAATCAAACGTGGATAAGCCTAAAAAGGTGCTTAAATCTAAAAAAAGTACCTACATCATCGCCGCCGTCGCTCTGGTGGTTTTATTTTTGGGAATATATTTCCTCTTTGTTTTCAAAAAATCGCAACAGGATATTCAGCCGACCGATTCGTCTACGGGCGAAATTAAAAAAGTTGACGACATTGCCCTTGCCAAGAGACCTTATATAACGCTCACCCCAACCGCCGACGGGGCGGAAATTATTATGTCGATTCAAAACATGGGCAACTTTGACAGCATTGAATACGAACTTACTTACCAGGCCGATAACCCTGCTTCTCCGGGCACCAAAATCGAACGCGGTTCCACCGGTTCCGATGTAAACACCAAAGACTCTTCTTATAAAAAATCGATCCTACTTGGAACAGCCTCCCGCGGCGTTCGAAGTCCTGACAGGGGAATTGTGGACGGCAAGCTAACAATGCATCTGCTTAAGGGGCAGCAGGAGTATCTATCCGAAACCGGTTGGGATCTTTCGGCGGTCGGAGAAACAGACAATATCCTAAAAAGCCAAGACGGCAATGTTTCCATAGAAGTGCCCAACTTAGGCAAAGATTACTGGGTGATTTTGGCCAACACCATTGGTATTCCCCCAGACGGTAAATTTGAAATCAGCAAAGTCCAATTGCCGATATATGGTGCATTTTCCATCGCCGGTAATTTCAAAACAAACGGGACACTGACAATAAAAGAAAGAGCCGGCAACAAGCTTTTTGGTTACAACCTGCAAAGTCGTTCCTGGAAAGAGATAACTACAACTGCAAACGGAAATGAATTAGTCGCTAAAGTTGCAAGCTTCGCAACCTACGTTGTCGTCTCTGCAAAATGACAGATCTAAGTAAAATAGTTGCACTCGCTAAAAGGCGAGGGTTCTAGCCCTTCTGAAGTCGTTATGGGTTTTTGCAAAAAATTCCCATAACAGCGAAAGATGGCGCAAAACCTCGAGTTTAGCAGTTAAGTTGGTTTCCGTTGTACAATTTAAGACATGTTAACAAGTTTAGACAAGATAGTCTCCCTTGCAAAACGAAGAGGTTTTATCTATCCCGGTTCCGAGATCTATGGCGGGCTCGGAGGCACATGGGATTATGGACCGGCAGGTGCACTGCTTAAAAAAAATCTTAAAGATCTCTGGTGGAAAGAGATGGTACAGCTGCGGGAAGATGTGGTTGGCGTGGACGCGGCGATCATGATGAACCCCAAGGCCTGGGAGGCTTCCGGGCACGTCGAAGCATTCACCGATCCTTTAATTGAATGTAAAATTTGCCATCAGCGTTTCAGGGCGGATAAGCAGGAGGAGATTGACAGCCACGAAAAAACTCACAAAGGTAAAAAAGTAGATTGGACGGAGCCTAGGACTTTCAACCTACTGGTGAAATCTCAGCTAGGTGTCATTGAAGGTAAACAGTCGGAAATTTTTCTGCGCGGAGAAATTACCAATGGTGTCCAGGTAAACTTTAGAAATGTTGTTGATTCGACTCGGGTAAAAATCCCGTTTGGTATCGCCCAAATTGGTAAGGCATTTAGAAATGAAATAACACCGGGTAATTTTACTTTTCGCTCGCGTGAATTTGAACAGATGGAAGTCCAGTATTATATAAAGCCGGACGACCAAGAGGGTAAAAAATGGTTTGCTTATTGGAAACAAAATCGGATGGATTGGTATATTTCGCTGGGCATAAATAAAAACAAGTTACAGTTTCATGATCATGAGCCGGAAAAACGCGCTCATTACGCCAAGGACGCTACAGACATCGAATATGAATTTCCTTGGGGGTTTGATGAGGTCATGGGCATACACAATCGGGGCGACTGGGACCTTTCCAGACACCAACAATATTCCGGGCAGGATATGAGCTATACCGACCCTCAAACAAATGAAAAATATATCCCTTGGGATATCGAGACATCCGCCGGAGTCGACCGCACAATGCTCGCACTGCTTACCGAAGCCTATTCAGAAGAGGAGGGCAGGGTGGTCATGCGTCTTCATCCAAAGTTAGCTCCCTACAAAGTGGCAGTTTTTCCGCTACTTGGAAATAAACCAGAATTAACCAAAAAGGCCAAAGCGATTTACGATGACTTAAAATCAAACTTCATGACAGCCTGGGATGATCGGGGCAATATCGGCAAGCGCTATCTTGCCCAAGACGAAATTGGTACACCTTTTTGCGTAACCGTCGATTTTGAAACACTGGAAGATGATGCTGTGACAGTGCGAGACAGGGATACGACCAAACAAACCCGCGTCAAAGTATCCGAACTCGCAAACTACCTTCAAAAAGCCGTTGCCTAGGGTTGTCAGTCTGGCGATTTTTACCATCCTCCTGTATACTTATAGTTAAGCACCGAGCGCTGACAAGCACCCGGAAGTCTACAATCGCTTGTTGGAGACCAAGGATTTATTTGCGTAGGAATGAATAGGAAAAGCGATTACACACTTCCGAGGGCGTTTAGCACTCGGAAGTTTATGTTTGTAGACGAAAACTACGAAAGTATTGAGAAGCCCCATGATTATTGTGGCATCGCTGGTGTCATATCTCCTCCTGGTCAAGTTGCCAGCAACATCGTTGTCGAAATGGGTAAGGCTCTTCAGCACCGCGGCCAAAACGGTGCCGGTCTTGCAGTCAAAGCCCGCGGCAAACTATTAAAAGTTTTCAAAAAGGCCAGAGCTTTCAATGAAGTTTTCACTTCCACGGAAGTTATTGATGATAATTTCTTAAAAGGCGAAGTAGCAATTGCCCATCTTCGCTACCCCACAGAAGGAAGTCACCGTAGGGATTGTGACGCCCAGCCATTCTATGCTTCCTATCAAGGGTGGGAAATCGCTGTTGGCCACAATGGTAGTCTGGTCAATCTGAACACACACCGTAAAAAACTCAAAAAGTTTGACATCGAGCTGGAATCCGATTCTGATTCGGAAATTCTCGCCTGGTTGATTGTCACTTCACCCGGCCTCAACTGGAAGCAAAAAATCAGCAACGCCTTGGCCGACGTCCAAGGGGCATATTCACTTATCATGGTGACCGGGGATGACAAACTAATCGCTCTGCGCGACCCCTGGGGTGTTCGTCCTCTCGTCTGGACGCAGGATAATGGTCACGTATTCGTCGCTTCCGAAACTTGTGCTCTAGACAGGATCGACATGCGTCACAGCAAGCAAATAGAGCCAGGCCAAATGCTCATGGCCAGCGCCGACAGCGTCTCGGTTTCTACGTTTGTTAAACCGGAAAAGCGCAGCTTTTGTGTCTTCGAAAAGCTATATTTCTCTCACGAGACCTCGAGTTGGGACGGAATAATCGGTGAAAACAGGGAGAGCCTGGGTGAACAGCTGGCCCTGGAGGAGATAGACAGAATCAAACATGAGGAAATGTCCAAAAAGGCATTTGAAAGAATAGAGTACGTCATTGCTGTCCCCGACACTGCTTCTCCCGGGGCCCACGCTTTTTGCGAAACTTTAATCGAGAAGTCCGGCAAAGTCACCAAACTCCATTACAAGCGCGGTCTTGTTAAAGGGCGCTACGACTATGCCAAAAGAACTTTTATTGAAGACGATCCTTATTTGCGCAAAAGAAATGTGGAGAAAAAGTTTTTCGTTTCACCGGCTATTATCGGTAAATCCATTTATTTGGTAGACGATACGGCCGTACGGTTAACCACCTATAGAATTTTGGTCGAACATTTACTTCGAGTCGGAGTTGCCGAAATCCATTGCCGCTTCTTGGCACCAAAGTTTCTAAACCCCTGCTTTTTGGGTGTAAACATCGGCAGCCGTGACGAACTTGGTGCCGTTTCGACAGACAAATACGGGAAGTACCATGAGCTTTCTGAAAAGGAGATAGCCAAGACGCTCAACGTCAGCTCTGTGCATTATCTGAGCCTAAACGGAATGGCCAAGTCCCTGGGGCTAACCACCAAAGATCTACACAAATCCTACTGCACCGGCTGTCTTGACTATAACAATCCATTCGATATGAGACCCTACGATCGGGAGTTTGCCCAAACTACATATCTAAATAATTTTACGGTTAAAGCCAAGAAATCCTCAAAAAAAGTGATCACAGAAATTCATCCACAGATATGACAAGCATGACAAAGCAAATTCTGACGATTGTTGGAATCCTCTTCGGAACGTTGATCTTAATTGCCTTCATCATTTTCCAGCTAAACTAATCTCAAGCATCAGCTATTAGCCGTTAGAGGTTAGAATTTTACTGCTAAGCTCTAGTAGCTAATAACTAATCCCTAGCAAAGCTGATTTACCGCATTTTCCCCACTTGACACACAGTATGGAAATGGTGAAAAATGGATACAAACGGTGATTATTGGTGAAAACCAGAGCATCATCTACTCCACATAATTGACTGAATAATCCCCGCACTGCGGGGGAGCTGCCCGGAGTTTTTATACTTCGCAATAGCGGTGGGTAATTTTACCCCTAAAGCTTGAGCGGAGTGAGGTTAAGGGGAAAATGTTTTTAGGCAGCTACAAACCTTCTTTTGACGCGAAATCGCGGAGATTTGCTTTACCAAAAAAAATTAGATCGGAACTGATCAATGAGCAAGTTATATTATCGCTCGGCTATGATAAATGCGTTTTTGGCTTCGACACCCGTTCGTGGGGTGTGGAAGCGCAAAAACAACTTGAACAGCCTCTCACGAGCAAGTCTGCTCGCGACACAAGGCGCTTCATTTTTTCAAGTGCCGAGCATATCGTACTCGACAGCCAAGGCCGCTTTATTTTGCCTGACAATCTTTGTCAGTTTGCAAAAATCGGCAAACCGGTTGTAATAGGCGCCGGTGACCATTTTGAAATCTGGGACGAAAATATTTGGAATCGGCAAAAAAACATTTTAGAGGAGGTAGTTCTCTGAGCTTTCATAAAAGCGTACTTTTACAAAATGTCATAAGTTTCTTGGATCCGCATCCAGGTAAAAAGTTTATTGATGGAACAGCGGGTGGGGGAGGTCACAGCGAAGCGCTCTTAACTCGCGGCGCTGAAGTACTCGGTATAGACCAGGACCCGGAAGCACTCGAGTATATTTCGAAAAATATACCAAAGAACTTGCAAAAGAATTTAAAGCTTATCCAGGGCAATTTTTCCGATATCTCAAAAATTGCCGCGCAAGCCGGTTTTGAGCAGGTCGACGGCATACTTTTAGATTTGGGTGTCTCAAGCCATCAGCTGGACGAGCACGGAAGAGGGTTTAGCTTTAACTATGAGGGGCCGCTAGACATGAGAATGGATCCGAAACTTAATTTAACTGCCTATGACTTAATTAATAATTTTGAAAGAAGGAGGTTACATGAAGTCATTCAGGCGTATGGTGAAGAAAAGCTTGCTGGGCCAATTGCTAGTGCTATTGAACGCGCCCGTCAAGTAAAACCGATACGCACGACAATAGAGTTGTCAAAAATAATTGAAGATGTTTACAGGAGGTGTAAGGTGTCAAAGAGCCGGATTCATCCGGCAACGAGAACGTTTCAAGCATTAAGAATTGTAATAAATTCAGAAACTTTAAATCTCGAAGAATGTTTACCGCAGACAGGTAATTTAATAAAAAGCGGAGGCCGGTTGGTCGTTATAAGCTTTCATTCTCTTGAAGATGGAATAGTCAAACGATTCCTCAAGGGTAATGATCGTTTCCAAACCTTAACTGAAAGGCCAATCGGTCCGAGCTTTGCAGAAACTGAAGAAAATCCGCGTGCGCGTAGCGCCAAGCTCCGCGCCGCACAGAGGGTATAAATACGAAGCACGAATATATGAACGCATATTTTCGAACTCCGTTCAAAAAGCGAAATACGAAACAAGCACGAAATCATAATGTTCAAAATTCTAAACAGGTTCTGATCATTAGAATTTAAAATTTAGAATTTGTTTCGAATTTCGGATTTCGAATTTCGAGTTTTAAGCAAATAGAAAGGAGTCCGTCATGCTGTCCGTGACCGATTTTAAGTACAAGACGAATTGTTACAACAATTACAACGCGCACAAAAGATACCAACACGTTCAAAACGTAAATATACCCTGGGAATCTCTTGGTAAGGTCAAGATCAAAATACTACTCCTTTTGACTTTAGCCTTGGCAGGGCTTCTCAGTGCTCAGTTGGTTTTTGCCGCGAATTTATCAACCGACGGTCAAACCCTGACATCGGTTGAAAGGGAAATTGGCAATCAGGAAACCAAAAACTTGGATCTCCGCTGGAAAATTGCCGAAGTTTCATCACTCACCAATCTTTCCCAAAAAGCGCAAAAACTGGGTTTTGTGACCCCGGAAAAAATAATTACACCCTAATTTCTTGTAGAATTAACTTTGGACCTGCTATGAGTAGACTCAAGGTACTACTGATAATATTTATTCTCATCGCTGTGACGATTCTGGCGCGTCTTTTTTATTGGCAATTTCTATCCGATGTTGAAAAAAGGACAATTTCTGATATAAATCCGGACGAGATCCCGGCCCCGCGCGGGGAAATACTCAGTCGTGACAGCTACCCGCTTGCAACTAACCAAGAAGCATATTTGATCTATGCCACACCCAAAGTCATCAAAGATCCGGCAGGAGCCGCAAAAAAACTGGCGCCGTTGCTAATTCCGGAAAAATTCAGCACAATCTCCGCCAGCGCGAACCCTGATTTAATTAGCCAAAAGGAACAAGCGGTTGAAGCCCAACAGAAAAACATAATGTCCAAAATTTCCAACAATGATTTGTATTGGGTTCTTTTAAAACGCAAAATAACCGCCCAAGCAAAAAGCCAGATTGAATCTTTTGATATTGCCGGACTTGGTTTCGAGCGGGACGACAAAAGATATTATCCCGAAGCCTCGATGGCCGCTCAATTGTTAGGATTTGTGGGTTCCGATAAATTTGGCAACGATACGGGTTATTTTGGCCTGGAAGGATATTACAACAGCATCTTAAGAGGCAAAGCCGGCCACGGAGCTAACACTCTTGATCCTAAAGGTTATCCGATCCTAACTTCAAAATTCAAAACAACCCCGCCGCAAAAGGGTTCAAGTCTCATCACCACAATCGACAGGCCAATCCAATTTATTGTTGAAGATGCTCTGGAAAAAGCCGTCGAGAAATACGGGGCCAAAGACGGCACTGTCGTTATTTTGGATCCAAAGACAGGTCACGTAGTTGCCATGGCAACCTACCCTTCTTATAACCCGGCCACTTTTTCGGAATACGAACCGGGTTTATATAAAAACCCCGCCGTAGCCGATACCTACGAACCCGGATCCACTTTCAAGGTTGTGACCATGAGTTCTGCTCTCGATCTTAATTTGGTAACACCGACAACCAAATGTACTACTTGTAGCGGGCCCAGAGAAATTGGTGGTTATGAGATATCGACCTGGAACAAAAAATACTATCCAAATTCGACCATGACGGATGTCATTGCCCATTCCGATAATGTCGGCATGACATTTGTCTCCGAAAAACTGGGTCTTGATCGGCTTTATAGCGCCATTACTAAATTTGGCTTTGGCAAACTAACCGGAATTGATCTCGAAGAAGAATCACCGGGTGTTGTCAGAAATAAACCTGATTGGCACCAAATCGACATTGCCACAGCCTCTTTTGGCCAAGGGCTAGCAGTGACTCCAATACAGATTGTCCAAGCTGTAGGGGCAATCGCCAACGGCGGAAAACTGATTAGTCCCAAAATAGTGAGCGCCACGGTTACCAATGGAAAAGTAGAAAATTATCCGCAAGACCAGGGTACCCAAGTAATTTCCCAAAAAGCAGCAACCCAAATGACGGAAATGATGGTGGGAGCAGTCGATAACGGTGAGGCAAAAGCCTTTAAGCCCAAAGGCTACCGCATTGCCGGAAAAACCGGCACGGCCCAGGTTCCGCTGGCAGGGCATTATGATCCGAATAAAACGATTGCCAGTTTTGTCGGTTTTGCTCCGGCACAAAATCCGAAGTTTGTCATGCTCGTGCGTTTCACCGAACCGACCTCCTCGCAATTCGGTTCCGAAACAGCCGCACCAACCTTTTTCACGATCGCCCGGGAGCTTTTTAACTATTATGGAATTCCGGCAGATCATTAGAAAAATTTAAAATTAAATCTAATTTTTCCAGTGACCTGAACGTCCCGTATTCTAAGAACGAATGCCCCCCTTAGGGGTTATTGAGGTACTCAGTAAATACTTCCTGAGGTTTCTTAAACTTAAGACGCTTCCTGGGCCTATTATTTAGTTCCCATTCAACATCTTTTAAC
>Ga0210057_1000078_pt1 | contig 187972 bp, 190 predicted proteins | sample CryGeyCG2114_010_2_FD_183968 | JGI IMG/M metagenome (GOLD analysis project Ga0210057, IMG submission 183968) | Groundwater microbial communities from aquifer - Crystal Geyser CG10_big_fil_rev_8/21/14_0.10 (SPAdes) (version 2) | ecosystem: Environmental > Aquatic > Deep subsurface > Groundwater...
GGTATCGGCACCACCACGCCTGCAACAACATTAGATGTATACAAAGCAACAGGTGGAGCTGGTGATCAAATCGCTTCATTTACCATGGGTGTGAGTGGGGCAGGTATATTCTTTGATGACTATACATCTGTCGGTGAAGGACCACGTATTATTGGAAAAGATAGAGGTGCCGATGCTGTTACGAGAACCGGCCTAACAATCTTTGGAGATGTACGACAAGACACCGCAGATGATTCTGGAATTATATTGAGAGGTGGATATAACAATTCTGGATCATTCTCAAATATGGTAAATGGCAACATACTTCAAGTACAAAAAGCAGATGGTACGAACGTATTATCTATTGCTGGAGGTGGCGAGGTTGGTATTGGTATCACAAATCCAGATAGTAAATTGCATGTGTCTACAAATTCCTCTTCAGTTAATTTAGCTGAGTTTACTAGTACTAATGGTTATTCTTATATCAACGTTGGTGGTTCTAGTGGTCAAGATAGTGGCATTATTTTTACAGAAGGTGGAAATGCTTCTACTGCTACAAACAGGCGTTATATGATCGGATACGATGAGAGTGCTGATAATTTTAGAATTTATCAATATTACAAGAGAGACGGAAGCACTAACGTAAGCACAGATAGATTGGTGGTCGATGGAAATGGCAACGTTGGGATTGGTACAACGACACCAGTGTCAAAGCTTTCTGTCGAAGGAAGTGCTTATGTGAGTGGTTCTCTAGACGTAAAAGGTGCGATACAAAATATAAATACAGGAGGATTGCTCGCCACATGGTATGACGACACAGGTCAGGCTGGTACATTCAATGGAAGACAGATAAAGACAGAAGTGATATCCAATCCTAATTGGACAGACGGTAATCCAAATGGTCAGGCTGACTATTATTCACTTCGTCTTGTCGGTTATATCAAACCAGCTTATACAGAAACATACACATTTTACTCGACTTCAGATGATGGTCAGAGATTGCTCGTTAATGGTACAACTCTTGTAGATAATTGGATTAATCAAGGTTCTACAGAAAAATCAGGTACCATCGCTCTTACTGCAGGTGTGTGGTATCCAATCATTTCTGAACATTACGAAGCTACCGGTGGAGAGGCCTATAAACTAGAGTGGCAGTCTACTTCACAGGCGAGAGAGGTCATTGGTACGACACCAGGTAATGTCGCCTATGCTGGAGGTACTACAAATCCATCGAGATTCTCCAGTCTATCTGTAGCAGGTGATATACAGTCTAACGGAGCTATATATGAAAAAAAGACGACGTTTACTGCAACTACTTCTGGTTGGCATCGTATTATATCTACTTCTGGTGAATATGCTGGAGGAACTATTAGACTAAAAACAGACAGTCAGTGGAATGGTGTGTATGAAGATGTAGAGTTTACTTACTCTTCTCCAGGATATAGTCAAAGTGGTGAATTGACAGTATTGAGAGGTCCTACGTTTACATCTGGACAAGAACCAGCAATCGATTCTGCTAGGGTTGGTAATAATACTGGTGGCACTGTTTATCTAGATATTCATGTCAGAAACGCAAGTAGTCCTCAATTAGTTACGATATATGGCTTTGGACCATGGACTCCTAGTTTCACCACCCCGACATCTGTTGCTACATCAAGTATTAGTAATTCTAGGGAAATCTCATTGGGTTCAGGATTTGGTGCTAGAGAAATCAAAGTGACAGAATCAGTCTCTAATGGTAGTTCGTTTGGTAAGCTAGCGTTTGGTAATGCAGATGGTACTGGTACTTATTTGTACGCAGCTCAGATTAGAGGTTTTGCTGAATCAAGTATTACTGGCGGAAGCGCTCCTTCTGGTTTAGCTTTTTACACCGGCTACAATAGTGGTCCTACAGAAAGAATGCGTCTCAATAATAGTGGAAATCTTGGTATCGGTACGACGACACCAGCTGATATTCTTGATGTTGTAAAAAATACCAATGGCCGTGCTTCGATTTTCATGCAAAATCTCAATACCGGATCGAGTGCTTATAGTGAGATGGGTATGGTAAGCGACAGTGGTTTGGGAGGTCGCGGTAGTGTGTATAAGACAAGCTCTACATACGCAGGTGGCGAGGGAGCAAATAGTTTCAATGTTTGGAACGCATCAAACGCAAACCTAACACTAGGCACAAATAATGCCCAAAGAGTCACCATATCTGGAGCTGGAGCAGTGAGGTTCAACACGTATGGCGCAGGAACACTGGTGACCGATGGTTCAGGAAACATCACTGCATCATCAGACGAGAGGCTAAAGGACATACAGGGTGATTTCAGTCGAAGCCTTTCAGATTTGAAGGGTATACAACCAATACTATACAAATGGAACGCAACTTCGAGTCTCGATACGGTCAATACTTATGCCGGATTTTCTGCACAAGACATTCAGGCACATATTCCTGAAGCAGTCATGACTGCGCCAAATGGATATCTCTCACTTCAAGACAGACCGATTCTCGCTACTGTGGTCAATGCGATTAATACTATTGGTTCTGTCATAGACGTCTCATCAGTTACTACCACCACTCCATCTCTATATATAGATGCAAATGGAAACATCGGTATCGGCACTACGACACCGACATACAAACTCCATGTACTCGGTGATGTCGCAGCTCAGTCATTCATCAACATCTCTACTAGGAGTTCAAAGAAGGAGATTGTTTATCTAGATGAAACACAAAAATCATCAATCCTCGATAAGATAAAAAATGTAGGTGTCGCAACATACAGATACAACAACGAGGATTCATCTGACGCACTCCATCTCGGTCTCATCGCCGAAGAAGCTCCTACAGAAGTACTCGCTACCGGTGGCAAAGGTGTCGATGTATACAAACTCTCGACGTTTATACTCACAGGGGTTCAGGAGCTAGCTGGTAAATTTGAATCTATCGAATCTAGACTCGCTACAAATGAGATAAACATAGCGGCTCTAGCATCGACGACCGCATCGACTACAGCTAGAGTATCTGCTAACGAAGCAAAGCTCGCATCGACTACTGCAGATGTCGCGACACTTAAATCACAGATCGCCGCTCTTCTATCATCACAGACGACCATTACAATGGGCACCATTGCAACATCGACCCAGGTCGTCACATGGTCGTCAGATATGACTACACAGGTGACAGCGTACCTCGATGGTCTAGGAATTAAAATCGTAAATGGTATCACTTCTATCGCAAATGGATTTATCGAGACATTTAGTGCGACTGTGGCGACGATTAAACAAGCGACTATCGAATCTCTCTCAGCAGACGCACTCACTATCAGTAATTCTGAAAAGAGGGGAGGTATAACACTCTACGACGAAGTAAACGGTGAACCATATTGTCTCCGTGTCTCAAACGGTGTCACTGTGACCAATGCTGGTAGATGTACTGATGGACCATACGCAGGTGATACTACTGGAGCTGTATACACTCCACCGATAGATACGACATCGACCACCACCACATCTACCTCGACACCAGATACAGTAGTGACTGATACCACTAGCACTTCTACACCCGTAGTTATTACAGACACTACTGCTACGTCTACACCTACCACCACATCTACCTCGACACCAGATACAGTAGTGACTGATACCACTAGCACTTCTACACCCGTAGTTATTACAGACACTACTGCTACATCTACTCCAACTACTACTGACACCACAACCACTACAGATACGACGACACCATCTACCACCACTAGCACCTCTACAGAACCAGTAAATACACCATAATGACAAACAATAGAGATTACAAAGAGTTTGCAATAGGGTCTTACTACCACGTGTACAATCGCGGAAATGCAAAAATAGATATTTTTCGTGACAAACAAGATTACCAGCTGTTTTTGAATCGACTCAGTGAGAATCTTTCCAAAGAAAATACAATGGGCACCATTGCAAATACAAAAGGGGAGAGAAGAATATCACTACCTGCTGGAGCATTTGATTTGATTGCATATTGTTTGATGCCAAACCATTTTCATCTCCTTTTAAAACAAAATAGTGAAATACCTATAAGCAAGTTGATTAGCAAAATATGTACAAGTTTTTCTAAATATTTTAATCTCAAATACGAGCGTGTCGGTTCGGTATTCCAAGACCAGTTTAAATCAGTTCTAGTAGAGTCTGATGAGCAGATACGTTGGTTAATTGAGTATATACATTCAAATCCAGTGAAAGCCGGAATAGTGAGCAAGGCTGAGGACTATCTATATAGCAGTAAGCGTAATGTTGCAATGGTGCCCATTGCAACAGAGATTCTGGCCGACTTTATTAATGCGACTCAGAGTTTGGAGGTGTGTGAAGGTTCATTTTTAACACTCGATGAATAAGACAATGGGCATCATTGGTATAAAACAAGATATGAAAAAAATACTATTCTATACATCTCTCGTATTTCTCTCAGGTAGTATTTTTGTATCAGCTGCCACTATTAAACCAGCAAACAATCTCGGTATAGTGGGTTGGTGGCCTCTAAATGAAGGTGCTTCTACTCTGGCTCATGACATATCTGGATATGAAAATAACGGTACTCTCGTCAATACACCTACATGGATAGATGGCAAAAAGGGTAAGGGGATAAGTATGACAAGTGCTAGTAGTCAGTATATGAATGTTGCAAACTATTCAAACCTCAGTCCCGGTAGTTCTGATTTTACGATAAGTTTTTGGACAAAAACTTCTGCTACGACGAATGCTGACATCATCGATGCTGTAAATGGTAATGCTGATAGTTTTACATCTGGTTTCAATGTATCTATTTCAACAGGGAGTCTTTGTTCTGGTAGCATTCAAAAAATTTACTTCAACATGGCAAATGGTACGTCTCGTGATACCGGGCTCTGTTCATCTTCTGCTATCAATGACGGTCAATGGCATCATGTCGCTATTGTCATCAGGCGTTCGCAGGACAAAACTATGTATATTGATGGTATCCAGAATGCACAAAATTCTACTAGCCTCACTGGTTCTGTAACTTTGCCTATATTAAGATTTGCTGGTACACCAGCTTTTTGGGGTTATTACACAGGATCACTTGACGATATTCGTATTTATCACCGCTCGCTCGATGCGACTGAAGTTTCAGCATTATATCGCTCAGGCGAAGTCACAAAAAAAACCGTCTCTCAAAATGGTCTCATTGCTTGGTGGAAATTTGATGAAGGTACATCTACTAAAGTAAATGATTTTTCAGGAAATAGTAATACGGGAACTTTTGTAGGTTCACCATCGTGGGTCACAGGTAAATTTGGTTCAGCTATAAGTACAAATAATACCAGTGGTGATTACATAAATGCACCAAATGTAGATATCGGTGCAGATTGGACAGCCACAGCATGGTTTAAATACCCACTTTCGAGCATCGGTCCGACATGGAATACTTTGTTTCGTGGCGATACCGCTTCAGGCGATCATCAAGTGATTGTACAAAAATCTACAAATCTCCTCGGTATGTATGATAATAATGGTACAAATTTTCGTAGTACAGGATTTAATATGACTACACTTTCGAGTGGATGGCATCATATTACAGTTGTTGGTACTGGTACCGTACAGAATTTTTATATTGATAGTGCATATGTCGGCCAAACAGATAAAAAATCGACAACAAATATCAGATCTATAGGCAATTATTGGGGAAGTAATCAAAACTGGGGAACATTCGATGATGTACGTATTTACGACCGCGCTCTCTCTACGAGTGAAATTTCTAGTTTGTACAAAGAGACAGCCTTGAATATCAATCATTCTCAAAACACAAAACTCACCGATGGCCTCGTGGGACTCTGGAGCTTTAATGGTTCTGACATGAATTGGACTTCATCGAGTGCTGGTACTGCTTATGATAGATCTGGTGGTGGAAATGATGGTACACTCACGAATATGAACCAGTCTACTTCTCCAGTAGCTGGTAAAGTAGGACAAGCTATCAATTTTGATGGAACAAATGATTATGTGGTCACGAGTGGTAATATTTTGACCGGAGCATCCGAAGTTACCTTTTCCTATTGGCTAAATATCGACACTCAGCCGTCTAGTTTTAGAAGAATGTTATACGATTCGGCAAGTGGTGTGAATATATACTTTACTGGTAATGGCAGTAACGGTTTATATGGAACAGTGGGAAATGGTATTTCCGGTTGGATTATGCAGTCTCCAGATCTAAGAGGTAGATGGAATCACATCGTGGTTACTGCAAATGCTTCTGATGGTAAAACACGCTCATACTTAAACGGTACTGCTGTCTCAGTTCAAAATTCTTCATTCTCAACAATGACTCTTGATGCCCTAAACTTCGGTAGAGACCCTGGTGGTAGTTATTATCTACAAGGCGCTATGGATGAAGTGAGGGTGTACAATAGACAACTTTCAGCGACAGAAATAAAACAGCTCTATCTCATGGGTAAATAAGTATATGAACGAGTTAAAAGTCACAAGTCGAAAGTCACAAGTCGAAAAGAGAATAGTCTCAGTAGTTTTCCTGCTTTTAGCTTTTAGCTTTGTACTTTTGACTTACTCGCCCCTAAAAGTCGATGCAGCTACTACTATCAGAACAGCGACTTCATCGACATCACTCGTCGGCTGGTGGACATTCGACGATGCTAGTGGTACAAAAGCGACTGATTTTTCTGGAAACAATAATGCAGGAACGCTCTACTGTAGTGGTGGTGGATGTACTGTTCCTACGTTTATTCCAGGAAAGAGAGGCACTGGTCTGGATTTTTATTCTAATGGTACTTTATATGGTGCAATATCATTACCATCTTCTGTATCCACAGCTTCAAATAATCAAATAACAGTTTCTGTTTGGTATTACAACAAAGGTGGGGGAGGTGACCCTCGTATAGTAAATAGAAATTGGTGTGGTGCTGGATCATGGCTCATGCATCGTACACTCGGCTTCGGGGTCACTACTGCTAGTGGCTGTGCTGGGCAAAGGTTTGCATCATTTGGATCTATGAATGTCGGTCAATGGTATCTACTGACAGGAGTATTTGATGGATCAAATGTTTATGCATACAGAGATGGGATTCTCATTAATACGACTTCTGCAGCAGGAGTGGACATCTCTAGTAATGCAGCAGGTCTCAGTGTGATGACAAATAATAATGGATATCTAGACGACATGCGTATTTATAATCGGTCACTTTCAACAAGTGAAGTTTCAGCACTTTACCGATCTGGCCAAATAACTAGAAAAGTTACAAATAAAAATAGTCTCGTCGGGTACTGGTCACTCGACGACGCTGGTGGTACAAAAGCGACTGATTTTTCTGGAAATGGATACACCGGTACTCTGACAAGTAGTCCTGTATGGACTTCTGGAAAGAAGGGCGGGGCACTACGATTCGATAGCACGAACTATGTCTCACTACCAGATTTACGTAGTGCTTCTTATGTAGGCGGTCAAAACGGGGTCATGGTATTTTCTGCATGGATAAAACCAACCTCGTGGACACCTGGCACATATCGTGAGTTTGCAAATGGTTTTCCTGGATTTTTATATCTTGGTATAAATCCCAGCCAAAAACTTCAGCTTATGGTGAGAAATGTTACAGATAGTGTTAACTATTGGCCTATATCAAATTCAACCATCCCACTAAATCAATGGACTCATATTGTTTTTATACTTCGTGGTGGTGTCGGTTATCAGTTTTATATAAATGGAGTTCTAGATAAAGACGTGTCAGAGCCAAAATTAGGTGTGGTAAATATGGGCAGTGATCAAACCGCTATTGGAAAAAGTTATAACTCAGATCAGGCAGTTTGGTTTATCGGTAGTGTTGATGATGTTCGATTGTATAGCACACTTCTTTCTGCTGATGAAATAAAAACTATTTACCAACAAAACCAAACTCTCATCAACGCACCTCAAGACAATAGATACACTGATGGACTCGTCGGTTATTGGACATTCAATGGAAAAGATACTGAGACTACTATCGCTGATGTGAGTGGTAATGGTTTTGACGGATATCTCGTTGGTACAAATAATTCAACTTCTACTAGAAAAGTGATAGGGAAAGTAGGACAAGCATTTAATTTTGGTGGACAAACTACAGGTGGTATCAGAATTGGTAACGATCCCGCATTAAACCCAAGCAGATTTACTATAAGCACATGGGTAAATCTCAATAAGACAAACTACTCATATAACAATATGTTTAGTAGTACTAGAGACTGTTGTTCACCCTATAATGGTATTCAATTCAACTTCTTAAATACTACACTAATTGGACGCATCACAAATGTATCCTCAGCAAACCAGATATCTATATCAACAAATATTACTACAGGCGAATGGAGACATGTTGCATTTAGTTACGATGGATCTTACTCTCGACTATATCTAGATGGAGATTTGATAAAAACTCAAGCAAATACTCTGGATCCAGGAACACCGGCGACTTACAACGCAGTAATAGGTAGTATGGGTCATTCTAATGGTACCTATTACACCTTAAATGGTAGTCTAGATGAAATGCGTCTATACGATCACGCACTTTCTGATTCAGAAGTTAAACAGCTCTACCTACTAGGAAAATAATCGGCATATTTAATTGATAGTCACTATATACTAAATGTATTTTGATTATTTGAGGGGTGATTTTATTTTTTCTCCTGACAATGTTTGTATGAGAGAAGGAGATGAAAAGAAATAACTGAGATTACTCTGCCAGTTCTTTTCTGTAGTCAGAATGTCTGGAGTGACGCTATTTTGTTCGATAGGTTGATTATCTACTCCGAGAGTTAGATTGTTTACGAGGAGTAGGGAATACGATGTCTCTGGGTCTATAACCGTCTCGAGAGGATAGGTATTTTCTACTGTACCCCAACCACGAGTTTTCTCTCCGACTATATAGGCAATACGAAAACGTCTGAGAGCTGATGCGGTCAATTCCGCGGTCGATTGTGTCAAACCGTCAGTGAGAATAGCGATTTCTTTGAATCGATCTAGCTCTGGAAACTTTGGCTGAACTGTTCTCTGTGCATTGAAATCACCCTGACGAAATAAGTCAAAAGCGTATTGATTGTTACCTATAAAAAGGCCGAGAAAATTTTGTGTGAAATCGAGAGCACCTCCTAGATTTCCTCTCAGGTCTATGATCATACTGTTGAGTCCTGCTGTGGTAGATGCAGTATCTACAGCTACAACAAATTCTTGGAGAGTAGTAGGGGATATCTTGCTCATGTGTAGATAGAGGGTCTTGTTTAATACACGTGAAAAGAGGGTTGGTTCAATCTGATTTGTATCATAAAGCTGTCTACTCATCTCATTACTCAATACCTGATGCGCATATTCTATTTGCGCGAGTTCTGCCTGAGCCTCACTCGTCGTAGCGTTTTTGAGTACCGCTACTTTTTCATCATACGCATTATTTACTGCCTCTAAATTTGATCCTCTTTCAATACCGAGATTTTTATACAAATCATTAGCAGGATTTACATTTGCAACATTTTGACGTAGATCCTGTACCTGACTCGAAGACAATATACCGTTGCGATTGATCGGCTGGAGATTATACAATACGACTGCGAGTGTATTTAGGGAAATATTTTTCGCACCTTCTGTCGTCGTCGCTGAGATAACCTTTCCTAACATTTTTGACACTGCTGATCGCGTCGATGTGGCGAGATTTTGTTCTGTGCCGGTCATTTTTTGGAGAGAAAGTTTGAATATTTCAGGTAGATTGTACTGATCGTGAGGCATCCAATAATTTGTGAGTATTGAATCGTATGCCTCCATATCAAATCGGACAAAAGAGTTTTCTTCTTCTGGCGTTAGATATTTTTGAGTTCCAGAATACTGGGTTTTCCAATAATACACACCTCCTCCAACAATAATAATGATGGCTGTACTCAAAAATAATGTACGTTTTAAAAATGACATCGGTCTATTATAACACTCAAAAGACCTCGCACACTCTAGACAGTGAGAAGTGAATTAGTCACTGCAATAATTTGCTATACTAAAAGGTACATAAGTACTACTTACATATATGTTTTCAAAAAATAAGAGAATACGAGTAGCAATAAATGGTTTTGGACGTATCGGTCGAGCTTTTTTCAAACTCGCCCAAGAATCAGATAATATTGAGATAGTAGCGGTCAATGATCTAGGAGATATACACAATATGGCATACCTCCTAAAACACGACACGGTATATAAAAAAGCTCCATTTGAAATATCTGTTCGTGATGGTGAGAAACCGATGCTCATAGTAGATAAAAAATCTACACTATTCCTCTCACAGAGAGACCCCGCATTACTACCATGGCATGAACTAGAGATAGATATAGTCGTCGAGTCGACCGGGATTTTCACTACCTATGAAAAAGCCTCTGTTCACATCACCGCAGGTGCACGACGTGTGGTCATCACAGCTCCAGCAAAAGATGAGTCATCGAATGGTGCCACCATACTCATGGGAGTAAACGAAGAAAAATTTGCTACATGTAGCATCAGCTCAAATGCTTCATGTACGACCAATGCGGGTAGTCCTCTCATAGCGATATTAGACGAAGCTATAGGTATAGAGAAAGCTGTACTCAATACAGTGCATGGATACACAGCTAGTCAGGGTCTGGTCGATGGACCAAACAAAAAAGATTGGCGAGAGGGTAGGGCGGCAGCAATGAATATCGTGCCATCGACGACTGGTGCTGCTATTGCCACCACAAAAGCATTGACCCAGCTAGACGGTAAATTTGATGGTATATCGATACGTGTACCAGTAGTTGCTGGATCCATTGTCGATATCACTTTTATATCAAAAAGGAATACAACAGTCGAAGAAGTAAATGAAGTGTTGAGAAAAGCAGCCCTCACTGACAGATGGCACAAAATATTTGCTGTAACAGAAGAAGAACTCGTCTCATCTGATATCCTAGGTGAATCTCATGCCTCTGTAGCGGACCTAAAATTCACTAGAGTTGTGGACGGAAATCTAGTAAAAGTACTCGGCTGGTATGATAATGAGGTGGGGTATACAAACACACTACTCAGTCATGTATTAAAAGCAGGAGAATCAATTAAATAGCATGAAAACAGCTATCTCAATCATCCTCATACTCCTCATTATTGGAATCTGGTTTCCAATCATACCTTTCCCTGTAAAACAGGGGTGGCACGGTGTCGGTGGAGAATGGTGCGGTATCGTATATGATCCAGTTTGTGACACCAGAAAAGTGGATTTCTTCACTTATAAGGAAATAAGAGACATTGTGATAAATCAAGCATACTAAACTAATATGAAGATACTCATCGCATCAGATCATGCTGGTTTTGACCTCAAGAACACTCTTGTTGGGCACCTTCGTGATACTGGTCATGAGGTCACCGATATGGGGCCAAAGGAATACACAGCAGACGACGATTATCCAGATTACATTTCTCTGGTAGCACGAGAAATAGAAGTACACCCATCAGGTATAAAAGGTATAGTCATAGGAGGTTCAGGACAAGGTGAAGCGATATGTGCAAACAAATTTTATGGTGTACGTGCGGCGGTCTATTATGGTGGCAATATGGATATAGTGAGACTTTCTCGTGAACATAACGATGCGAATGTACTATCACTTGGGGCTAGGTTTCTATCACCAGATGAAGCAAAGAGGGCGGTAAAACTTTGGCTCGACACCGCTTTTTCAGGAGACGAGAGACACAAAAGGCGCATCGGAAAAATTTTCAATATAATTCACTCGAAAAAAAATGGCTGAAATAGTACCCGCGATACTGACAAATTCATTTAGAGAAATACGAGACGATCTAGACATGGTCGCCGGTCGTGTACACGCTGTACAGATAGATGTCTGTGATGGTGGATACGTACCCACAAAAACATGGCCATATAGTACAGGTAAAGGTGATATAGATTTTGATGCCCTAGTCGGACAAGAGGTCGGTCTACCTCACTGGGAAGAAATCGATTTTGAATTTGATCTCATGGTACGAAATGTCTATGAAAAAATACCTGATTTTGTGGCTATTGGAGCGACGAGTATAGTCATACACCGTGAGAGTGTAAATGATGATGAAATAGAAAAAATCTTAGCAGATTACGGAAAAGATTCTGATGCTCTATCTGATTTTGGTATTGCTCTCGGTCTCGCTTATCCACCAGATACTACTGTAGTTGATGATGTAGCAAAACATATCGATAGTATTGATTTTGTACAAGTGATGGGTATTAGAAAAGTTGGGTTTCAGGGTCAAATATTTTTACCGAGTGCGATAGATACCGTACGCGCACTCCGTGAAAGATTTCCCAAACTAATCATCAGCGTCGATGGAGGAGTCAGTACGGAAAATGCACGTGATTTGATAGATGCTGGTGCAGATAAACTAATCATAGGATCAGCTATCTTTAACGAGCACGATTCACTCGATGCACTCAATGATTTTTTGTCTATATAAATATGCCAATTACTAAAAAGACAATCCAAGAACTAGAAATAAAAGCGAACGATATCCGTCAATCGATTATCGAGATGCTCACAATAGCTGGTTCAGGGCATACCGCAGGGCCACTCGGTATGTCAGATGTATTTACTGCTCTCTATTTTCATACACTCAAACACGACGCAAAAAAACCGGAATGGAAAGACAGAGATAGGGTCGTGCTCTCAAATGGCCATATCGCTCCTGTACTCTATGCGACGATGGCACATGCGGGGTATTTTCCAGTAGAAGAATTAAAAACCCTGCGCAAATTTGGTTCACGTCTACAAGGTCACCCTCATCGTGAATTCCTTCCAATGCTGGAAAACTCATCAGGTCCTCTCGGATCAGGACTCTCCCAGGCTGTCGGTATGGCTATCGCGGACATAATAGATAATGGTCGAGAGAGTTCTAGACGTATTTACTGCCTCATGTCAGACGGTGAACATGATGAAGGTAATACATGGGAAGCTGTGCTTCTGGCCGGTAAGGAAAAACTACACAACTTAGTAGCTGTGATAGATAGAAACAATATACAAATAGATGGTTATACCGAAGACGTGATGCCACTCGAGCCATTTGCAAACAAATACATCACATTCGGTTGGCACGTGATTGAAATAGACGGACACGATATGGGAGAAATTATTCGTGCATTCGAGGAGGCTCGGGCGGTATTTGAAAAACCGACGGTCATCGTGGCACATACGATACCAGGGCGAGGTGTCGCGGAGTTTGAGCGAAAATACGAGTGGCATGGCAAAGCGCCAAACAAGGACGAAGCAACTATGGCGCTCAAAGAACTTCGTACTCTCAATGGTAAAATAAAAAGCGAACATGAGTAAAAAATGATTAATCCATCTCAAAAACTAAATCCAAAAATATTCGACACAGATGTCGAGATGATTCCAATACGCAAAGGTTTTGGAGAAGGACTGCTCGCTTCGGCAGAAAAAAATGAAAACATTATAGGACTTTGTGCTGATCTCACAGAGTCGACTCAAATGCATTTGTTTAAGAATAAATTTCCGGAAAGATTTGTGGAGATTGGTGTAGCAGAACAAAATCTCGCGACCGTAGCATCTGGTATGGCTGCTATGGGCAAGATTCCTTTTATTTCTTCCTACGCCATGTTTTCACCAGGTAGAAACTGGGAACAAATACGTACTACCATCGCGTACAATGATAGACCTGTAAAAATAATCGGCTCTCATGCTGGTGTTTCGGTGGGTCCAGATGGAGGTACTCATCAAGCTATTGAAGATATCGCTTTGATGCGCGTCATACCAAATATGATTGTGATATCACCTTGTGACGCTATAGAGGCCAAGAAAGCGACTATAGAGGCATCTAATAATGGAAAACCGACCTACATACGACTCGCGAGAGAAAAAACACCTGTTATTACCACCCTCGACACACCTTTTGAGATAGGGAAGGCTCAGATAGTATTTCAACCAGTTGTCGGAAAGTCAGATGCAGTTATTATTGCTACCGGTGCACTTCTCCATAGAGCACTTTTAGTAGCTAAAGATTTAGAACACGAAAAAAAAGCTGTGACGGTTATAAATCTATCCACTATCAAACCTCTCGATAAAAAAACCATACTCTCTGTTGTGCGTGAAGCTGGTGCCGTGGTCACTGTCGAGGAACATCAATTGGTTGGTGGTGTCGGTAGTGCTATAGCAGAACTCCTCGCTAAAGAATATACAGCACCCATTGAATTTATAGGAATTGACGATAGATTCGGTCAATCTGGTACACCAGAAGAACTTCTCACAGAATACGGCATGTCTCACAAAAACATCAAAGAGGCTGTCATTCGTGTAATAAAAAGAAAATGATAGAAAACATACCACTACTGGTCACAAATATTTCATACGGAGTTACTTTTATTATCACTGTAGGGTTTGGTCTAGCGGTTTATCTAAAGAGCTCTCGCAAGACTGCACATATCATGTTTCTATTCCTATCTCTCGCCATAGGAATATTCCAAATATGTCATGTATTTGGTATCAATGTAGTAGACGGTGAATCATCACGTTCGATATTTACAGGTTCTCTCTCTGTTATCTTTGTTATTTGTTTTACTATTCACTGGGTACTAGCCGTTCTAGAAAAAGACTCTGAAAAAATAAAGACCATAGTTGGCTTTTATACAGTAGCTGTGGGTCTGGTTGTATTTTACCTAATCAACCCAAGTGCTTTTCTTTTAAATTCAGTTCCAAAACTGTATCTTCCAAATTACTACGAGGCAGGTAATTATTACTGGCTAATGTTTGTATTTTTTACCGTAGGAGCACTCTACGCCTTCTATACACTAGCTCATGCTTACCGCATCGCTGACCCAGCTCATAAAAACAAACTGCGCTACTTTATGGCTGCTATCGCCATAGGGTTTCCTCTCGGCTCTACAGCTTTTTTTCTGGCCCTAAATATAAACATCGACCCTATTTATTCAACACTATTTAGTATATATATCATCCCACTTGCATACGGCACCCTTCGCTATGACGTGATGGATATCAAAGTAGTCACAAAAAAAGCTGTTTCCTATGCACTGATTATTGCTGGAATTGGTTTTTTTATTGCAGGCATCAATTGGGCCGATACATTGATTCAAAGTGTCTATACATGGGTACCGATCTGGGCTATACCTCTTACTTCCTCTATTTTGGCCGTATTTATAGGTGGTTTTGTATGGGAAAAAATGCGCGACATAGATATTCTCAAATACGAATTTGTCACAGTTGTAACACATAAATTTAGAACACCTTTGACTCGTATTAAATGGGCATCAGAAATGCTCAAAAAACTAATCCCCGTAGAGTCAGCTGACCAATCTAGACTAGCTGTAGATGAAATAGATAACGCAAACGGACTTTTAGTCGAACTCACTGACATGCTCGTAAGTCTGAGACAAGTGGATGATATCAACTATCTCTATTCTTTTGAAGAATCTGATATGTGTAAAATAGTTGAAAAAGCCGCTCGCAACATGAACAAACACATACTAGACAAAAAGATAGATTTTAGTCTAGTTTGTGCAGACAACATACCATCAGTTATGCTAGACGCACGTCGTATGCAATTTGCTCTCCAGATTGTAATCGAAAATGCAGTCATATATACACCGGAGGAAGGTAGGGTGTCTGTATCAGTAACTCAGGAAAACGGAAAGGTTGTTGTCTCTATAATAGACACCGGAATTGGAATATCAAAAGAAGATATAGATCATATATTTACAAAATTCTTTAGGAGTAAAGAGGCAAAAACGACAGATACAGAGGGTATGGGCATAGGTCTTTTCATGGCTCATCAAATCATAGAGAGGCACGATGGCGACATGTCAGTCTCATCAGACGGAATTGGTCATGGGTCAATGTTTAAGATAGAAGTACCGAAAGCTTAATACTCAATATTTACAAAGCAGTCTCACGTTTTCTAGACAGAAGAGCGTTTTTTATAGTTTCTGAGTCAGAATACTCGAGCTCGGTGCCAGTAGAAAGTCCTCGACCGAGAGTGTATATATCTATACCCATTTTTTTTGCGAGAGGGGATATAAGTGATTCAACCAATTCTCGTGTATGCTCTCCCTCGGCATTGAGTGATAGTGCTAATATTATTTCTCTAAGTCCTGTTTTTGCTCTAGATTCTATAGTATGAAGTAATTCTTTAGAATTAATTTTCGAATCTAATTCTTGATCGAAAAGCGGAACACTACCGCCAAGGACGAAATATAGACCTTCATACACCCGACTCTTTTCTACAGCATCGAGGTCGACGTCTTTTGCCACTACCATGAGGGTTTCCTGACTACGGTTTGTATCACTACAAATAGAACATGTTTGATTATTACCTTTTTTGTCGTAGAAACGATGACATGACGGGCACGAGGCTACTCGTGATTCGAGTCTCGATATCTCATCTATAAGCTCTTTTTTATAGCTCGGTGTTGCGGTGAGAAGGAAATATACAAAACGTTTTGCCTGACGAGGTCCGATACCAGGGAAACGACGGAATAAATCATGTAAGTGGTGTAAATGATCCATGAATCTATTTTATCTATTGAAATTCACCAAAATCTGCTTTTTCTGTAGTTAGGAATGTAGATTTATTTGCATCAAAAGAGAGTGCGACCATACCAGTAGGACCATTACGATGTTTTTCGATGAGTATTTCAGTCGCAGATGAGCGTGCTTGCTCACCGCTCTCGTCTTTTTCTCGATGTATAAACATCACCACATCTGCATCTTGCTCAATCGAACCAGAATCTCTGAGGTCTGAAAGGCGAGGTTTTCCTCCACGTGATTCTACAGCACGAGACAACTGAGATAGAGCTAGTACTGGTACATCCAAGTCACGAGCGAGATTTTTGAGAGATCGAGATATTTCTGTAGTTTGTTGAACTAAGTTGTCTGTGCTTTTTGATTGTACAGGTGTCATGAGTTGGAGATAATCAACTACGATGAGACCTAGATTTTTCTCAGCCTTAAGCCTCCTAGCAATAGCACGCATTTTGAGAATATTGTTTCCAGGTTGGTCATCTATGTATATAGGAGCTTTTGATAATCTGTCCATAGCATCTCGAAGCTGTACTGATATCTCGTCTATATGAAGACCTTTACCTGTACGTAGTTTCCACGCATCAATACGGCTCTCTGCCGCTAGCATACGATCCACGAGCTGTTGGGAGCTCATTTCGAGAGAGAATATGCCGACAGCTATATTATGATTAAGTGCAGCTTTTCGAGCTATATCGAGCGCTAGAGATGTCTTACCCATAGAAGGACGGGCGGCGAGTATGATGAGATCAGATTTTTGAAGTCCCGAAAGTTTATCATCGAGTGATTTAAATCCCGTAGGTACGCCTCTGAGTTCATCCTTTGAATTATGTAATCGTTCAATACGTTCCCATGCATCCGTGAGTGTATCTTTTAATTCTATATATTTATGTGAGCCGACTGAATTAGTTACTTCATAAATCTTTTTTTCAGCTGAATCAAGTATTTCATCTAGATCGCCTGATTCTTCAAACGAGAGATGATGAATGTCTTCTGCCGCTTCGATGAGGCGTCTCATCATATTTTTCTTCTGCACTATACCTGCATAATGTCTCGCGTTTGAGGCAGATGGTACGACATTTACCAAATCAGAGAGATACGATGATCCACCCACATGGTCAAGACTATTTTTATCTTTGAGTTTGCTCGATAGGGATAGGAGATCTATCGGCTCAGCTTTTGAGGCAAGTTCGAGCATGGAACGCCAAATAGTACGATGTTTTTCTGAATAAAAACTCTCTTCGTTAACCACATCAGTAATATCGTGAATAGCTTCTGGTCGAAGCATTATAGAACCCAAGAGTGCCTGTTCAGCCTCGAGTGATTGTGGTGGTACACGGATATGATCGCCTTTTCTTTGCATTGATATAGATATTCTACCATCATCGCCCAACACTCTATAGACTATAAAGGGTTATATAGTGTTGAGAAAGTGGGGACAGAAATAAGGTATCTAAAGCTTTCGGACCTCTTGACCATCTTTTGTATCCATGACTTCATATCCAAAAGCCTGAATTTTTTCCCTGAGAGAATCAGCTTGTTTCCAATCTTGCTCTTTCTTTGCTTTTTCACGTCTGAGTAATATTTTCTGTACTTCTACGGGTGCTGCATCAGGTTTTTTCAATAGGTCTAGACCAGTAAGAGAATCGATAATACTGATGAGATACCTCTTTTCACCTGGTCGGAGTGATGAATTGCCAAGTATTTCTGGTACAAGTGACATAATCCCAGCAGTATTGAGATCATCTGAAATAAATTCTTCTATTTTTGTACGATAGGAAGAGTTTGATTCAATATTTTCTAAAATAGAAAGTTTTTCTGTAGAGCGTCGTAGGTTCTCATAACCTTTTTGAGCAGCTTCTACAGAAACTTCCGTAAAACTAAGTGGTGTGGAATATCGTGCACCGAGGATCAGATATCGATAGGCGAGAGGGGAAATTCCCTTATTTTTTAATTCATCAAGAGTCAAAAAATTACCTGATGACTTTGCCATTTTTCCTCCGTCAATATTCATAAAAGCACTATGTAACCAGTAGTGAACAAAAGGTTTTCCTGTGGCGCCTTCTGATTGAGCTATTTCATTTTGATGGTGCACTGGGATGTGATCAATACCACCAGTATGTATATCAAATACATCACCGAGATATTTCATCGACATAGCCGAACATTCTATATGCCAACCAGGGAAACCAACTCCCCATGGAGAGTTCCATTCCTGCTGTCTTTTTTCTTTTTTCTGAGAAAATTTCCAAAGTGCAAAATCAGTAAGATTCTTTTTTTCACTATTTACCCCAATACGTTCCCCTTCACGCAAACCTTCGAGATTTATATTTCCAAGCTTTCCATAGTTGGGAAATTTACTAGTGTCAAAATAAACACCATCAGAAATCTGATAGGTAAAACCTTTTTTTTCTAATGTCTCTATAATGTGTATTTGTTCAGGCACGTGTTCACTCGCTCTAGGAAAATGAGTGTTTCTAGTATCGATATTTAAATCTTTTAAGTTTTGAAAAAATACGTCTGTATAAAAAGTAGTTATGTCGTGAGCAGTTTTCTTTTGTTCACGGGCCATTTTTTCCACCTTGTCTTCTCCTTGGTCACCGTCACTTACAAGATGTCCAACATCGGTAATATTTATAACCTGATTGACGCGATATCCAGCATAAAGAAACAAGCGCTTGAGGGTGTCAGCAAATATATACGCTCTCAAATTACCTATGTGAGGATAATTGTATACAGTCGGACCACAGTGATACATACCAACCTCGCCATTTTTTATTGGTTTGAATATGTCTTTTTTACCCGAGAGGGTATTGGTGAGGTGTATATCCATATTGATTAGAGCCATCTGTTCTTCTTCATGATGAATGCGAGTATAACAGCTATCACCAACATGAGTGATCCTACATACCAAAACTCATGATTCGAGCCTCGAAACGGCTTGTCACTGGCCTCCAAAAGAAACCAACTAGCTGTAATAGTGAGCATAGAAGATATGAGTGTGATAGCAGTGAATATTTTCATTATTTCACCTTGTTTTGTCTCGAGCAGTGAATTGTTTGTCTCACGGAGTTCACTCAATGTTTCTGAGAGTATCATCACTGTCCTATCTATTCTTTTATGTTCATCTTCTATAAATTCTATATGTTTTGAGTATTCTTTTGAAAACAAATTTTTTGCTGAATCTTGAAAAGACTCTAACACGTCACCGTGTCGAGCTATAGCATGTCGAAATGAAAGCAAATCTCGACTCGTCTCACTAATCTCTAGTACCATTTCCTTTTCCTTACCACCAAAAATTTGTTTCTCTATATCAGAGAGTGCGTCCTTTAAAAAATAGAGTTCGTCATGAAGTGTTCTATACATTTCTCTTATCATGTAAAAGAAAAGATATCCTGCATGTTCTCCTATAAGTTTGTTGTGTTTAAGTACAGTATTTACTTCCAACATTCGAGCAAATTTATTAATCAAATCTGTTGAGTCATAATGTACAGTAATTATAAAATCTTTACCGATAATAAAATCTATTTCGATAAGTCCATCAGAATCATGATTCTTGGTAGGGAAGTGCATGACAAGATACGCATGATTCTCATAAGAATCTACTTTTGATTTTACAGTAGGAAGACGGAGTTCCTCGGCAACCAGTGGGTGTACGCCGTACTGATCCATAATAATCCTTATGTCACCTTGGGTAGGACACTCAATATCAATCCACGTAACATTGTTATATGTATACTTCTTTATCATGCTTCATATTTTATCATATAAACGATACAGGGCTTCGTGTATGAAAATAGATTGTCGAGATAGCTAGAGTCTGAGATAATGCTTTGCATGATACCATCAAAGAAAGCATCACTTTCGGCAGTTATTATTGTTTTCATCGGAATATCATTTGTGAGTGGATATCGATTTGGGGAAACCTCTATTCCTTTAGAAAATCGTATCATCTCCGTAGAAAACAAAGATGTAGATAAACCAGATAGTGTTGATTTTCAACCTTTCTGGAAGGCTTGGAACATTCTCAATGATAAATTTGCTGGTACTACAACACCTGATTCAGATCGTGTCTGGGGAGCTATTCAGGGAATGACCGCTTCATTTGATGATCCATACACAGTTTTTTTTCCACCGACAGAATCAAAAGCTTTTGCAGACGAAATAGCGGGCGCTTTTGAGGGTGTGGGTATGGAAGTGGGTATAAAAGATGGCAAACTTATTGTTGTAGCTCCACTCAAGGGCACCCCAGCAGAGAGGGCTGGTGTTCAGTCTGGCGATATTATATTGAAAATAAATGATAATGATTCTGTATCACTTCCAGTAGACAGTGCAGTAAAACTAATTCGTGGAAAAAGTGGTACAACAGTAAATCTCCTCCTAGGTCGCATAGGTTCAAAATCACCTCTAGAGGTGCCGATAGTACGCTCTACCATAGAGATACCAACAATAAAGACCGGCACCAAGGACGAAGTGGCATCAGCTAACAGCACTCAAAACGGTACAGGATTACGCAAGGATGGTATATTCGTCATTGAGCTATATAGCTTTAGTGCAAATTCAGCAAATCTATTTAGAAACGCACTCAAGGAATTTGTCGAATCAGATTCTCATAAACTAGTCATAGATTTGAGAGGTAATCCTGGAGGATATCTCGACGCAGCTATCGATATGGCAAGCTGGTTTCTGCCTTCAGGAAAGGTTGTAGTACGTGAAGAATTTGGAAAAGATAAGGAAGAACATGTATTCCGTAGCAAAGGATATGATGTATTCAACGATAGTCTAAGGATGGTAATACTAGTAAACGGTGGCTCAGCTTCAGCGTCAGAAATTCTCGCAGGCGCATTATCTGAAAATGGTGTAGCACAACTAGTCGGTACAAAAACTTTTGGTAAGGGTTCGGTTCAAGAACTAATCAAAATCACACCTGATACCTCGCTCAAAGTCACCATAGCAAAATGGCTCACTCCAAATGGAATATCTATATCTAAACAAGGCATTACACCAGATTACATTGTGAATTTTACAGAAAAAGATATTACAGAAAAAAAAGACCCTCAGATGGAAAAAGCTATAGAAATCCTATCGAAAGAAAAGTAGACTTGATTGACAGAAAATTCTCGATAGATAGAATAATCACACTAATCACTGAAACATCATGCAAATCATATTACTCAAAGACATAAAAGGAATAGGGAAGAAGCACGAGGTAAAGACAGTAGCTGATGGCTATGCCTTAAACCTGCTTATACCTCAGAAACTCGCTGAGGTCGCCACCCCTGGATCACTCACTCGAGTAGAGTTGCTAAGGAAACAAGAAATTGTAGACAAGAAGATACAAGAGGATCTTCTTGCGAAAAATCTCAAAGCAATACACGATATTACTGTTGAGACCACTGTGGTTGCAAATGAAGAAGGTCATCTATTTGCAGGCATACATTCTATTGAAATAGCACCAATAGTGAAATCAGCTACTGGTATCGATATACTTCCAGAATTTATACAGCTAGAAAAACCAATCAAAACAACAGGGGAGCACAAAATAGACGTGAAAGTACAGGGCAAATCAGCAACATTCACTCTCGTAGTCAAAGCAAAATAAATAAAAAACCACCCAATGGGTGATTTTTTATTTATTTGACGTGGACAATATTTTTTACCTTTGTCTTATTGTTGAAGCCGACTTTACGTTTTTTACTAAACTCAACAATACCTTCTTTGAGAGAGTAGATAGTATAGTCCTTACCCAAGCCGGTATTTTTACCAGCTATAGTATTGAGACCCTCCTGACGTACGATGATTGAACCAACCTTTGCCTTTTCACCGGCATAAAGCTTGATTCCTAAATATCGTGGTCCGGAATCTCGACCGTTTTTTGTTGTTCCTGCGGACTTTTTGGTTGCCATGGCTTAGTTTATAGGCCTTTTTGGGCCATATTTGTTATACTCTTAGGTACATGATTCTAACCGACCTTAAGGGAAAAATCAAGCGCTACATCGGTTTACTAGACCGAAAGGATGTTTATATGACTATCATCATAGCCCTTACAGCTATTTCAGCCTATATATTAGGTAGACTCTCGGTCTTAGACACTTCATCTACATCTGTCACGATAGAGAATAAAGCTGGAGTCTTTTCAATAAACCAGACTACTGAATCCACAATAAAATCGACAGCTACTGTATCCGATACATCAAAAAATCAAGGTGTGTATGTCGCTTCAAAATCTAGTACGAAATACCATTTGCCGACTTGTTCTGGGGCACAGAGAATCGCCGAAGCAAACAAGATTTGGTTTACGAGTAAGGTTGAGGCAGAAAAAGCTGGTTATACTCCTGCAGCCAATTGTCCGGGAATATAATAAGGTTATTTTCTGTTACAATAAACTAATGAACAACAGCACTTCTTTCATAAAGATTGTAGTACAGATAGGTGCCTTCATACTCCTCATCGGAGGCATCATTGGGCTTTTTCTACCGTTTTTACAGGGAATTATCATGATAGTTCTCGCACTGTACCTTTTTTCGATAACATCACCAGCATTCAAGAATCGCATGGACTCATTTCTAATACGCTATCCTAAAACTCAAGAACACGTACGTCGCCACCACGAACGTATGGCGAATTTTTTTAAACGAAAAACATGATAGTCGTTGATACAGAAACAACGGGGGTAGAACCAACAAAGAATGCATTACTTTCTATAGGAGCTATTGATTTTCAAAATCCAGAAAGACGTTTTTATGAGGAATGTCGTGTCTTTGAAGGAGCACACATAGATGAACAAGCACTCGCTATAAACGATTTTACGCGTGAGAGTATAAAAGATGAATCAAAAATGAGTGACAAAGAACTCATTCTAAAGTTTATGGAGTGGGCAAAAGAGTCACCTGACACCACTTTCGCTGGTGAAAATCCAGCTTTCGATAGAGATTTTATGAGAGAAGTTGCGCTGAGATATGGTCTAGATTGGAAATTTGCTCATCGCACTGTAGATCTACATTCTGTTGCTTATGCATACATACTAGGGCAGGGAATAGAGCTTCCTATGAAAAATGGTCACACTGGTCAAAACCTCTCACTCACTCTAAAACTAGTCGGTATATCTGACACTCGCAAAGTCCACAACGCTCTCGAAGACGCACTGCTAGAAGCTGAGGCATTTTCACGCCTTATATACAAGAAAAACCTACTATCTGAATACAAAAACTTACCTATACCAAAAAATCTATAGATTTGCTAATACTAAGACTAAGTTGGGTAATCAAATAATCACAAAATATGGCTATATAAAGCCGTATTTATGTATTGACAATGCTCTTTTTGGCTTGTAGAATATTGACAGGACTATCCAAAGGTGATATAATTGATGTACATCAGAGTAACTCTCTGGTGATTTCTTTTTCAGAGTCGTATAACCTCAAAGACGCAAGTCGACAGGTCTATACATTCAGAAAATCCGAACCTTAACACTATGATAGAGCTCACAACCAGTCTCCTCATGCTCGCATCAGCTTTCAGTCCTTCTGGTATAACCTCAGTCGGACAGGAAAGCCCGCGAATACCTGAGCAGACTCCTGTAGCTACGGAAAATGCAGATCACCCAGTTACTCTCGAATCGTATGTAAAAACACAATTCGAAGATACCCCTATACTCGCTGAGATAGCACGCTGTGAATCATCCTTTAGACAGTATGGTCCAGACGGTAAAGTGCTTCGCGGTAAGGTAAACAAGGGAGATATCGGCATTATGCAGATAAACAAGTACTACCATGAGGAAGATGCCACGAAGCTCGGCTTCGACATCTACACACTAGAAGGTAACCTCGGTTACGCCAAGTGGTTGTACAACAAATACGGAGATAGTCCTTGGGTACATTCCTCTAAATGCTGGAAAGGTAACCCAAAAATAGCTATAAAGTAAAACATAAAACCCGCTTTTCAGCGGGTTTTATGTTTGTAAATATTAAAGTATACTTTCTGTTATAATCGATTTAGCATGATCCCTGAGTTACTACGTAAATCACAGAGAGCTCTACTGCTTTCTACCAGAAAAAACATCCTGTGTTTGCCTCTCTCTAGAGTTGAAGAAACTGAGCTTACTCGACTTAATAGTGAAGCAGATAAAAAAGTAAAAGCATCTATCAAAGCAAACCTCCGCAACTGTGTTGGCACAAGAAAACTCAATATTGGCACTTACAGTGCTATAGCCACCTGAATCAAAAGGTGGTTTTTTAATGCTTGAAATCGAGCTCTTCTTGATATAGGATCAACTTAGAAATATGAATTTATTAGAAACAGACGTTGCTTTTTTATTTGTTGATAATCTTGTTGTTAAGTGTTTCTTTTAAAGTTACTATCGGTACTAGAAAACCTCTTACACTATGAACAAATCAGAATTCATTAGTGAGAAACTTTTAGACAATCACCTACCACTTGATCTGTGGGGTAGGGACGCTCCTTCAAAAATAGAAACACTCCATGAATCGTATGAGCAGGGTGAAATAGACCTCGTGACGACAAATGACGGTAAACTAGTCGTCCATGTTACCTATGTAACGATATTGATTCGTCACGGTGGCAAAGTACTTGTGAGAAAAACTACGAGGATATCTGATAACACTGTCTACGCTTCACCATCCAGCTGGAGTATTCGTGGAATAGTTCATTTAGATGAATCTCCATTAGTAATAGCTGCTCAACTTATAAGTCAGGTGATTTTTTGGGGCAAGAAAGGTATATTCGAAATCAGGTTTAATATACTTGAAATACCTTTCAAGACACCTAGAATATCCCAACTATGTCCTGGCTTATGGTTATCTGACAGGACATACTCTTGTACGTGGAATATTCCAAACGCGTTTTATAAACCTGCTGGGTATACCATAAACCCAGGTAAAGGACTCGTACATTCATATACATGGAATCCATACTGGATAGATTCGGCTTATTTATGTACTGCAGGTGAAGTTGCTGGATGTACTGCTGGAAGCTGGTATTTTGTAATCGGCTCTGGAGGATCAAACAATAGCGGGCCAAATATATATGATTCAAACAATGTTGTTGTAACTCTCTGTAAACATCCATAATTCAAAAGCTTCTGTATCGTCGATAAGTCTAGCTAGAGGGAACAGGGCTTTCTCCTTTACACATATGTCGCACAATATATCTTTCCGGTATACTACTATATATGATATACCGTGTATATAAAAAACCGGCTCAATGGCCGATTTTTGGTTTAATCTACCTTTTGCTTTATCTATTGAACCACAGGAGATTCAACAGAAGATTCTGTGGTAGATACCGGAGCAATGTTTACAGTATCATTCTTTTGACCAAAGAAATAAACATAGCCCGCGACCACAACCACAATAACAATCAACCAAGTAACAATTTTCATATTTTTAACTAATTAACTGGATTAATATACCAAAATAAACCTACAAATAACATATTAACACATCACAATACATACCCTATCGTTTTAATACGCCTCCTAATGGTTTCCAACGTTCAGCAACCTTTGACCCATTTGTTCTAGCTCTGTCGGTGCGCCAGCATTGATTCTTCCGAGATTTGTTATAAAAGAATCCCAAAGTATCCCGAGAAAAATATTATTCCAAAAATATGTGACAGGTCTAGATAGATAGCTATCCCATACATAAACAACACCATTCTTTGCATAACCTAGATTTCTCTGAGCTAGTGGAGATTCGATAATAGCTTGTAAATCATAGCCAAAAAAACTTAGCACTATGATGAGTATGATGGCCAAAATGATGTACTTTATCATGTCTTTATTATATACCAGTCTTTTTACCACACTATCCCCTATTTTGGTAAATATGCTGATGGGTCTAGATAAGCTTTGACATCAGCGAGAGGTAATACGACATTTTTACAATTGATACTATTTGAAAACTTTTCTACACGTACACCTTGAGATGCTAAAACCGTGAGGTGAAGATGTGGCCCAGTCGAGTATCCAGTATTACCGGAATATCCTATACGGTCACCAGTCACCACTGTATCTCCTGGATCAACACTTATAACAGAAAGATGTCCATAGAGTGATGAGAGGCCATTTGCGTGTTTGATGAGTATCCAACGACCGTATGAGTAACATCCTTTTTGTGCGTCTGTATTACCAGTCGCTTGTATGACCCCAGAGAGAGTCGCTTTTACAGGTGTTCCTATAGGTGCACGAAAATCTATACCATTATGAGTACCAGAGGTATACAGTCTGCCAGAGAATGAAGTTTTTCCGAAATACTGAGTTACATAAATGCTATCCAGAGGCCATGAGAGTATTCCGCTACGTTCTGTAGGTATAGAACTTGGATCTATGGCTATTTTCAAGGCTGATTCATAAGCAAAGAGTTCTTTTTCAAACGCATCTCTCTGGGATTTTTTTAAAGCGAGTTGTTTTTCATACTCTGCTTGTTTACTCTTTGTTGTCGAAAGAAGTTTGTTTGTCTCTGATGAATTATAATCGGCAACTTTTTTCTGATCAGACAAGTTTTGCTGATAACCAACTAGATTCTTTTTTTGACTTTCAAGGGTGAATTTTTTCTCCGTTAGACCTTCTCGTTCATCTCTCAAATCTATGAGACGTAGACGCATATCACTCTCTATATCTGCTAGAGCGCTCACATAATCCCAAGCATCTGATATCGTCTTGTGCTTTAATAGATTCTCAATGAGAGACTCTGATTCTTTTTCTGCAATGAGACGTATATTATCTGTGAGAATTTCTGTCGAGGCATCTATAGAAAATTCTGCCTGTACTATACCCTGTGAAAGTTCTTCTATCGTAGATCCAGTTGATTTTATGCGTTGAGCCGTGAGAGCTATATCAGCAGCTAATTTCTTCTTTGTAAGATCTAGTTGTTTGAGTGTATTTGCCAATGTCTGAGACTGTTTTGCTGTCAAATTGAGGTCTTTTGATAGACTTTCTATCTCTTTAGTTAATTCTTCAATCTTTTGATTACCGTCTTCTATACGTGATCTGAGCTCATCTATAGTGGCAGCAAAAAGAGACTGTGTAGAAAACACAACTAAAAATACTAAGGTGGCTGTGGCGAGTTTACGGATGTTCATGTGCATGGTTTTCAGAGATTTTCCATGCAGTCTCTAGACGCTTGAGTGTTTCTTCTTTTCCTATGACATAAGCCAGAGTAAAAGGATTAGGCGATTTTTCCATACCTGAGAGAGCATACCTAAATGGCCAGAGTACATTACCTCGACCATTTTTTTCAGCATAGTCCCAAATAGTAGATTTTATGATATCTTCTGTCCATTTTGTATCACCTACTGTAGATAGTTTTTTCTTTACCTCATTGAGGTACTGAGTAGTATTGATTAAATCAACTTCCTTTTTCCATTTGAGAGATAGGGCATCGTATTTTGGAGCATCAAAAAGATAATCCACTTCCCCATCATCTACAAGTTTCGTGATATCAGCATAGGTATTTACATGATCGAGCAGTGTGGGTGCAAAACGATTGATGTATGTGTCTGGCATATTCCAAGAATGCGTTTGAAACTTTTTTGAATCCTTAATACGATTTTTTGCTTCAGAAATAAAATCTTTTATCGGGACTCGCTTGAGATGTTCTTTGTTTACCCAAAGAAGTTTTTCTTCAGAGAAACTTGCACCACCTTTTTGTACACGAGATAAATCAAATTTTTCTATGAGTTCTGGTAGAGTAAATATCTCTTCCTCTGTACCAGGATTCCATCCTATGAGGGCCATATAGTTTAGTAATGCTTCTGGTATAAAACCCTGGTCACGGTAAAAAGTCATAGGTTTTGCCCCATGTCTCTTTGATAATTTTGACCTGTCAGATGCCAAGACGAGTGGTAAATGTGCGTACGTTGGTATAGGAGCTCCTAGAGCCTCTTGTATGAGTATCTGACGAGGTGTATTTGATATATGATCCTCGCCACGAATGACATGTGTCACACCCATAAGAAAGTCGTCGAGTACCACAGCAAAATGAAATACCGGCTCATCGACACTCTTTGCAATGATAAAATCCCCCAGTTCGGTCGTATCAAATTCAATAACACCACGTATACTGTCTTTGAATGATACTTTTTTTTCTGGATTCCTAAAACGTATCACTTCTGCCCTATCCCCTTCTTCTTTCTGTTCTTCTTTGGATATATAAGCTTTGTCTTCTGAAAGTAATTTTTCTATATATTTTCTATATACATCACCTCGTTCTGATTGGCGATATATTTCATCGTAATCTAAATGAAGCCATTTGAGACTATCAATAATGTTATCCTCAAACTCTTTAGTCGAACGTACCCTGTCTGTATCTTCTATTCTCAATATAAATTTTCCTCCGTATTTTTTTGCATAAAGATAAGAAAACACAGCGGTACGATAACTACCAGCATGAAAAAGCCCTGTAGGGCTCGGAGCAAAACGAGTAACTACTTTTGCACTGATGTTACGTGGTTTACCTCTAAATATGTTTAAAAGTCTCTGTATCATGATGTTTAAGAATGGTCGAGCGCTATAGATATGATTTCATGAGCTATTTTTTCAGAAGCATCCTTGTGTGCAAAAGTACTAGCACCTTTTTTCATCTCAACTGCCAAAGTCGGATTTTCTAATACACGATCTATTTCTGCGAGTAATATGTGTGGAGTGAGATTTATTTCTTCTATAACAGAACATGCTCCAGATGACGCGTATGCAAATGCATTGGATTTCTGATCATGACTTATTTCTTCGGGAATAGGAATAATGATAGACGGTACACCCCATGAGGCTATTTCAAATATAGTAGACCCAGCACGAGATATGATGATGTCAGCAGCACCAGCCGACATACGTAGAGCTAATGCGTTGAGGTATTCAAATGGTTTATATCGATCTCTATTTATACTTTCATTGAGTACAACCTTGGCAGTATTAGACATTTCTTCAAAATTATCTTTTCCTGTTTGATGGATAATCGAATATTTCTTTACGAGTTCTGGTAATATTCCAATAATGGCATCATTTATACGCCTAGACCCCTGTGATCCACCTAGAATGACAATGACAGGCACACCAGTATCTAGCTTGAGAAATTCTTTAGCACCTTCGTGCACTGGCTCCATAATGTCTTTACGTATTGGGTTACCTGTAAATGCTACTTTTTCAGCAGGAAAATATTGTGCGGCCTCTCGATATGATAAAGCAACTCTTTTTGCAAACTTACCCGCCCAAAGATTTACTCTACCTGGATGTGAATCACTTTCATGTATAACAACAGGTATACGAAATAGTCTCGCCGCAAACAATACCGGAAAACTCACGTATCCACCTTTACCAAAAACCACATCAGGAAATATAGACCAAACATCGAGACATGCTTTGAGAATCCCAAAGAAAGTTTTTACTAGATCTGTAATATTGAGAATAGAAAAATAGCGTCTGATTTTTCCAGCAAAACTATAGCGATAAATGATACCGTTTTCAAAAAGGATTCGTTCGTCGTATGGCGATGGCGCCATATAATAAATAGTCGCATCGAGGAGCCTCTCCTCTTTTGCTATTTTACGTATCGATTCGGCTATGGCTACTATCGGGTAGAAATGTCCTCCCGTACCGCCTCCTGTAAGCAATATCTTCATAATTAGAGCCTATTTTACCACATCTTTATCCCTCTTTATTGGATATATAAAGTTTATAAGTACAAGGTTTATTTTTGAAATAGTTCTTATTTACCCTACGACCCTAGCATGGCGCGATACATTGAGTATGATACCTGCTTCAGCTAGAGCCAACAGGAGCGCTGTGCCACCTTGAGACACAAATAGAAGAGGTATGCCGGATAGAGGTAGTACACCTATCATGGCCGCGATGTTTATAAACGACTGGGCAATCATAAAAGAAACAATACCGACGACGAGTAGTCCGCCAAAAGCATTTGTCACTGAGCTCGCCACTTTGAAAGACCTAATAGTAAAGAAAACGAAAAGTGCAATGAGAGCGACGCTACCGATAAATCCAAATTCTTCAGCAGCTACAGCAAATATAGAATCCCCCACTGGTTCAGGTAAAAAACCAAATTTTTGTACACTCTGACCGAAACCACGTCCAGTGATACCACCAGAACCGATAGCGATTAATGATTGTTGGAGCTGGTAACCAGAACCGAGACTCGATGCAGATGGATCGATAAAATTGTCGATACGTGCTCTGAGATATGGTCGTGTAAGAACGAGTACAGAAAGTCCGATGAGTCCAACGATAACGAGAAGAAATACATGTCGCCATTTTCCACCCGCCACGAGAAACATCGCCACGAGCGCTGCTGCTATAACAACAAATGTGTCTGTATCAGGTTGAGCGAGAAGTAGTCCTGCAGAAATAACAAGCATGATAACTAGGGGCAATAATCCATACCTCCATTCTGATACACGTTCACGCACACTCGAAAGCCAAGCAGCAAAATACATAATGACAGCAATTTTCAATATCTCAGAAACTTGTAATGAGTATGTCCCTATAGCGAGCCATCTCGTAGCACCGTTGGCCGAAATACCAATACCGGGTACAAATATAATGATATTCAATACGATGGCTACAATAAAAAGATAAAAAGAAGATTTTCTCCAAAAAATATAATCGAAACGAGAAAGAGTATAGAGCGCAATGATTCCTGGTATGAGACCAAAAAATATTTGTTTAAATGCAATGGAACTAAAATGCGCAGTATCTCGAGCCAAAAGTCCGAGTGACGCTGATAGAAATATAAAAAAACCAGCTGTGACTAGTAGAAGTATCGAGACAAGTAATTTTTTATCCATTTTATGAATGCGTACCATATAGAGATGATACCACGCACACCTTGTAGATAGATTGTGTACAAAAGAAAAACCCCCGAGACCGAAGTCTGGAGGTTTAGTTCTGGGTCGGGGCGCAAATGTTATTCGTTTTTTTGGCGCCACTCTTTTCGTCATTATCGAGAGCGACAGGCTCTCCAGATAATGACTTATAAGGCTGTCGGCGGTTGGAGGAGATTTAGCTCGACTCAACAACCATACAGCTGACCAGGTAGAACTCAGGACGGGCGATGTGATACATCAAGCGTTCCTGTGAAGCCCGTAAGTCGGAGTATTGAGACTTTCCCTTCCAAGGATCAAACGTTGTCCTTGGGCGTCTCAACTCTTCAACGATCTTACCTAATATAAGTATATCATATAATAGTAGATTGTCAAGCTATTATATGATTCTTCTGCATAAAATCAAAAAATGGCTCTACTGTGGTATTTTATCCGATAGATACTGGAGAGTGGCATTTACAAGTTTGTCCATATCAGAAAATCGACCATCATAAGAAGAACCGAGTACCGAGATGATAATAGGGTGTCCTACCCCAGCATCAAAAGCAACAATGAGATTACCTCCCGATAAATCAGTATAACCAGTCTTCGATGCTAGAACGTAAGGGATACCACTTAGAGATTTATTTGTATTTTCTGCATCATGAATAAACTCTTTTGATGGTACATTCATACGAATCTGTGTCGTCGCTTCTAGAAGACGAGGTTTTTCAAGAAGAATCTTTTGAAACAAAAGTACCATATCACGTGCTGAACCATATCCACCTGAGAGAGATTTTGAAACATCTAAACCGCTCTGATTTAAGTAATATGTCTGAGTGAGGCCTATTTCACGAGCTAGAGTATTCATACGTTCAACAAAAAGTCTCTCTGGATTTTTTCCATCACCACCGACTATCTGAGCCCCAGCGGTTGATGCGATAGCAGTAATACCGTCATTGGAAGATGTGATGAGTGAAAAATCTGTTAGTCTCTGTACATTCCATTCCTCATCTACTCTGAGTCCCGAATCACCCTCCTCTCTTATATCAGACAAACTAATACGTACGAGTATGTATTCCGGCAACAACGTCGATGCAGCATAGGCGGACATGACTTTTGTTATTGATGCCAAGGGTAATTGAAGCTCACCGTTTTTATCATAAAGTACTTTTCCATCAGCCATATCATAGACGTATACAGCCTTTGCTTCTACTTCTATTGGAGGGAATGACTCCGCTACTATAGGACTATCTGTATCAATAACAACAATTGGTGCAGGAACTTTTGGAGCACCAGAAAATCCAACCATAATGACAATGGCAATGAGCGTCAGGACGGCTATACCGGCCTTGTATGAAAATATCCTTTCTTTTTCTGTCATTGTTCTATTTCTACCGATGCTACTGATGTCACTTCTTCTTTTACAGCATTTTCAAAGGCCTCTAGATCTGCTTTTACACGAGTGTACTCAGGTAAATCTTCTATTTTTGATACACCTAGATATGAAAAAAGTTCTATGGTTGGACGATATGAAAATCCTCTACCACTCTCACCTTCCTTTTCTGATACTCGTTCGACGAGACCTCGCATGAGGAGATTACGCAATATAAATGATGAATTGACTCCACGGATGTAGTCTATCTCCGAACGCTTGATTGGGTGTCTATAAATCACGATAGAGAGAGTCTCGAGACCAGCTTTGCCGAGGTCGCGCATGAGTTCGTCTTTGGTGAGTTTTTCGATGAGTATTGAGGCATCTGGAGCAGTGCGGAGCTCCACTTCATCATCATTTATGACGACAGAAAGACCTCGATTTTTGAGTGACCCAGAGAGTGTGATGAGTGCATTTTTAACCTCATCCTTGTCAGAGCCGACGAGGGTAGCGAGCTTTGCGAGAGTGATGGGCTCCCCTTTCCAAAATAGTACTGCTTCGATTTTTGCTTCTAATGTCATGTGGCTAGTCTAATAGATATGAGTGATAAGTCTAGTATTTCGGTGTGTCTACTGCGCCTTCAGTCTCCATAGTGATGTCATCAAAATGTCTTTCTTGTACGACCTCTATCATGCCCTGCTTCACGAGTTCGAGCATAGCGAGGAATGAGATGATGACATTGACCTTTGTCTCTTTGCCGACCGAAGCAAAATCTCGAAAACCCATACGGAGAGACGCAGTGACTCGTTCAGTGAGTCTCCCTATCATCTCCTCGAGACTAATGACTTTGTCTACGAGCACCTTTGGTAGGAATTCCTTCTTTGGGAGTGAGGTGAGTACACGCTGTATCGCATCTACGAGGTTGTCGAGAGTCATACTCTCATCAGGTGAAAAGACTGGTTGCATATGTCGCTCATTTCTCGGAAAAAGAAATTTCTTACCAAAGCTACCCTGTAGTCCGCGTGCGATTTCACGAAATTTCTGATAGAGCGCTAGGCGTCGTTCGAGATCTGCGATGTCAGATCGCTCCTCAGTCGTGAGGTCGAGCGTCGGGAGAAGAGATTTTGACTTGATGAGGAGGAGTGTCGATGCGACGAGGATGAATTGTGCCGAGTCAGCTATGGGGAAATCCTGAAATGACCGCACATGATTGATGTAATCATCAGTCACCTGAGAGAGTGCTATATCGGATACAAAAAGCTTCCTCTTTTCGATGAGATCGAGTAGTAACTCTAGTGGCCCTTCGAATTGCGGATGTTTGACGGTAAATGACATAACGTTCAAGTTTCCTATTTTTTCGGTTTAGTGATGCTGATACCGAGCTCGGTCAATTGGTCTACTGAGACATCAGATGGTGCCTGCATCATGAGGTCACGGCCTTCACCTGTCTTTGCAAAAGCGATGACTTCACGAATATTTGGTTCATTTTCGAGTATCATGACGAGCCTATCTACACCCCAGGCGATACCACCATGTGGAGGTGTACCTGTACCGAGAGCTTTGAGCATATGTCCGTATTCTTTTTCGATTTTCTCCTCAGCAAAACCCATAATCTCGAGGACTTTCTTGAGGGCCTCTGGTCTATGGTTTCTGATGCTACCTCCACCAATCTCGCTACCATTGAGCGTGATATCGTACTGAGATGCCACGATACCCTCGATATTCCTCTTGTTCATGAGGTCGTCGTATGACTCAGGTTTGGTGCCAGAAAATGGATTGTGAGTAAAAGTCCATTTGCCATCATCCCCTTTTTCAAACATAGGAAAATCTACAATCCAAGCAAATGCGAGGAGGTCTGGGTCATTTTTATCTTTCCTGATATCTGGTTTATCGCTACCGTATTTCTCCATAGCTTCCTTGTACGGTATACGTGGAAAAGGAATCTGTTGAATCTTTTTGTTTGGATACACTTTTTTCACCATCTCTATGAGAGCCCTCTCATTTACATCCAAGACATCCTCCTCAGTAGCAAAACTCATCTCGAGGTCCATCTGAGTAAACTCTGGCTGTCTATCGCCACGAGTATCTTCATCTCGAAAACATCGTGCCATCTGGAAATATTTTTCAAATCCAGAAGTCATCAGTATTTGTTTGAATTGCTGTGGAGCTTGAGGCAAAGCGTAAAACTTACCTTTTTCGAGTCGTGATGGCACGATAAAGTTCTTTGAACCTTCGGCAGTCGCTACAGTGAGGCTCGGTGTCTCTATCTCAGTAAATCCTTCGTTTGTGAAAAAATTCCTGACAAAGAGATTGACCTCATGTCGCTTTCTGATATTTTTCTGCATTCTCGGACGGCGGAGGTCGAGATAGCGATATGTGAGCCTCGATTCCTCACCGATTTCACGGCCATCTCCACGCACATCGATAGCTGGTGTCTCAGCTTCATTCAATACTGTGATGCCGAGTATTTCGAGCTCAATAGCACCATTCTGTTTGTCCTTTTGTATATTTTTTTCTGGACGAGGATTGACCTTGCCCTCCACTGAGACGACCCATTCAGGACGCACTTTTGAACCCGCTTCCATAGCAGGAGATTTTGGTAGGATAACTCCCTGCACATATCCAGACATATCACGGAAATCGAGGAAAATGAGCTTACCTTGGTCACGACGGATGTCTACCCAAGCCATGATAGTGACTGTCTCCCCTTTTTTTGATTCGAGGTCTTTGATGTATGTTCGTGCCATATATATCTAGTATACCGCCTTCAGAGAAACAAAAACGCCCCTCCGAATTCATTTAGTTAATAAATTCGCAGGGGCGACTTCGTCGCGGTGCCACCCTGATTTTTGGTCCGCCGATGAGGCGGATCACTCTGTGCCGTATCGGACGGCGTCCGGAGGACTCCCTCATACCTCGCCAGTTGTCAGCCGGGTCATCGGTCGTTGATTAATAGTATCTAAAACGAGATTATAGTGCAACGCCCACCGCCCTCTTCACTTCATCCAGTTTCTTATCTGCCCTCTTGTGTGCCTGTTTTGCGCCACGAGTGAGTATCTTCATCACCTTCTTTGGATTTTTTGCATATTTCTCACGAGCTTCGCGGAGTGGTCGGATAAATGCGATGAGGTCTGCGACGAGAGCGTCTTTGAGTGCTTTGTACTTGCCGGCATTGTCCGCATAGAGCTGGTCGAGATACGCTTTGTCTCGGAGGAGCTCGTGGATAGCACGGACATTGACCGGCATGCTTGAGCTAGAGTCGGTCACGATAGACATGACGAATTTTATGATTTCTTCATCTGAAGCAAAAAGGTAGAGCTGATTGCCATAGCTTTTCGACATCTTCCTGCCGTCATTCCCTGGGACAGTTTTTACATTATCGATGATATGCTCTTTTGGTAATTTGAAAGTCTCACCGAAAGTATTGTTGAATTTCTGGGCAGTGTCGCGTGTGTATTCGATATGCTGTTTTTGGTCCTGTCCTACTGGTACGAGGTCGGTGTCATAGAGGAGTATGTCAGCGGCCATGAGCATCGGATAGTTGAATGTACCGACAGAAATCTCCTTGTCCTTTGCCTCAGCGTCTTTGAATGCGTGTGCGCGCATGAGATACGGCATAGTCGTGATGGTATCGAATATCCATGCAAGCTCGGTATGAGCCGATACATCAGACTGTTTGAATATGACCACACGGTGTGGGTCGAGACCGAGAGCGAGATAGTCGGTAGCGAGCTCGAGTATCTGAGCTCGCATCTCTTTACCATTTTGTACTGTATTCATAGCGTGATAGTCAGCGAGCATAAAATAGCAGTCATAGGTGGACTGCAATGAGACGAATTGACGTATAGCACCGAAATAGTTGCCTATATGGAGCTTGCCTGTCGGCTTTACACCTGAAAGTAATACTTGTTTTGCCATGTCGAAAGTATACCAAATCTATAGAATGTTATATATTAACTTCAGAACATTCTCTTTATGCTCACCGTAAGACATACCATTGCAGTCGCCCGATTCAATGATGCTATCGGATATGTGAACCCAGGATTCCATTTCGACCATCTACACCGTCACAGGATACGTCCAGTTGAAGCTTCACACAAAAGGTCGAAAAAGACCAAACCCACCAAGAAATAGGTGGGGTTTTTTATTTTATTCAAAAACACACCTCTGGTAAGAACAAGGTTCGACCTCGCCCTTGAAGCCATTCACCACTCGCATATACAAAATAGCAAAATAAAAACCTTTATGGGACGAGGTCGAACCTCGCCCTACGGATCTATCCTGAGAAAAACTGGATCTTATTATTTAATCGAAAACTCTTTAGTAATATTCTTGAAATTTGAAGTTTTTTGCTCTCCAGTTGAGAGGTCTTTGATGACTACCTTGCCCTCTTTTGCTTCATCAATACCATAGATGACTGCATAGCGGATACCGCGGTCAGAGGCATATTTGAGCTGTTTGCCCATGTCACCTGACTCATAGTAGAGAGCGGTGTTTATACCTGCTGTACGGAGCTCGGAGACCATGCGGAGATAGTCGGACTGGAGAGATTCATCCATGTTTATCACGAGAGCCTTCGTCGTCGTAGATACGGTGTCGATGAGCTTGAGCTCGGCGAGTGCTGAGAGGAGTCGGTCGAGGCCGATGGACATGCCGACTGCAGGGACTTCGCGATTTGAAAACATGCCGACGAGATTGTCATACCTACCACCTGAGAGGACTGAGCCGTATGCAGGTGCACTCGTGAGTACTGTCTCAAATATGAGACCAGTATAGTAGTCGAGTCCACGAGCAATAGAGAAATCAAAAGATATTTTCAAATCCGGATTCATCTCACGAGCGAGAGTGATGATTTTTTCGAGTTCACTGCCCTCTGGTATCTCATTTGAGACCACTGCTTTCAAGATATTTTTTACCGCGCTCGCATCTATACCCGCCTTTGCGAGTTCGTCAGCGACACCTGATTCGCCAATCTTTGCAAATTTATCCATAGCACGTAGTACATCGATACGTTTTGCGGTATCAATCTTTTCAGTATCAAAAAAAGCATCGAGGAGTCGTCGGTCATTGACGCGTATTTCAAAGTCTTTGACTCCGAGACGAGTGAGTGTAGAGCCAGCGAGTGCGAGAATCTCTGCGTCAGCGAGAGGATTGGTCGAGCCGACGATATCTGCATCAGCCTGATAAAACTCGCGATATCGGCCTTTCTGAGTGTTCTCAGCCCTCCAGACAGGAGCTATTTGATACCTGCGCCATGGCTTTTTTAGTTCGCCATTCATCGCCACGACACGTGCGAGTGGGATAGTGAGGTCATAACGGAGTGCGACATCACGATCACCATTGTCGCGGAATCTGTACATGAGCTTGTCCCCTTCATCGCCATACTTGCCCGTGAGTGTCTCTGCGTATTCGAGTGCTGGAGTCTCGAGCGGATCGAAACCAAACGTCTCAAATGACGCCTGTATGGTCGCTATGAATCGCGCTCGGGCGATCTGCTCTGGAGGCAGGAAATCCCTGAATCCCTTGAGCGTCTTCGGCTCTATTTTTGCCATGCACATATCCTAGCAAAATAAGGCTTTTTGAGGAAGAAACACCTGTTCATAGTGCCATGTATAACACTATGAATACCCCTAACGAGAGAGTTCTCTTTTAAAGTAGTTTAGTAATGGCCTTTATGTAGTTATTGGTGAGCTCATGTTCTGTATTTTTGACCAAGATATCAGCCTTCTCATCTTCTAAGTCCCCGTACATCATAGTTTGTTTCTTTGCTTTATTTTTTGATTCAAGATGTTTAATGACATCATTAACAAACCTAATACCGGTTATTTCAATGAGAGCTTTCTTTATTTTGGAATCAGTAAAGCTGTAGTGTGGTGTCATAGAAGCTAAAATCAGAAGTCGACAAGGGTTTTGTTGTGCAGCAAGCCATGCCAATATAGCACCGAGTGAAAAACCAAAAATGACAGCATCTTCAGGGGTGCTAAATACTTGAGATGACAGTGGTTTTTTCCAATCAATATTTTTGAAAATAACCTCATAGCCATTTTTTTGAGCTTCTTTTCTCAATAATTGATACGGTCTACGACGTGTCGTTTCTGTCCAACCTGGAATTATGTATAGAATTTTTTTCATAAATGATTAAAGAAACTACGATAATACAAATTAATATTTAAAAACAGGCAAGTTGTTCACCTGCCCGTCGTTTGAGCTTTTGAAAAGCTCGTCAGGCGCGACCAAACTCACCGGATTTAGCACCCTTGAGAAACGCATTCCACTCAGAGCGAGTGAAAAACAACGTCGTCTTGTTGGGATCCTTGCTGTCTCTGACAGCAACACCAGCTCGCTTGGTTGCGACCATGACGCAAGTCTTGGGATTATTTTTCGACCACGAGGACTTGCGGAAATCGTAGTCGCTGACTTTGAAGCCAGTATGTGGACCTATGGGCATAATTCCTCCTTACTGAGGGTTAGCTCGGAAAACAACGGAATGTCATTCTCCCTAGTCTAACTGTAAGTTAATACTAGATTCTGTCAATACTAATTATTTACAAATCATTATTTTGCCTCTGGAAGTTCGACGTAGAATTGCGAGCCCTTGTCCTGTCCTTCTGACTCAACCCAGATGCGACCGCTATGTGCATCTACGATTTTCTTTGCGATTGCGAGACCGTACCCCGTGCTATGTACATTTGTCGCGAGAGAATTCTTACCACGACCACCCTCGGTAAAGAGATGGGCCTTGTCCTCCGTGGTGATACCGACGCCAGTATCCTTTATTGAAAGGAGTACTTTACCATCTCGCTTCGAAAGATCGATATGAATACTACCTGTCGGAGTGTATTTGATGGAATTGTCGATGAGATTGCGAACGACGTGTTCTGAGAGCTGGTCGGTATCACCCATCACACGGTACATACCATCATCCTGTATGGCCGTCTCGAGGACTACACCTTTTTCTTTTGCGTCGGGTGCGAGCTTTGCTATACCAGCGAGTACTACTTTGCCAAAATCAAACGGTGCCATCTTGTATGACAATGTACCTTTCTTTGCATTTGCATTGCTCAATATCTCTACGACTGACCTCACCCCTTCTCGTACTTTTGCGAGTGCCATTTCTGCCGAAGATTTGAGCATGTCACTAATAGGATTGAAGTCACCCTCGACTATCGAAGCAAAGAGGCCCGCACTCGTCGTGAGATACCCCTTCATCTCATGACTGATAAATCGTATGAGGCTCTCCTGCTGGATATTGGCCTCTTCGAGCTCGGCTGCGAGCTTTTCCACCTTCTCCTTTGCTTCAATCTCACGCTTGACGCTCCTGACGAGACTTCTACCGAGGATAATAGTGAGAAGTAAGGTGACAATAACGACGTATCGTATGTTTTCTATATTTCGTACAAAGAGTAGAGCGAATATGAGTACAGCCAGAGATGTGACGAGTGCTTGTGCGCCGATAAGCTTTATATTGAAAACCTTGAACCTGACTATCAGAAACGAGAGTAGACCGATAAATACCACCATACCGATAGGTCCGATGAGATTGAATTCATATACAAGTGTCGCATCACCAGCTATGTTGGTACCGATAAACGCACCGATGAGCAATATACTCCCTACTGAAAAATAGAATCGTTCAATCTTTTGTTCTTTATTAGCGACATGCCACGCGTGAGAGCAAAGTGTAAAGATATATATACCGATTGCGACTTGTAAAATATAGATGTACGACCAAAGTGGACCATTGAAACTTTGACATTCAGCCATGTCGAAATGATTCATGTTGAACGGTGTCGAGAGCAGAACTAACACAGGCAATGCAAAGAGAAGCCATACTAGGAGATGCCAAAAAGGAGCAGGTTTCCTATAGAGGTATAAATAACTAAAGTAAGCGACTGTATAGACTATACCCAACTGAAGCAATCCCGACAATTGCCAACCGAAATGTACGAGTCGAGCATCAGCAGCAATCCATTGAAGTATCTCGTTGAGAACCCACAGCACGAAAAAGATTGTGAGTGACAAAAGTGACCTTGACATCAATGAACGATCTTTGAAAAAAACAAACAACGAAAAGAAAAGTGACAAACATATCACCCCGCCATACGAATAGTACATGAGTGTAGGCGCTATAGTCGTGTCAAACAAACCGAGAAGATTTGGAACTGCGTCACTACAAAGATATGAAATCATTACCGATATATTATACCCGAATGATTTGTATGTAAAAGGCTCCGCATCGCTGCGAAGCCTTTAAAAAAGTGTTACCCGACGAGGTGTTTTATGCCCTGCCAGATCCACTCGAATGCCGAGATTCCCGAAAAGACCGCTAGGGTCCAATAGAGATTCCCGAACATGAGACTCCCGACAAAAATCATCCAGTCCCTCCGATTCATTCCGTTATACTGACTCACTCCTTTTCGCATATAGGCAGTGACGATAAACGGATCGAACTTGATAGAAAGAAAAATCATTGTAAAGAAGTCCCCATGGCGCATGGCCCAACCGATAAGACGGGCGTATATATCTGTCTTGTCCTCGTCACGAAACGATTTTACCGCTTCAATACCGAGCCAATCTGTCTTAGACCAATCATAGAATTTCATGGTCATAAAACAGAGTAGAAAAGACAAAACAGTCATTACGAGCCCACCCCACAAGACGCCACAGTGATAGATGACTGACGGGTAAATAACCCAATCAAACATAAATACTACGACGACATTGACGGTATGGCCAAGCGCGAGGGTCGCGATGCGACCTTTCAGAGCTTGGTTATTCAAAGAGCACCTCCAGTAAATGGTTCAGAATTAAGGTTTACCCTACTATTATAGCATGATATATACCAAAAGGCAAGTTACCCGACAGTACTCGCCCGCGGCCACCTAAAAATCTCTCTCTACTGTGTAATCGTATCGATTGTACCGGTCGCTACAGAATCACTAGAAGTAGCAACTCTTTCATCATTAGAATCCAAAATTATATTTCCATCATCAGAGACGCTCGAATCATCCTCAACTACAGCGGTATCAATGACAACGTCCTCTTCTTCAGATGAGGTGTCCGTTATTTCAAAATCCTTGAGTACAACTGTCTTGTAGTAGGTATACCCTGTCGATCCGGCAACAATAATAGCCACGAACCAAAGCAAGACTTTAGATTTTGTATCCATATGTAGTATTATAGACATATATCTACTATATGAAAATACTGTTTATATCCCGAGACTTGATTGCTGGAAATGTCGCCTATCTTCTAAAGAAAGAAGGTCACACTGTGAAGCTCTTCATAGAGAACAAAAAGAGCCGACATAATTTCGATAATATGGTACCTCAGACCCACAACTGGCGAGCAGAGCTCTCGTGGGTTGGTAAGGACGGTCTCATCATCTTTGACGATGTCGGTTACGGCAAGGTACAAAACAGACTACGCAAACAAGGCTATATCGTGTTTGGTGGATCTAAGGGTGGTGATGCCCTTGAGCTCGACCGTGAACACGGTCAGTATGTCTTTGCAAAACACGGAATGAAAACGATGGAGCTCAAAGATTTTGATAATATGGATGATGCTGCTATGCATATCAAAAAACATCCAGCAGCATGGGTGATAAAAACAAATAATCATGACCGTAAGTTTTACAACTATGTCGGCGAACTCGAATCAGGAGAAGACACCTTGTCACTTTTACGAAGTTACCTCCTCAACAAAGCGATAAATAAAAGTCAGATCACCCTTCAGCGACGTGTCTGTGGAGTCGAGATAGGTATCGGACGTTATTTCAATGGCACAAACTGGGTTGGACCAATCGAATACAATGTGGAGCATCCTCGATTTCTATCGGGCGAAATAGGTCCTACAACGAGTGAAATGGGCACGCTCGCATGGCTCGATGATAATGAAAAAAATCCACTATTCCTCGCAACACTCGAGAAACTCAAAGAGCATCTCCATAAAATAGATTTCCGTGGCGATTTTGAAATAAATTGCATCGTAAATGAGGACGGCATTTATCCTCTCGAAGCCACATCACGACTCGGTACACCTATCGTGCACCTCCATAGTGAATTCTTTAGTGGATCATGGTGTGAATTCCTCTACGCAATAGCGTCTGGCAAAAACCACGAACAGAAATGGAAAAAAGGATATGGTATCGTGCTCCTCGTAGCAGTACCGCCATTTCCTTATTCAGCAAAAAAGTTCAATGGCAATAGCTATTATGGAATGAACATCTATTTTAAAGATTTTACCGAGAAAGACCTCGAACACATTCATTTTGAAGAAGTTTCTGTCCGTAGTTTTGACAAAAAACAGTATTATATTACCGATAATCAGGGCTATATCCTCTATGTAACAAGCATAGATTCGACCATACCTGGGGCACAAAAAAAGGTATATGACCTAGCAAAAAACATAGTGATACCGAAAGCTATGTATCGTAACGATATAGGCACTGAATTTATGAATGATAGTCTCCATAAATTGCGTAAGTGGGGATATTTGAAATAGTAAAAATCGCCAAGCTTCTCTCCCTTATCCGCAATCGAAGGAAGTAAGCTCGGTAGTAATTTTATTTTTGAATTAGTCTAAAATTAGCCAAAAAATCAATTTTATGGAAGAGTATTAGTCATGGATAAAACCAAAAGGATATACATCATTCCAGGCTATGGAGAAACTACCCGTCGAAAGCCGTACATGAAGCTCGCACAAATAGCTTCAGATTTGGGTTATGAAGTAACTAAGATTAACCCAGACTGGGCAGGTGGATTGATGACCGATTGGGTCAAATCTTTCGTTGAAAAGACTCATGGGTCAAAATATGAAAATTCACTTGTAATCGGATTTTCCTTTGGAGCTGTGATAGCGATCCTGGGGGCACAACAAACTCGCTTCAGAAAAATAATACTCTGTTCTCTTTCTCCTTACTTTTCTGAAGACATTAAGGATCTTCCTCCGGAAGTCTGGGATACTTTTGGCAACAAACATAAAGTAGATTTTAAAAAACATCCATTTCCGATTGAGTCAGTGGTTCCTGCATCATTTTTAATCGGTGAAAAGGACTGGCCAATGGCAATTGATAAGATCAAGAAACGATACTCAGGCTATAAAGGTGCTAGAAAATTCTTCCTAGTACCAAAAGCCGATCACTCTCTACCAGACAACTATCTCGCTCTCATAGAAAAAGAGATAAAAAGTCCCCTAAAATAGAGGACTTGAAATTAAATCATGTTGTTTACGAATTCTCTAGCGATTTCCCTACGGATACGAGGAGAAAAAAACAAGGCCCAATCACCACACGGATTCAGATCAATCAAAACATGGTTTCCGTGCTGATCAATCAAGAACTCGGGCGATGCCGAGCAAATCCCCAACTTCTTACACAAAATAACGATTATTCTCTGTAACCTACTCGGGAGCTGGTAATCCTCCCATCGAATATCCGTATTTTGCACTTCATTGAGATAACGGAAATCAATTGGTCCTTTCTTACTCTGTGGATAGAAAGAACGTACGCTCCAGATTCGACCTCCAACAACACAGCATCTGACATGACTCGTAGCAGATATAGGCTCCTGCCATTGCCATGGTTGACTAAAAGTCTTACCAGCTTTTAGTCGAACGAGTTGATTGGTCGTTGTGACTCCTACTTCATACCCTTTTTGGGTATTGAGTGAGACCACAAAGGGATAACCTAGCTTCTTCCGATAAGCCGATCTCTTACCTACATTGTCAACAATACTGAATGAATTATAGGTATATGCAGGTACTTTCATCCCAATTCGAGCGGCTTCTATAAAGACCCTCGTCTTCGAGTCTGCACGTTCCAAGGATTCAATCTTACCAGGAACCCACTTTACAGACTCAAAACTGAACCTCAAATCCTGCAAGAATTGATGAATCTGTGACCGAAACACGGCAGGATACTTACACCTACTAGGCAAACCGAGGAGACTGTCCGTCCTCCACAGATGTGCCATGTATATATGAGTTGGAGCCACTTCCTTCCCATCGATACTTAGCTCAATCTCTCTATTTCGTTGTAAAAGAAAAAGAGAAGATTCTGCTAATGCATGCGGGTTCAGTAATCTGTAGGGAATTTTCTGTCTCGCTAATTCTTTAACAACAAGATTCTCTTCTGGGCATCTTTTGCCAGCCAGACCACAAAATATGAGAATCATAAGTCCTTTTGTAAAAAGGAGGACCCGAAGATCCTCCTTTTTGAATTCCGCGGTTTATTCAACCACAGTGGTGACGAGTCGGGCGGGGCGGTTTCCCGTTGCCGGCCGACGGTTTGACGATATCCCGAAGCGAGATCTCGTGTTGCGAACGTTGGTTTTTTGTCTTCATGACTTCAATGAACGCGAGCCTCGGAATTGAGGGACGTATCTTTCGGTATACTAAATGTAATAATCAACTTTGTCAATATAAAACACAAAATCCTCTCCCCTATCCGCAAGTGAATAAAATGACCCGACTACGGAGTGATGACTGCTATGTGAATATTTTCATTAGCAAATCGTAAAGCAACCCTTCTTATGTCTTCTTTTGTGACATTCTCATACTTCCTCAATTCCCCATCTAAGCCATTGAAATCTCTCTCGAGAAGAATCTTCGAAGAAGAGTAGTTTGCTAAATCAAAAGCTGAGTCAGACTCAAAGACAAGTGATGTCTTTACCATATTCCTTATACGCGCAAAGTCATCATCACCTATAAGTTCTTCTGCTAATTTTTTTATTTCTGTTTTTATCTCAACTATTGCCCTATCAACATTTTCAACAGCCAATCCTGTAGTGATAGAAAAATAGCCGAAACTTTTTTGTCTTACCAAAAAACATGACGTTGAATAAACAAGTGCATTCTTTTGACGCAGGCTCTGCCATAGACGAGAAAGCCTGCCGTCTGCCAAAAGGACCTTAAAAAGATAAGCAGCGTAACGTAGCTCATCGTCACTCTTATAGCCGCTCCACACCATACTTAGTACTGCTTGGCTTATACCACTTCTCTTTTGTACCACATGGGTTGACACCTTGGAAATGATAGGTGGAGCCAACACAGGTATTATTTGACCTGCTGACATCTCACCTAGGGTTGAATTAATGATTGCAACGGTTTCATCATCGTCGAAATTACCAGAGACGACCAATTTAAAGTTCTCGGCAACAAAAGTCGCTCTATAAAATTCCAAAAGTTTATCCCTTGAAATATTTTTTACATCTTCTTCCCTACCGAGACCTGGTATACCTGGACCTGTCTGCTCGTATAGATTACCTAATGCAATCAAACGAGCGAAAGTGTTTGAGTCACTATTCTGTTTGCTTATTTCTTGAGTAACAATTTTCTTTTGTTTTTCAATATCGGTTTCTAGAAATAGAGCATTCCTTGACACCTCCGACAGGAATTCAAAGGCCTGTGAAAGATGTTCTGGTAGACATTTAAAGACAAAATTAATGGTCTCTTGATTGGTATATGCATTGCGATAGACACCGAGATTGTCTACTACATTCGCAAGAGATATAAAATCAGGGTATTTTTTGGTTGCACATAGGACCATATGCTCAAGAAAATGAGCGAGGCCGGATGAGGCATATAATGCACCAGCGTTACCCACAAGGCTAATTCCAACCGTCTTACTTTCAGTCTTTATTAGAAAAACCTCCAATCCATTAGAGAGTCTTTTTTTTATAGTCATATTTAGGAAATTATAATAGAAAACCCCGTCTTTTACTAACGACGGGGTTCGATAGCGAGGATGGGGCATTAAGGACCGGACTCTTCGCCAAAGTCGTCATGATCGGGCGGCTCATTGTCACCGCTGTTGTCCGGATCAGGATCGATGTGGTGGTGGATGGTATGCATAACATCTCCTTGGTCGATTGTTGACTGATATCAGTAAGAACTAGTCTGACACTCGTCAGTAGCTCTAATGAGAATAGTACACCTATACAATACTAATGCAAATGTTGTCAAAAACTTAATATTCTTTATTCTACAACCCCTCTTTCTTGAGTTCTTCAATCTTTTTCTTCATATCACGAGAAAGCTTGCGGGGCATGACAATACGAACAATGACAAGCGCGTCACCACGATGATACTTGTCTATAGGTACACCCCTACCCTTCACACGAAGTACTTCACCATGAGAAACACCTTCTGGAATTTTGAGATTAATATCACCATCGAGTGTAGCGAGTGGGTATTCCGCGCCGAGTAATGCATCAGAAAGTTTAACCGGAAGTTCGGTAACGAGATTATAGCGCTCCTTTCTCCAAATAGTATTATTTCTCACATGAACACGCACATGGAGGTCGCCAGGAACACCACCATCGACAGTCTCGCCTGCACCAGAGAGCCTCACGACTTCACCATCTTCGATACCTGGTGGTATATGAACCTTGAGACCTTTTCTCACATTGAGTTCACGATCTGCACCAAAAACTGATTCCTTGAATGAGAGCTCGACATCAACGAGGATGTTTCGTCCACGCTTTTGACGAGCACGACCACCACCAAACATACTGCCAAGTATGTCATTCAAATCAAATTCGACACCACCCTGCTGACCAAAGCCCCCAAATCCGCCAGAGAATTGAGAAAAATCAAATCCACCAAAATCCTGAGCATTGAATCCGCCCTGACCACCAAAACCAGATTGTCCTGCTGAACCAAAAGTATCATACTGCTGACGCTTTTGTGCATCTGAAAGCACACCATAGGCTTCATTTGCCTCTTTGAACTTGTCAGCATTACCAGTTTTTTTGTCTGGATGATGTTCGTGTGCAAGTTTACGAAACGCCTTTTTTATCTCGTCTTGCGACGCGGTTTTTGATACCCCCAATATTTTGTAATAATCCTTAGACATATTTATTTAATTACCGAATATTCTACCTATCTCATTGAAATCATTTTTGTGATTTGCTTCGGGGTTGATAGTCTTTTGACATTAACTTATATATATGATATTATATAATATAGACTATACATCGTTCTCCACAAAAACCACCACAATGCTCACTAAAACAGAAATGGTTAAATCAAGTGCTATGGGATTTACACTTGCTCTTTTTGGAGGAATTTGTGCAGTTGTTCTGGTGTTGATGTGCATTGTCACTTCAGTGCCACTCAATTGTATAGACCTCCTCTTCTGAGTTAGTCCTTCAGAAAAATCCCCTTCAAGCAGACACCCTTTCCCCTACGATTCCCTTCGGAATCCCAGAGGACGGGCTGTCTGCTTTTTTAATTTTCAAGTCGAAGTCTCTGATGGGCATCTTCTCTACAGATTTGAAGATGCCTATCAGACAACCACGCGACGATAATCTGTCTTAACAATGGGCACCATTGTTACCTCCTTACTTCTTTTCAGTGAACTCAGCATCTTTTACAGGACCATCCGTACCTTCGCCTCCTTCTTTTTTGTCTTCTGGCTTTGCTTCCGCTTGATCTGCTTTTGCCATTGCTTCACCGATTTTCTGCATCGAAGCTGAGAGAGCCTCTGTGGCAGACTTGATAGCTCCTACATCGGTCCCCTCTTTTGCTTTCTTGAGGTCAGTGATTTTCTCCTCTACCTCAGTCTTTATTTCTGGAGATATTTTATCCCCTGCATCCTTTACTGATTTTTCAGCGGTATATATCATCTGTTCAGCGATATTCTGAGCTTCGACTTCTTCTTTTTTCTTTTCATCATCTGAAGCGTGTATCTCAGCATCTTTTTGCATACGCTCGATATCTTCCTTTGATAGACCCGACGAACCCTGAATCTTTATCGACTGCTCTTTGCCTGAAGACTTCTCCTTTGCTTTCACATGGAGAATACCGTTTGCATCGATATCGAATGTCACCTCCACCTGAGGAATACCGCGAGGTGCTGGTGGTATACCATCGAGAATAAATCTACCTAGAGATTTATTATCTTTTGTCATGGCACGTTCACCTTGTACGACATGTATCTCTACTGAAGTCTGACTATCTGCTGCGGTAGAGAATACCTGAGACTTCGATGCTGGGATAGTGGTATTTTTCTCAATGAGTTTTGTCGATACTCCTCCCATTGTTTCAATACCGAGAGATAGTGGAATGACGTCTAAAAGAAGCACATCTTTTACATCACCCTGGAGAATTCCACCCTGAAGCGCCGCTCCCATAGCGACAACTTCGTCAGGATTCACACCCATGTGAGGCTTCTTTTTAAAGTAGTCTTCTACAGCTTTCTGCATAGCAGGCATACGTGTCTGACCTCCGACAAGAATGATTTCATTGATATCTCCTAGTTTGAATGGAGAAGCATCCATAGCACGCTTTGTAATCTCCATAGCTCGAGTGACAAACTCAGATGTGAGCTCTTCGAGCTTTGCACGAGTCATTTTCTTTACGAGATGAAGAGGTCCATCAGCAGAAACTGATATGAATGGAACATTTACTTCTGTCTCGACCGCGGTCGAAAGCTCTATCTTTGCTTTTTCTGCAGCATCATCGAGACGCTGTTTTGCAAGCGTATCCTTCCTGAGATCTACACCATGCTCCTTTTTAAACTCCTCTGCGAGCCAATCAATAATTTTCTGATCGATGTCTTTACCTCCGAGATGTGCGTCACCGTCAGTAGATTTCACCTCGATGACATCATCACCTACTTCGAGTACTGAGATATCGAATGTACCACCCCCAAAATCGAAGACGACTATTTTCTCATCTTTCTTTTTGTTGAATCCATAAGCTAGAGCTGCAGCAGTTGGTTCATTGATGATACGCATGACTTCTAGACCAGCGATTTTTCCAGCATCTTTTGTAGCCTGTCGTTGAGAATCGTTGAAGTACGCAGGTACAGTGATAACCGCCTGTGTCACAGGTTCTCCTAGACGCGCTTCTGCATCACTTTTTAATTTACCGAGTATCATGGCCGATACCTCTTCTGGTCGATACCATTTCTCACCCATCTTTACTTCGACACCACCATTTTGAGATTTCCTTGATTCAAAAGGTACTGCTTTTGCATCCTTTTGCACGAGTGATTCATCAAAATTGTGACCAATAAATCGTTTGATTTGATAAACTGTATTTTTTGGATTAGTCACAGACTGTCGTTTTGCTACGACACCGGCTACACGTTCACCTGTCTTTGTCTCTGCCACAATAGATGGTGTGGTACGCATACCCTCAGCATTCTCGAGGATTTTTGGCTCACCAGCCTCCATGACAGCAATAGCTGAATTTGTGGTACCAAGATCGATACCTATGATTTTTGACATGTTTTTATTTTTTATAACGACTAATTTGATAATAAAATAACACAAAAAGACAAAATCTAACTCCTTTGAGAAATTAGAAGTATAGTCCTAAAAAGTAGCCAGAGATGGAGCTCGAGTCGGTTGTGATATGAAAAAATCTAGAGACGAGAGTGGTGTGAGTATAGAAGTAAATACACGCTCCAAAGTCTCACCAAAACGGAGAGCTGTATTACCAGGAAGGGCCAAAATAACCTCTACGGGGGCTAATGTGGCAGGTACCGGCTTTGTACCAAGGAAACGGATTTCTGGTACCCCAGAGGTCTCTATGACGGCAAAATACGCAATAAGGCGTTCACCGGAGTAGCCGGTGACTTCCCTAGAAATTATTGATATTTTAGGCTGTTTTATAAGCATGGAATCAGTATTAGGTATTAAGTAGTATGTATAAAGAAAAAGACTTAGTCAACCTCCCACCTGCTACTAAATACTTTCTACTTGTTACTAGTTTTAAACTCTCCCACCACCACCTTTGGAACCTTCACCAGTTTACCGTTGAGAGAATATCCTTTTTCTACGACGCGAATAATCACATGATCCTGTTTTTCATCAGCGACCGGCTCGTACACTGTAGCTTCATCTCTCTGTGGATCAAAAGTTTCGTTTAGTGGATTTACTTCTACGACACCATTTTGCTCTAGCACTGATTTAAGTTGAGTATAAATATATTCAACACCTATACGCCAGTTTTTGTCAGCTTTTTCCCACGCTTCACGATTTGCAAAAGCGAGTTCGAACGACTGAAGTACTGAGAGGAGCTCTTCGATGAGACCTTGATTTGCTATAGCGCGAAAAGCTTTCATATCTTCTTGTATCCTCTTTTGTGCATTTGAGGCATCGGCTTTTGCCCTCTGCCAACCAGCGAGATATTCGTCGCGCTCAGCGATAGCTTTTTCTAGCTCGTTCATCTCGGGCTTTGTCTCTACTATTTCTTCTTTTTTTGTGTCTTTAGTCTCTTTCATAAAGTAAAACCATCCTACCATTTATTCGAGAATTTTACGTTTGACATTTTAATCAACACGACGTAGGGTGTCAATAAGTGTTCGTTTAATTTCAGATGATAACAAAAACACAAGAAACCTTCAAAGAGATGGTCGAAAGATGTCGTAGTCTTCCACCCGAGGTTCGAAAAACAGAACTCAGGAAATGGCTGATGGCGAATCCATCAGCTGTTCAAAGAGCACTCAGGGTTTTTCAATGTGACACTAAGGACTAATTACAATCGCATCAATTTGATGCGATTTTTAATAACCAGGAAACCCTGTACGACCGTACTTGGGAGTGCGGGGAGGACGTCATTTATTTGATACCTCTTTTTTATCTCTTACGATATATCGTAAGAGATAGAATTTTCGCAAGAGAAAACCGCCTTGTGGCGGATTCTCATACGGCTATCTCTTACTCCACTGAGGAGACTTTCGAGCTTTCTTCAAACCGAACTTCCTTCGTTCCTTTGCACGAGGATCTCGTTTGAGATACCCCTCCTTTTTGAGCTTTTTTCTGAGCTCTATATCATAATCTAGAAGTGCACGAGCAATAGCATGACGAAGAGCTTCTGCTTGAGAATGTATACCGCCTCCCTCTATCTTTGCTGAAACATGAAATTTTTGCTCTATCTTTGCACCGACAAATGCCGCTGCTGCAATAGCTTGGAGTTCCAGGGTAGCAAAATAAGTTGCGAGATCTTTATCATTGATAGAAAAAACCTGTTTTGAACCTGGTGTGATGCGGGCACGAGCGATGGCGGTCTTGCGACGACCTACTGCTTCAAAATACTTTTCTTTTGTTGAGTTTGTAGTTGTCATATTTATTCGGTGACTGTGAGATTTTTTATCATCTTTGCCTGAAGCTTATTTTTTGGAAGCATTCCCTCTACAGCAATTCTTACTGCTTCACCATAACCTTTTTTCTCTATCATGGCACCAAGAGTAGTCGTAAAGAGGCCTCCTGGAAATCCAGAATAGCGATTATATTCCTTCTCACCCTTTTTCTTTGCATCAATATCTAGTTTTGAAGCATTAACTACAAGCACCTTAACATCTGCAACTTTGTTTGGTGCGTAATCTACTGATGTTTTACCCATGAGAATCTTTGCCGCTTCTGATGCGATTCTTCCTAGTTTCTTCTGCTGTGCGTCTATAGTGTAGGTCTTCATGGTATTACTTTACAAATTGGATATGAGCCATCTTTGCGCCATCTGTCTTCCTGAGTGGAAGTTTGACTACGCGTGTATATCCACCTGGACGAGTCTTGTATTCAGGAGCGATAACGTCAACGAGTTTCTTTACCGCTTTTTCATCACCCATAGCTGACACAAGAAGACGACGATTAGCCAAAGTACTATTCTTTGCCTTTGTTACTAGAGGTTCAATATATTTTCTAAGTTCTTTTGCTTTTGTCTCAGTCGTAGTGATACCGCCATGAATCACGAGTGAACGCATGAGAGAACGAACAAGAGCTGTTCTCTGGTTCTTCTCACGTCCTAATATCTTAAATTTTTCGTGTTTTCTCATTGTTTTGTTGGTAGGTTTTCTAGATTAGCGTCTTTGACTTCGTTTGTCTACTTGAGTGTGACTCCGAATTCAGCAAGAGCTTTTCTGATTTCCTGAATACCCTTTGGTCCCAGACCTTCTACATTCTCAATATCTTCCTCCTTCTTCCTGACCAAACCACCCACAGTACGAACACCAGATGAAGTAAGAGCATTTGTAGTTCTCTGCGAAAGATTTAGAGTTTCGATACGAGTCTTCAAAAATTCTGTATCTAATTCTTTCTTTGCTGGACTTGATATCTTTGTATCTTCGATAACTGGTTCTGGTTCTTCTTCTTTGAAACCAACAATAGCTTTGAGCTGATTTATCATGATAGCAATCGACTGCTCGAGAGCTTCGTGAGGAGTCATGGTACCGTCAGTCTCGACAGTAATACGGAGGCGGTTGAAATCTGTCCTATCACCTATACGCATATTTTCAACCTCATAGTTTACCTTTTTTATAGGAGTGAAGGCTGCATCGAGAGCAATGGTGCCAATATCAACCCTCTCTTTCTGAAGCACCTCTTTGGTAACGTAACCGAGACCATTTGATACGGTTATTTCAATATCTAGCTCAGCAGATTTTTCTGTAACTGATGCAATGTGCTGTTCAGGACTCAAAAGCTCTACCTGACCAGGAAGTTCGATATCCTTTGCAGTAATGTCTTTGATACCTTTTACTTTCAGATTTAGTGTTTGAGGTTCAGAGGTAAGGAGACGAACACGGAGCTTCTTTAGATTAAGGAGAATAGTGATGACATCTTCTTTAACACCAGATATGGTAGAAAATTCATGAGAAACACCAGCTATTTTGACATGAGTAACAGCCGCACCGGTAAGTGAAGATAGAATGATACGACGTAGGGAGTTTCCGAGAGTGTGGCCGTAACCAGGATAAAGACCATCTATTTCATAGACGCCGAGTGATCCTTTTTCTAGGACAATCTTTGGCTTTGATGGAAGTACAATATTGTTTTCGGTCATACGCTTGTAATTAAAAATGTATAAAAACTAAAAATTAACGGCTGTAGAACTCGATCACCTGTAATAGGTTGAAAGAGTGTTCTGATGGAGTCCACTTCGGTGCACCTTGCATCGAAGCCACCTTCTTCTCAGCGTCATACGAGAGCCAAGAAGGAAGTGCCACCTTCTTCAATTTCTCATCGAGATCTTTAAAGACAGGCTTCGAGAGACTCGTCACTCTAATAGCGACCTTGTCGCCAACTTTCATGTGTATAGAAGGGACGTATACACGTTTGCCATCCATGGTGATGTGACCATGAGCTACGAGTTGGCGACCAGCTTGTCTCGTAGGCGCCCATCCGAGGCGATATATAACATTGTCGAGACGAGTCTCTAGTCTACCGAAAAGAGCCTCGACGGTGTTTGTACCCTTTAGAGCCACCGCCTCTTTTACATATTTTCTGAACTGGCGTTCATTTACCCCATATGTGTAACGAACTTTTTGTTTTTCTATGACAGAGAGTCCGTACTCAGTACGAGGACGATATGGACGGCCCGCTCGTCTCTCTTGGCGAAGTGCAAATTTTGCACCCTGAGTTTTTTCAAAAATCGCAGGGCCGAGTCGGCGGGCTATCTTATATTTCTGTGTAATACGCATTGTCATAGTGGCTTCGTTTAAATTGAAAATTATACTCGGCGAGCTCGAGGCAATCGAGGACCGTTATGAGGAACAGGGGTTACGTCTTTGACACTAGAAAGGCTAATCCCCTTTCCGATAAAGCTTCTGATGGCTGATTCACGACCAGAACCAACTCCTTTTACTATCGCTGACACTTCTTTGACACCTATAGCTTTTGCTTTTTCTGCTAGTACTTCACCTACTTTTGCAGCTGCAAAAGGTGTACCTTTTTTAGCTCCTCTGAATCCCAGAGCGCCGGCAGATGATGCAGCAAGTGCATTTCCTTTTATATCAGTGAGGAGGCACATGGTATTGTTGTATGTAGACTGAACATAGAGAACACCGATATCAACAACCTTCTTCTTTGAAGAAGATTTTGGTGTTGCGACTGTAGAGCTAGCACCATCTTTTGTGCTCTTTACATCTTTCTCTTCTGCTATCTTGTTCTTACCCATTGTGATATTCGGAAAAATTAAATATGAAATTACTTCTTATCAGCCGCCTTCCTACCAGTACCCATAGTCTTTCTGACATTACCTCGACGGGTTCGTGAGTTTGTCTTTGTTCTCTGACCGTTTACTGGGAGGCTACGCTGATGTCGGACACCACGATATGCCTTGATATCTTTGAGTCTCTTTATATTAGATGAAACCTCTCGTTTCAAGTCACCTTCTATCTTGAGAGCTTCGATAATCTTTCTAATAGCATTTTCTTCATCGGCTGTGATCGCCTTAGCTTTTTTTGAAAAATCAATCTTTGCTTCCGTAAGAATAGACTGAGCACGTGAACGTCCGACACCATAAAGCGTCGTGAGCGCAATCTCTATGTGTTTTTCGTCTGGGAGGGTGATACCGAGGATTCGCATGAAGTGTGTTCGAAAGTATAAATTAAATTGAGTACCTAAAAACAAAGAAATTCCAGTCAAAAAACCGGAGAGGGTTCATTCTAGCACAGGCCATTATCCTTGTAAATAGGGATAATGTCCATATCGAATTAACCCTGTCTCTGTTTATGACGAGGATTTGCTTTACAAACCACGTAGACGTAACCTTTTCGTCTTACGATGATACATTTAGCACATTTTTTCTTTACTGAAGCTTTTACTCGCATTAGTGTTGATGTTTTTTATAAACGCTGGATTATCCTACCTTTACCACCGTACGGCTCTAGTTCCAGCTTGACCTTGTCCCCTATGAGCACACGTATTCTGTGCATTCTCATTTTCCCTGCGAGATAGGTAAGTATTTCAGAACCATCCTCCAACTTCACCCTAAAAAAGGTGTTTGGAAGGGCTTCTGTGACGATACCGAGTACGCTTGGTTTTTCTTTGTCCATTCTTGAATCGAGGGTCATCACAGATTAAACCAAATGAGGTGTAGTGTCAAACAATCCATAATTACTCAGCTCGCAAAATCGTAATGCGAGAGGTGTCAGATGGGAACGAACGACGCCAAAATGGTGACATCGATATATCTATCTTTTCTATCACAGGAAACGCCTTTATAGCAGCTGGTACCTCGTCACGCGATTTATCAGATAGAGCCTGTTTAAATCCTTCTTCATCATATATCCACACAAAATGAGCATTACCTGATAATGTAAATGCTATATCTGAATCAGTCGCTGGATGAATTTCTTTTTTAGGAGAGAAAGAAAGGTCTGATATATTTTCTATCAGAATAGGTTCATTCTTGTAATCCTTGATTGTAGAACGAGCTACAAAAGATGAAAGAGTTTCTTTGTTAAAAACAAATCCTGATATGGTACCTTCCTCTTTTATTGTGACCTGATTATTTGCAAGATTTTCCTGAGGAAGTGGCATGAATGTAATGAGGTAAGCGTTGTCGAATAGAACTGAATCGCCAGATAGACTTGCCTCTGCTTCCTTCAAGAGTTCGGCTTTGAGGCCTTTTTCTATCTCTGCCTGAGCTGATTTTCTATCTGCATCAGACACAACCTTCATCACACCAGAAAATCCTCCAGCGAGAGGAGCCGATGGTTTTGACTTTGCACTAAACGAACTATAACGTGGATCGCCCTTAAACCCTGGTATGGTGAAGTCCTTGAGGCCGGCATTGTATTTTTCACCAGTCTCATCCGCATACACAATAGCTTCAACAGAACCAGGAATACCATTTTTCTTACCTGGAACAGTAATAGATTGGTCGATACGATATATAAGACCCTCAGGTGTTTCAAATCTAGTATTTTTTATAAGACGTTGAGACGCTGATGAATAGTCGTTAAAAACAACTATGGTACCAGAAGCTTTTTTATCTACTTGCTCTTCCCCGCTAGCTTTTACAGTAACAGAACCTTCTTTGCTTATAGAAAGTGGTATGAAGGGGAGATCGGCACCGCCAGCATTTTTCTTCGCGGAAAGATTTGTATTTATATCAGCGACGAGTGTACGTGGTGTCACTGACACTTTTGCACTATGGAATATATTCGAAACTATTATACCGAGCAATACGATCGCCACACCTCCACCGACATACATGTACATTTTCCAATTACGAGGTTTTTCCGAACGAATACGAGTAAACTCTTGATGCACCTCACGTACAGTTTCTATTTCAGCTGTTTTTACTGATTTCTTCTTTGATTCAGGTAAAGGAATGTTTCGTATACTACGACCACCCTCAGGAGGAACCATATCCATCATCTTGTTTCTAGGCATATATAGGAATTATACAACATATAGCCTAATAAATCTCATGTGAATAACTCATCATTAAATATCAAGCATCCTTGATGTAAAAATAGTCAGGAGAGCTACGTTCGAATCATTTTTTGCAGAAGAAGAAAAAGAAACATATTGTTTGAGTAAATCATGATTTACGAGAGTTACGCGAAAAGGCACTTCGACTACATCAAATTGAGAAACTTTTTCTTCTCTAATTGCTTTCATAAAGAAAGGTGTGAGGTCACCATTGAGTACAATAAAAAGTTCCTGAGGTAACGACAGAGTACCTGTGATTTGAGTAAGCACGGTATGCAATGCACCTATCCATTCACGGGAAGCATTTTCAAGTACAGGACGAATAGACTCAGAAACCTCTTTGTCAGCATGGCCACTATAATAAAGACGTATAAGCGATAATGCGCCATCATTGGTCACAGCTAAAGCTCGAGATACTTGACGAATAAGAAAATTTTTACCCAAAGGAAAACTCGCTGTCTCTAGAATGAGATCGTTTTTTACTACAGATACATCTGAAACTTCCCCACCAACATCGAGCAAAACAAAGTCGTCTTGTCCAGAAACTGTATCTTTTAATACTGAATATGAAGCTAGTTGAGATGAGACAAAATGTGTATCTCGTGGATGTAATGCACCAAGAGATGCTTCGGAGACACTATCAGTGACGACTTTTGGGACAAGTGAAATGAAGAAAGAAACACTCACATTTTTTGCTTCCTTGTTATACGGGTTGCGTATTTCATATCCATTGAGTCGTATCTGTATGACGCGCTTTTCTATAATAGTCAGATTGCTCTTGAAATCAGAAGATTTTGCTGGGTCCACAACTTCTGCCTCAAATGTCTTCTCGGCTTTCATCACAATATCGTCAATCATGTCGTGAGTGACAATAACAGAATCTTTATGCTCTACTGAAGCAATCTTTGTCTGAGAAGCCGCCCATGGAGAAGAAAAAGCATAAAAAGCATGACGGATTTTATGATTTCCGTATTCTGTAAATTTCAAATGTGCTAAACCTTCTTTATGCACTAGCTCATGTACAGAATCTAGTGTTTTTATCATATCCACCAAAAACCTCTCAGGTTTTACTGACTCCTGATATGGAATAGCCTTACGTGCAGTATAAATAATTTGAGGCGCCTTATCTCGTTTGAATTTTACAAGACCCACTCCGACCGAAGAAGAGCCGATATCAAACACGACACCTAGTTCGGTCTTGTCCTTTGAAAAGAAGGAAAACATACCGATATTATAGCTCAAATTAGGAAAGGATTGCTTTGATACGACGAACACCGGCAGACACCGCCTCTTCTTTCTGAATCTTGAAATGGCCGAGTGTGCCTATATTCTCGACATGAGGTCCGCCACAAAACTCTTTTGAGTACGCGGTCTCCATAGAATCTCCTATATAGTAGACCGATACTTGGTCGCCGTATTTGTCACCAAAGAAATGGAATGCCCCTGTCTTCTCTGCCTCTGCTTTTGGCATAACGACTTTATGCACAGGTAATTTCTTTGCGATTTGTTCATTTACCATATCCTCCACTTTTTTCTTTTCTTCATCAGTCATCTTGCGTGAGAAAGAGAAATCAAAACGAAGACGCTCAGGAGTGATGTTTGACCCCTTCTGCCCTACTTCAGAACCGAGCACATCGCGAAGCGCTCGGTGAAGTAAATGCGTCGCGGTGTGATAACGGACCGAAGATTCTGACGTATCTCCCATACCACCTTTGAATTTTTGTTCTGCCCCAGTCCTTGATTTGAGTCTATGCGCTTCGAACCGATTCTTAAATTGAGCTTCATCTACAATCAATCCTCTTTCGTTGGCTAATTCCTTTACAAGTTCAAAAGGAAAACCATCCGTAGTTACAAGATCAAAAACTATAGATGAAGGCAACTCTTCTTGTGAACGCTCTCCATTTTTAACCTCTCCTATTCGCCAATTAAACTTTTTCAAACCATGAATAAGAGTGTTTTCAAATTTTTCTGACTCAGAAATAATTTCTGAAACTATCTTTTCCTCACCCATATTCATAGTTTCATATATGGAACCATATATAGTGACGATGGTGTGTACAAAAGCTTCGACTACTTCTTTTGATACCTTTTTTGCATCAGTATTAAATACCATACGACGAATGATACGACGCAATACATATCCCTGGTCTGTGTTTGATGGTACGACGCCATCAGCAATCATAAATGAAGCGGTGCGGATGTGGTCAGAAATAATTCTCTGTTTCTTCAAATCACTCGTGAGTGTTTGAGCGATTTTCATAAGTGGCAAAAAGGTATCTATCTCAAACACATTGTCTTTACCATTCAAAACCATGAGTGTACGCTCGAGACCCATACCGGTATCTACATTTTTCTTTGCAAGAGGTATATAGGAACCATCAGCTGATTTGTTAAACTGCATGAATACATTGTTCCAAATCTCTACCCAGTTTTTATTTGTAGTATCAAACTTCTCTGGTATCGGTGTCGAACCAGTCCAGTAGAAAATCTCTGTATCAGGTCCCTGTGGTCCTGGATGTTTACCCCCTGCTGGCCACCAGTTGTCCTCTTTACCGAGCTTTGCGATACGTGAGTCTGGTATACCGAGTGTAAGCCATTTGTCGTACGATTCAGTATCAAAGTCTGCATCAGTATCACCAGCAAACACTGTGATAGCGAGTCTCTCTACTGGAATACCGAGCCATTTCGTAGATGTGAGGAACTCATAGCTCCAAGAAATAGAGTCATCTTTGAAATAGTCTCCGAGAGACCAGTTGCCGAGCATCTCAAAAAAAGTGAGATGAGTATTGTCTCCCACATCATCGATATCACCTGTCCTCACACATTTCTGTACATCAGCGAGACGTGTACCCATAGGATGAGGTTCGCCTAATAGATACGGTACGAGTGGTTGCATACCTGCGGTATTGAAAAGTACTGTCGGGTCATTTTCAGGCACGAGGCTAGCAGAAGGGATGATGGCGTGACCCTTTTCTTTGAAAAACTCGAGAAATTTGGAGCGTAGCTCTACGGATGTCATAACGAGACTACTTTATCATATTGTTATTTGTATTTCTCTAGCACCTTGAAATCTTCTTTCAAGACGCCTTTCATCGAACCATTATAGAGAGCGACTGCTGGATGATAAAAAGCGATGATGGTGATAGGTCCATACAATGCTTCGACTATGAATGACTGGCCATGCATTTTTGATATCGGTTGAAGCTCAGACGATAAACCAAATTTCCCAAAAATATATTTCATGGAATGACGACCGAGAAGACCTATGACTCGTGGTTGTATGATATCTATCTGTCTATCGAGAAATGATGCGTAGAGAGCGATTTCGGACAGTTCTGGATCACGATTATCTTGCGGACGGTCTTTAACTAGATTCGTAATATAAACCAACCGTCTATCGAGACCGACAAAATTGAGAAGTTCATCCAACATCTTGCCAGACCGTCCGCAAAAAGGTTTCGCTGTTTTTGCTTCGGTCTCGCCTGGAGCTTCGCCGATAAACATAATATGTGCATCGTAGTTCCCTTCTCCCACAACAGGGAAATAATTATTTTTTATACGATACACATAAAGTGGTGAATCGGTAAGATTGAGTAATTCATCTCTAATCTGTTCCATATCATCATGTTTAGACATGACAATATTATACCAATACAAAACATGTATTAAATTCATCCAGGCATCAACGGTAAATCACACAAAATATTTTATTATAAAAATTCACCCTGCTGGAGGGTGAATCTCATCGAAATGCTTTTTTCCGCCATTCAAAACATAATGATCAAAAGCTTCGTTGTCACTCGGAGGATAACCGAGAGTTATGGAGGCAAAATAACGATTGGTATCACCAAGTGCCTCAGCCAGCTGTATGAGCAAACGATTTTGAGCTTCAAGACCACGAAGTCTCAACAAAAGGTCTTCGTTACCATCCTGAAGACTAGCGATACATACCAAGAGACCTAAATTCTTAGACCTAAGATCTTGATTCTCTGATTTCAGAAATTCAATCTCCGATGAGATAGGGAAATGAATTAATTTTCCATTTTCACCTCCTTCCTGACGATTGGAACCAGTAGTAGATGTTTGGAGCATAATAAGAAGTATTCTGTTATCATTCTGACTCCGAACTAGAAAAAATCATAGTACTTTATGCACATTTACTATATTGAAAAACCGTGACCAAGTGGTCACGGTTCTATATGTGGCAAATCGTCAATCCCAAGTCCGATCTCAATCGCCTTCATTCTTTCCCATCGGGCACCAAAAGACGATTGCCAACCTCGAATGAATGCTATCCGAGATATGAGACCAGAAGAAAAGATTGGTTCATAGAAATCTTCTAGGATTGGCATGCAATATGTCTCCATAGGATTCTGACTAAACCATTCTCGAGAAATGCGAAATAGTACATTTTCAAAAGGTGTTTGATCAAACACTGAACGATTTTGTGACTGTAGCCTCTGTATGACGGCTCTAAAAACAGCCATGTTGTGTTCGCGTGTTCCTAATCCACCTGTGGATATTGGACCAGATACGATAGTAACTGGTTCCTCAAAACATTCGAGAATACCTACAGCTATAGGTACCAAATGACTAAAAGATTTCGCGTCTTCCAAAGCAATGAAGCTTTTGAGGCTCCAGAGTGCTTTCCGAGCACAAGGGTGTGAGCGAAATATTTTTTCTTCTGCTTGTATGTTAATCATATGTAAAGGACTCTATAAAATTTACACGTACATAGGGAAAAAGTAAAACCCTGTTTGTGCCACCCATTATCAATATTCATTTACTGATATTAAATTTTTATATCCAAAGCAAATAACCTTCTTCACGCAATAATTCTATTTTTGATTTACCGCCACGAATACCGTTGTATCCACCAACCTTTCCACCAGCTCGTATGACTCGATGACATGGCACGGTTTCATCATTATTCCTGCTCATAATATTACCGACTGCTCGAGATGCCGCAGGATGGCCGGCTCTAAGTGCGACTTCACCATAGGTCATGACAGAACCACTAGGTATAGACCTCACAATTTTTTCAACCATTTCTTTAAAAGAGTGAACTCGTAGCATTATTATCTGGTTTCTTTTTTACGATTTTTTTTGTTGTAGGTTTTTTTACAACAGAATCTATTTTCACTGTTTTCTTTAAAAATTCATTTTGGACATCTCGCGAGAGTCGACGGTAATTACAGTATTCACACATCGATCCATGTACTGGCAAGTTATCACTATCTAGACACTTCTTTGCCTCTACTAATTTATCTTCGACCCATGCATCATTTCCGGTATATGGAATAAGCACAACATCAAATTCAAGTTTTCCATCGAACGCTTTACGATCACGCAAACCATTCGCATAAACAAAATAACCAGTGTCGGAAACCTTAAAACCCTTCTGACGTAAAAGCCATTGGTATACCTCCATCTGACGTTTATATCCGTCTTGCCAATCTGCATCTAAATTTACTTTTTCATCCTTAGAGGTTGATTTGTAATCAACGACTATAAGTTCGCCATCTGGATTAACCCAAACATCATCTATCGCACCACTTATCAGTAATCCTGTTTTTTCATGCATACACTGTATTCCTTCAAAGTTTTCTCGCCAAACATTCAAATCATCGTGTGCAAAAGGAATCGCATTTACTCCATAATGTTTCATGAGTGGATGAGCCTTTTTATCAGCACGATATGAATCAAATTCCTTTTTAAGTAAATGATCAACCGCTGAATTCAAGTTAAACGGAAAACCTTTTGGTCTAGCTACACCCAGTCTATTGTCCAAATAAAAACAAAGAGGGCATTCTACAAAAAGGTCTAGCTTGGAACGAGATAGTTTCCATTTTTGCCCACCATAATTCCAATTAGAACTTCTTATACCCCTCGGTCCTTTTTTATAAAAATCGGCCATACGTTTATGAAAGTATTTCTTCTGCTTCTTCTATAATACGTGTGACCTTGTCTTGGGATATACCGAGACTCACGAGATCATCTCGACGTTCTAGCACGTGTTTTATGAGTACTAAATCATTGTGAAGCAATATAAATCTCTCTGCTTTAGATAGAGTCGACAATACTGTAAGTGGATGAAATCCAGCTTCTTCAATTAAATGCTGTAGATTTCCCTTTTTAGGGTAATTCCAACCAATCATATTTAGTTTCTGGCATTCACCATATCTAATAGCAGTATCTGTAAATTTAGTATTTGTTACGAGCCATCCTTCATCTAGATGACGAGTAACACCACCATAAGAAAAACTGCCTTCAAACAAATCATCAAAACGAGCCTTGACATATAATGCTGTTTTAACATCCGAGCGTGTTCCTTGCTCGTTGTGGAATTTTGCTTCTATCATGATGAGCTTGTCTGTATTCCAGGCAACAACATCCATCTCATGTTCTACACAACCACCTCTCACCATCTGATCAGTGAGTGTTTCATATCCTTTTGATTTCCATATTTCTGCAATAAATCGCTCAAACGGAAAACCGTCTGGGCCAAGCTCTTGTACTGCACGACGTATAGAATAAGTTGCAGCTATTGGACGAGCTGATTTACGTAGTAGTCTAAATGCATGTGAATATATCTCATGTGTTGTCATACCATCACGAAGCTCCTCCTCTATGTGTTTTGCAATTTCCTGGGCCACGTTTGCATTCGCACCAGCATCTGATAGAGATTCAATCAGTTTTGCTATATCAAATAACTGTTTCTCTCCGTTTGCTTTGCGTATAGTAACTTCTTTCATGTGTTCAGTATATCAAACCCTACGATACGATTCCCCCACCGAGACATCTATCGCCATCGTAAACGACAATCGACTGGCCTGGAGCAATGATAAGGGGCGCATCAAAACCAATTTCAGCTTCTGTATCATTTACGATTTCTACCATACAAGATAAAAGTTCTCCGAGATGTCTCACTCGAGCCTGATATTTTTTACCTGATACCGGAATGTCATTTATCCAATTGGTTGATGAGAGTGAGTATTCTTTTTTTTCTGTAGAGAGTGAACCATCGATTTCTTTATGTGACACAGTGACTGCATTGTGCTCAATGTCTCTAGCGATGATGTAGTAAGGTTTATCATCTGGTGTCTTTTCTGTAACAGTAAAACCGTGACGAACACCTAGAGTTAGAAATATGGCGCCATCGTGATATCCAATCACTTTACCTGACTCATCCAACACGTCACCACGTTTTTTCTCTATGTAATGTGACAAAAACTCGTCTATATCTACCTGTCCCATGAAACAAACTCCCTGACTATCTGATTTATATGCGGTAGACAGATTATGCCTCTTTGCAATACTTCTAACCTCTTTTTTTTGCATACCGCCAATGGGAAATAAAATATGTTTTAGTTGCTCTAGTCTCAGTGTCCATAAAAAATAAGATTGGTCCTTACCAACATCATGACTAGATAGAAGTGATCCATCAAAATCTTTTTGTGCATAGTGTCCAGTGGCGACATAATCAACATTTTGTTTAAGCGCCCAATCGAGAAATGCACCAAACTTTACATACTTATTACACATAATATCTGGATTTGGTGTCCTACCAGATCGATACTCAGATACCATATAGTCAACGACTTCTTTTTTGTATTCTTTTTCTAAATCTAGAGTGATAAATGGTATATCGAGGGATACAGCGACACGCATAGCATCGAGCCTATCATCTCGCCAGCTACACTTCATCCAATCTGGATACCAGCCTTTGATAAACACCCCCGTAACATCGTAGCCGGCCTGTTTGAGTAACAGAGCAGAGACAGAGCTATCAACTCCGCCTGAAAGACCAATAAAAACCTTTTTTCTAGATTGGTTGATCATCCACGCACGATATCACATGAACATACACATTCTCAATACCTCTTCATGTCTAACGAAGATACTTTGCTTTATTCGCTACGTGCTCGTCATGGGTTACTGCATAATGCATAATCCCCTCCTTGTCTGATAAATAAAAATAGTACTTTGTCTCAGTAGGTGTCACAGAGGCTAAAATCGAATTGATACCAGGATTTGATATAGGTCCAGGAGGTAAACCTCTATAAATATATGTATTATAGGGAGAATCTATTTTTAAATCTTCTAGAGAAAGTTCTGAACTTTTTGTTTTTCCGTTTACAAATGAAAATGTTGCATCCACTTGCAAAGGCATCCTCTCAGCTATTCTTTTCCATAGTATCCCAGCAATAATACGACGAGATTCTTCAGTACGAGCTTCTTTTTCAAGAATTGATGCCATAATCACAACATCTCGTATATTATGACCTGATGAACGCACATCGTCTGCAATATCGGCGACCTTAGATTTGTAGTTTTTTGTCATGGTATCTACCACCTCTTCGGAAGTCACATTTGGTAAAAAATAATACGTATCCGGAAAGAGATATCCCTCGTATTTTTTACCGAGTTCTAAAAATAATTTAGTATCGAAACGATAGAAACGTGAATCAAACAGAGACACCATCTGTATCGAGCTCAATCCCTCTGGTATGGTGATTCGCACACGGCTCAATCCGTATGAACCACGAGCTATACGATAAGCTATTCCCACGACACTACTCCTAGAATCAAAACTATAATCTCCCGCAACGGCTCCACGACCAAATCCAAATATAGTTACAAATCCTTTAAACATAAACGGTGACTGTATGATATGTCTCTCGTATAAATCAGCGGTAACACTCGAAAGCGACTTACCTCTCGGTATCTCATACAAAATACCTTCTGGAAAATTATTTGATGGGGCTATAATTCTAAAATAGAAAGAAAATATAACAGTACATAAAACCAAAACAAGCAAAAACGCCTTCCGAGGAGAAAGGCGTGTCAGATAATTTTTAAGTGCGGTAAAAACTTCTCTCATTTCTATTAAATAGGTAGGTTTGATGGAGCATCTGCTCGTTTTGATGGTATACGTTTGAGCGTTGGAGTACGCACTGTGCTACCAGGAAAATGATACATAGTGGCAAGTTCTTCAGTGTTTAATACTGTCCATTTTTCTTTATATGGTTTATGGAAAAAAGAACGTAATGCATAACCTTTGAAATGATCCTCTTTATTTTCAGCAAGTTTTTTACCCATCCAATCCTGCCATTTGTAATCGTAGGTCAAACCACTTGGTTTAAATCCATTTAAATTTGAAGCATTAAACTGAGCAAACACCCCTTTTAAACCCCCACCAATACCTTTGTCATATAGATCCTTTGGAGCGATATAAAGCATACGAATACCGGCATCAAATGCGTATTTTGAAACACTTCTCTCTATAGCTGCTATTCTCTCTTGCTGACCTTTGGTCATTTTTGCAAGATTAGGCATTTTATTTCCCTCGGTATCTTCAACCTCAGATTCTTTGATTATTTTTTCTATGAGCTCTTTTGCTTCATCTTTCCATTTATCTGGGTATTTACTCCCACCCAATTCTACTGGCGCACCAGCAAAAGGTCGTTTTTCTTGAGTATGTGCTCGCACAATAATCTGTACCCAAGCCTGATGACCTTTTTTAAGGGTTCCCATAAATTCTATAAGTGGTGCCATAGGATCTACTTTGAATTCTTCATCAGGATCTTTGTCTAGACCATAATCAACATAAGTCTTTATTGGTAATGGGTCAGGACCAAGAGCTTCAAAGACTGCGCCGTCGACCTCATGTATCTCTGGGTCATATATCATACTATCTACATAATCATCGACTTCGTGTATCTCTACATCTGGATACTGAGCATAGATACTCGCCTCGAGAAAATTTCTCTGTGCCTTAAATGTCCATATATGAAATCTAACATCGCCACCAATCGATACCAATTCAAGAGAAAACCACGGACGAACCTTGCCCTCCCAATATCTATCTATCGGTGTGCCCTCACCCCCTGTCTGGTAAAGCGCTGTGAACACTAATTCCATCGCTAGAGGTGATTTCATAGTCTCCTGAGGGAGACGTATTTCGAGTAATACTTTTTCTTGTTTTGCTATCCAGCTACGATGCACATAACTAACCCATGAATGCCATGTATATTCTGCAATAACTATAGGAATCCAAATGACAGCAAGGTATATGAGCCAACGAACAGTCTCTGGTATGACGACGACTGTAATAAATTGTAGGAGTTCTTGAAATATCACGCTCTATATAATACTAGAAAACACACCTAGGTGGAATACACACATGTGAAAAAAATCCGCCATGAGGCGGACTTTTCTCTTAGACTATGTGGTATTTACCTTCCTTGTCTTTTTTGAAGAATTTTGGATTCTGAAGATTGACGAGAATAGTATTTTCTTTTACATACCTCTCCTTCATAACTTTATCAATAATTTCCTTCTTTGTGAGTGGACCGTTTTTCTCAATAATTTTCTTTACCACATCTTTTACTACACCAGACATATAACCCCACTCTGCTAGTGCATAGAGACCACGACCAACGAGGACAAAACGAGGGTCTTTTATGAGTTCATTGTGAGTAGTGGCAACATGAGCTTTTTTATCGAACATTTTTTCTATCTGCTTTGCTACTTCGCGAAAATGTATCGGTGATCCATGTTTACGTATGACGAGAAATGCATAATCTCTCATACCCTTTGCTTTTATATTTGGAGAATGTGAGACACCCCATTCACCGAGTGGATTTTTACCCACCTTCTTTGAGAGTGAGAGCCAACGCTTTAGTATCTCGTTGTTACGATATCTATCATTAAGATCTTCGACATGATTGAGAAAAGAATCAATCATTTCTGACTCAGGGATAATATCATCATCACCGAGAGATTTGTAGAGCTTACGAAGAGCTTCTTCTACCTTTTTTGAATGATTGTCATCTGTGTGCCAACGATGTTTAAAATGATCGTCTTCTTTCTGCATTTTAAATGCACGGCCGAGAACCAGGATAAAATAGACATGATTCTGTACAGAAGGATCTTTTGATACTGAGTCCAGAAGATCTTCCTCGGCCATGATGCCACCCATCTTATCTAATGCGTTTTCAAGCTCTTTAAAAGCTGGGGACTGAGCTTCGTACTCTTTTGATTTTTGAATATTTGCAATAGCGTAATTTTCTATCTGACGAACCCTCTCACGAGTAATACCATAGGTTTTTCCGATAGATTCGAGGGTCATTTTCTTTGCGTCGGTACCTAGACCGTAACGTTTTATGATGACTTCACGAGCTCTATCTGGCAAGCTTTTGAGCAATGCTTTTACAACCTGTTTTGGCTTCTGTGTGAGAGTAGTTTGCATATAATCGATACTAGATTGAACTAGTTGTACTGAATACTGTCTTAATTAATAACCATTGTTTTATCACTCATCTGATAATAAGTCAACATTTCTGTGGTGTCAAGAGGTTGACAGATTATCAAACGACAAAATTGACCAACTTTCCTGGGATAACAATCGTCTTTAAAACTTCTTTACCTTTTATCCACTTCTTCACTGAGTCCAAATTTGATGCTCTCTGTTCTATAATTTCCTTTGAAGAATCTTGAGGTGCTTGAAAACTACCACGCACTTTTCCGTTTACCTGTACGACTATAGTCATCTCGTCATCCTGCATAAGTTCGGTTAGAGCGACTGGCCATGGCGATGTGTGTACAGAAAACTTGTTTCCTAGACTCCTCCATAGTTCCTCTGTGACATGTGGTGCAAATGGAGCTAAGAGACGTAAGAACACCTCATATGAAGCACGTGAAATAGATAGTTCTTTTTCTAGTGCATTACTAAATACCATGAGGGTAGAGATAGCTGTGTTGAGACGAATGTTTGATATATCGTCAGATACTTTTGAAATACTTCTATGGAGTAATGATATAAGTGTTTTTGACTCTTCCGCTTTTTCACTCACCTTACTAGCAAGCTTCCATGCTCGTTCTATGAATCGCCTCGAGCCGATCATGCTATCTGTGTTCCAATTGATAGCTTGATCGAATGGACCCATAAACATTTCATAAATACGCAATGTATCAGCACCATAAGTAGAAACAATTTCATCTGGGTTTACTACATTACCAAATCTTTTTGACATTTTTTTTCCATCCTCACCCATGATGAGTCCTACAGATTGAAGTTTTTTAAATGGTTCGGTTGTCGAGACGACACCGATATCATATAAAAATTTGTGCCAAAAACGTGCATAGATGAGATGTCTCGTGGCATGCTCTGCCCCACCGACATAAAAATCTACCTGATTCCAATACTTCTCCTTGTCTGCATCTACGAGCGCTTTTCCATTTTTGGGGTCCATATAACGGAGGTAATACCACGATGAACCTGCCCATTGGGGCATGGTATTAGTTTCTCTTTTCATTATCCGTGCGTCTTTACCACTACCTACTTTTACATTGACCCATTTGTCTATAGTAGAAAGTGGTGACTCACCAGTACCTGATGGTTCATATGACTTTACTGGTGGTAATACTACGGGTAAATCTTTTTCTGCAACAGGTACTATATCATCCCCATCATGAAGTATTGGAAATGGTTCACCCCAATAACGCTGTCTAGAAAATACCCAATCCTTTAGTTTGTATCGTGTCACCCATTCGCCACCTGCAAATTTTGTTATTTCTTTTTTTATTTCTTCTGATCTTTTACCAGAAAAGACTCCTGAATCAAGGAGTATTCCCTCTCCAACATATGATTCTGGATCATTACCAAAACGACTGAGCCACACGTCAAGCTCGGCATGGGTCATATCATCTGTAGTAATTTTTTTTGAATCCATCCAAATTACTTCATGTTTTTCATCTTCATCTGCTGATAAAGGATCTTTTTCTTCATCAATCAAATCAAAACAAACAGCAGATGTATGAGAAATCCTATTTTCATCCTTATGTGCAGCAAAATATTCTGCAACAACCCTACCACCTAAAGACTGGGTGACTTTAAGATTCTTGTATCCGGTCTCTTCATAAACTTCTCTTTTAGCAGCTGTTATTGGGTCTTCTCCTTCATCAATCCCTCCCATGGGGAAAGTAGTCCAAGGAAATTTCTTCCATTTAATACCGAGAATAAGTCCAGTTTTCGGATTGCGAACTATCGCATGAACATTTGCACGAGTAACAGTTTTCTTACCTTCTCTAGGAGGGTTTGGTAAATAATATCTATGAGGAGCAACAACTTCTCTCATGGGTAAACTGTATTTCTTTGCAAATGCAAAATCACGTTCATCATGTGCGGGCACAGCCATGACAGCGCCAGTGCCATAATCAGCGAGTACATAGTCTGCAACGAACACTGGCACCTCTTCTTTGTTCACGGGATTTATAGCCATGACACCATCAAGTCTGACGCCGGTCTTATCTTTCTTTGCATCAGTACGCTCGATAGCAGTCATCATACGCGCATGAGCAACATATTTGATTACCTCATCTTTGTTTTTTACATTCTTCAAAAGACTCGTGACGATGGCATGCTCGGGTGCAAGTACAACATAAGTCACACCAAAAAGCGTATCGGGACGAGTCGTAAACACACGAATTTTCTCCATCTTTCCTTTCAATACAAAATCAAGCTCTGCTCCCTCTGAACGACCTATCCAATTACGCTGAGACTCTTTGATATGCGCTGGCCAATCGAGAGTGTCCAGGTCGGCGAGAAGCCTATCTGCATAGTCAGTAATTTTGAGTACCCATTGTCGCATCGGTTTTTTCTCAACCTCAGTACCACAACGTTCACAATGTCCATCTTCTACATCTTCGTTTGCCAGACCAGTCTTACACGAAGGGCACCAATTAATCGGCTCATATGATTCATAAGCGAGGCCTTTCTCATATAGTTTGAGAAATATCCATTGAGTCCATTTGTAATATTTCGGATCAGTCGTATTGACCTCGCGTGACCAATCATAATCAAAGCCGATAATCTCGAGTTGTTTTTTATACCTAGCGACATTTTTTGCCACAGCGATACGAGGATTGGTCTTCATCTTTATCGCATAATTTTCTGCAGGCAAACCAAAAGCATCAAAACCCATAGGGTGTAATACATTGTATCCTTGCATCCTCTTCATACGAGAAAGAATATCTGTGGCTATATAACCTTTTGGGTGACCAACATGAAGACCTTCACCAGATGGATATGGGAACATATCGAGGACATAGAACTTTGACTTATCCTCTGAGTCAGTGGTCTTATAGATTTTTTTCCTTGACCACTCTTTCTGCCACTTGGCTTCTATTTTTTTATGATCGTAATCCTGCGACATGAAATGCTACTAGATTCTCGGACGAACTGGGTATAAATCCTGATCTATAGTACGGTCAAAACAAACCGTGCCTATTCCATGTTTCCAGCCCTCATTTATCACACCCTTTGGATATACAGGAAATGAATTTGCTTCGCTCACACTAGAAGAATTGTCGAAAGAAAAATCAGCACAAAGTTTGAATGCCTTTGTACTATTTTTCTCGTATGTGTATGCGCTACCTGTCTCTGGGTCGACTGGTATATAGAAACCAGAAATAGGATCAGTGATATCTGCGAGCGCTACGGGTAGTGAACCTTTCTGTTGCCAATAATTGATGAGTTGCCACTGTATGGACTGTAAATCTGAAATACGCTGATCATCCATGCGTTGTTTCCTCACGGTCATAGGTGATCCAAAAACAAAGAAAGATGAGACGATGAGAATTAAAACAAGTATCGATGAAATAATAGACACCATTTTGTAAGAGATTTTTTTTGGTACATCTCTTACCTCATTCATATAGTATGCGAGTACTGCACCGGCGATGATAAGGACAGCGATAACTTTCAAAACAAATCTCGTCGTTATTTCACCTGAGAGAAATGTATTTAGAAGTACGACCATGTCTGTAGCAACGACAGCACCAGATACAAACAATGTGATCCAGGTGAGAACACGGCGAGCAGTAACATCACGGCGTGACGAATCCGTCTCTATATCGTGCCTCACAAGTCGTGAAAGCCAAATAAAGATTGGAAAAATAACAATAAGTGCTGCGACGGCTGTCCTCATACCGTACGAATACGTGTCACCATAGTATGCGAGCGTATCTGGAAATAGTTTATTTATTATATCGAAAGTGAGCGAGAGAAAGCTCACTATCGAGACATAAAGTGTGACCACCACGCCCAAATTGAGAAAGAAGTCACGTGCAGTCGTTTTTGTGTTCATAAAGTTTAGTTTACAGAGTAACTGTTCAATGATACTCCAAAACAAGTATTGAAGCCATTAAAAACCAAAAACCCGCCTAGGCGGGTTTTTGGAAGCAAACCTGAAAAAATCAAGCTACATCTGTACCGAACCAGACGCCTCACACATTCTGCAATGCGACTTATGCGCAAAGATCATGTGGAGAGCTGAGAGACCGACTAGTACATATACCAATGCCTCGAGCCAGCCCCATGAACCGAGGAGCCAGCTGACAACATTCCAATCAGAACCAGCCCACATACCGATGCCGACTAGGCCCCAATTGATACCTCCTATCCAAAGGAGGATGCACTCTGCCATGTGAAGTCCTTTCATATTTTTGATTGATCAATCAACGATTAATAAATTAAACGACTTTTACAATATAAATTGTACACCTATGGAGGTTTTGAAGTGTTGTTGGTTATACACAGTATGAATATCTAAAATACTGTTATCTCCTAATAATTAAAAATCCGTATCCCGCGATACGGATTTTCTGTTCAGAAAAAATAATCATGAACAGAGCCAATAATCTTAAATCGTGTTGCAAAATAAATAGACATGAGCAACACAGGGACAAATGAGTATATGGTAATTGGCCAACCATACCTTTGTTTTATCTTGACCAGCAACCATATCAGACCAACTAAGACAAACAAAACTACAAGCATAGGTATTTCCATAGTGTAATCCTTTCTAATCAAAGAATAACTATAATTAGTACCATTTGTCAAAACAAACCATGATATATTTATTTAATAATTCATTTTTAAATTCGACAAATAATATACATTATGTAATCATGTTTTCTAGAAAGGAGGTGATCGGATTGGCACGCAGGACTCCCAAATACACACGTCGAAACCGGAAACGGTAACACATTATTCAGCGACATTGCGTCACTGAAACCCTGTCCTGGCGGACAGGGTTTATATTTTGAACTCAATGACATCTCCATCTCTTACGATATACTCTTTTCCTTCTATACGAAGTAATCCTTTTTCTTTAGCATTTGCGAATGAACCAGCACCGAGGAGTTTGTCCCATTCGATGACTTCGGCACGCACAAATTTGTCTTTGAAATCACCATGTATCGCTGTACCCGCCATCGGCGCTGTCCATCCACGATGTATGGTCCACGCACGAGTCTCTAATTCGCCCGTTGTAAAATAAGTGATGAGGCCGAGCATTTCATATCCTTTTTTGATGAGGGCGTCGATACCACTCTTGTCTGCACCCATCCCCTCTCTCATCTCGACTTTCTCAGCGTCAGTCATGTCCCTTACTTCATTTTCGATACCAGCATCAACAACTACATAATCAGATCCAGACTCTTTTATAAACGACATGAGTTTTTGGTATCGCTCATCGTTTATCTCATCGAGATTGGTCCCACCAGATTTTTTATTCAAAACATAGAGTATCTTCTTTGCAGTGAGGAGATGAAGTCCGTGTAGTATCGGCGCTTCATATTCATCAATAGTTACAGATGATGCAAGTAAACCTTTTTCTAAAGCAGTTTGGAGTTTTGTGAGTAGTCCTGATTCGATAAGTGCTTCTTTTTTCGCCTGTTTGATCTCCCTACTGATATTTTGGTGACGCTTTGTCACTGTTTCTAAATCAGCCATGATGAGTTCTAGGTTTATGACGCCGATATCGCTCATAGGATCAACCTTGTTGTCGACATGGAGTATATCTGAATCTTCAAATATACGAACAACCTCGACGACAGCATCGGTCTCACGAATATTGGTGAGGAATTTATTACCGAGACCTTCACCAGCAGAAGCACCCTTGACGAGACCCGCTATATCTACAAACTCTACTGCAGCAGGTACGGTCTTTTGTGTCTTTGAAAACTCGGCGAGCTTGTAGAGACGCTCATCAGGTACCGCAACGACACCCACAGATGGATCTATGGTTGCAAAAGGATAATTGGCAATAAGTACGCCCTTTTTCGTAAGCGCATTAAAAAGCGTTGATTTTCCAACATTTGGCAGACCGACGATACCGATGGATAGTGACATAGATTACTAAACTACAACAAAACAACTAAAAACACTACGCTAAATTATTTTCCTTTTCTACCTAGACGTTCAATACACTTGATGAGTTTCTGTGCCCTCTCTGGTGACATTTTTTGCATACCTGATATCCAAGTCTTTCGAATCGGGGCAAAACCAGAAAAACGAAGAACTCCTCTCACCCAATTGTTTATATTTCCACCAAACAGTACCCAGAGAATTGCTGGATGGGTATCTGAGGTCACGATGACACGTGCACTCCTCCCCTTGAGTCTCCTATACCATCCAGGAATCAATCCTTTACGAAAATTGAAAGCGAAACCAGGCATCCAAACACGATCAATCATGCCTTTCATGAGAGCTGGCATATCTGACCACCAAATAGGAAAAATAGAAACAAAATGTTCTGACCATCTCACATCTTCTTGAAACTTTATGAGATCTGGTTCACATTCCTGTATCGTCTTGTAACCCTTGTGGAGTATAGGATCAAAATTCATTTCGGAGATATATGTCATACGGACTTCGTGCCCAGCTGTATGCGCACCACGAGCATACCCCTCTGCGAGAGCAGTCGAAAAAGTGTCTTTGTCGGGATTACCGACAAATATAAATATCTTTTTTTTCTTCATTTAGTTTTTCATAAGTCGCTCGAGCTCAGCTTTGTGTTTTTCCATCACACTCGCAACCACCGTCTGCTGATCCATCCCACTTTTGAGAGCTTCCTGGAGTTCAGCTGCAAGCTTCTCAAAGAATGCTGGATTTTTCTCCACCATATTGAGTATCTGCTCTTTTTGTTCCTCAGTCACACCAGAAAGTTGTGATTTTACCGCTTGTTTCATTAAAAAATTCTTTAACATAATGATATTTTATCAGATAGAGCACCTTTACGGCTAGAGTGGAAAAAATGGATGACTCTGACTATAACGTTCTAATAGTACCTTGTTCCAGCAAGATACCACCTTATCGCTATACCTCCACGCTGCCTGTATCTCCCTTGAGCCCACAAAGTGCCTCCTCTCGCCTCGTAATACATCTATAAGTATGTTTTCATATGCCTCTTGTGGAGATAGCTCTATGACCTCTTCTGAGCCATCGTTGATTCGTATAATAACCCTAGGTTTTGGCTGTATTGAAAACTCAATTTCTCTAGGTAATCCTGAAGATTCCTTGAAAACGATACGTACTGAAGCGCGTGTCTCACCCATCATTTTACCCGCTTGAAATATAACAGGTATACCCAAAAGCTCACCTTTTGAAAATCCAGTTATGACCTCAAACGCTGTCTCTGTTTCTGATTTATAAGCAACGCCTTTTTCATGCTCGTATCCTTCGTACTGCCCTCGTCGTGCGAGCTCGCATGTTTTTGATGGTGGTAAAAGGGCCTCTAGGACCACAGCTCGCGCATCATGCCAAGAATTCGCACTAACACGGTGAGGGTATTCTGCTAAAAGAGATGCGAGCATTTCTAGAATGTGATTTTGTCCTACATCACGAAAAGCCCCTACATTGTCATAGGATACACCTCGCCCATCTATACCCTTTGCCTCGAGTAATGAAATCGTTACAGATTCGACGGTTTTGTTGGAAATTATTTGGCGCAAACTCGTACTAGATTCATGTACACGCATCATAGCCTGAACCGAAGTCTTACCTAGATAGTGATCTATTCGATATATCTGAGAATGTGATAAAAACGACAAGAGAAACCGATTGAGCGAACATGCAGATTTTTCATCTACACCAAATGGTTTTTCCAGCAAGAGCTTTACTTTGCCCCTATGAAGGATTTTTGACTTTCGTAATGATTTTACTACCTGAGAAAAATGATTTGGAGCAAGTGATAGATACACAATAACTTCCCTATTTTTTGCTAACAATGAAACCTGTTTAGACAAATAATCATACCCTCTACCTATTTCGAAATCCACTTCAACATATTCAAGAATATTTAAAAAACTTGTAGAGACATGACTTTTTGATTTTAAAAAGTCATGAAACTCAACAGTGCTCCACGGACGACGAGAAACACCTATGACACGAGAATTATGAGGAAGTTCTCCTTTGTCATACAGAGAAGAAAAAGCAGGAAATATTTTTTTTTGAGACAAATCTCCTGTCGCACCAAACAAAACTATGAGAGGTGGTTTTTGTTTATTTTTTCCATTTATCATGTCGAGCAAGTATAGCATTCACCGTAAATAGCTTATCAAAATAAATAGTTGGACAACCACGAACCATAGATGTAACCTAGGTAAAGAATACTATGAAAAAATCAATCTCATTCAAGTTCTTCAAATTGGTTTACTTCGTCTTCGGGATACTGTCGGTTCTGGTGGCTGGATTACTTCTATCTGTGTATATCCACCTTTCAGAAGTTGGTACAGAAATGGGTGGTATATACACTCTCATGATATTTTCAATGTTTATCGGTGCTATTCTCATGATGAGAGCACCATATTCATTAAAAAATATCGACATGGGATGGGTCAGTATATTGAGAATATTGATATCTATGCCTATCGTCATATTTATCTACGAAACGACGCAAGCAAAAACACTAAAAGATGACGATACCATTGGAACCATCATCTTTTTGTCTATTCTCGTGATACTCATCATGGGAATGAAGCTCATACGTAGAAAATACATGAAACCTACTAAAATCGACTACTGACGGTCGATTTTTTATTTATAAAAAATCCCCGCACAAATGCGAGGATATCAATTCACCAGTCCCACCTAACACTTATGAGCTTTTTGCGGGACGGTCGTAAAATGATTTTCATGTTCTTATTTACCCGCATCGATACGCCAGACCTAAACTGTGCCCGAAGCACACCACCGCCAGGTAAATCAATGAGGAAAAAATCGTCTAGTTTGAGACCTGTCGCACCGTGAACGGGGATAACACGCTCGTCGAGCAAAAAACGTGGCATATCCTCTCTACCATCTGGAACAATTTCAATACGATTTGATTCTGATCCAGTAGATCTTTTTTCTAGAACTCTTTCTAAATCCCTCATAGCAGATTTAGGTGTTTGGTATTTTAGTTCCACGACCACAAAATCTTCAAGATGGAAGACGTCTAAATCAGACTTATCCACCGAAATGATTGAATTATAGTCATAGAGCCTCAATATTTTACTTTCACCTCCTGCAAAACCAATATGGATGAAAAACACGAAAATCATACAAGAATACAGAAAATAATGTACACGTGTATATATATGCATGATGTAAAGAAAATCCTTTTCCTAGTATAGTCATGATAATCATTATGTCTACAGTAGTATTTAAATAAAATAAAAGGTCCGTAGCAATGCTACGGACCTAAATTTTCTGGTGGCGGATTACCGCTAGGCTTGACCTAACGCCGATGAGTCAAATAGTCCAAATAGACACCACTTATAAAACTTAGAAACTGGACTATGAAAGCATTCTTTGGTGTTCAAAACAGGGGGGATCTGCACAGTCGTATGGATAGTAAGTGGTTCTATGCGGGACAAAAACAAATATTTCCCGAGGTATCAAAGAATTACCTCCGATACTATCATCACACTCTATCCCATCAAAACGATCTACAATCTGTAAGACTACTAATCGATTCTGATCTTGGGTGGCTTTTACACCATCCAAGGGTACGGCTGACGAGACAATCTCCATGTCCGAACCTAAAAAAACCTTCTCTTCGCGCACGACCGGAGTCGAGACGAATACTATCAAGGAGAAGAACAGGACAGTCATCTAAATACGAGAATACCCTGACCATTATTTATTGTCAAATACTATTTCCTAAACACTTTTGAAAATCTATCTACGACCCTACGCATACCTTCGTCATTGAGCACTTCTCTCTCATTACCTTGATGATCTAAGTCGCCAAGTCGTACTCCTGGCACAACATGGAAATGTAAATGATCGACACTTTTGTTGTTACCATCAGCCTTACCGTCACGGACAAGTACCGAGTAATGACCCTCACCAATGATGTCTAGTGCGCGTAAAGCTTCGCGAACAAGTTCATCTATTGCGGTTTGTTCATATGGTTCTAGTTCGAGTATACGTAACACATGACGCTTTGGTATGACCAAAAGATGGTCCTCATGATATGGAGCTTTTGCATAAGTGAGATAGGCGTGTTCATTCTCGACGAAAACACCTTCTGTCACATCACAAAAAGGACAGCCTGTAATGGAACGTACATAATCTTTGTACAACATGTTGAAGATAGTATACCTAGCTAATAAAAAACACACGCAGAAGCGGGTGTTTTTTATTACAGTGGACCCTACAGGACTCGAACCTGCCACCCCCTCATTGCAAATGAGGTGCTCTACCAGATGAGCTAAGGGCCCAATATGTGGACCGAAACACTATACTCGAAGAATGTCTGATTTTCAACCCTATACCCTATTTCGGGCGAGAGTTATGATGTGGTCTAAAAATTCAGGGAGAGACGAACCCACAGCCACAAGTGATTTTGGCAAAAGTGATTCAGATGTCAAACCAGGTAAAGTATTTGCTTCTAAGAAATAAATCCCTCGTGTCGGGTGAATAATAAAATCAGAGCGAGAGTAGTGACGAAGACCGAGGTGTTCGTGTACTAGCTTTGCCAGACGTTGTAATTCTACTTTGATTTCTTGATCAAAATTTCCAGGACATATCTCTTGAGACTTACCGTGGTACTTTGCTTCATAGTCAAAGAAAGTCTTATCGTTTGCAGGCACTATCTCTACAGGTAAAAGTGAATAATATTTCTCTCCCCTAAAATCATCTATGACCCCACAGGTCGCTTCTCTACCAGATATATATTCTTCGATGATTGCTACGTCGCTCACAGAAAATGCTTTCTCGAGAGCACTAGATAAATCAGAGAAAGTCTTTACGATAGAAACACCTACCGACGAACCAGCACCAGCAGGTTTTACAATAGATGGATGTGGTATGAGACGAAAAATCTCAGCCAATTTATCTATACCAGATTCATCTCGTGTAATAGTTTTCCAGTACGGTGTCTTTATACCAATACTCTTTATAGATTGTTTTGCCAGATCTTTTCTCATCGCCAAAGCAGATGCAAACGCCTGTGAACCTGTATATGGTACCTTCATATGATCTAAGACTGACTGTACCTTGCCATCCTCTCCATACTCTCCATGCATAGCATTTACTACCACATCAAGCGTGTGTAATGCATCGTGTTCATTTTTTGGCAGACCGTGGATATGCCACGTACCATCTTCTGATATAAAAATATCAATCACCTCATATTTTTCACGTGACAAATGATTTAGTACAGCCTCACCAGTTTTGAGCGATACTTCATATTCAGACGATGGACCACCACGCATAACTCCAACCCTTATTTTATTCAACTGCGACATGTACACGATTATATCACGCGAGGACTACGCTTTATCTTCCTGAGTTTACGATGGTATGTGATGGCAAATCGATGTGCCTCAGCATTCATGAGTAATATTTCTTTCTCATATTTTGACACTACTTTTTTTGAGCCCAATATTTCACGCGCTTTATGTTTATCGTCCTTCACAACCGACACGACTGGGATTGATAGTTTGAGTTCGTTAATATATTTCTCCGCAGTATTCTTTTGACCCACACCACCATCTACAACAATCATATCTGGGGATCTCCATTCCGGATGAGAAAAACGTCTTATCAATATCTCTCTGAGATTTAGTACATCATTATTTCCAATAATTGGATCAAGTTTAAACTTTCTATATTCATTCTTGTCTATCTCGCTGTTAGTAATCACAGTCATCACACCCACAGCCCCTTGGCCTGACATATGTGCTGTGTCATATGACTCAATACGAAAACCAGAAAGAGAATTATTTGATGGAGATACAATATCATCTTTCACTAGAGCAATATCTTGTATATGATCAAGTGCAAATAATTTTTTTTTGATCTCACTAGCTTTTTCAAACTTACGAGATTTTGCGTACATATTCATCTCCTTTTTGAGTGTTCGTACGAGTTCTTGTTTTTTTCCTTGAAAGAAAAGAACAATATGTCTAATAGACTTTTTATACTCGGTTTTAGATTCAGCTGATACCATATCCGGAGTAAGACCTATCTGTCTATAAAAATGATAATTATCTTTCTTCGCTGAACCTTTATCTATAAACGGAAACATCCGACGGATAATACGGAGTGCTTCTCGTAAAACCATACTTTGAGTAAAGGGGCCGAATGTATATGAAATCTTCAATACCTTTTTTTGTTTTTCAATATCCAGATTTCTACCACGTACCACAAGAACTCGTGGAAAATCCTCCTTCGTCACAATGACATAATTCCAACTACGATCGTCTTTTTCTTTTACGTTGTAATGAGGTTGATGTTTTTTTATGAGATTTGCCTCAGCTATGATAGCTTCGAGCACTGAGTCAGTTTCCTGCCATTCTATAGATGTCGAACGCGTCACCATATCTACAATACGCGGACCACGAGAAGAAATCACATCAGAAGAAAAATAACTCCGTATACGGTCACGGAGTGAAGTAGCTCTTCCGATGTAAAGAATACGTTTACCCTCTTTCCAAAAATATACCCCGGGTGCCTCAGGTAATGTTTTTTTCTGTATAGAATCTATATTCATAGATTGCATTATTACATAAACCGTGCTCTAATAGTAGGAGACTCATTTCTCAATGAACAAAGACAGTACAACATTTCAAAGAGCTATCGGTCGAATGGCCGAAGCACAAACACAACGTAGTGACATAGAACGTAGAATGTACAACGAAAGTTTTCGTAAAACACTCGCACGTCTACTCATCCTATCGCTATTATTAAATATAGTGGCAAGAAATATTGTGGTTGTAAGTATCACATTAATAATGCTCGTATTAATGATAGTGCTCTACTATCGTACAAAGTACATAAGAGTACATCCGTTACGATAATAGATGTCATTCCAGCTCAGCCTTTTGGTTGAGTTTTTTATTTGACTGGCAAATATAAAGATGTAAAGTATCAAGTAGAGCCTCCCTAGACGACCTAGCGAGGAAGACAACCAAGATATAAAATCGGTATGAATCAACCAGTACAAGTCGTTAGTCCTGTTCAAAATTACCTAAGAAATACCCCAAAATCAGGGTCTATCGAATACGAGAATGGAAAAATTGAATTTTTCACAGCCACCAGTCCGGCGAGAGCCAACAAGCGTGCAATGGAAATCATCGGTGCGAGATGTCTTTCTCGAAGAAATCTCATAAAATTCGGAGTAAGAACAATCAATTTCAACGGGATTATCGCGTATCCCGTCAAAAACAAGAGGACATTAAACAAAAGACGTGACCGTCACGTCAATGCCAATCGTCCTCCTGCTCCCAAGATGAAAAAGTTCAATTTCAGACAAAAAAATCGGCGCTTACCAAAAGCAGCCTAATACCAAACACTTACTACCACCGGCGTATCACACCGGTGGTTTTTATTTGACAAATATTATTTTTAATGTAATTTCATCATTAGAACCCAAATTATGAAATACCCGCCACGTCTGAAGGAGCTTTATCTGCTCGAAGCACTCATCTTACCAAAACGTGTAGAGGTGAATCGCATTGAGCTAAAAATCATCAAGGCACAGAACAAATACCGTATTGCGGTAATGTTCAAGGACAAGAAAAAGATGCACTACTACGACGAGCGTGTTTGTACCCTCGTCAAACAAAAAATTGCCAAAGAAAAAATGGTTGTACCCCTTGAAAAAAAGTATAATCGAATCCAGGCGATTCTTCAGGGTAAACTAACCTGATGACCATATTGCGCGACTTATCGGTCGCGCTTTTTATTTGACAATATCGAATATGTATTTAGTATATAAAATATATTGTACATTCAACAATTATAACTATCACACTATGCCAAAAACTCCTGTAATCACAACTGAGGAGAAAAGAAATAAAATCAAAAAACTTAAAGGATATATCTCTAGAGTAGTGCAAAAAACGCTATCTCTCAGAGAATACAAGAAAATAGTTGATACGAATTATGACAAAGCATGGAAAGATAGAAATTCAAAAAAAATACAAATCTATAGTGTACTCTTGAAGAGAATCGTAAATAAATTATCATCACGTAACGCGTTCATAACAGAACTCGAAAACCGTTGTAGTCAGGTGCAACAAGAACTAAACCACAGCTGAACTATTTACCCCGACATCTGTCGGGATTTTTATTTCCTACCCAATATTTTCTTTAGATACTTGCCCGTATGTGACTTCACATTCATAGCAACATCTTCTGGCGTACCTTTTGCGACCAGATGACCACCACCCTCACCACCTTCTGGACCCATATCGAGTACATAATCAGCACATTTTATGAGATCGAGATTATGTTCGATAACAATGACCGTATTACCATGTTCGACGAGTCTCTGGAGTATCTCTTCGAGCTTGCGTACATCTTCATAATGAAGACCGACAGTTGGTTCGTCTAGGAGAAAAACTGTACGATGAGTATCAGGTCGATATAATTCGGATGATATTTTTACACGCTGAGCCTCACCACCAGATAGAGTAGTGGCTGATTGACCAAGCTCGAGATACCCTAGACCCACATCAGAAAGTGTACGAAGTCTGTCATACACAGCTGGAATATCCTCAAAAAATGAAAGTCCTTCTTCTACTGTCATCTCGAGTACATCGTGTATACTCTTTTCTTTATACTTGACTTCAAGAGTCTCTTTTTGAAATCGTTTTCCTTGACACACTTCACATGGAACATAAACAGTCGGTAGAAAATGCATCTCAACAGCTATTTCACCATTACCCTGACATGCTTCACAACGACCACCTTTTACATTAAAAGAAAATCTATTTGCTCTCCAACCTCTAGCACGAGCCTCAGCTGTTTCAGCAAAAAGATCTCGTATAAATGTCCATGAACCTGTGTATGTCGCAGGATTAGAACGAGGAGTTCTCCCTATCGGTGATTGATCTATAAGTATGACCCGAGATATATATTCGCTACCAGTAAATGATTTTGCGTTATATATCTCATTGGTACGCTTCTTTTTTTCAAATCGTGCTTGAAGATTTTTATATAAAATTTCATAAAGAAAAGAAGATTTACCTGAACCAGAAACACCAGTAACAGCTACTAGTTTACCGAGTGGAATATCTGCATCAAGACCTTTGACATTAAAAACATTCCCCCCTCTGATGGATAATTTACCTTTGTCTACACTACGTCTCGAATCTGGAATATCAATTTTTATATCACCGCGGAGATAATCTAGTGTAAGTGAACCTGAATCATTATTTTTTGCAGTAAGTAGTGGCTCTAGATAATCAGCCACAACAACTTCTCCTCCATGTATACCAGCCCTAGGGCCGATATCCACAATGTAGTCAGAGGCAAATATCGTATCTTCATCGTGCTCAACAACTAATATGGTATTACCCAAATCACGCAGATTGAGAAGTGTTTTTATGAGTCGATCATTATCCCTCTGATGGAGTCCTATGGTCGGCTCGTCTAATACATAAAGTGCACCGACTAGACCAGAACCTAATTGAGATGCAAGTCGAATACGTTGGGCCTCTCCTCCTGACAAGGTGTATGCTTTTCTGTCGAGAGTGAGGTAGTCAATACCCACATCGAGCATGAATTTAAGCCTCGATTCAATTTCACGAAATACCGCTTTTGCAATACTTTTTTCTGTGTCAGTGAGAGTTAGACCACCAAAAAAATCAAAAGCTTCTGATATAGACATACGAACAATATCAACTATGTTTTTACCCCCGATGAGCACATGAAGAGCTTCATCACGAAGTCTAGCTCCGAGACATTTTTCACATGGTTCTTCGCCGAATATAAACTTGGTACCGAGACCGTTACATTCTGGACATGCACCATATGGTGAGTTGAAGGAAAAGAGACGAGGCTCTACTTCAGGATATGAATACCCGTCGTATGGACACATGAATTTAACAGACATGAGTTTTTCCTCTTTTGGATTTTCGATTTTGAGTAATCCACCTGATTCATGTATGGCACGTTCGATAGCATCTGAGAGTCTTTCGCGCACACCCTTGGGATCGGTTTTAAACTCACTCACAAAAAATTCATCCACGAGAAGATCTATGTCATGTTTCTTATTCTTATCTAAATCGACTCGTTCGCGGAGTTTTTTTGTAACTCCATCTACTTTTATAGTTTCATAACCCTTCCCAAGATAGTCATAAAGCATTTGATAATACTCACCTTTTCTCCCTACTACTATCGGTGAATAAATACGTACTTTTGCCTTATTTATCGCAACACCAAAAACCTTTGTACCATGCTCTTCAAATTTTACTTTGGTTACACCACTGATAATTGTTTCTAATATTTCTTCATTGGAAAGTTTTTGTATTTCTCGATTACAAATAAGACAATGAGGACGACCGATACGAGCGTATAACACTCGAAGGTAATCAAAAATTTCTGTCTGAGTAGCGACAGTCGAGCGAGGATTGTTTGAACGAGATTTTTGGTCTATCGAAATAGCTGGTGAGAGACCAGTAATCTCATCCACATCTGGCTTTTGCATCTGGCGAAGAAACTGTCGTGCGTACGAAGAGAGAGACTCGATATACCGACGTTGACCCTCGGCAAAAATAGTATCGAAAGCAAGAGATGATTTACCTGAACCAGAAAGACCTGTAAAAACAACCATCTTATTTCTAGGCATCTCTACGGTAATATTTTTAAGATTGTGTGTACGCGCACCCTTAACAACGATTTTTTCAGCGCCTGGATTAAAATCCGTCTTGATTGTATGTTTTTTGTTTATCGACATAGCAGTAAGCCCCGAGCATTGCGCTAGGGGTTGGTACGGAACACTTTACCACATCATGCACAATTTCAAAACTAAAAGTAAAAAACCGGCGTGAGCCGGTTTTTTACGGAGCAAGGTGTTTAATTTTTCTTTAGTGCGTGTACTATTTCAGGTACTATCTGATCGAGACCCACTGTGGCCTTGATAATAAACTTTTCTGCCCCGAGTTCTTTTGCACGATCAACTTCACTTTTCTGACCTAGATTAGAAAGTACAATAACTGGTATATGTTTTGTATCTTCATTTGATTTTATTTTACGAAGAATCTCAAAACCATCTACATTTGGCATAAGTAAATCTAAAACAACCACCTGAGGCTGTGTCGCTTTGACTACATCAAAGGCTTTTGCCCCGTCTACAACCTGCACCAGTTCTGCGCCAGTCTCAGTCATTCTTTTACCAACCATGTTTGCGAGAAACTTATCATCCTCGACCCAAACCATTTTTATACCTGCAAGTGCTTTATCATTCATTGTGTTTGTATTATAGCGCATCTATAGATTATCGAGATAGCTTTTTACCTTTTTTTGGTTTTTCTATCTTAGGCTTCATTTTTTCAAATTTCTCATAAAGAGCTTGTATTTCATCACGTAATAAAGCCGCTGTCTCAAAATCTAGTATTTTAACTGCTTCATTCATCTCACTTTCTTTCGTTTTTATAAGTTTTTTAGGATCTTTTGCAAATATAACCTCATCGAGTACGAGCTCGGCATCGACCGCCTTGTCGTGCTCACGCTTCATACTGTCAGTAATATCATGAATTTTCTTCATGATAGTTTTTGGTGTGATTCCGTGCTCTTTGTTGTACGCCACTTGTATAGCACGACGTCTATTTGTCTCCTGTATTGCTCTTTTTATAGAACCCGTGATGGTGTCAGCATAAATCACGACATGTCCCTCGACGTTTCGTGCGGCACGGCCAATCATTTGTATAAGTGATGTCTCCGAACGCAAAAAACCTTCCTTGTCTGCATCGAGAATAGCAATAAGTGCTACCTCAGGTAAATCTAAACCCTCACGGAGCAAATTTACTCCGACAAGAACATCAAATTTCCCTCTACGAAACTCAGTAAGTATTTCAATACGCTCAATTGTTTTAATATCACTATGAAGATACTCAGCTTTTATTTTTTTATCCTTTAGAAAATCGGTTAGGTCTTCGGCCATTCTCTTGGTCAGGGTCGTGGCGATAACACGAAAACCTTTTTTAATAGTTTTTTCTGCTTCAGTAATAGCATCTGCTATCTGACCAGGATAAACACCTTTTTCAACGACGGGTCTTATAACAATCTCAGGATCTACTAGACCAGTCGGACGTATTACCTGCTCAACAATTTGTTTGCTGTGTGTACGTTCATACTCTGATGGAGTAGCAGAGGTAAATATGACTTGACCGACCCTCTCCTCAAACTCACTAAACTTTAGCGGTCTATTGTCTGCTGCTGAAGGAAGCCTAAAACCATGTTCAATAAGTGTTTTTTTTCGTGATGCATCCCCTGCTTGCATACCGCCTATTTGAGGCACGGTCACATGAGATTCATCAATAATTATGAGAAAATCAGGTGTGCCATCAGCCTTGTGTGGAAAATATGATAGAAGTGTGTCTGGTGGTTCACCTGAAATGTGACCAGAAAAATGACGAGAGTAATTTTCAATACCATTCGTATACCCTATTTCTCTTATCATGGCCAAATCGTATGTCGTTCTACGCTTGAGTCTCTCTGCTTCTAGATTTTTACCTTCTTTTTGAAGTTCCAACAATCGTGCTTCCAATTCACTCTTTATTGTCTTGAAGGCTTTAGCACTTTGATCTTTATCCGTAATAAAATGCTTTGCTGGAAAAAGAAAAAAGTCTCGTGGTGTTTCGAGTATTCTCCTTGAAACAGAATCTATAATATCAATACCCTCTACACCGGTTGGATTGAGGCGAAGTCGATAAACAACTTTTTCATTGACTGGCATGATTTCGAGATTCTGACCTACGACACGAAATGTACCGGGTTCTAGATCAGCGTTGGTGCGAGTAAAGTGTATATCTACAAGACGACGAACGAGGTCTGCTCTGGTTATCTTCATACCAGACGTTATACGCATATTTACCTTTTCGTATTCGACCGGGCTACCGAGACCATAAATACAAGATACTGATGCGACAATAATGACATCTTTTCTGGTGAGAAGCGCCTGTGTCGAAGCGTGGCGTAATCGTTCTATCTCTTCATTTATCATTGCCTCTTTCTCTATGTATGTGTCCGTCACTGGCATATATGCTTCAGGCTGATAGTAATCGTAATACGAAACAAAATAGTGCACCGCATTGTTTGGAAAAAACTCTCGATACTCTTGGGCGAGTTGTGCTGCAAGTGTTTTATTGTGTGCAATAACCAATGTCGGCTTGCCGTGAGTAGCAATAATATTTGCAGCGGTAAATGTCTTACCTGAACCAGTCACACCGAGAAGTGTTTGATATCTCATACCAGCATCAAGTCCTTTTGTTAAGGATTGTATAGCCTTTGGTTGGTCTCCCGCAGGAGCAAATTCAGTATGTATTTTAAAGGGAAATCCCATAATAGGCATCACTATACCCGTTTCGGGCTAAATAAAAAAGCCCCGCATTTGCGGGGCCTGTAAAGACCATCAATAAATCTCCTAATGCCATACGATGAAATACAAAGTTTAACCTTCCACCATATCAGCCATATCAGCATTTTCAGGAAGACCGAGATGGGTATCGAAGGCCGTACGCTGTCTACGAACTTGTCTCAAAAAGGCAGACCAAGGATTGTTTTTTCTTTTTTTCTCAGCGCGAACCTTTTTCAACTCAGAAAACTTGCGAGGAGAAACAACTGTTTGAGTCACCTCGTCGTAGAAAAACAACTGCCTCTCAATAATACCTGGTATTTCTGCCCATAGAGAATGTCCGTGTTGCAATACATCCTGATTAGTTTGTGTTTGAAAATCGAGTTTCTTTTTTAGAAAAGCGACATCAAGCGGGACACTATCCATATAATTTCCTTTTGAGGTACATGTCGCCACCATGGTCGACAAGCGAGTTTCGAGGACTCGTCTCTATGCTCGATTATAGCAGAGAGATGAGCCCTCGACGGCTCGTAGCTGTCGAGGGTAATCAAGCAGCTGATGGTCCGAATATTTTAGACAGTGCTCTGTTACCCATGAGGGCAACAGGTGTCCAAATATGACGGGGTCCGATAGGTATCACTCTAGTCGATATATCGCCCCAGAGTGTCCAGCCAGATTTGTCACCTTCGCGAATAGGCTCAGTAAGAGCTTCATCGCGGAAGATATCTTGCGGACAAACAACTTCTTGATGATGGTGAGTGGATTTCATGATTTCCTCCTTTTTCACCTTGTTAATGAACTGTTCCGTCTTATAAACGAAACCGAGCTCTCGATTCTCGAGAGCTCGTGTCTAGTTTCGTTTGGGAGATGATGTCTACTTCCTAACAAAACCACAAATGAGCTCTCGATCCGTTTTGGTGACGAGCTTCATAATTGAGGCAAATTGTGTGAAGTAATATAGCATTACCATTAAATGATATACCTACTAGAAAAGTAGTCAAGAGTCCTATAAATTTTAAAAATCTCCCACCACAATGCTCTACCCCATCTTTTAAACTAATAAAATAAAGCTATTTATTTTCTGTATATCGAAAAAGAAAGTCTTTTTTAAAATCAAAAAAAGTGTCGTTGAATATCGCTTCACGCATACGCTTTACTAGATTTACTATAAAATAAACATTATGTAAAGATGAGAGCATGGGACCAGTCATCTCACGGGATTTGTGTAAATGACGAATATAGGCGCGAGTAAAATGACGACAAGTATAACATTCGCATCCAGGATTTAGTGGTTTCATATCTTTCTCAAACTCTTCGTTGGTGATATGTATCTTGCCATTATCAGTATAGATAGTACCGTGACGACCAAGACGTGTAGGTGCTACACAGTCGAATGTATCACAACCATTTTCTACCCCTTCGAACATATCTTCTGGCTCCCCTATACCGAGCAAGTGTCGTGGTTTATCCTCAGGCAATATTTCATTTACCCATTTGACCGCAGTGTGTAAATCATCTTTATCAAAAGAACCACCAATACCAAAACCATCAAATCCTCCGTCTTTGGTCATCATCTCCGCTGTAGCTCTCGCACTTTCTTTTCGTAAATCTTCGTATCTGCCACCTTGTACTATACCGAAAAGTGCCTGCCTATCAGAACTTTCTTTAGAGTGGTGATACTCGAGAGAGCGCTGTCCCCAGCGATGTGTTCTATCGAGTGCTTCCCTCTGATATGAACGAGATTCGGTTGGAGAGGTACATTCGTCAAATGCAAATATAATATCTGCCCCGATAGTGTGTTGAATCTCAATAGAACGCTCTGGGGTAATATAATGAATAATGCCACTATACGGATCTTTGAACGCTGCACCGTCATAATCAATCTCCACGAGACTTGGTTTCTTTTCTTCATCGAGTTCATGTTTGAGTAAAGGCACATCCTTTGCCTCTTTGAGTATTTTTGAAACATTACTTCCATATCCTGCTCCTAATGAAAAAACCTGAAACCCTCCTGAGTCAGTCATGGTGGGTCCATTCCATTGCATCATCTGATGCAGTCCTCCCATGGAACGAACACCTTCTTCGCCCGGTTGCATGTAGAGATGATATGTATTCGCAAGCACTGCTTCTGCACCTGCATCGTGAACCATATCAGACGTTAAACCCCTTACCGCTGCTTTTGTACCTACGACGATAAAAGCGGGTGTGTTTATAACACCATGAGGCGTTTTGATTGTCCCCGCACGACCAAGGCTGTTTGGAAGTTTCTTCTCTATTTTAAAAACCAGTGATTTTTCCATACCACTACTCTTTTCTAAGTGGAGCTTTCTTTATGATTTCGAGAATTCTCTCGTCGTCTCCCTCATCCACTATCTCAAACAACTTCTCATCTCCATGACTAATAGTCTGATACTTATCCCTGAAAGAAATTATTAAATCGTTTACATCTTTCCAATATTCTTTACCGATACAAATGATAGGTACTCTGGGTATTTTTGACGTCTGTACCAATGTCGCTATTTCAAAAAATTCATCCATGGTTCCAAATCCACCAGGAAAAAATATATATACCTCAGCCGAAAAAGCTAAGGCCACTTTCCGTACAAAAAAATAATAAAACTTTCTACTCGCAGTAAGAAATGAATTTTTCTTTTGCTCTGCGGGTAGTTTTATGTGCATACCTATAGATTGACCTCCCGCCTCAAAAGCACCTCGATTCGCTGCTTCCATGATACCCGGTCCACCACCGGTCACTATTGCATAACCAGTTTCTTTTACTATTTTTGCAGCGAGTGTTCGTGCCTGCTCATAATAACGACTACCATCAGATAGTCTAGTAGATCCAAAAAAGGTCACAGAACGAGGATAGTCTCCAAGAAAATCAAATGTCTCTTTGAACTCCCTAATTATTTCAGACATGCGCATGGTGCTCGCACGATGCAGTGCGTTGACTGAAGGTGGTTTATTTCCTTTCCATGTTTTTTTCCAGAATCTCTGTATCATCGTGTATTTTACTTATATGGATTATACGAATATTGTACTATATGCTATGAATTACCCTATAGGGTATAATAAACGACATAGTAACAATTAAACGTAGTATACATTTATGAGAACATTTAGCACTAATGAATGGGTAGCAATAACAGCCGCTGTTGCCATTGCCCTTTTTATGTTTTTTGGAGGAAGTGTTATGAGCATTTTTTCGCCAAAAGCTATTGTAAAACAAGCTATTAACCCAGAATCAACAAACACTGACGTGAAAAACACATCAACTATAACAGGGCTAGAAATATATGATGAAGTAGTAGGCACAGGTACAGAAGCAGTTGTTGGTAAAACAGTCACTGCTCATTACACAGGTACACTAGTAAACGGATTCAAGTTTGATTCATCGGTCGACCGTGGACAACCGTTTTCATTCGCGCTCGGTGCAGGTCAAGTCATCAAGGGATGGGATCTGGGTATACAGGGTATGAAAATTGGTGGTAAGCGACGTCTCGTAATCTCTCCTGATCTAGGTTACGGCTCTCAAGAAGTAGGAGGTGTCATCCCAGCAAACTCGACACTCATTTTTGAAGTAGAACTCATCGACGTAAAATAACTAACGACTCAAGGACGCACAAAAATAGCCATCTACGGCTGTTTTTTGATAGTTTTTTGACAAAATAATTTAAAATCGTAATATTACACTGTAAATAGTTCCTCTAAAAAAACAAACCTCGGTTTTAAATATGATAATGAATATTGAATGGTCTATCACCTTTGCTTTCACAGTATTCATTGGAATACTGACATGGTCAGGTAAACCATGGAGAGAACGTTTTGTGTTTTTAATTATTCCGCTCTTCGCCATTATGGCAAGTTTTACTGATGATCAAATCCTCCAAACAATATTCCTCCTTGGAACAATCGCCCTTATCGCAAGTCATATCAGACCTGAACAGGCTTCAAGTCTGTTAGAAAAAAATATGAACACAATCTATATCGTATTGTCTGGTGGATTGTTTGTGACAAGTCTAGCGATCTATGGTAAATATCTCGGCATCAATGAAGCATCGCTCACACTCATCGGTGGTATAGTGTTTATCACTTTTGCCTTCAAGTCAGCAGGCCTGAGATGGCGAAAACCAACGAACAAGTTAGTCAATATGGCTTAAACCTGTGCACATACAAAAAGCCCCCTTATCTATCGGGGGCTTTTTTAATTTAATAATTCTTGAGCTGATTTATTTTCTCATGCTGACGAATCTTTTCGTGTGCCTTTGCTTCGATTTGTCGGATACGCTCACGAGTGACACCAAACTCCTTACCCACCTCCTCTAGGGTGTGTGTAATACCATCATTGAGCCCATGTCGCATTTCTAGAATTTTGCGCTCCTTTGGTGATAAATCGTCTAGAATACCACGCACTTGATCTGAGAGAATGCGTCGTGATGACTCCTGGTCTGGTGAAAGTATTTTATCATCAGAGAGAAAATCTCCGAGTGTTGATTTACCATCGTCACCGTCATCACCCACAGGACTTTCGAGTGACACAGTGTCTTGATCAATCTTTTCTATCTGATAAACCTTTTCTACATCAAGCCCCATTTCAGTGGCCACCTCATCAGGCAGAGGATCGCGTCCTAAATCCTGAGAAAGACGACGTACAACCTGTTTATACTTCGCTATGGTTTCTACCATGTGTACAGGAACTCGAATAGTACGAGACTGATCTGCGAGAGCACGAGTGATAGCTTGTCTTATCCACCATGTTGCATATGTAGAAAACTTGTATCCCTTTGTCCAATCAAATTTATCTACCGCTTTAAATAGACCCAAATTTCCCTCCTGTATGAGATCAAGTAAGGTGAGGTCAGCAGAACGGCCAACGTATTTTTTAGCGATAGATACCACGAGCCTGAGGTTTGCCTTTGCGAGCAAACCTTTTGCTTCATTGTCTCCGGCTTCGATGGCACGAGCTAGTTCTTTCTCGCGAGCTGCATTTACAAGTGGATATTGACCTATTTCTTTGAGATACATTTGTATCGAGTCATATGATGACTCACTACCAGCTCTACCAAAAGAGTACTTTTTGCTATGTACTTCTGGTGGCTCTAGATCGAGCATACCACCTGATTCGAGCACATCGATTCCTGATGCGGAAAATTTATTATAGAGCTCATCTAGAAACATAATATCGTCCTCAACCGAAGGAAACTCTTTGAGAATTTCATCATATGTCACAAAACCTCTTTCCTTTCCACGAGATACGAGCTTATCAGCTTTTTTGGTGAGTTCCCGAGCTTTTGCCTTTGCTTTTGGACTAAGTTTCACCTTGGCCACCTTTTTGACCTTCTTGGCCTTGAGAGGTGCTTTTTTCTTTGTGACAATTTTTGCCACCTTTTTAATCTTTATTTTAGAAGAATTCACTTTCTTTACTGTTTTTTTTGTTTTTTTTGTTTTCATTGTGACTATAGGAATGTTATTAATTTTTTCAGTTCCTGAATCCTTCTTGATACTACGTCTATCTCCTTCATTTTTTCTCTAGCGGTATCAGTTTTCTTGTCTCTTTCAGCGCTATGGAGTTCTTCGAGAAGATTCGCAAGTCTTTTTTTATGATATTCCTCCTCGAGATTGTACAGGAGTTCGAGCCATTCTGTTTCCACATTTCTATCATCTCCGTACGATACCTCTGCTTCTAATTCAAATTCCGATATTGTTTCTCTGGGTAATGCTCCGAGTATTTTCCACCTCTCTGGTCCTACAGCACGTTCAACGAGAAGACGTTTTGTCTCATCTCCTTTAAAATATTTTGGTGAATACAAAAGGCCGAGAATCTTTCGTTCTATAAGCTCTACCCGTTCCCCTCTCGATTTACTAGATACTGTTGGTTTATTTTCTACACCCAACTGTATTGCGGGTACTTTTTTTAATTCCTCCCATAGAGCCTCCTCTTTTATGCCTGTCTTGTCAGCAACTTGTTTTACATACGTCGATTGATCAACAGCGTTACCGACAACGGATATGTATGGAAGTACTTTTGCAGTGACTTGTCGTCTAAACGATTTTTCGTCAAGTCTTTTTGTAGCGAGAGAATCTATAGAAAAATCAATAAATGACTTTGCACTTTTAACTATTTGACCCCAAGCATTCTTATCTCCTTTGATAATATCTGCCGGATCCTTTCCTCCCTGTATGTGAGCTACTTTAACATCCATGCCTAGAGATAGAGCTATGCGTACCGCACGATCAGTGGCTTTGATACCAGCATCATCAGAATCAAAAGCGATAATGACGTTTTTAGACAGACGTGACACTAACACTAAACCACTTCCCTCCGCTTGGCTTTCTGAAAGCGCAGTGCCTGACACAGCTACTGTGTTTGTAAAACCTGATTGATGAGACATGATTAGGTCCATTTGTCCTTCGACGAGAATAGAATAATCACGTTTTCTCACATCAGTTTTTGCTTTATCTAAACCATATAGAATTTTTGACTTCTGATAGAGGTTTGTCTCAGGACTATTGAGGTATTTTGGTGGATTTGATTCTTCATCAAGTGTACGTCCGGTAAAGGCTACAACACGACCAGAGGCGTCAGATATTGGGAATATGATTCGACCACGAAACGTATCGTAATACGGATCAGATGACCCTTTGTCTGATTTCTTTATGAGACCTACAGCAAGCACATCCTCATCTTTGTATCCTTTTTGTTTTAGATAATCACGCAACAGCCTCCAATCTGTCGGTATATATCCGACACGGAATGTTTCAAGTGTTTTCTCGGTGAGACCTCGATTCATGATATAACTCTTAGCCCCATTGTGAGATGACAGAGTCTCTTCATAAAAACGAGTAGCATCGTCTAAAATTTTAAGCAGGAGTTCTTTTTTTGAATCCTTGCTCCAGTTACCTGAAATAAGTTTTACTCCTGCTCGTTCAGCTAGTACACGAAGGGCGCCCATAAAATCGAGTCCCTCGAATGCTTCAACAAAAGAAAATATATCCCCCTTGGCCTGACAACCAAAACAATAATAGGTGTTTCTCTCTGGTGATACATAAAACGACGGTGTCTTTTCATTATGAAAAGGACATCGGGCTTTATAATTAGCACCCGCCTTTTCGAGCTTTATGTAAGAGCCGACGACATCAGCGATGCTCAATCGTTCCTTTATTTCTTCTACATGGCTACCCATAGCGATATCTCGGGGTGCCCGGCCACCCGCAATTATTCCTCACCATACTCACCGTCGACGTCCTTTGGCTGCATATCCTGTATCATCTTGTACTTCGGACTACCTTCGTATCCAGTACCAGCTGGTATAAGTCTACCAATGATGACGTTTTCCTTGAGACCAGCAAGTTTGTCTTCAGTGCCACGAATAGCAGCTGAAATGAATATACGAGTAGTGTGTTGGAATGACGCAGCTGAGAGGAAGCTCTGTCGTGAAAGTGATACTTCTGTAATACCCATCACAACCGCTTCTGACTGAGCAGAAGATTTTTCTAGATCACCCACTCTCTCATTTTCACCATTGAGGTCATATGTATTCACAACATCGTCGATAGAGAATCGAGTATCACCTACCTCAGTAATCTGACGTCGAGAGAACATCTGCTTTACGATAATCTCAATATGTTTTCGTGACACCATTTCACCTTGGAGTTCATAAATCTTACCGATTTCATGGATGATGTACTCCATAGCCTTGTCCTTACCTGCATACTCAAATATCTCGTTGATATCTGCAGAACCGTCTGTGAGAAGCTGACCCTTGGTCACTTTGTCTCCCATTTTTACCAAAGGCATACGGCGGAAACTGAATGTGTACTCTACTTCTCCTGAATTTTTACTCTTACCCTTGTCTTCAATATCAGGAATAAGGATAATTGTTTTTTCTTTTCCGTGATTAGCTACTTTTGAGACAGTACCCGAGACAGTCGCGACGACTGCTGGATTCTTTGGTCGTCTCTTTTCAAAGACCTCTTCGACGCGAGGAAGACCAGCTGTAATGTCTCCACCGACAGACGCGGTACCTCCGGCATGGAATGTACGCATTGTGAGCTGTGTACCTGGTTCACCGATAGCCTGTGCAGCAACAGTACCGACTGCTTCACCTAGATCTACTAAGTGATTCTTACCAAGATCAGTACCATAACACTGCTGACATACACCATGAACGGTTTTACAGGTCAATGGTGATCTTACTGAAATTTCACGAATACCTGCGTTTTCAACAGCTTGAGCATCTTGTTTTGATAGGAGATGGCCTTTCTTGAAAAGTGTTTTTCCATCTATCTTGACCTCTTCTGCGAGTACACGACCACGAATCGATTTTGCAATCGAGAGATCCATACCAGATACACCTGAACGACCGACAGTGATACCTTCTTTAGAACCACAATCTTCTTCGGTAATCATGACATCTTGAGCGACATCAAAAAGTCGTCTCGTGAGATATCCTGCACGAGCGGTGTTTAGAGCTGTGTCGGTGAGACCCTTGCGAGCACCGTGAGTAGTAATGAAGTATTCGATTGGCGTGAGACCTTCTTTCATACCAGAAATAATTGGGAATTCAATAGTCTCTCCTGCTGTATTGGTAATGAGACCCTTCATACCCACCATTTGGGTAATATTTCCCCAAGAACCTCGAGCGCCAGACTTCACCATATCTGTCACAGAACCATTTGGTTCGTGAGCATCAGGAATCAATTTCTCAATATCACTTTTTGTCTTGTGCCAAATCTCAACATTCTTTCTAAGGCGTTCCTCATCTGAAAGGAGTCCTTCGTTGAACTGTTCGTTTACAGTCTCTGATTGAGCTTTGGCTTTTGTAATAACCTCACCCTTACCAGCTGGAGTCATGACATCGTCAATTCCCCATGTCACACCTGAATGAGTTGCATACTTGAAGCCAAATTTCTTTACCTTGTCTAGAGTCGCTGGTAGTGCGTCGATGCCGTATCTAACAATGAGTTCATCCACGATACCGGAAATAGCCTTTCGATCTACTTCTTTGTTTATGAATGGGTAATCCTCCGGGAATACATCATTGAACAATATGCGTCCGACAGTGGTATCGAATACCTTACCTGTAAATTCAGCATATTTTGCATTCTCTGGTGCGAGAACTTTTACCCCAGCACGGAATGACACCTCACCGAAATCTGCTGCAAGTACTGCTGTCTCTGGTGACTCAAATATCTTACCTTCACCCTTTTCACCCTTGATAACTTTTGTCATCCAATAACTACCGAGCACGATATCGAGCATCTTGTTGATGAGAGTCGGATCACCAGAACCAGGTTTGAGAATGTTCTTGTCTGAAGCCATTATCATCTTTGCTTCCATCTGGGCTTCTGGAGAAAGTGGTACGTGTACTGCCATCTGGTCTCCGTCGAAATCTGCGTTGAATGCAGAACATACGAGTGGGTGTACCTGAATCGCGTTACCCTCGATGAGAATAGGTCTAAATGCCTGTATACCGAGACGGTGAAGTGTTGGTGCACGGTTTAAGAGTACATATTTACCCTCAATAACATCTTCGAGAATTGCCCATACTTCTGGAATACCATCATCAATAAGACGAGAAGCACCACGGATATTGTATGCGAGTTCACGAGCGAGAAGCTGACCAATAACAAATGGTTTGAAAAGTCCGAGTGCCATATGTTTTGGTAGACCACATTGATCAAGTGCCAGTTCTGGACCCACGACGATAACTGAACGACCTGAATAGTCGACACGTTTACCGAGAAGATTTCCACGTAGAAGACCGCGCTTACCCTTGAGGTTATCAGCGAGTGATTTCAATGCTCTCTTCTGTGACTGAGCACCTTGTCCAGCGGTCGAATTGCCGTGACGAATAGAATTATCTATAAGAGCATCTACGGCTTCCTGAAGAATACGTTTCTCATTTCGAAGGATGACATCTGGTGCCATTATTTCCTTTAGTTTTGCGAGACGATTGTTTCTGTTTATGACACGTCGATAGAGATCGTTTACATCTGATGTAGCATAGCGACCACCGTCTAGAGGAACCATCGGACGAAGTGCTGGTGGAATAACAGGAATACGGGTAAGAAACATCCATTCTGGTCGGACATTTGAACGAATCATTGCTCGTACTACTGAGAGCCGTCTATTGAGCTTGTCTCTATCTAGGCTATTTGCCTTTGAAAGAGCCACAACTACTTTTTCTTCGAGTTTCTTCATATCGAGATTCTTACAAATCTCAAATATTGCCTCTGCACCGATACCTGCTTCGAAAAGCGTACTATATCGCATAGAGAATTTGTGATACTCGAGTTCGTCGAGTACTGCACCGAGTTCTATAGAATCGATCTCCTTCTTCGAGCTCTGGTACATCTCCTTCAAAGCTTCTTTGGTTTTTTCATCTTGAACAGTCTTTATCTTTGACTTGTACTCGGATTCGAGATCCTTGATGATTCTCGCTCGCTCATCTTCATGAACAACGGTAACGATGTATCCAGCAAAGTAGACCACCTTTTCGATATTTGCAGTCGTCATACCGAGTATGAGACCGAGTCTTGAAGGCATCGAACGGAGGAACCAGATATGAGCTACTGGGCTTGAGAGCTCGATGTGACCCATTCGTTCGCGACGAACGATAGAGCGAGTGATTTCGACTCCACATTTTTCACAAACAATACCCTTGTACCTGATACCGCGGTATTTTCCACAATAACATTCATAGTCCTTGTCTGGACCGAATATTTTCTCATCAAAGAGACCGTTCTTTTCAGAACGTTGTGTACGGTAGTTTATAGTCTCAGGCTTTGTAACTTCTCCGAAAGACCACTCCTTTATCCTCTCAGGTGATGCGAGGCGAAGTGCTACGGTGTCAAAGTCTATGAAGTCAGATGATTTATTTCGTGGTGTATATGCCATGGTAGTAATTATTTATTCTTAGATGGTTTCGTATCCTTGCCATTCTTGCGAAGCTCGACATCGAGAGCGAGACCACGAAGACTGTTTAGAAGTACATGGAACGAAGCTGGTAGATTTGGAGCCTGTAGACGCTCTCCTTTCACAATCGAGTCGAATGTCTGTGAACGACCCTGAATATCATCTGATTTGACTGTGAGTATTTCACGAAGCGTATGAGCTACACCGTGACCGAGTAGTGCCCAAACTTCCATTTCTCCAAATCGCTGACCTCCACCCTGTGCTTTACCACCGAGAGGCTGTTGAGTAATGAGTGAGTATGGACCGATAGAACGCATGTGTATCTTGTCTTCGACCATGTGGTGGAGTTTCAAGATGTACATGTATCCGACTGATATATCCTGCTGGAATTTATCTCCTGTACGGCCATCATATAGGCCGATTTTTCCGTTTTCTGGAAGACCTGCTTTTTTGAGTTCTGCTTTTATCTCAATATCAGTCGCACCGACAAATGGAGGAACGATAGCCTGATAGTTGAGTGTGTGAGCAGCCATACCGAGGTGAAGCTCTAGAATTTGTCCGAGGTTCATACGTGACGGCACACCGAGTGGAGTAAGGATAACATCGATAGGAGTACCATCTGCCATGTATGGCATATCCTCTTCAGGTAGAATTCGTGAGATAACACCTTTGTTTCCGTGACGACCAGCGAGCTTGTCACCCACCGATACAGTACGGAGCTGTGCAACCTCGACATGTATTCTCTTTATAATACCTGATTCGAGTTTATCCCCACGTTCTCGTGAGAATACTTTAACTGAGATAATACGACCGCGCTTACCACCCTCCATTCTCTTTGAAGTATCTTTTACGTCGCGAGCTTTCTCACCGAAAATAGATCGGAGGAGGCGCTCTTCTGGGGTCAACTGAGTCTCACCCTTTGGAGTGATTTTACCGACGAGAATATCGCCCGAGCGAACCTCTGCACCGATACGGATAATACCGTCTTCGTCGAGATTCTTTAGCTTACCTTCACCAACGTTTGGAATATCGTGAGTAGTGACTTCTGGACCGAGTTTTGTGTCACGCACGTTAACTACAAATTCTTCGATGTGGATCGACGAGAACTTTGAATTTTTTACGACACGCTCAGAGATGATGATAGCGTCTTCATAATTTGAACCTGACCATGACATAAAGGCTACGAGCATATTTTGTCCGAGCGCAATCTGTCCACCATCCGATGTAGATGCATCAGCTAGTACTTGACCCTTCTTTACTGACTCACCGAGCGAAACGACTGGACGCTGATGGAATGAGGTAAAACCGTTTGTTCTCTGGAATGTGACTAGGTCATAAGATGTCTCCTTGCCTTTTGCGCTCTTGAATACTATATGAGCCGCATCGACATGAGAGATAGTACCGTCTTCAGGAGCGAGAATGATGCGACCAGTATATCGAGCTGCTGACGCTTCAATACCAGTAGCTACCAGTGGAGCCTCAGGGATGATACAAGGAGTTGCTTGTTTTTGCATGTTCGATCCCATCAGTGCTCGGTTTGCGTCATCGTGGTTTAGAAACGGAATCATATTTGTCGCTATCGAGAATGCCTGATTTGTAGACACATCTATGAAATCGACATCTTTTGGATGAGTAACTAAAGGTTTACCATTTTGACGTACCTCTACAGTCTCTTCAGTAATAACACCTGACGCATCGTAGAGAGTTGCTGCATGAGCAATCTTATAACTCTCTTCTTCGAGAGCGTTGAGATAAACAACTTCCTTTGTTACCTTGCCGTTTTTTACCTTTGCATATGGTGTCTCTATCATACCGAAATCATTTAGACGGGCATAAGTCGAGAGACGGAGGATAAGACCGATGTTTGGACCTTCTGGAGTATGAATCGGACAGAGACGACCGTAGTGAGATGGGTGTACATCACGCACTTCAAAACCTGCACGCTCACGAGTGAGTCCTCCTGGACCGAGCGCTGAGAGTGTACGGAGGTGTTCGAGCTCAGTAAGAATGTTCTCCTGTTGCATGAACTGCGATAGCTGGTTTGTGGTGAAAAATTCCTTGAGTCTTGCCTGTAGAGGTCGTGGAGACACAAACTGCATAGGCTGAGTGATATCAGGCTCGATGGTAGACATACGATCCTGAATATTTCTCTTCATTTGTGATAAACCGACTCGGAGCTTCTGTTGCATGAGCTCACCGCAATACCTCACACGACGAGAACCTAGATGGTCGATATCGTCTGCGAGTGAATCGGTTTTGTTGTTGAGATGAATGATATGGCCGAGGATGGTAGCGAGATCATCTGCATCAATAGTCTTTCGTTCGAGCGCTTTCTCATCCATAGATTTTTCAAAGCGTTTGTTGAAACGGAAACGACCGACACGAGAGAGGTCATAACGATCGTCTTTGAATAGAGCATCGATAAAACCACGTGCGTTGTCCACTGTAGCGAGATCACCGTCACGAAGCCTCTTGTGTATCTCTATATATGATTCATCGGTAGTCTTTGCAGTATCTTTGACGAGAGTAGCTTTGATTATCTTTGTAGCCTCTTCATCTTTTTTGAAGTAAGCGAGAATTTCTTCATCAGTCTTTGCACCGAGAACACGCATGAGAGATGAAACCATGAATTTCCTCTTTCGGTCAATACGAGCATAGAGAGTGCCATCATTATCTGTCTCTATTTCGAGCCAGACGCCACGAGCTGGGATGACTTTTGCACCGAAGACGGTCTTGCCTTTTACTTCGTCAGAAGTAAAGAAAACACCGAATGAACGAGCGAGCTGAGGAACGACGACACGTTCGATACCATTGATGATGAATGTACCGTGATCAGTCATGAGCGGGAAATCCGCGAGGAATATCTCCTGCTCTTTAGACGAGTGGAGTATCTTGTTCTTTAGCTTGATACGAACTTTGAGCTGAGCTTCGTATGAAAGCTTGTTTGTCTTTGCATAGTGTTCACCAAATTTTGGCTTGGCTAGGTCAAAACCTACAAACGAAAGCTCAAACTTCTTTTCTGAGTAATCGCGTATCGGCGAGAACTCCTTGAATAGATCTGCGAGACCAGTCTCGATGAGCCATTTGAATGACTCAGTCTGTGCCTCTACGAGGTTTGGTACCTCTACTATCGATTCCTTGAATCGACTGAAATATTTCTGTGGTCGCATTGTGATTCTGTGTGTTTATAAAACAATCTTCCTTGTCCTTACTCCTACTAATTCATAAGATTCCCCATCCTCCTCGACGGCGGATCTGCCAATGAGGCAGAAAACGCAAAAATCGCCTTTTTGGAGGCGCTTCTCAGATTTGGTTTTGTATTATGAGTGTCTTCGCAAGAAAAGGATTTGTAACCAGGATTTCCAAGGGTTTCTCGGAATCCATCCTTGATAAATACTTCGGGTTCCCCAGTGACACAATCTCGCGTGAAGTGGGGTTAAGTGTACTTATATATCTAGAGATGTCAAGTATTTTAGAATACCTCATAGTAGCCATATGCAAAATGTGTTGCTGTCTAGAGGCCTGATATACTTTTCATATGTACTCAAAAGCCAAACTTCATTTTAAGAAAACGGACAAGAGGTTATACAGAGCATCGCTTCGATTTGATATACCTGATATCAAGCATTCGGAAGACCTATTTCGCGATATAGTCTGGACTATCATAGGCCAACAGCTCTCAGGCAAAGCTGCCGACACTATATTTGCCCGCTTCAATAAGCTTCTGACAGATAAACTCACAACTCGTGCAATGGGCACCATTGTAAAAACAATGGTGCCCATTGCACCTGACCGTATTTTAAAATTATCTGATGCCGAAATGCGCTCGGTGGGACTTTCTGGAGCGAGAGCTCGTGCTATACGCAATTTTTCTGAGCATGTGATGAGAGGAGATTTGAAACTCGAAGATTTGAAGAATCTCGATGAGGCATCAGTGGTGGCAGAATTGACTCGGGTCAAAGGTATCGGACCATGGACTGCCGAGATGATACTCATGTTCTCCCTCGGTCGCACTGATGTATTCTCTGCTGGCGACCTCGGCCTCATGAAAGGACTGAGAGAGCTCTATAGTCTCCGTTCCCTACCAGATGCTAAAAAAGTAGAGAAACTCTCGAAAGCATGGTCACCCTATCGCACCTATGCCGCTCGCGTCCTCTGGCGCGTCGCGGATGCAAAGAAAGCCACTTCTGGTCGTAAACGCCCATCAAAATAATTCTAGAACAATCCTCAAAACCATCTACTCTCTTATTCTTGCGAATAAGAAAATAAAAAAATTAGCGGGCAAATGAGAGCATATGTGCATTGCGTACGAGGTCGCGTGCCATAAATGTGAGTACAGCTAGAGTCGCCACGAGTGATTCTTGCACGACGATATCAGTATGAGCAAAAGCGCTCCAGAAAAAAAGTACCGAGTGAGAAATATCAGCTAGACTCGGCATATTCCTGAATACATCAACAAATGAAACAAAGTATTTGAGCGCAAAGAGCGCCACGGTGAGGATAGCCACTTTCGGTACCACCATGCGGAATGCATAGATGACGTAGACTCTCCTCATTATGTTTTGTTTGAGTTCTGCCATATTGTTTGTATTAATAAGTAATCGTTTTAGACATTTCACGAAGCATTTCCTTTGCTCGATGGACACGAGTCTTTACCGCACCTTCAGTAACACCCTCTTTCTCAGCTATTTCACGGTAATTCTTGCCTTCGAGTACATATAATCGTAGGACACTAGAAAAAGTGTCTGGTAGTCGTTCGACGAGAGACATAATGTACTCCCTGTCCTCTGCTCCATCATCACGACCTGCATCATCAGGTATGACCGCCTCGAGGTCTTCATCGAACGCCGTGGTAAATTCCCTATCCTTTTTTGCCTTTTTGTACCAAGCAAAACAAGTATTGATGAGTATACGATATGCCCACGAGGTAAATCGTGCGCCTTCGACAGGACGGAATTTCTTTCCGTACATATAAATCTTTACAAAAGTATCTTGCACTACATCAGTCGCCGCCTCATCACTACGCACGATTTTTTTCGCCTTTCTCAAAAAAGCAACTTCATGCCTATCTACGAGTATTTCGAAGAGCACTGGATTCGCATATGATTGCGCCAGCACCTCCTCATCTTTCATATGTTCAAATTCGGTAAATTTCACTGTATTCCAAATAAAGGGTCATAGAGAGGCCATCCCGAGTAACTAATGTAGGTTCATAACTCCCACAAGCCACTCTTTCAGATCCTCTCTGTCCTTTATATTATACGACCCCTTCGACCATATATAACCTCTCTCTTATACCCAAGGTTTCATCGATGAGCCGAACTTCTGAACGAGGTTTAACCTCGTCCAGAAATGTGGATAACTTGAATATGCAGGAAGAGTGAGGTTAAACCTCGGTTTTTTTATTATTTCATCCTTCCTTTTTTCCACTCCTCGATATTTACCCGATGGCCTGAGAGCAATACCTTTGGTACACGGTATTTTTTACCTTTGTGTTCCAATATTTCTGGGCGTGTATAGACATCAGGTGACGCTACACGTTCTTCCTCTCGTGAATCAAAATTACCGAGCACTCCTTCTATTTGGCGTGATATAGAATCTATGACCATCATAGCTGGAAGCTCTCCTCCAGTAAGTACAAATGGTCCGACTGATATATCTTCCATCTTAAACATTTTTTTTACACGAGCGTCGATACCCTCGTATCGTCCACAAACAAAAATGATATGTTCATATCTCTTCGCTACACTTTTTACATATTTTGTATTAAATTGTTTCCCAGATGGAGAAAAGAAAATAATCTTAACTTTTGACTTTTTATTTTTAGATTTGAGACTTGAGAGCGCTTTCTCTATAGCTTTTGCTACTGGCATAGCTTGTATAACCATACCTGGACCACCTCCATATGGTTTTTGATCCACACGCTTCCACTGGTCCATCGCATAGTCACGAGGATTATAAAATTTCACCTTTATTTTTTTGTCCTCAATAGCACGTTTCAGAATAGACTCACCGAGATATGAGTCGAATGCACCTGGAAACAAAGTGACTATATGAAATGTCATATCCGTAAGATTACACTTTTTATACTCATGAGCAACCAAAAAAACCGCTAAAGCGGTTTTTTTATGATAATGCCCGCTCCATCACCTGACATAGTTTTGTATCACCCCAAGTCGAACAATAAACCAACAAATCATTGTTTATTTGTTCAGATATTGGTAATTCCCTACTGAGCGCTTTTACTCGCTCAATATCTCCATCACGAAAACTAGAAAGTACGGCCTGAGACACAGTGTTTTCAAACATATCATCTGACATAGAAAACAAATTCTTTATTTCACGAGCAGTGTCTATCTCTCCATTTTTGAGATGTTTCAATGTGGCCTGTTTAGCAACTTCTTCTATCTCGAGCTTTAAAACCTCGTCCCTGATGAGTCCGAGTGATTTTTTTTCTTCTAAAGCATTACTGATATCTCCCTGTCTCAGATTATCTGCGATTTTTTTTATCTGTGGTATGAATTTCATATGATTATTATTTTTATATTAACATATCTTTTTTCTTAAAAACAAAAACCGCCAAAGCGGTTTTTGTTTTTAAGATTCTTTTATTATCAAGTCCTACAGATTTAGATCCGCCATTGCTTCATCCACTGACTTTGTCGCTTTCATTGGACGAGGTGCTGCTCCAGCTGGTTCATTTATCTTCAAATTGACTCGTGAGTTGTTTTTCATACCGACGATACGTAGGAGTGTTCTGATTGCTTTTGCGGTATTACCCTCCTTTCCGATAATCTTGCCCATATCAGCAGGGTTCACATCGAGAGTAAGAAGTACACCCATCTCATCGACAGTACGATTTATCTTTACATCATCTGGACTGTCCACGAGCGACTTTATAAGAGTATCGAGAAATTGTGCATCTTTTTCGTTCATGTCGTTTTCTTTACGGACTAACGCAGTATCGCGACTGCGTACTGCACGATTATTCTACCATGTCGTAAAACATCCGCTAGAGGCGGATGTTTTTGATTATGCTTTAGGTTCTTCTGGAGCAGGACTAGGTTCAGGAGCTGTCTCTACCTTTGGTACTTCAGCTGGAATAGGCTCAGGTGCTGGAGTTGATACAGTAGGGGCTGATTCTGCCTTTTCCTCACCCTCCTTTTTTACAGGACTCTTCTTTGGAAGATTGTTTATTTTCTTTCCAGGAATCACTTTCTTTTCAATAAGCCAATTATGGACAGTGTCTGAAAGCTGAGCACCGTGAGACATCCAGTGTTTCACCCTATCAACCTTGATCTCCTTTACATCATTTACAGGATCATACATACCAAGTATCTCGAGAAAACGACCGCTCTTGGTCGAGTTTTTAGAATCTGTGAGAACCACGCGAAAGGTCGGTACATTTACTCGGCCTACGCGCTGTAATCGAATCATTAACATAGACAGAGATACTAGCAGACAGGCTCAAAATCGTCAATTTATAAACTTACAAAATGAGACAAAAGGATGTTTTCTGCTATAGTAAGCCAATAACTATGAAAGGAAATACGGAAAAGAAGCCCGTTCAAAGCAAAGAAACAGAAAAGGTAATCGGCATAATATCGGTCAATTCAAAAGGAACTGGATTTGTAGAAAACCCAGCAAATCCAAACGGTGAAGACTTTGAAATACCTGCCGAACATCTCCATACCGCCCTCCATCGCGACGAAGTCGAGATAATCATCCTACCTGAACAAAATAGAGGGAGACAGCTCGCAAAAGTAGTACGTATCATCAAACGCGCAAAAATACGATTCGTGGGAGTGCTAGAAGATTCAGAAAAAGGCTTTGCTTTTATAGCAGACGATAAACGTCTCTATGTAGACATACTTATTCCACGTGAAGACGCACAGAACGGTAAAGCAGAAGATAAAGTCTATATCGAAATAGTAAAATGGGATGAAGCTATCGGTTATCCTATCGGTAAAGTACTAGAAGTCATAGGTCGTCACGGTGAACACAATACGGAAATGAAGTCGATAGTGCTAGACCGAGGTCTCGCTTACGACTACCCTGTCGATGTCATACATGAAGCTGAGGAAATAGAGAGAAAAGAAAAGAAAATCACCCAAGAAGAGATAGCAAAGAGGCGTGATATAAGAAAAATCACTACATTCACTATTGACCCGATAGACGCAAAAGATTTTGATGATGCAATATCAGTACAAAAACTCGAAAATGGTAGACACGAAATAGGTATTCATATCGCTGATGTATCACATTATGTTCGCCCTGGTACCGCGCTCGACAAAGAAGCTCGTGAACGTGGATTTTCTGTATATCTCGTAGATCGTACGATACCGATGCTCCCAGAGGTACTCTCCAACGAACTCTGTTCACTAAACCCAAACGAAGATAAGCTATCTTTTTCAGCAATGTTCATCATGGATGAAAATGGTCGTATTCACGAGAGATGGTTTGGTAAGACAATAATGAATTCAGATAAAAGATTTACCTATGAAGCGGCTCAAGAAATTATGGATGCTGGCAAGGGTGAATACCACGAAGAACTCATACTCCTCAATACCATCGCAAAAAAACTCAGAAAAGAAAAAGAAGAACGCGGGGCAATAGATTTTGAACAGGATGAAATAAAATTTGAGCTCGATGCCAGCGGTAAACCACTCCGTATCATAAAAAAATCTAGAAAAGACACGCACAAACTCGTCGAGGAGTTTATGCTCCTAGCAAATCGAGAAGTAGCACATTTCATGTCGCAGGCTATTGAAAAAAAACATGGGGCTTTCCTCTATCGCATACATGATGCACCAGTACTCGAGAGAATAGAAAATCTCACTGTGTTGGTGCGAGCCCTCGGTTATGTACTACCTGTAACAAAAAAAGGAGTTTCGGTAAAAGACCTAAAAGCTCTTTTCAAGAAAATTGAAGGTAAAGCAGAAGAGTCACTCATAAAAACCGCTGCTATCCGTTCCATGTCGAAAGCAATCTACTCAACACAAAATATCGGCCATTATGGTCTCGCGTTTGAATACTACACACATTTTACATCCCCTATCCGTCGTTACGCTGATCTCATCGTACACCGCCTCCTACAGAGAGAATTGACCAATGGTCCTATATCAGCAGGTGAAGTGAGTATGTATCAAAAAATTGCTACTGAAAATTCCGAAAAAGAAATTAGAGCAGCAGAAGCAGAACGTGCAAGCATCAAATACAAACAGGTAGAGTACATGATGGACCGTATTGGTCAGACATTTGAAGGTACAGTAAGCGGTGTCACTCAATGGGGTATCTACGTCGAAGACAAAGCGACAAAATCAGAAGGTATGGTATCTCTACGTAGCATGACTGATGATTACTATTCTCTAGTCGAGAAGGAATACGCCATAGTCGGAGAAAAAACAAAAAATCGATACACTCTGGGTGACTCAGTAAAATTTAAAATCGTTGGTGCTGATCTAGATCGAAAAACACTAGACTATGTCATCGTTCCATAGTTTATTCTCCTCTACTCTCCACACTCATACATACAGCGTCCCGAGTTTATAATACAGAAAAAAATAGATGGTGGTTTTATATAAATAAAAAAATCGCAAGCCTTATGACTTACGATTAAACCAGCATACTCTAAACGTGCATTTTCCTGACGGGACAATCGGTGAGCTCTCCAATACAAACTTTCCAGAAAGTATTGAGTGCTTCCACCTCCGCTAGATTTTTTTCATCACGCGGACTGAACCCATGTGACTGAGAAATAGAAGAATCCAGTGATTCATGTCTAAGTCCGAAACGCTCGATTACAATCGAAAATGCGTCTCGACCAGGCACCGACACATCCACAGAGTCATTTTCAAGAAAAGAATCCCACCATTTGTGGTAACGCTTGTTCAAAAATACGACTCCTTCAATGACCCGATGAAACACATCGAGTGTTCTCTGAGAATCTATCGAATAACCATTATCTGATAGATGGTCTGCGCCGGCATGAAAAAGCTCCTCTAGCTCGTCTGGGGTAAATTTAATGTGCATACAATGTATATAATAACATGTTTAATAGAAAAATCAAGTTTTGCTTATAGAAATAAAAAACCGCCCTTATACTCAGGCGGCTATGAGAATTCTTCCTCTACGTGGAATAGTCGCAATCAAACCATTGGACCCGTAAATCAATTTTAGTTTAGGTATGAGTACTGCATTCACCCTATAAAATTTATTCCTGTCTTTTGATAAGACCGAGAATGGTGCGACTTTTATACCAATATATTCAATTGAATCTAGATGAACAAAAAACCTTCCGCCTAAAGGCAGAGATTTAAATCTAATTATCATAAGAACTAGGATCTATACTAGCCTCGCTAATATAAAAAGCAACTATTTTGCTACCACAACCGCTTCGTTGAATGCGATAGAGAGGAGTTTTGAATACCCTTCTTTACCCATAGTGACACCATAGAGTATACCGGCACGAGACATAGTCTCTCTGTTGTGGGTAATAACGATGAGTTGAGAAACTCGAGCAAGATTTTCTACCATGTCTCCATACTTCCTCGAATTTGCTTCATCTAGAGCGGCGTCTGTTTCATCGAGAATGATAAATGGCGGTGGATTTACCTGAGACATAGCAAAAAGAAGTGCGATGGACGTGAGAGCTCGTTCACCTCCAGAGAGCATTTCCAAACTACGGATTTTCTTTCTCGGAAGATTGACTTTGATATCAACACCGAGTTCTATTTCATTTTCTTCTTCGTCATCATCTGATGTATCTATACCGAGCTCTGAGAGCTCTTCGATCGATACACGTCTTCGTTTCTTTTCTTCAACGACAGTGAGTGATGCATCACCACCACCAAACATAAGTGCGAAGAACTCACCAAATTGTTTGTTTATCTTGTGTATACCGTCAGTAAACAGTGTTTCGAGTTTTGTCGCTAGCTCTGTGATAAGTGTGGTGAGTGATTCAGCCGATTTCTCCAAATCGATAATCTCTCGTGCGAGAAATTCATCACGTTCGGAGGTTTCCCTAAATTCTTTCATAACCTCATTAGGTGATGTACCACCGGAGTCTTCGAGACGTACTTTTATCTTTTCGAGTTGTTTTCTGCGTTCTTCCTGTGTATGTCTCTCTTCGTCTTGGTACTCAGTAGCATCTGATTCATATAGATATACATCCCGACCGATAAGTACTACCCCTTCTTCTATTTCACGTTTAAAATCTTCTTTTTCGAGTTTGAGTTTGTCTTCACGCACACGGAGTACCGACAGACGACCACGGAGTTCATTTTGTTCAGCGACGATACGAAAAAGTGCTTTTTCAGCATCACGAGAAGTGTCTTTTTCTTTCTCTATCTCTTTTTGAAGAATGTCATATTCACAAGAAAGTTTCTTTAAATCTGACTCTTTTTCTTTGCTATCATCATCAGCTACTACATGTTTCTCACGAAGTATTTTAATTTCTTTTTCTAAATCAGCTGCTCTGTTTTCGGCTTTTGCATTTTTATTTGCCTCCATGAAAGATTTTACCGAATCACGAATCTTTATTGCAACAGATTTCACAGCACCGAGATCGGATATAGAACCTAGTTCACTACAAAGCTCTTCGATACGTGTTACGAGTGATTTTACTTTTGAAAACTCAACAGATACCACTTCAGCGCTAGCAGCACTTTTTTCACGAGTAAATATTTTTTCTAATGTACCAAGCTCGCCTTCTATCCTGCCTATCATATGCATTGCTTCATCTCGTGCTTCTCGTGCAGATTTTAGTCTCTGTTCTAAAGATATGAGTTCTGCAACTTTGGTATTTTCATTTTTTGCTTCATCGAGTACTTTCTTTGCCTCGGTCAATTCTTTTTCTAGACGTTCCAAATCCTTTTTTGGTCCAGCACTCTCTTCGTCTATAGCTTTTTCAGATGTTTCTAGATAAATACTCTCCCGTCTCAAATATTCTTTGTATATATTTTTGAGTTCTTCACGGAGAGCTATGGTACGCTCAACTTTTTCTACCTGCTTTTTTAAAAATTTTAGGTGAGGAGCAATCTCTTTTCTTAGAGACTCCACCTTGTCCATGTTTTCACGAGTCTTTTCTAATTTCCTCTGACTCTCCTCTCTCTTGTATTGATATATCTTTAGACCAAGCGCGTCCTCTATCATCTCTCGTCGTTCACGACTATTTGCATTGAGTATTCTATCTGCCTCACCCTGAGAAATCATATGATGACCGGAGGCACCGATATGAGCACCAGCGAGAAGCTCAATAATATCTTTTAATCTCACCTGTGTCCCGTTTATTAAATACTCAGAAAGAGAATCTCTGTGAATCACGCGCTCAATAATCACCTCATCAAAATCAATGTTGAGAAGGCGTTTTGAATTATCAAAAATAAGTTTGACCGACGCTCTGTTTGCACGAGCTGAAGAATCACCACCATTGAATATTAAATCCTCCGTCTTTCTCCCTCGCATGGACTTCATGGACTGTTCACCGAGCACAAAACGAAACGCCTCGGCCACATTGGACTTACCTGAGCCGTTTGGACCTACTATAGCTGTAATAGGCGTATTAAATGAGATATCCGCCTTTTTAGCGAATGATTTGAATCCGAAAATCTCGAGTGACTTGAGATACATGAAATATGACTGAATATACTGAAAATGTAACTAAATTATAGCATCTAATTAAAAATCCCCTGTGGGGACTTTTGTGATCTAATTCCAACCTTTTGCCTCAATAGCGCGCTGAGCAGCACTCTGTTCCGCCTCCTGTTTTGATTTACCTTCACCTTCGGCTACTTTATCCTTGCCGAGATAAACACCAACAGTAAACGACTTATCGTGATCAGGACCTGAATCATGCATCAGTTTGTATGCTGGTGTGATACTTTCGTGTTCCTGAGCTTTTTCTTGAAAAGTACTTTTTGCATCTACGAGATTACCACGAGCAATCATTTTCTCTGCAAATTTTAATATATGCATATCGATAAAATCTTTTGCTTCATCGTAACCTTGATCTAGGTAGATAGCACCGATAACAGCCTCTATGGTATTTGCAAGAATAAATTGTCGTGCACGACCATTGTCTTTTGCTTCACCTCGCGAAAGGAGTAGGTAGTCGTTCATATTTAGATTTGATGCAACCTCAGATAGAGTGACTGCATTTACGAGGGCAGAACGATAAGTCGTGAGCTCACCTTCTGGTTTTTCATCGTATTTCTCAAAAAGAAAGTCTGTGACGACTAGTTCTAATACAGCATCGCCGAGGAACTCTAGACGCTCGTTATGAGCGAGTTTTGAGCCCTTATTTTCATTGATATAAGAACGATGAGTAAAAGCCTGTTTTAGGAGTGATTTGTCCTGAAATTCAGTACCAGCCTTCTCTTCAAATGTCTTGAAATTGATATCCATATATGGAGCCACAATATAGAATGATGAGTAAAGAATCAAGGCTTGAGGTCTTTTCTCAATCCCTTAATCATAATCCCTATTTCTTTGGTATTGCCTTTATCGCCTTTGTGATCACAGGAAGCATATCTTCATAAAAATTGAGTTCAGCAATCTGTTCGACTGGAAACCATTGTGCTTTGTCTAGACCACCAGTCTCTTTTAGCTTTAGGTCACCATATTTTGTCTCTGCGAGAAAATACGTTACTTGTTTTCGCATCTTGCCTTTCTCTGGATGGGTCGCAACATATTCATTCGATGCAATCTCTTTTTTAATAACAATATCTACACCTATTTCTTCTTTTATTTTGTTTATTGTACCCACTTCAACATCTTCACCGTCTGGAAGTGATCCTTTTGAGAGTGTCCAATGACCAAAAACATCATGAACAAGCGCTAGATAAACTTGTCCTTCGTGGCGAGAGTATACTACAGCACCACCGAGCTTAACTATAGGCATTTTGTCGAAAGGAAGATTGAACTTCTCGTCCTTTTTCTTTGAAACAGCATCTTTACCAGGTTCACCAAGCTCTTTGTACACAGAACCTAGTACTCCGTTTACAAATTTACCTGAATTTTCACCACCAAAACCCTTTGCGAGCTCAATCGCTTCATTGATAGCTACTTTTGCAGGCACTTCTTCTCTATCTGCAAACAAAAGCTCGTAGAGACCGAGACGAAGTATATTTCTGTCTACCGCAGATATTTTGTCTATCGGCCAATCAGGAGCAGCTTTAGTAATAATCAAATCAAGCTCAGACCTCTTTGCGAGTACGCTCTGAGCGAGAGTTTCCATAAATGATACATCCGAGACACCTGGAGCAAATTCAGTTGCATTACGACGGATAGACGCAAGTAGTACGTCTTCACCCGCATTCCTCATATCACTTTCGAAAAGTGACTGAAGAACTACTGATCTTGCAAGGTGCCTATTAGCCATTAGTGCTTATTCTCTCATTCCTGTTCTCTCCCCGCAAGGGAAAACAGAGTGAAAGCAAAAGCTATCGAGCGGTCGATGCCTCCTTCGCCTTCTTTGCTCTCTTTGCGAGTTTTTTCTCGATGTTTATAACAACGATACCTTTATACTTGCCAGTCACAGCAGAAGCACGATGTCGTAGATGTACAACGCCGTCTTTGTTGTCTTTTGATATAGCAGGCTTCGAAAGCGCGTGATGTGAGCGCCTGTTGTTTCGAGCCGACCGTGTTGCACGCATTCGTATAACCATAGGTTTCCTAATATATCAGATTATATGGAAAAGGCAATTTATAACTATATTTTAACGGAGATAATATTTTTGAGAAATGATATGCGATGAATTGGTGATACTCCGTCTTGTTTTATGGCACGAATATGAGAGGCAGTGCCATAACCCTTGTGTCTATCAAAACCATAAGCTGGATATGTAGCCGATATCTCCGTCATGTATCCATCTCTAATCACTTTTGCCACTATAGATGCTGCAGATATGATGGGTTCCTTTTCATCACCTTTTATAATTGTCCTCTGATTACTAAATTGTTTTGGGGCTTTGAGTGCGCCATCGAGCCGCACCTCGACTAAATCATTTTCTACTTTCAATCCTTCGAGACAAAGTCGTATCGCCTCATCGATGGCGCGTGATATACCTACTCTGTCTATCTCATTCGCTGATACTGAAGCACAGGCAAAATCAAGTATTTTTTTTGCTTTAAAATCAGAAATTTTTACATACCACTCTTCCCTCTTTTTCTCGGTAAGTTTTTTAGAATCTTTAATTCCATCAAATAAAGAAAAATCAAAATCAGATGTCACCATACATGCACAAAGAGTCACTGGTCCAGCAAGAGGTCCACGACCAACTTCATCTATACCAATAATATTTTTTATGGACATTTTGCAGATAATGGCAGTGCCATAGAAATATCATCGCTTGTGCCCCAAATAGTATCTGGCCCAACAGAACGAAAACCGTCGGTATTAGAACAACTACCAGCTCCACTTTCTCCTTGATTTTCGTCTACTGCATAAGGAGACCCCCATGGATCTCTCGTCATATTGGTTAGACCAGTGACAAGTCCACCTGTATTTGCCTGCACCGTAGTAATCACATTAATCCACCCCGTATAACAAGTACCAACATTACCAGAGAGACTGGTCCCGGTTCGACACCCACTACAATCAGTACAGTTTGAACCAGTCATAGTTTTTAATGTTTTAAAACTTTCTCCTTGTGCCACAGAAACAGATTTTGCAAACTGATACATCTCCTGTTGCGCTTTAGATATTTGTGCTTTTTGTCTCGCACTATTTAACGCTGACAAAACAATAGATGAGAGTAATGCGATGATTGATATCACTACGAGGAGCTCGATGAGGGTAAAGCCCATACTAAATTTCAGTCTATTTGGAATCATTATCTCTATTATACCCAGCTGGATACTATCTCCAATATGACCTATACTATAGCTATCAATAATTGATCGCGAGGCTCTGTTCTCGGCGTTCTGATTATCCATATGTCACGTTTCATTCATCTCCACACTCATTCTCACTACTCCCTCCTTTCGGCTCTGCCAAAGGTGCCGGATTTGGTAAAAGCAGCAAAAGCAGACGGAGCCCATACCCTCGCGCTCACCGATAATGGCAATCTTTATGGTGCTATCGAATTTTATAAGGAATGTAAAAGTGCTGATATAAAACCCATCATAGGTATCGATGCATACATCGCGCCACGTACACGAACGGATAAACAAGCTGGTATAGATTCACGTCGTACTCGTCTCATACTCCTTGCAAAAAATGAGCAGGGATATAAGAATCTCATGCAATTAGTAACACTCGGATACTTAGAAGGTTTTTACTACAAACCTCGTATCGATCGTGAATTGCTTGAAAAATACCATGAAGGACTTATTGCTATAGCCTCAGCATTCACTGGTCCCCTCACCCTAGCACTCCAAGGAAATGATATAGAAAAAGCATCAGAGATAGCACTCGATTACAAAAATATATTCGGTGAAGACTTTTATCTCGAAATCACCCATCACCCAGATATAGATGACCATCCAACATTGATGGATAGAACAAAAGAAGTATCTAAAAACACGGGCGTACCATTAGTCGCTGGAGGAAATGTTTACTATATACATCCGAGTGATAAACAAGCTCAGCAGACACTCATGCTGGTCAATTCAAATCGAGACCTGTCTGATGTTGGTAATGATGACGACACAGCCGACTTTTCATTTATTTCAGATGCACAGGCTCAAGAATATTTCCGTGATGTACCTAGTGCTATAGAAAATACAGAAAAGATAGCTGAAAAATGTATCCTAGAACTCGAACTCGGTAAATGGGCTTTTCCTGATTTTAAACTCCCTCCAGGTGATACACCGGATGAAGCTTTCCGAAAAATAGTTTACGAAGGTTTTGTTCGTCGAAACGTAGAAAAAACTGATGAGGTAATCAAGCGTGTCGAATACGAACTGGAAGTCATCAAAGGTAAGGGGTATTCACCGTACTTTCTCATCGTAGCGGATTTGCTCGCCTACGCACGTACCCATGGCATACTCTCAAACATCAGGGGTTCGGTTTCTGGTTCGATGGTTACATATCTCTCCGGTATCACAAATATCGACCCAATCGAATATGAAATACCATTCGAGAGGTTTCTCAACCCTGACCGTCCATCAGCACCTGATATCGATATGGACTTTGCAGACAACCGACGTGATGAGATGGTCGAATACGCTCGAACAAAATATGGCTCAGATAAAGTCGCTCAAATAGGCACATTCGGTACCATGGCGGCACGTGGTGCGGTACGCGATGTCACTCGAGCACTCGGTTATGAAGTATCTACCGGAGACAAGATAGCAAAGATGATACCAATGGGTTCTCAAGGATTCCCTATGACTATAGATCACGCACTAGAAATAGTACCGGACTTGAAAAAACTCTACGAAAGCGACACGGACGTACATCGCATTATCGATATGGCAAAAAAAATCGAAGGATGTGCTAGACACATCTCTGTACATGCTGCTGGTATCGTCATATCACCTACAGCCCTCACTGATTTCACCCCGCTCCAATACGATACAAAAGGTGAAAATAAAATTATCACGCAGTACGACATGTACTCGATAGACGAAAACGGTGCTGGTTTATTAAAATTTGACTTTCTCGGGCTCAAAAACCTATCAATACTCAAAGAGAGTATGCGTTTCGTAAAAAAAATCTATGGTGTTGAGATAGATATAGACACCCTACCAATCGATGATACAAAAACATTTGAAATGTTAGCACGGGGTGAAACTGGTGGGTTATTCCAACTAAACGGAGATGGTATGACAAAATACCTGAAAGATCTCAGACCGACTTCAATACACGACATCAACGCCATGGTGGCTCTCTATCGTCCTGGACCAATACAGTTCATTCCTCAATACATCGAACGTAAACACAATCCATCTCTTATCTCATATCTCGACTCAGCACTCGAACCAATACTCAAAAAAACATATGGGATTCTCGTGTATCAAGATGACCTCCTGATGATGGCTCATAAACTAGCAGGATATTCGTGGGGTGAAGTCGATAAATTTCGTAAAGCAGTGGGAAAGAAAATTCCAGAAGAAATGGCTGCACAAAAAGAAAAATTTATAAAAGGATGTGTCGAAAAATCTGGATGGCCTGAGAAAAAAGCAAAAGAGATATGGTCATGGATAGAGCCTTTTGCCGCATACGGATTCAACAAAGCACACTCCGTATCGTATGGTCGTGTGGCATATCAAACTGCATATTTCAAAGCCAATTTCCCTGCAGTTTATATGGCCAATGTACTGACAAGCGAATCTGGTAATGTGGAAAAAATAGCAGAGACGGTGGCTGATTGTAAGCGTATGGGTATCCCAGTACTTCCACCATCAGTCAATGAAAGTTTTGAAGATTTCTCAGTCGTACCAAACACATCACGCACGCCAGGAGATGGTGAAAAAATACGTTTTGGTCTAAATACTATAAAAAACTTTGGTGAGAGTGTAGCTACGTCAATCATAGAAGAAAGAAAAGCTAATGGGCTATTCGAGTCTCTATCCGATTTCCTCACTCGTGTCAAAGATAAAAATCTCAATAAAAAATCACTTGAGTCTCTCGTCAAAGCTGGTGCATTAGATGATTTTGCAGACCGAGGTGCAATGTATGGAAACCTAGAGATGCTCCTAGAATATAATAAAGAAAAACAAAAGCAGGGCGGTAATCAAGATTCACTCTTTGGAGGTATTGCGGGCGCTGACGAGCTCAATCTATCGACCGTAGCACCGATAACCCAAGAAGAAAGATTATTATGGGAAAAGGAACTTCTCGGTCTATACATTTCAGGACATCCATTAGAAAAATATCGTGCAAAACTCGAAGCGCGACCAATCAATATCGCTCTCATAAAAGCAAAAGCTCAAAAAGAACGTGAGGAAGGAAACATACCAGCAGAAGATATTGTGGTCATTGGCGGTATTGTAGAGGACATACGTGTCATCATGACAAAGAAAAATGATGAGATGGCTTTTGTACGTATCGCTGATCTCACTGGCTCAATCGAAGTAGTAGTATTTCCTAGAACTTATGCTCGCTGGAAAGGAATACTAAAACCTGACACCTGTGTCGCCATGAAGGCAAAAGTCTCCGATAGGAACAATGAAACTTCCCTTCTCGCTGAAAGTTTCATGGCTTTGCAGTAATGTTATACTGGTTGGTAGAAGCAGCTGCTACGCGTTAGCCATAAAATAGGGTATCCAAAAAAGCTGCCAAAATAGAGATGTTCGCGATATATGGTAGGCGGATCGCGCAGGCATGCGCACTTTTCGCTCTCGACATAAGGCGCTAAGAAAGTCTCCACGTGCCCACATCCTGCGCAGGATGTGGGCACCACTGTTTTTGTATGTAAATTATGATATTATTCCTCTATCAGAGATTGCCTCGACTACCAAACGAGGATAATGGCAATGGCCCTAATCTGAAAACAATCAGAAAGATACAAATCTAGGTGGAACCGCGGAATCACTCTGTTTACCGACAGGCAGACCGCCCTAGCAAATACAGGAATATATTCCTGACTTTGCTAGGGTATTTTTATTTTAAAAATTAGTAATTACAAATCACCATGTCTTCTATAGAACACATTCGTCATTCATTTGCCCATCTCCTCGCCGCCGCTATCGAGGAGCTCTATCCTGATGCAAAAAATACTATCGGTCCTGCAGTGGATAATGGTTTCTACTATGATTTTGAATTTCCAAAAGACTCAACTCCGTCGGATAAAGATTTTACGAAAATTGAAAATGAGATGCGTAAGATACTGAAGACATGGAAAGGATTTGAAGGTGTAGAAGTATCTGAGGTGGAGGCAAAAAAACGCTTTTCAGATAATCCCTACAAACTCGAACTCATAGACGAAATAGTAAAAAAGGGTGAAAAAATAACCTTTTATACCTCTGGAAAATTTACCGATCTCTGTCGTGGTGGACACGCGGATATCAAAGACATGAAGTCAGACGCATTCCGTCTCGCACGAATAGCTGGTGCCTACTGGCGTGGTGATGAAAAAAACTCCATGCTCACTCGTATCTATGGTCTAGTCTTTGCATCAAAAGCAGAACTCGAAGCATATGAAAAAATGATGGAAGAGGCAAAAAAACGAGATCATAAAATACTAGGCCCAGCGCTCGACCTGTTTACTTTTTCAGATCTAGTCGGTGCAGGACTCCCTCTATGGACACCTCGTGGTACTATCATGCGCAATCTCCTCGATGATTTTGTCTGGTCACTCAGATCTATGCGTGATTATGAACGTGTCGAAATTCCCCACATCACAAAAAAAGACCTTTATATTACAAGCGGTCATTGGGACAAATATCAAGATAGTCTCTTTCATATAAAAACTCGTGAAGGTCACGAATTCGCTATGAAACCGATGAATTGTCCTCATCATACTCAGATATACGCCCGCAAACAGTGGAGTTACCGCGAATTACCTCAACGATATGCCAATACGACGACTTGCTATCGTGATGAACAATCAGGTGAACTCTCTGGACTCTCTCGTGTCAGAGCATTTGCTCAAGATGATGCGCATGTCTTTTGCCGAATGTCACAAGTCAAAGAAGAATTCCTAAAAATATGGGACGTCGTACACGAGTTCTATCCTGTATTTGGTTTTACAATAAAAACACGATTCTCCCGTCGTGATCCAGCTACTCCAGAAAAATATCTCGGTGATACAGCTCTCTGGGATAAAGCAGAAGGATATCTCAAAGAAATCCTCGATGAGAAAAAAGCAGTAGCAATAGACGGCATCGGTGAAGCAGCGTTCTACGGTCCAAAACTCGACTTTATGGTACAGGATTCAGTCGGCCGTGAATGGCAAGTAGCGACAATACAGCTCGACATGAACATGCCTGAGAGATTTGACCTCGTGTGTGTCAACGAAAAAAGTGAACGTGAGCGTATAGTCATGATACACGCAGCTATAATGGGTTCTATCGAACGATTCCTCTCTCTGGCTATAGAACACTATGCAGGAGCATTCCCTCTCTGGCTTTCTCCTGTCCAAGTAAAAGTCATACCGGTGCGTGAAAACCATAATGATGCAGCAGCAACTACTGCAAAAGCTCTGCAGGATGTAGGTCTTCGTGTAGATCTAGATATCACTGATACAGGGTTTGGTAAAAAAGTCCGTGAAGCAAAAGATATGAAAACACCATACACAATCATCATTGGTGACAAAGACATCGAAGCGAATGTAGTGACTCTCGAATCGAGAGATAAGGGTAAGATAGGTCAAATGCCGATAGCCGAAGTAGTAACTAAACTCTCAGAAGAAAATATATCGAAAAAGTAAATTAAAAAACCCACTCTCTGTAGAGTGGGTTTTGATTTGATATGAGTGTAACTACAAGAGCTGGGCGCGTTCCATTGGTATCGTACCGACGATACCATCGAGAATACGCTCGATTCCGTAAGTTTTGCAAGCTCTCCGAAATTTTACTGATGTTTCGCAAATACGATTCATCAGTCGGCGGGCCCTGGCTGTCAATCTCGAAACGAGTTTGCGGGCCGACGTCTCGAGAGAAGCAATGGCATCACAGAGCGTCACGCCCTTATTCTGCTCACGCAGTTCGAGGTAACGCTGGTATATGATATATCCTCTCTCAATAGCAGTCGCATTGAGCGACTGAATCATTTTTCGTATTTTCGGAATACGTACGGCCCGCATATTCAGAAAATTAAAAATAGAGAAAAAATCCTCCCTTCTGCACTTATGCTTCAAACTGCTTGAGGCAGGATTGATACAAAAGATAACGAATATTGACTGGTCAATTTTTTGGAGGTGCGTGGTGATAGTACTATTGTGTGGAACGAGGTCAGTCAATCTAACCTCGGTGGTTTTACTCGACTTTCTGGCGCGAGTATGCCCGTTTGATGTGCTTATCATTCTATTACCTATACTACTCTCATAGATAACTGAGTCAAGGTAAAATTTTACAAATAAAAACGTCTGTACCAGTGAAGGCACAGACGTTGCAAATGAGATTCTAATAGTTCTTTTTGACCAAAGCTTCAACCTCTTGAACGATCGCTTCTGCTGAGAGATTGAGTTCCTTACGGATATGCTCCATCTCTGTGAGGTCGACACTCTCGGGAGGTTGAGTCGCGAGCTCGGCACGTGCTTTTCTGGCAAGTAATTCGCCGTACCGCAACAATTTTATGTTACGCACCTTGTCGTCTTGTGCGCTCATGACACACCCCCTTTCTTTTCCATCTGTCTGATGTATTCGAACGAGAGTGTTAGAGCAAAACGACCTAGAGCAGCACGACTATCGCCAATCTGACTGCGCCACTGATTTTTTTTACCAGTACGAGCCATCATCCGACTGAGAATATTCACATGGTCGTTAAACGCATCGTGAACTGAAGTCCTTACATCTTCGATTGCCTGACGTGTACCAGGCTCATCAAAAGAAGCACCACTTTCCTCAATCAAACGTTGCCATCTGAGCACTGATTCAGTGTAGCGGATGGCAAGATCAAGCATTCCAACAAAAAGTTCTTTTAGAATATCACTGTCACACTCAGACCGCAGGGTCTCAAGTGGAACAATTACCTTGAATGATGTACCAGCTTCTTTCAGCTGAGTAGCATCTTTTTTTGACAATGAGTACATGAATAAATGGGATTCTTTGTTTATTATATCACACATAGACTCATAAAGTCAATAGTCTCTATTCCCCATTAAATCCCCTGTTGAGCCATATAAAAAACACCCTCGCAAGAGGGTGTCGCTAATTTGCTCTCAAGTATGCAGGAGCTCGGAACGACCAATACGAACCAAGTCGTAATCAGGCAACGACGTCTCTACGAGAATCATCGTGAGCTTTCCGAGTTGCCTTGCAGTCTTGTGTGGAAGGTTGAGAATTCTCAGATAAACTCTCGCTAGCTTCCTCGTCCGTCTGCATGGCATATATGATTCAACAGGGTGTGACATTTTATGGTTTGGGGTTCTAACTAAAATATTACTCCTCATCACTTCTTTGTAAAGGGAAAAGCCTCGCACCGATTTCTCGGTGCGAGGCTTTTTTTGTTTACACGTCTATCGTTGCTTTGTGAGCATTTGATTGTATAAATGACTTTCGTGCTGGCACATCAGTACCCATGAGCATATCAAATATCTTATCTGCTTCCTGAGCATCATTAATAGTCACCTGTTTGAGCAGTCGTCGTGCTGGATCCATGGTAGTTTCCCAGAGTTCTTCGGCATTCATTTCTCCAAGACCTTTGTATCTTTGAACATGTATCTTCTGTGTTTTTTTCACACCTTTTACAGGAGTTTCTTCTTCCTCGGTCTCTGGTACATCCTCTCCACCTTCTTCTACATCAAGCGGCATATCAGAACCGATAGTTTTTGCCTTTTCTTCTTCTGTATAGAAATACATAACCTCTTTACCGCGTTTTACTTTGTATAGTGGTGGCTGAGCAATATAAATATAACCACCATCTATGATAGGTCTAAAATATCTATAAAGAAGTGTGAGTATGAGTGTTCTGATATGTGCACCATCAACATCGGCATCTGTCGCAATGATGATCTTGTGATAACGAAGTTTTGATAGATCAAATGTCTCCCCTATAGCTGTACCCATAGCGATGACGAGATTTTTTATCTGCTCTGACGCGAGCATTCTGTCGAGTCGAGCTCGTTCAATATTGAGAATTTTTCCTCGGAGTGGGAGGACGGCTTGTGTACGACGATTACGTCCTGTCTTTGCAGTACCTCCTGCAGAATCTCCCTCAACTATAAATACCTCTGACTCAGATGCGTCGCTCGATTCACAATCAGCAAGCTTTCCTGGGAGGGTCATACCTTCGAGAGCACCCTTTCGTAGTATCGAGTCTTTTGCCGCTTTTGCCGCTTTTCGAGCTTTCATAGCGAGCATTGCTTTGGATATCATAGCTTTAGCATCATCTGGGTTCTCCTCAAGAAACGCAGAGAATGCTTCACCAAACACTGTAGCCACAGCTGATTGAGCCTCCATTGAACCGAGCTTGGCCTTTGTCTGACCTTCAAATTGGATTTCACGAAGCTTGACCGATATCACCGCAGTGAGACCTTCGAGCACATCATCTCCAGTAAAATTGTCATCATTTTTACCACCACCTTTGTTGGCATAACTATTGAGTGTTCTAGTAAGTGCTGTTTTGAAACCTGTGATATGAGTACCTCCTTCGTTGTTGTAAATATTGTTTGCAAAAGGAAGTATGCGGGATGAAATATCGTCAACATACTGAAGTGCTACTTCAACAGATTCGACACCCTCAGCACCTTTTTCAACATAAAAAATATTTTTATGAACCGGCTTTTGCATCTGATTGGTAAACCGTATGAGAGAGACCAGTCCACCTTCAAAATAAAATGACTGTGAAGGTGCTTCGATATTCATCTCACGGAAATAGAATACTTCGTCTAGATCTATTTCTCCTGGATACGCACGAGCATCTATGACAGAAATACGAAGCCCCCTTACTAGATATGCCTGCTGACGCATATGAGAGACGATGCGTTCAAAACCAAATCCCTGTTGACCAAAAATATCTGTATCTGGTGTAAATGTGACGATGGTACCACTATTTTTTGTGCTGCCTATCTTTTTTACCGCAGACTTTTTCTTACCACGAGAATATTCCTGCATATAAAGACCTCCGTCTTTGTGTACTTCTACTTTACAGAATGAAGAAAGTGCATTGACCACTGATGCACCTACACCATGAAGACCTCCAGAGACCTTGTACCCGCTACCCTCTCCACCAAATTTACCTCCAGCATGAAGTACAGTCATGATTGTCTCTAGTGCTGAAACTTTTGTTTGTTTATGTATATCGACTGGAATACCTCGTCCGTTATCTACAACACGCACTGTCTCACCGGGTAAAAGAGTAACCTCAATATCATTTGCAAAACCACCCATGGCTTCGTCACGTGAGTTGTCGAATATTTCAGTAACAAGATGATGAAAACCATCGGGACCAGTGGTTCCGATGTACATACCAGGACGCTTGCGTACTGGTTCTAGACCTTCAAGGACGGTTATAGATTCTGCGCCGTATGATGATTTTTTCTCAGGTTTTTCTTTGGCCATAAACAAAAAATGGTGCCGTCAAATATGCTTTTGTATAACGCTAGTATAGCAGAAAATAGATTGTTTTAAAAGAGAAAAAGCACCATATAAACGTCTCAACAGAGCCATTTATCTGACTTCCCAGCCTCTCTCTTTTATTACCTCGTAAAGCATCTGCATAAAACCATTCACCTCTTCATCAGATAGGGTTCTATCAGACGCTTGGAATATCATACGAAACGCAAATGACTTCTTGTCCCCTTTTTCGAATCTATCAAAACAATCAGGACCTTTTACCATGAGCTCCCCGGTGGAGCTTGTAAGTGATGACTGTATGACCTCTCGAACCATTTCCTCATTTGTAACAGCTGGTGTAAAAAGAGCAATATCACGAACAATAAACGGATAACGAGAAAACGGAACATATCTCTTACCTTTTGAAAATAAACCTAAATCAAGTTCTGAAATTTTTCCATTAAATTCGGGAGTGTTCCCGCCTTCGCGCATAATGATATCTACTTCGATAATTGCGACACCGTCCCTGACCTCAATAGAAGCACCCAATGATGCACCAGACATTTTCTCGATCTGAACAATAGTTTCTTTGAGAATAGACTCAGAGGTCATACTTTTCTTCTTCTTTATCTGAAGCACACCTATCGCTAGAGACACTTTCTCACCAGACTTTGTAAAAACCTTACCTATCTCAAACACCTTCACTGCTTCTAATCCGAGAATATCTGCATTGTGTGCATTCATCATGAGAACTTCATTCATTCTCGGAGCCAGTCGTTCACGTAAAGCTGATTTGTCAGATGCGAGAGGATACGAAACTTCATAATAACCTTTTGGTACGAGTGTATAAGTCTGTACTTCAGAAAAACCAAGTGTGACAAATAAATCCTTGAGGTGTTCAGTCCAATAAAATGTTTTATCCATCGGTACAGTGTCTGTAATCACTGGTGGTAATACTGACGGAACCTTGTCGTAGCCATAGATACGTCCTATCTCCTCAATAATATCGATAGGGCTTGTGATATCTAGTCGGTCAAACGGTAATTTGATTTTCCAAATATCATCTTCTTCACTAACCCCCATATCTAGTCGCATGAGAATATCTCTCGCATCAGCAAGTGGTACAGAAACACCAAGTCTCTCCTCAATGTATTTAGGGTCAAAATCTATAACTGTTTGTTCCACCTTGACTGGATATATATCTACAATAGGTCCAAATACTGCTTCAGGAATATTGTGAGCAATGAGCGCACAGACATCGTTCATACCAGAGGCAGTAAATTCTGGAGTAATTTCGTTTTCATAACGCTTTGAAGATTCACTACGGAGATTGAGACGAGTCGAGGTGCGACGAACCGAAGTGGAATCAAAATTAGCTGATTCTATTATGAGATTTTTTGTCGTGTCAGTAACACCAGCTCTCTTGTCCCCCTTTACCCCTGCAATGGCTATAGGACCCTCGTCATCAGCTATTACATGATCCGTAGATATGAGAGATACTTCCCTATCAGCGCCCGCTACAGAGTCTAGAAGGACTATTTTCTCACCATCTTTAGCAGCACGGATGACAATGGTCCCAACCACTTTGTCTGCATCAAATATATGTAAAGGTTGACCCATATCAAACATGACTATATTAGTAGCATCAACTATCGTATTTATTGCTCTTTGACCAATAGCACCTAGCATTACTCGTGCGTGAGGATTTGATTCCGTAACCTTTGACACCTCAGCATAACGAGCCATGTAGCGTCTACAAAATAAATTATCTTCTATCTGTACTTTTGGTTTTTTTGAAAGAGTCGATTCTGGTCCATTTGGTATACGATCTGATTTTAATACTTGCCCAGTAATCGCGGTTACCTCTCGTGCAATACCTCTATGTGAGAGTGCGTAATGAGCACGGTCAGGTAATACTTTTACATCGAGGACACTGTCTCCATCTATCTCCTCAATACCCTCTACTTCAAATGCGTGAAAATTGAAAAACTCAGCAAGTACCTCTGCCTTTGGAAGCGGTTTTTCAAAATAGGTTTCGAGCCAATTGAGTGAGACTTTCATATCTAGAATTGATTGATAAGACGGAGGTCACCAGTATATCCGAGACGAACATCGTCATAACCAAATTTGAGCATAGCGATACGATCTACTCCAAAACCAAAGGCAAAACCTTGCCATTTTTTCGAATCGAGACCTGCAGCCTCAAACACTTTTGGATTGACCAGACCTGCACCACCCATCTCGAGCCACTTACCATTCCAACGCATATCTACTTCGACTGATGGCTCGGTAAACGGAAAGAAGCTCGGACGGAAACGAATCTCGACGTCATCGCCAAACAACTTTTTCATCATGTGTTCGAGCACGCCTTTGAGCTCAGCTATCGACACGCGCTCATTTACATAGAGACCTTCGACCTGATAAAACTGCGCTTCATGTGTCGCATCAGTCGCCTCGTTTCTATACACCTTGCCGGGTACAAGTATCTTGAACGGCTTTGGTCCTTCCTGTGCCATTTTCTGCATAAATCTCACCTGTACAGGCGACGTATGTGTACGGAGGACTTTCCTCTCCTCGCCTTTTTTTGTTTTTATCCAAAAAGTATCCTGCATATCTCGTGCTGGATGATCAGGTGGAACATTGAGTGCGTCAAAATTGTGAAATTCTGTCTCGAGCTCAGGACCAGATACGACAGAAAAACCAAGCTTATCAAATATAAAAGCTACCTCACGAATAATGGTTGTAATAGGATGTAGATGACCTATTGGAGATTCCTCTTTCATGGCTTAGATAATAGCAAAATAAGGCTGTTTTACCAATTAAAAAATCCGCCCCTGCGGAGCGGAAATTGAAATACCATCAAATTATCAGACCGACTCTGTTTTTTCTGCAAACAATAACTTTTTGGCCATGACAGTCAATACACGCCAGTTTTTTTGGAGCCACCTTACAGGGTCTTTCTCCTTACAGGAGCAGTACAGGTTTCCTATTTACTCGAAGCATAGCTTCTCATAAATATAGGAGAACCTTTTCAAGCTTGGGCCGTAGCGAAAACATCGCTACTAGATGTCTCAAAGCAAAAACCAGCCTACGCTGGTTTTTCTTGAGCCACCTCCCAGGCTTGAACTGGGGACCTTCGCTTTACAAAAGCGCTGCTCTACCAACTGAGCTAAGGTGGCGATATTCTGTTTTTCAACAATCCAACACAGGCGTACAAATCAAGATACCCTACTCTTTTGAATCTGTCACCTGTTGAGAACTGTCTTTATTCTCCTTTATCTGTTTGAGATAAAAAGAAGCTGCGCCACCCTGCTTTAGGCTCTCCTGTCTACGTGACCCACGTTCGACAATATGATGAAACGCACGACCTATAGTAGAAAAAATATGTAGAAAAAATCTTGCGATCCAGACAAAGGTACCGTTTGCGACAAGCACAGTATTGTGGAGTGTAATACTTGAGACCGCCATCTCAGCATGTTTTACAGCTGTTTCTACTTGCACATCTGCCTTGTTTCTTACATCTACTATCTTTGGGTGAGCACCTCGTACCTGCTCTAGATATTTATGAACAAAAAGTACGATGAGTACTACCAAGGCTATCGAGATGATTGTTATCTCGAGTATCATATAGATTATTTTTCAAGAACGCCGTAGCGTACAAACCTCACGAGTTCAGTTTTTTCACCAAATTTCTGTACCGCTTCACCAATAAGTCCAGCAATAGTGACATCTGGGTTCTTTATAAATGGCTGATTCATGAGTACACGTTCAGCAAAATATGCAGATAGTTTACCTTCGAGTATTTTAGCTTTCATCTCTTCTGGTTTACCTTCAACATCTTTTTCAAACACAGACATAGCTGTAGCTTTTGCTTCTTCTGTAATATCAGATTCTTTGAGGAACTCTGGTCTCTGAGCTGCCACGTGCATAGCGATATCACGAGCAAGTGTTTTAAATTCGTCGTTCTTTGCTACGAAATCAGTCTCACAAGCTAGTTCGACCATCACACCGACCATACCAGTAGAATGTATGTATGACTGAATGGTACCAGCGTTGAGTGTTCTATCGCCTTTTTTAGAAGCAGCTTCTGCACCTTTTTTCTTTAATATAACGAGAGCTTTTGCCTTGTCACCGCCAGCATCTTCAAGTGCCTTTTTACACTGCATGACTGATACGCCAGTTTCATCTCGGAGTTCTTTTACTAGATCTGTAGTGACCATATATGTTCTAAAAACTAAAAATTAATAGATTGAAACAAAAAATCCGACAGACGGATATACAGACAGTATATCAGAATTTACTTCGTATTCGAAGCAGGTTTTACAACCTTTGCGTCGTTGTAGCTCTTTGCGAGCTCATCGAGAAAATAAGCTACTGATGATGCTGATGCATCGTTTGCAGGAATAGCAAAATCCACGAGTGATATATCGCAATCAGATGAAGCAATAGCAATCACTTTTACTCCGACTTGGCGAGCTTCTTCAACAGCAATAGCCTCTTTCTTTGGATCGACAACTATCATAACACCTGGCTTTTCTTTCATAGAGACGATACCACCGAAAAGTTCTTCTAGATTTGCAATCTCTCGGTCTATGAGAAGGCGCTCCTTCTTTGTGTACTTCGCTAGTTCACCGCGCTCTTTTTCTAGGAGTCTTCCTTCATATTTTGATATACGCTTTTGAATTTCCTTAAAATTTGTGAGTGTTCCTCCTATCCAACGACCTGCAACCATAGGCTGACCGATTTTTGAAGCTGCTTTAGCGAGAGCTGCCTTTGCTTCACTTTTACCTGCTACCCAAAGTGATTGCTTGCCTGATACTGCGACAGACGCAACAAAAGCCTTTGCTTTTTCTAGAGCTTCAGATGTTTTTTCGAGATCGAATATCTCGACATTGTTTTTTGCACCAAAGAGAAATGATTTTGTTGAAGGGTGCCTACGTGCCTTTACGAGGCCAAAATGAGCCCCTACCTTGAACATCGCTTCTATCGCTGAATTCTTATCTTTAATCATAATTTGTATAGACCGAAAGTCTACCAAAGAGGGCCTGAAAAGGCAACTTTATCAATAATTTAATTATTATTCATCACCAATCTCTACCTGAGCTACTTCACCCTTGAAGTTAGCAAGGGTTTCTATAATATCTCCTAGTTTTTCACCAGATAAAATGGTCGCGATATTGTGCCATGATTCCCCTATACGATGATCAGTAATACGGTCCTGTGGGAAATTGTACGTACGGATTTTCTCAGAACGATTACCTGTACCCAGTTGACCTTTTTTATTTGCAGCAAATTTTGCTGCCTCCTCACTATCTTTCTTTTCCTGAAGCATAGCAGTGAGCATCATCATCGCTTTCTCACGATTTTTTAGCTGACTACGTTCTGCGGTCACGCGGACTGCGAGACCTGTTGGCTTGTGAAAGAGACGGACTGCCGTCTCCACCTTGTTCACGTTTTGCCCGCCCTTGCCACCTGCACGTGAAAATTCAAGTTCAATGTCAGCTGGATTTATTTCAACATCTGTATGTTTACGAATTGGCAATATAGCGATGGAAACAGTAGATGTGTGTACACGTCCCATTTTTTCTGTTTCCGGAACACGTTGTACACGATGAACACCTGTCTCATACATAAGTCTCCTATACACATCTCTACCATGTACTTCCATAGAAAATTCCTTGTATCCACCGACATCAGCTTTTGATTCATCGAGTATCGACACTTGCCAACCTTGATTGGCTGCATAGGCACGATACATAGTCGCAAGTTCCTCTGCAAAAAGCGCGGCTTCATCCCCACCTGCCCCAGCACGTATTTCCATAATGAGTTCATTTGGAAATTCCTCCTCTTGCTTGTCGGCTGTATCTATAGCCTCCACCTGTCTCATTATTTCTTTTTTCTGTACTTCAATATTTTCCAAATCAGCTTGGCCGAGTTCTCGCATCGAATCATCCGTCTCCATGAGCGCTTTTAAATCTATTTCTTCTTTATCAAGCTTTTCGTACATATCAGCCAAATACGATGTCTTGTGATTTTTTTTATATTTTGCGATGTCCATATACTTGAGATTTAGCATACTCCTCTTTTTCGGAAAGAGAAAAGCATAGCCCTCATCGGACTATGCTCTCCTTTTACCGACAACAGTCGTTACGCCTTTTTCTTTGCCTGACGAGCCTTGAACTTGTCGATACGACCAGCAGTATCCATAACAGATTCCTGACCAGTATAAAAAGGATGTGACGAAGACGATATTTCGACTTTATAGAGAGGATATTCCTTACCATCTTTCCACTTATCAGTCTCTTTTGTAGGCACAATAGACGAGATGAGATATCTCGTTCCATTTGAATTGTCATGGAATATGACAGATCTATAGCCCTTTGGGTGTATTTCTTTCTTCATAGTTAGGAAGAAACTATAGCGTAGAGGCTGTATAAAAGCAATATTAACACCCGTTTGACTTACCCTGTATAGGATCGATCATACACTCCTGTATATTTTGAGCTTTCTTCATAACCGAATTTCCATACGTAGTCGAACCAGTCCTGATTCCACATCGAGCTCCTGAATAGTACCTACAAGCCGCATTCCACTCACCACTATAAGTCTGAAGTGCGGCACCTAGATCTGATAGATACAGAGACGATGCAACAAAAGCATGTTCTGGATCCCAAGGGTTTGGTACTGAAATATCTAAAGCTTTTTTAATACGCTTTTCAAATAATACCCATGTCGAAGGAATAAATTGAGCAGGACCCATAGCGCCTCCATATCCATAAGACATCGGACAAGAAACTCGCATCGTATAAGGATCAAAACCGAGATCGAGTGCTATAGCCTTAAAAGGACTCACATCTCTCGTAGGTTTCATAACATTTTTAAAATATTTTCCAGTATTCACACCTACGCCAGAACCGTCATCAGATTTGAGATAACAATTACCTACATTTTTTCCTATATCTGATTCCTGTTGAAGTATAGCTAGTAAAAATGCTGGACGTACGCCGGTCGCCTTCTCTGCTTCAACGGCATAGGTATAAGCGTCACCAAATGGTATACCTTCTCCACCCGAGAGTTGGAAAAGTGCTGATTTGATTTGAGCGAGACGTCTTTCTTTTGCAGCAATAAGAGATTGATAGCCGGCAGCCTGTTTATCCAACGCAGCAAGTAGTACATCTCGTTCATTTTTTTTCCTCTCAATGTCTCGTTTTTCTTTTTCAATTACTTGTTTTGCGTCTAACTCTTTATCTTTTCTGTCCTCTAGGCTAACTTTTTCCGTCTCTGTTTTTGATCGATATGAACGAACATCTTCCATGGATTGATTGAGAGCATTCTTTACAGTTTGAAAAGAATCTACCTCAATGAAAAAACTTGAAAATGAATGCTGTCCAAGTAATATTTGTGGTAGTGATATTGAATCTTGTTCATGTGTCCTTCTCAAAAGCTCAGCTAGTGATTCAGCACTTCTCTCTAGTTTGCCAGAAAGATCTTGAATCGATTGGGCTTTTACACCAATATCCTTGGAAATACTATTTATAGTGGCTGTTTTGAACGCTATTCTAGCCTGTGCCTCTTTTATTTGAGCACTAATAATAGCTATATCCTGCTTTATAAGATCTGTTTGATCAGTAATTTTTTTTCTTTCACCGACTAGTGCCTCGCGCTCCTTTACCGCTTGATCATAGTCAGCCTGAAGCTTTGCCTGATACGCAGCCGCATCAGATGAAGCTGATTGAGCATATGTAAAAGAGGGCGCCACAACAAAGAGGGCGACTAACACCATCACACCGTATCTGGATACTGATATCATCATTCAAAGTATATCCTACTACCGTCAGTAACAAAAAAGCGCTCGAGGCGCTTTTTTTATTTCTTGTCTTCTTTATTTGGAGTTTCTGTGTCTTCTGATTCCCCATCACCTTCTTTAGCTTCCTTACCTTTCTTTGCTACTTCGATGGTTGATAGATCGACTGGAGCTATTTCTTCGACTTCTTCCTTTGGCTCATAGACTGACGCAACAACTTCTTCAGGACTTATCGCAAGCACTACACCTTCTGGGAGTTTGATATCTTTTGCTTCTATAACTGAATCAAAGTCTATAAGAGATGAAATATCTACCTGAATCTTTTGAGGAAGGTCTTTTGGAAGAGCTTCGATTTCGAGTTCGTGTACAACTTTTACTAGAATACCACCGAGATCTTTGACAGCTGGCGCTACACCAATAAATTCTACAGGTACACCCACTTCTATCTTCTTACCCTTTTCGAATACATAAAAATCAGCGTGTATCGCGCGTCCAGTCACTGGATGTAGATCAACATCATGAATAAGAGACTCTACCTCAATACCATCACCGACTAGCTGAATAACGGTAGATTCACCAGCCTGCCTCCATGCCTTTATAAAATCAGAGTACACAATACTGATTGGAGTAGATGACTCTTTTTTGCCGTAAAAAACTGCAGGAAATTTACCCGCTTCTTTGATAGCGGTAATTGGTGTTTTTACATCTCTCTTTTCTACTTTGAGCGTCATTGCCATAGGTTTCCTAGTATATCTATCGTTAGAAAAAACGCAAGGCTGAGCCCCCTAGAGGACTCACCAATACGAGTCTGTGTGCTATTTAACTGCAAAAAATATAGCTAATGCAAAAAATATAACAGCTGCTACGACTTGTACCATATTTGCCCCAGCGACATCTTTTGCAAGACCTTTTTTTATAAGCCACGATGCTAGTTTTGGTGGCTGTTCAGCAAAATTACCTCTCGCAAAATTATTTTCTTCAAATTCTACTCCCATATATTTTTATAAATCCTATACCTCTATGATATCACGACCTACTCCCTTGCAATATGAGCAATCATATAATCCTTTGTACCACCCACTTTCTTGCCTGGATTAAACATATTACCAGGATCAAAAACGTCTTTAGTTTTCTGGAAAAGCGATATGACCTCCGGCTTAAACATTTTTGATAGATACGGTGTCCTCACAATACCGTCATTGTGTTCAGCGGTTATGGAACCGTGCATAGAAATAACTAGGTCGTAAACCTTGTCAGATACTTCATCTATTGCCCGTACATTACTCTCGTCATGCATATCCATAAGAGGAATGATATGAAAATTACCATTACCAGCATGTCCCACTATGGTATATAGAAGTTTATATTCATCTAGTATCTCTCGCATTTGTGGCAAAAATTCTGGCATACGTTCTGGTGGCACTATGACGTCATCCACAAACGGAGCCGTGCGGCGACCGGTCACATGTTTTCGTAAAAGATTAAAGCTCTCACGACGTACTGTCCAATATTTTTCCGTGTCAAATCCTGGAGTAGCACGGCGTGTGTGATACCCATATGGCTTCATAATACGTGTGGCTTCCACAACCTTTGCTTCAACCTCTTTCTCATCATTACCAGAAAACTCTACTAGTAGTACAAGTTTTGGCATACCACCCCTGACTACCATCCATGCTTCAGGAATAAAACGAAACATAAGTCTCGTAAAATTCCACAACTTCATACTGCGAACCATCGATGGTAAAAATTTTACAGCGAGCTTCATTGTAGAATCGTCATACGATTCTAATGTTTCTGGTTTCAGTTTTAATAAATCATTCACTATGTCTCCGAGACGGGTAAGCTCGGGTAGAAATACTACAAAAAGTCTAGAAATAGGTTCTTTTTTTACTAGTCTTATTTTCACCTCAGTGAGAATACCAAATGTACCCTGAGAACCGACGATGAGTCGAGTGAGATCAAACGTAGTGCCATCCCAAACATTCCATAGATAATACCCAGCAGAATTTTTTGAAACTTTTGGTTTTGCCTCTTTCAATAGAGATTCATTCTCTGTAACAATTTTGTATATAGAACTATAGAGGTTTCCTTCGAAACCCCCTTGTGCAATTTTCTTATCCAACTCGTCTTTTGAAAGTGGTTTTACTAAATATTCATTACCATCAGAAAAAACCACTTTCATTTCGAGTACGTAATCTTCCATCTTTCCCCAACGAAGTGTTTTCTCCCCTGCGCAATTATTTGAAATCATTCCACCAAATGCACATAATTTCTTTGATGCAGGAAAACACGGGAGCATTACATCGAGTTTGTCTGCTTCTGGTTCAAAATCCCTATAGTATGTGCCAGGTAATATACGAGCCTCTGTCTCTGATAATGACAATATCCCCTGCATGTATTTAGAGACATCGAGTATGACAGATTCAGTGAGCGAGCCTCCGGACATACAGGTACCTGCAGCGCGCGCAGTCAAAGAAAGTTCTGGATAAAATTTTTTATTTTCACTTACAGTTCGAACAACAATCTTTACATCTTCGGTATCACGTGGAAAAAGTACTAGTTTTGGTGTAACCGACATTAAACTAGCATCATGACTATGTGAATTTATGGTTTCAGTCGTCTCATCTATATCACCTTTAAATCCAGCCCTACCAAGAGATTCTTTCAGTGTTTGTATTGAATTCATATAGAAACCATTATACAACGCTAATAAACTAAAAAATCCAAATTAATTTCTTTTGTTTATACAAAAAGAACCTCCAGATTCTAAAGTGGCACACAAATCATAAGCCTGACCAGCTGAAACATATCCGCTTTGTCCAGCATTCCAAGGTTCATAATTATATTTGTAGGTAGAATTATTTATTGGATCTAGGGGTAGCTCACTCATAAAACCATCCGTAACCAGATCACGTAAATCACTATTACTGTCCCAGTCGCCATTGCCTCCAGCAGCACCACAAGCACCGAGTCCTCCATAACTTGTGTCACTACACATTGTCTCCGGTTGTGTAAATGAACCATGTCTATCAAAATTTAATTCTAGTGCTAGTTCTATTTGTTTTATATCAGACTTACGTCTAGCGTCACGGGCTTTGGCACGAGCGGTGTTTAGACTCGAAAGCACCATAGATGAGAGTAATGCAATTATTGATATTACTACAAGCAACTCTATTAGAGTAAATCCTTTGTTTGTGCTTTTAAATCTAATTATCATCCCTCACGTCTTTTTAATTAATTGAGTTTATTGAAAATCTTGAGTTTATCTGTCACTACTTTTTCTACAGCAAGCACTGCTGGTTTTAGCACTTTATATGGTGCGATTTCGTCAGGATTGTCTTGTAAACTACGCTTCAACGCATTCACATAAGCCACGCGTATTTCAGTGTTGATATGCACTATGGCCACACCTGCATCTATAGCAGCTTGAAAATCTTCTGCTGAAGTACCAGAACCACCATGCAATACGAGCGGTATGCGTACTGCGTCAAATATTTCCTTGATACGTTTTATGTTGAGGGCTGGGTTTTTTCCACCCGATAACATGCCGTGAATATTACCCACAGCAGGCGCGAGCATATCCGCCCCAGTCGCTTCAACAAATTGTTTCGCTTCTTCTGGTTTAGTTAAAAACTCTTCGGTGATGTTTACGCCTTCAGGTATGGTAGAGAGAACTTTTGAAGATTTTCCAATAAACCCTATCTCGGCCTCGACAAGCATCTCCGGATCTACAGAATGAGCGTATTCAACACATTTCTTGGTTGATGACACATTGTCATCATACGACTGTTCGGTACCATCATAGATAACTGAGTGATACCTCGCGTCTACCACTTCTTTAATACGATCAAATGAATATGTATGATCGGCATTGAGAAACACAGGTTGACCAGTAGCACGGACTGATTCGACGAGAGCTTTAGCTTGAGCAACACCGATAAAATCTCTCTCACCCTCAGAGACACCTATGATCACCGGCACATCGAGAGTTTTTGCTGCACGAACCACTCCCCAAAATGCTTCTGTGTTGGAAATGTTAAAATGCCCTATCGCCACCTTTTTCTCCATTGCCTCATGCACATATTCTCTCAGTGTTTTCATGGATTTATTCTAACACGACGTGGATAGCACTAAGCACAAGCTCTGTTACAATGATTCTATGTTTTCAAAGAAAATAGATTTCCTCGCTATAGGGGATACTGTGGTAGATGCTTTTATTAAACTCAAAGAAGCTCATGTAACTTGCAATATAAATAAGGAGAATTGCGAAATATGTATGAAATTCGCAGACAAGATTCCTTTTGAATCTGCGACTGTAGTATCCGCCGTGGGTAATAGTCCAAACGCCGCTGTCTCAGCAGCAAGACTAGGTCTATCATCTGCCCTAATCTCTGATATAGGTGATGATGGGTATAGTAGAGATTGTCTCACCTCACTAAAAAATAACGGAGTTTCTACCAAATACATGACGACGCATGGACATATGAAAACAAATTATCACTATGTCCTGTGGTATGGCGATGAACGTACTATACTCGTAAACCACGAGGAATATCCGAGAAAATTTCCTGCACTTTCTACACCTCGATACATATACCTCTCATCTCTCGGCTCAAATTCTGAAAGTTATCACAATGAACTCGCTGACTATCTCGCAAAAAACTCAGAAGTTAAACTCGCATTTCAACCAGGTACATTCCAGATTAAACTCGGTTATGAAAAACTAAAACGTATATACGAAAGAACTTTTGTATTTTTCTGTAACAAGGAAGAAGCTCAACGTATACTAGGCTCAAAAGAAGAAGATTCCAAAAAACTTATGGACATGCTCAGGACTAGAGGACCAAAGGTGATCGTCATGACCGATGGACCAAAAGGCGCCTACGCCTATGACGGTACAAATACATATTTTATGCCGCCATATCCAGATCCAAAATCACCCTATGAGCGTACCGGTGCAGGTGATGCATTCTCGTCGACCCTTACCGTCGCTTTAGCACTCGGAAAATCACTCGAGGAAGCACTCATGTGGGCACCAATCAATTCAGCTTCGGTCGTGCAACATATAGGTGCTCAAGAAGGACTTCTAACACAAAAAGAACTCCTTGAATGGTTAGCTAGGGCTCCATCTGATTACAAACCTCAGAAAATATAAAAACCTTTCTCACTTAAACATCTCTAGTACAAAAACTTTATACCCGCAGTATCATATATGATACTGCGGGTATTTGTTATTTATTAAAATACTTTTTTGTATCTTGAAAAGATTACCGGAGTTTAGCTGATGTACGAACAAATCTGTCTCTTTTTCGAAAATATTTTCTATCCATCCATGTAAAGATTATGAGAAGTATTATACCTATGAGCCACCCCACTACGACCTGTGATGGATAATGAACTCCTAAATAAATACGAGAAAGTCCTACAAATATGAGTATCGTACCAACACCTAGCGAGAGTGAGAGTGAACGAGGGTGTCTGAGCCAAAGCCAACCCAGAACCACTATAGAGATAAGTGCGTGTCCTGACGGCATACCAAAATCTTTTTCCACAACATAACCAAAAACAGATGGATCGATCCAGTATGGTCTAGGTGCCTCTATCAAATGTTTCAATACATACACCAATACTCCAGACACAATAAATATTATAAAAATCTCGAGAGCGGTACGTTTCTTACCTATAGACAGGAGAGTGAGTATGACGATAGGAGCGAGATATATTGTCGATCCAATAATTTCGGAAAGTAAATTAGCAACAGGAAGCCATGCTGGTCCTATGGACTGGACAACATAAATGATAGATGTATCCAAAGAAGAAATAATCTCAAACATGTACCTATTTATAACGTTTTAAAACCTTATGCGCCATCTTCATATACACATTTCCTTTTTTTAGTTCATCGAGTATCTGAGAAAGACGACGAAGTCTCGTCTCCTCTCTTTTTGCTTTTGTAATCCAGCCAACATAATCATTTTGCTGATATGCAGGGCGCTCATGATACGCCTCGACCAACCGTCTATCGAGAAGGGCTTTTTTCATATACCCAGGCATTGGATGTCTGTCTCGTCTAAGATTTGAGAAATCTGACATAACTGGAGTCTACCATATTGAATGCGGAGAGAGGGAGATTTGGAACAGTGCGGAGGGTAAGAGATTCGAACTCTTGGTGGGTTTCCCCACGCACGCTTTCCAAGCGTGTGCACTAGACCACTATGCGAACCCTCCAACTCATGTATAAATATTGCTCGAGCATTATCTCACGAGTTTTTGCTTACTAGCAAAACTCGTGAGCCCACCTCAACTCATCAGCTTCCGGCCTTGCGAAGCTCCACGCATTCGCTTCTCACACTCTGCCATCTCTCCGTTATTTCACCGAAAAAAGATAATTCTTTAGTTTTTCTCTCAGAATTTTTCTACCGTGACCCGTCTTAAAATATCTCTCTGCCTCACGAGCATCTAAATCATTTAGATATGCTTCATAGAAGATTAAATCAAAAAGACCATTTCTGGAAGTAAAATCAGATTTCTTAGCTTGATGTTCTTGGATTCTTCTTTTGAGATTCGAAGTAAATCCATAGTACAACTTACGATTCTTTCTAAACCTAAGAACGTAAAAGTAATACATACCAGTTTATTATACGCATCCGCCTCGTCGGCGGATAGCGCCTTTTTCTTCGCTTATTAAAGCGCCGAAGAGGCGCTACCAACGACCAGATGCACCGCCTCCACCAGACATACCACCACCAAAACCACCAAAGCCTCCTCCGCGACCTCCACCAAAACCACCACTTATGAAAAATGGCCATGCTCCAGGTCCACGACCGCCTCCTTTGCCAGCATTTTTTGATAATAGATAATCAATACCTAATCCAACTATCGAGAGACCGATGAGAGCGAAAATTGATTTAAATACAAAAAAACCAATGAGGGCACCTACGACCCCACCCAGCCACCATGATTTTGTTCTCGCCATTATAGATATAAGTATGAGACCGATAAAAAATAGCCCCTGTACAAGATCACGATTCATTGTCAGAGCTTCAGACGGCGTATCCTCTATGACAGATGGGTCATCATTTACTGCGACCTCTATCGCATTTATACCAGCCTGTATACCACCGAAATAATCCCCAGATTTGAATATTGGTAATACGACATTGCGAACTATTTGCGATGATTCAGCATCGGTTAGATATGGTTCGAGGCCATAACCGACTTCAATACGAACCTCTCGCTCTGTAGGCGCGACAATAATCAATACACCGTTATCTTTGAGTTTTTGTCCTATACCCCATTCTGCAAAAAGCTGTACGGCAAAATTTTCTACTGTATCGCCTCCGAGAGATGGGACAGTTACGACCGCCATCTCGACGCCAGCTGGTCGTGTATATTCAGCGACTTTTATTTCGAGAGTACTTCTCTGCTCTGGAGAGAATATTCCCGCAAAATCACTCACTCGCCCTAGCGGTTTACCGGGAGAAGTGTAAGCAGAAACGAAGAAAACAGGTATGACAAACAATAGAGAGAATATAGCGAGTGTTTTCTTCATATCTTAAAAACAGTACGAGGATATTTTTCTGCAGAATGTCCGCAGGTGACGGGCTTGGTTATCCCATCACCGAGGATGAGTGAGTTCATCGCAGAAATGGACGAACACTTTCTGCAGAAAACTATCCGAGTTAAAACTCTACTTTTGGAGCCGTCGCAGCATCCTCAGCTGATTGGAAATATGACTTTGCATCAAAACCAAACAATGAAGCAATGAAAGAACTAGGTACGCGTTTTGTTGCCACATTGTATGTACGTACAGCATCGTTGTAACGCATACGTTCGACAGAGACCCTATTTTCAGTACCTTCTATCTGAGCCATGAGCGTCTGTACCGCTTCAGATGATTTCAATTGAGGATAGTTTTCCATAACCACGAGAAGACGCGCAAACGACGACTCCACCTCCGATGCGGCAGATGCTTTATCTGATGGGGTGTTTGCACCTGCGTAGCGAGTACGTGCATCTGCAATCGCCAAAAAGACTGCTTGTTCTTGCTTCATAGCACCCTGTACTGATGAGACTAGATTTGGGATGAGATCAAAACGTCTCTGGTATTGACTCTCTACCTGAGCCCACTGTGTATCGACTAACTCTGATGATGATACGAGACGATTGTATGTAAGACCTACATAGCCAAGCACTATAACAATAATAGCTATAGTAATAATTGTTGATTTCTTCATAAATACCATTGTAACCCTTATTTAATATTCAACAACATATAAATAAAAAACCGCACTCTTCTGTTGAGTACGGTTATCAAAGATAGTGATAAGGATGAAGTTAGTATCGCTGAATGCGAGGTAAATTACCCGAACCACCTTCAACAAGAACAAAATATTCCCAATCACCCCAGACAGACCACTCTGGATCCCCTGTATATCGAGGGTCTGTCTTGTGGACAATGAGGTAAAAGAATATCCCAGGACCTTTAGGATAATCATATCCCCGGCAAACAATATTTTGCCGAATCCACCCAGAATCCATGTACGAATTATTACCGAAATCGGCACGATAGGTGATGTTGTAATCACACAACGTGAGTGTCGATTGATCGAGATCATCGATTGACGGTACGGTCTTGTAAACACGCCCATCACCAAGATCCCAATAATAATTACCGTCTGCGTCGTAGGCATACACCGAAGTGTAGTGTCCATTGACCAACACACCCGCATCAGAATAACCATTGTTATCGAGGTCTGATTTACGAGCGTGACCAGGAACCTGCGTAGAAGCGGCTTGAACCGCCGTAGAGAAAAGGAGTACTAACCCCACAAACAATGCGACAATTATTTTTTTCATAACCGAATATTTTATAGAACAACACTTTGTCGACATGACACAATGTTTCTTTTACTACCTTACATCAAAAATACCCGAGCACAAGTTACACTGAACGAAAAACAAAAAGCGAAAGAAGACCAAATACAACTGCTAGATATAGTACGTACGTAGCAATGAGCAAAAGCGGATTCCATGCAAAAAGAATGTAAAAAAGAAGAATTATAACACCTCCACACTGAAGCACCATTTTTGTCTTACCCATAGTCTTTGCTGGTACGACTTTTCCTTTGTAACGAAAATAAGCCGATGCTACAAGAGCTATTTCTATCAGAATTATTGCGAGAGCTAGATACACAGAAATATATTTCGATATGACGATAGTGGATACCATACCTATGAGAAGTTTATCTGCTATAGGATCATAGAGTGTTCCCCATGTAGTAATACGATGAGATGTACGAGCAAGTGCTCCATCTAATGCATCTGAGAATGCTGAAAAAAGAAATAATATCGTACCTGCTAAATAACTCTCTACAATAAACAGATATGCAATGACTGGTATAGAAAGAAGGCGAAATTTCGTGATCTGATTTGGTGTCATTTCACGAGGTAAAAGTGGTAGAAATATTTTTGCGAGAAAACGGTCTATCGCAGTAACACGTGTGAGGTATGTGACCTTTGACTCAGGCACATCTAGGAAATGGTCGAGAAACGTAAATATGACGTTCTGCTTGTGTTCCTTGTGTTCTATCATAGACACGCCTCAATAGCGCTAGGCCATTATTGTACCATAAAATAAAAACCCCTATCTTTCGATAAGGGTTTATCTGGCAAGCGCGAGGTTTAGTTTTCGTAAACATCATGCCTCGCACCGGCACGAATCATACTTTCTGAAAAAGACATCCATATGACATAAGCCAAGATGGTTAATCCCATGTATGCCACGAGCATTTTTCCGTAAGGGATAAACGTGGCACCGAAAGCCACAGACACTAACACAAAGGTGGCCCAGCGAAACCATCTCCTTTCCTGTGGCAGACAATGAGTCATGCCATCGTTCTCAATCTGGGCCCTGTGTTTCCGGTAGAAATACCTCGTGACCAACCATGCCACGAGATAGAGAAAAACTATCAAGAATTCTCGCTTCATTTTTTTTGGAGGGGTTGAATTTTTTGGGGTTCTATTTCAAATCTCTTTATAACATATTTATAATATTTGACAAGTACCATAAAGATTGGTTAAATAGCACTGGCACATCAACATCAAAGTTCCTTTAAATATGAAATTTGCCCTGATTTACTCGATAAGAGGTTTTTCGAGGATAACAATGATTTGTGTGGATCCCAGGTTACGTCTGTTTGAAAAAAGTGGTGAATACGAATGGGATTCGGATGATTTTAAAGGTTGCCCCGCCTACCTACTAAATCTACTGAGAGCCCACCTAATTCATAAAGTAACGCTTGATGTAAATACCCCACACAGTATATACATCAAAGGTATGGAGTATCCTGGTGACCGAGCAAAATGGCACGACACGGTCATCGAGACCTGTAAGGCTATCTCCAGTCACCTCAATACTGGAGATATCGAGCTCGTAGAGATGGGAGAAGTAAATCCACTTCACCCAGCTTCTATGGGAAACACTCCGGATGATTAGTGATTGCCGACCCCGATGCACTGCATCGGGGTCTTTTTATTTTCCCCATAAAAGCTCTTTATAAAAATTGCCTAAAAACCTCCCCCGTGATATCCTCTCTCTCATGAGTACAGTTTCTACCGTGCTTCCGTATGCACAGATTATACTTTCCGTCATAGTCATAGTTGCCATCCTGCTCCAGCAGTCAGGCGCAGCAAACGGAAGCGCTCTCGGAGGCGCGGATATGAGTTCGGCGTTCCATACCCGTCGTGGTTTTGAGAAAGGCCTATTTGTGACAACTATCGTCGCAGCTATACTCTTTGCTGTTACAGCATTCCTCGCCCTCGTACTCTAGAAACATTCTCTTACGTTATAACTAAACCTGCGCTCGCAGGACATATGGATTTATTTTCCCGCATACGCACACTATTCACGCGACACTATCGCATACAAACCCTCGAGAAACTTGAGGTTATTTTTCGTTCCTTTTCTTTGACAGAAAAAACTATTTTTATAATAAGTCTTATACTTATCACCATATCCACTCTCTCATTACTAATAAAAATAAACGATACCTTCCTTGTAGAAATACCTGCCTACGGAGGAACACTCAATGAAGGTATCGTAGGGACACCTAGATTTATCAATCCACTACTTGCGGTGTCAGACGCTGATAGAGATATATCATCTCTCGTCTACTCAGGTCTCGTACGAGCAACACCTGACGGAAATTTTATCCCAGACCTCGCTGAACGTTACTCCGTGTCATCAGACGGACTCATCTATACATTCATATTACGAGAGGATGCAGTATTTCATGATGGTACACCAGTCACAGCAGATGATGTCGAATTTACTGTCATGAGAGCTCAAGACAGTATGCTCAAGAGTCCAAAAAGACTCAACTGGGAAGGTATCCAAGTAGAAAAATCTGGTAATAAAGAAGTAAAATTTACACTCAAACAACCTTATTCACCTTTTATTGCAAATGCAACTATGGGTATACTTCCGCAACATATCTGGAAAACGCTCGAGAGTGATCAATTCCCTTTTAGTCAATACAATGTAAACCCTATAGGCTCAGGACCATATAGATTGGATTCGCTCACTAAATCAAAAGATGGCATACCAACATCTTACTCACTTCTAGCATTTAACAAACACACCCTCGGTACTCCTTATATAGAAAAAATTAACCTTTCTTTCTTCCAAAACGAAAAACTACTCCTAGAGGCTCTTAATGCTGGTTCTATAGAAAGTGCTTCAAACATATCAGCACAAGGAGTAATGGAATTAAAGAATGGTACGACTAGAATTATTCGCGCACCGCTCACACGAGTATTTGGTATATTTTTTAATCAAAATCAAAAAGAAGTGCTCGCGCACAAAGAAGTACGAAGAGCCCTCAATGAAATACTAGACAAACAAGCTGTTGTAGAAAAAGTATTAGATGGTTCAGGCACAATAGCATCATCCCCACTACCTCCAACTGTGGCTCAAAAACTCTCAGAAGATACCGACACAGACACTACGGCTAGCACAGTAGAAGATGTACTCGCTCAACTCAAAAAATCTGGTTGGAATCTCGATAGCTCCACATCGACACTAACTCTTTCACCAAAAGGTAAACCAAAAACCCTGCTTGATTTTTCTCTCACCACGTCAAATGTTCCAGAACTTGTAGATGCTGCAAATACCGTCGCTGACATGTGGCACTCGATTGGGGTATCAGTAGATGTAAAAATATTCGAACCATCAGATCTCAATCAATCAGTAATACGTCCTAGAAAATATGATGCTCTCCTATTTGGTTTAGTAGTAGGACGTGACCCAGATCTATATGCATTCTGGCATTCATCTCAAAGAAATGACCCAGGACTAAATATCGCTCTATATACAAATACAAAAGCGGATAGAGCTCTCGAAGAAATGAGGAAAGCTACGTCCACTGAGGACTCAAAAATTGCTTACGAAAAATTTAACAAGGAAGTATCGGCAGACATACCAGCCATATTCCTCTTTAGCCCAGACTTTATATACGCCATGCCAGATAGAATAAAAAATGTGACGCTAGGACAAATAACAACACCAAATGACCGTTTCCTTTCAATACCTAATTGGTATATAGAAACAGAAAAAGTATGGAAATTATTGAGTAATGAGAAAAATTAAAAATTAAACAGCTAAACAGAAATACAATGGATACAGAAAAAAAATCAACAGAAAAAAACGATAAGGCTCCTCGACCGACCGGAAGAAGGCTTAACGGAGGGCACCAGTCCAGAGGTAGTAGCCCTCGTCGTAGCGGAGGTGGTGGTCGTAGCGGTTTTGGTCACAGACGACCACCAGCACCGAGAGATAGACGTATGGAGCCATCACGCTCTGAATCAGTCACCATACCACCTATCGGTGATGCTATTCGTATTGTTCCATTAGGAGGCGTAGAAGAGATCGGTAAAAACATGACTGCTATAGAATTTGGTAACGACATCATCGTCATCGATGCTGGTTTCCAATTCAAAGACGAAGGAACTCCAGGTATAGACTATATACTACCAAATACCCGTTATCTCGAAGAAAGAAAGGATCGTATACGTGCACTCTTTATCACCCATGGACACTTAGACCATATTGGTGGTATTCCATACGTTATAGACCGTATAGGTTATCCTCCCGTGTACACCAGACAGTTTGGTGCCATCATGATACAAAAACGTCAGGAAGAGTTTCCTCATCTCGAACCTCTAAATATAAAGGTGCTCTCAGGCAATGAAACTATCAATATCGGAGGTATGAAAATAGAAACATTCGCTATCTCACACACCATCCCTGACTCAATGGGTCTGGTCATTCATACACCATATGGAAATATTGTTTTTATTGAAGACGTGCGTGTAGATAACATCAAAGGAGTACCGACCGAGGAAGAAGTAGAACAATACAAACGTTTTGCCGGCAAAGAAACCCTTCTTCTCACCATGGACTCGACCTCTATTGAAAAGCCTGGATTTTCACTCTCAGAGAACGTTGTTATTGACAATATAGATAAATTTGTCAAAGGAGTGACAGGTCGTCTCATCATCGGTACGTTTGCATCTCAAGTCGAACGTATCATCGCTATCATAAAGATGGCTGAAAAATACAATAAAAAAATAGTTGTCGAAGGTCGTAGCATGAAGACAAACCTCGAAATCATTAAACACCTACAGCTCGTCGATACTAAAAATGTCATCCAAATAGAAGAAATGGCGAGCTATCCACCTGATCGTATCATCATGATAGTAACAGGTGCACAAGGTGAAGAATTTGCAGCACTCATGCGTATGGCAAATAAAACCCATAAACATGTACAGCTAAAGAAAAATGACACCATACTCCTCTCTTCTTCTATCATCCCAACAAACCACAATGCGGTTATAAAACTAAAAGACAATCTCTACCGTAGTGAGGCTCGTGTTATTACTTATCTAGACTCTGATATCCATGCATCAGGTCACGGTAATCGTGATGAGCTCAAGTGGATACACCAGCAAATAAAGTATCGTTTCTTTATGCCCCTCCATGGACAACACTATATGCTCCGACAACACTCAGAACTCTCCCAGTCGCTCGGTACACCTCGTGAAAATATTATAGTGCCTGACAATGGTTCTATCGTAGAAATATATGACGAAGGTAAAGCAATCCGTATTCTCAAAGAAAAAGCCCCATCAGGACTCGTACTCGTAGATGGATTTGCTGTAGGTGATGTACAAGAAGTAGTGCTTCGTGACCGCCAGGCACTCGCTCAGGACGGAATGTTTGTCATATTTGGTGTCATAGATGCTCAGACGGGACGTCTCAGAAAATCACCCGATATCATATCTCGTGGATTTGTTTACCTGCGCGAATCGCAAGACCTACTTCGAGATACCAGAAATATCATAAAACAGACCATAGAGCATTCTACCCAAGGCATGAATCCAATAGATATAGACATGGTTAAAAACTCTCTCACAGACGCAGTCTCACGACATTTATTCCAAGAGACTGCAAAACGACCAGTCGTTATACCAGTTCTCCTCACCATCTAAAACAAAAACCGCCCAGAGGGCGGTTTTTGTTTGCATGTTAGAATATCGCCATGCCTGATGAAACAAAAATCGCTAGGACACGTATCGCACTTTATCTCATAGCATTTATTTTCAGCCTTTCCGGTGCGATGACGGCTTATACTAATTCATCTTTCCTCAATCAATATATAGGTGAATCTCTCGTGGGCATTGTCTACACCGCAGGATCAATTTTCTCAATACTATGTTTCTCATACGTGGCGTATCTCATGAGGAAGTTTGGCAACTATCGTGTCTCACTCGTATTTATTAGTATCACATTTATATCCACCATAGCTCTAGCATTTATAAAAAATCCACTTCTCATATTCATTTCTTTTATTGTAAATTTTGCATCCATTGCACTCGTTGGTCTCAACCTAGATTTATTTCTAGAACGATTCTCTAGAGACACAAAGACTGGTTCAGTCAGGGGGTACATTTCTCACGTTTGGTAACTCTGCATGGGTAATCGCTCCAGTACTCGGTGCTTTTTTTCTCACAAATGGTTCCTTTAGTACACTCTATTTTGTAAGCGCGGTTGCCATCCTGCCGATAACGATCATCCTAATTATTTCTTTGAGGGATTTTAAAGACCCCGAATATCATTCCGAGCCATACTGGAGACATCTATCTGTCCTCTGGAAAGATAGAAATATGAAATCTATATTTATAATATATCTACTCCTCCAATTTTTTTATGCTTGGATGGTTATTTATACTCCTATATATCTACATGAAACAATCGGATTTTCTTGGGAGACCATCGGTATACTATTTTCAGTCATGCTCGTACCATTTATCGTACTAGATTTACCTCTCGGACGTATCGCAGATAAATACCTCGGAGAAAAAGAACTTCTCATCGCTGGATTTGCCACCATGGGTATCTCTACAGGACTGATTGCATTTATTTCTGATAACAATGTCTTACTTTGGGGTCTAGTACTTCTCATAACTAGAGTTGGAGCTGCTACTGTAGAGGTCATGGCTGATACTTACTTTTTCAAAAAAGTAGACGCGTCCAGTATTTATCTCATTAGTCTATTCCGTACCGTACGTCCACTCGCCTATATCATAAGCCCTGTCATCGCGACCATTCTCTTTGTAGCACTAGACATTAGAGGTTTATTTATAGTCCTAGGTCTACTCATGTTTTACGGTGTACGACACTCTCTAGCACTAGAAGATACGAGGTGATTATTAATTCTTTTCTTTATTTAAAGTTTTAAGCACTCGAGACACATAAAAAGTGGTATTTCTCTTCGAGCCCTATTCTCGGCAACCTGACGTGGTCCACGTTCACTCTCTTTATGTGATACCCATTCTTCTATACGAGATATCACAAATCCTACATTTGCGAGAGATTTACTATAACCCTGAATAGGTCTATGAAATGAAATTGTTTTTTGACCTCCGGTACTTCCTGGATTCATATCTATTTCTCGTCTGGAATCTGAGATATAGCCATCTACCCTACGGTATTGCCTATCGATTTTCTCATCATAACCCCACGCAGATTCTCCTGGTATACGATATGCGGGATGATTTAGTACGATTACGAGCTTACCTCCTTTTTTTATCACACGAGACGCTTCACGCAGTGTCTGTGTCATTTTTTCAATATTTTGCAAAGCGAGAATTATGGAGATGGAATCAAAAGAGGAGTCCTTCCATACCGATAGATTATCAGATGATGAAACGTGGAATTCTTCATTATGTCCTGCATGAATCTTTGCGATACCAATCAGTTCCGGTGACACGTCGACACCGGTCACATGCGCACCTTTTGCAGATAAAGCATGTGAGAAAAAACCTTGCCCACAAGCGAGATCGAGAATACGCATTCCTTTTTCAGGAGCAACAATACGTAATATATTAGGCAATATGACACGATTTTGATATGAATCTTTGTCATAGACAACCTTGTCATACCATTCCGCGACCGCGCCCCATGAGGTGTCTTTTTTCATTTATGTAATGATATCAGATACCAAACCCTGTGGCTTGAATAGTGGTCTATTTTTTCTTACTTACTTTCTTTACAGATTTGTGTTGTATCGATAGGATGTGTTCAAAAAATGAGGCTATTTTGTCTGCGATAAACTTCCATTTCACTCCCTCGCTTCTCATTGCTGTACGAAAATCACGCGTATCTCTAATAATATTTTCATTTTCCTCTTTCCAACGTGAGACAATCTCACGAATGTCAGATAGTGTGCGGATGACATAACCAGCGGTGATTACAACCGCTGCTGATATGAGTATGAGTGCGATAGTCGATATGAAAAAGAAAATATCTGCATGTATAAGTGAATCGTTTGGCATATTAATTTATTTATTACTACTAATGCAAGCCTTATACTCAGTCGTCTTCGTCCAACCACATGCTCCACCAGCTTGTCTCTCGCAACGGGCTTTTACATAACACGCATACTCTGGCTTGAACTGACATGTACTAGTCACTTCTATATCAGAACAAACCTCTAAACTACAGCCAGATACAACACAGGCATCATCTGGACCAGCAACACTAGAAAATACTACAGGTACTGTATACGACAGGTCTAGTGATGGTTCTCCGCTCGGATTATCTTTTTTAAATATTATAGTGCCTGTGGCTGTGCTAGGTAATGTATCCAAAACAACACTACCTTCAAATGGTACAAAATTAGTCGTCATCCAATCGCCCTGTGCTTGTGCGATAGCATGACCAATTTTTCTACCCATACCATCTAGAACAATGATCGGAAAAGACGCTTCAAAATACCAAGTTCCTCTAGCTGTTCCAGAAAAAGAAATTGGGGACGAAACTCTTTCATTTGACTCTGGGGACTTCACCTGTATGAGTGTCGATAGATCACCTGTGGCTGGACTACCTATATATAACACACCATTAGCATCTCTACATTGAGGAGGTAGTGACATAGTTACAGGATTACCTACTGAGACACATGAGGCGAAATCTGTTACTTTTTTTGAATACGGTATATCAAAAACAAAAGCTAAATAACCTAATACAATTATCACTCCGATTACATATAATAACTTAGATATATTCATCTATCCTCATTTTTAAATAGCAAAACTAATAAAGAGTACGATAAAAGCTACTGCCAATCCAACATTTACCAAAATTCCAGCGAGCGATCCCACGATAGCTCCCGAAGCACTTTTAAGTGCTTTTTCTTTTGTTTTGCCAGTATGTAGTTCACCCAAAATCACACCCACAAAAAGACCTGCGAGAGAACCTATAAAAGGCGCAATAAAAGTACCTACAATGGAACCCGCGAGACCCCATAAAAGAGAACGTCCGTGAGCTCCAGTATATTTTACACCGATTATACCAGCCAGGTGATCGACTATTATAGAAAGTAACGTTATACCGAGTAGAATACCTAGTTCTACATACGATATATGTATGAAGTGATCAAAAATTGAAAAAACGAGAGAAACAATAAACATGTACGACAATGCCGGCAACATCGGTACAAAAGCCATAAAAAAACCAGGAATGAGAAAAAGTGACGCTATGGAAAGTACGAGGGTGTATGTCATATTAATTAGAAAAATTGATGTCTTTATCTTTTTTGAGGCTTACAGCAAGAGACAAGGTCATGAGTGCAAAAGCTGAAAATGCCATAAGAGGTAGGGTGATGTAACCGTACTGCATTACAAAACGATCTGCACATGAGACAGAATACCCCACTGCAGAACATGGGAGCGAACCGAATCCAAGCTGGCCCAAATAATGCCACAATGCCACTACCATGCCGACACTAGAGAGAATGAGACCATAAATACGCACGGAAACATCACGACTATAAAGTGCGACACCCATAATAACAACCTGAGGATACATCAATATACGCTGAAACCAGCACAATACACACGGAGCATATCCTATAACATCCGAATACGTGAGACTCCCAGCCATAGCTAGTCCTGAAACAACAAAACTTATCAATACAGATCTAGAGGCGAAAAAAGATACAAAAATAGAATCACGAATCTTTTTAAAAAATAACGAAACGAGAAGCACAACAGATAATACCTGTGCCACCATAGAGAGTATGGACCATAGATTATTAACAAAATTTACGAAATTCATCTTAAATTATATTTATTGAATCGAACAATTAGTGATTTCAGCTAGAGCAGATGGTGTGAGTACTTCTGATTTTCTAGATCCATCAGCAAATACCCATGTAGGATAGCCTTCTATCCCCTCTTCTCTACACGCAGGTAATTGGCTCGAACCATCTGGAGTAGAGCATTCGAAATAAGGTAGAAGTTTAGCAGATTTACCAAACTCAGCTTTTTGTTCTTGGCAATGTGGACACCAGAAAGCTCCGTAAAAAGTTACACCTCTATCTTTAAGACATTGTGCGAGACCGTCAAATTGACCCGGAGTAGATGAGTACCATACGATACCACCCACGATAGCAATCGTGATCCCTACTATAACAATAACTGATGTGTATTTTTTCATTTACTACCTATTTAGTGAATTAAGCCTAGTATAACAAAAAAGGTAAAAGAAAACCGCTTGGGGTAAACCAAAACGGTATATCAAAGATAAACGACTAACAACTTATGTTGTCAATTTCACCGCTTTCTTCATAGATTGACCGAAAAGCATCACTATAAGAAATATACAAAGGAAAGCAAATACCAGAAGATTTATCAAATCGAGAGCAAGTAGTCTCGAAAGTTCTACACCTGTATATGACATGAACCATTTAGGATCCAACATGTATGCGAGAGTATTCACAGCATTGAGAATAGTACCAGCACCTATAAGTGATGCGCCTCGCATCAAGGACATTAATGCTACTCCGGACGATATGTCCTTTATAAGAATACTATGCACTATCAACCCTGCCCCCAAAAGGACAAGAACTAATATTAGTATTGGATACCACGGTATGTCCTTTAGAAAATCAAGCATTTTTTCTGAAAACGCACCTATTGCACCTGCTATATTAGGATTTATAGGGGTTGTAGAGGCACTTGTTGAGCCATTAAAGCCCACCACACCTTCAAACTCGCTTGATGTATCTATTGGGGTATAAAGGACATTTGGTCCAATGATGTCTTTTAGGTCACCATCACGATATTCTGGGTTGTACCCACAGAATATACGATTTATCTCGGCAGTTGTCGTGATATAGACAATACCAGTCGGTATATTCGTGCCCCATGGCGAAAGAACTGACTCTGAATACTTGACCTGAAAAGCCTTAACTGCTTCGTCGGTCGAAAGATCGAACTCTCCGTTCACCGAGAGTGTTGCACCCTCATACGTATTGAGGAAATACTGCAACTTTCTAACTTCATTTGGGTTATTTGAAATACCCATTTTCATAAATGAGGTCAGGAAGTCATCGTATTTACAGACCTTTGCTGGTGCAGGCGCAGTACCACCTGTGGTTGATACCGTATCAATGAGTATCCACACATCATCTGGTACGGTCGAACTACCAGCCGTGGTACAGCCGTATCCATAACATGGTCCACCGCTATGCCCACCTCCTCCACCACCAGAGGAAGTGGTGACGGTTACAGGAGCAGGTGGATTTACACTGAGTGTAGTAGAACTTGTTGAAGTGCTCGTACCGTTGCCACATGATATATCAAATGTATATGTAGTCTGAGTAGAAACATTAAATGGCCCCACGGTTTGCGAACCTGAAACTGATTTATTGCCAGACCAAGCATTACCCGCTATACATGCCGTCGAGTTAACAGAAGACCAAGAAATAGTCGCAGACGATCCACTCGTCAGCGTAGATGGAGATACTGAAAATGAGCTTACAGAAGGTGTCGTACTACCTACACCACCGCCAGAAGAATCATTGTCTATATTTATAAGTGATACGTCCTGGGGATCTACTCCATTCCAATTTATATCAGAACTAGTAACAGGACCCACGAGAACAGCATACGCGATGCCTCCATCTACGATGGTGTCGTCCACGCCAGTAACGACGACTGTTTGATATACATTCCAGTTTGAAGGAGTGAATATCAGCATTTCTGTAGATGTGGTGCCTTCAGTAAAATCAGAACTCTGTATCGGTATGATTACATCAGCAAGAGGAGCAGAATCCAAAACTATAGTAAAAGCTGCTGTTGAACCGTTCTCAGAAGTTGATAGACCTGATGTTGGAGCTACTGTCACTGTGCCAGTAGCGGTCACACCTGACCCAGTAGGATTCACAGTGAGTGTGATTGAACTATTTACCGTACCAGTGCTATTTACACACGAGATATCAAAAGTTTCTGTCGTGGTAGCAGTCACTGTGAAAGGACCAACCAACTGTGATCCTGAAGATGCTATTGAACCAGACCATGCATTCGATGCGGTACAAGTGGCAGAATCTGTAGATACCCAAGAAATAGTAGCTACATTGCCTGAGACAATCGTATTTGGGTTAATAGAAAAAGTAGATATTGTTGGGGCAGGAACCACCGTTCCACCGCCACCTCCCCCTGTAGTACATCCAGATATTGTTCGATGGTCAATGAGATTATCCCATGCTTGAGGGAGGACAGAATTGTTTGCATCTGGGTTTGCTGGATCAGTATTTATACCGTAAGCGTAGATGTCATGAGAACCATTGTCCTTTAGAGAGTCTGGTGTTGGGAAAGAGAAACCGTGATTTCCCGCGACACCATAGGCAGTATTGATATCAGGGCGAGGTTGATCTACATCCATAGCACCAATAAAAGTACCTGAACCAGCAGGACCATCTGCGTAGAAATGAACCACGTTTGATACAGATGGCTCGTCTGGGTCATATGTCCAACCATTGAATACTGAACAGGAAGCACTATCGAGGAAGCCTATAGGTGGTGCATCGGTAGATACTGGTGGTGTAACTGGTGGAGTGACAGGTGGCGCGTCAAAGGTAATTGATGTAGTTGAAGTAGCTGAACCACCATCACCTAAACATTCTAGTGTATATGATGTATCAGCAGTAATAGGACCAACGGATGCAGATCCAGAAGTCACCTGCGTTCCAGACCAACCACCTGTAGCCGTACATGATGTCGCACCAGTCGTCGCCCACGATAATGTCGCCGTAGCGTCTGGACCAAGGGCATTAACACTCGCAGTCAACGTAGTATTAAAAACAGGTGCCACTGGTGTAGGAGGCACTACCGGACTTTGACATATACCATTAGAAAAAGAATCACCGATTTGACATGAATAAATTTCTTCCCAAAAAGGAGTGCTTAACTCTGTAACACAACTATAATTAACAATCTCACCCTGAGCAACAAAATAATAATTAGGTGGACCAGATAATTCATGCAAATCTATTTGTCTACCATCTTGTAAATTGAATGTACAATCTACTACCTCTGGACCATCAGCATATGAACCCAACCCAACATACAAATCACGAGGGGCTGTCTGAGCATTCACCAAAAATACATTGAAAGGAAAAACAAAAGCGAAAACAAGCACGAATGAAAAAATATTCGTGATTGCCTTAAAACCTTTATTTCTATTGATAGTTTCCATAACTGCTTTGTATCACCCACATTATGAGTTTCTGTATCTTTGTCAAAGAAATGAAGCATTAATACACTTTTCTTTCCTAAAAATAGAGCATAATTTCATATAAAAGACATTCTATAGGACATTATTTTATAAAAATATTTATATGTGTCCTTTATAGAACTCCATGTGCCACACATGGTGCTACATACATAAAGGACAAAAATACTTAAAGCTAAAAAAACAAAGACTAATTACCCCATAAATTTCTCCATATAACAAAAAAGTACCGTGATACAGAATATACACTATGTCAAATTAAACCATACAAATATATAAACGCATTCTATGTGATTGACTAATAACTTGAAAAATACGAGAATACTATCCCCGCTCTTTCAATATCAAATCGGTACAAATTATATGCACACAATCAAGGTGGTCCATCTAGAAGACTATGAAATAAATCTTCTCAGACTCACTGAATTCTTAGACGATAAGGGTCATCCAATAAGGATGACTCATCTAGTCTTGCATGAGATAGAATCAGACACCGACACTACTCTATCTATCTATGAAAATGTGGCAGTGAGTACACTTCATGCTTCACAAGAAAATCTCGCCATTGCATTTGACCGATATGGTAATGCTTTTGAGATACCACTTGAATACATGGAGGTTATGCAAAGAAGTGATGAAACACTTGCTGTATAACTTCAAACCCGAGACACTCGTCTCGGGTTTTTTAATCTATAACTCAGATTTTCTACCGTTTAATCCATCGCCAACGAGGCTTCTCCCCGGTATACCAACAAAGAAACATGAAAAGTGTGGTTATGATTATAAAAGGTAAACCAAACGATACGAGAGTAGCACTCACAGAATGAGATGTTTTATCGATATTGATAAATTCCCTGATGATAAGGAGAGCGTAGGCAACTGTCGCTACCCAACCCTGCCAAAACATAGGACGCCATCCCCAACCAAATATTTTTGTTCTAAACCAATAACCTCCTGGGCCACCAGACGGTACACGCTCAGTTGTTACACCATCAAACTCTTCGTCATCAGCCTCTGCTGACGCTTTTGTAGCATGTACCACAGCGTCACGATGATGTGGTGGTGAATAGAGAGTATAAACATGCAAAGACTCAGACGGAGATGTGTTTATAATATTGTGCCATGTACCCGCAGGAACAATTAAAACATCTCCGTCTGCTAGTTCATGAGCATCGGTGTTGTTGAGTACCGCCTTACCTGTCCCTTTTTCAAACCGAAAAAACTGATCTCCTGTATGTACCTCGTTACCTATCTCCTCCCCTGGTCGCAGAGTCATGAGCACGAGCTGACTATATCGAGAAGTATAAAGCACTCGACGAAAATCATTATTCTCAATCGTGCGTTTTTCTATGTTTTCTTTGTATCCATTCATATCGGTTTATTGTTTTTGTCTATGACCAAACATACTTCCAGGGCGCCATGGCACACCGAGACGAGGTAGGAGCCAGTAATCGACACCGTAATAACCTGCAATACGCCAACCAAGAAGTATGAGAAGTCCGAGTGAAAAGAGTATCGGATTAGTACTAACAGTTCCAGAGAGAAGAAAATTTAGATTCATAAAGAAACCAAAGAATGCAGCAATACCGGTGAATGCTCCGAGTATAAGGCCTACACCAACAAGTATTTCACCAAACGTAATGCAATGTGCCCAGAGAGAGACATGAGGAGAAACTACGTGTTGGAGAAACCATGCATACCAACCCTGAACATCTGGATGAGCTCCAGCGGTTTTTGCCAAAGCTCCCTGCACAAAACCATTGAGAGCAGTACCGGACTCTCCACCCACCCATAAAGGGTTATGAAATTTACCCCATCCAGCCTCTAGCCATTGCCATCCGACATAGAGCCTTGCAATGAGCCATAACCATGCAATGCGCGTATCCATAAATAGAAACTTTAGGAACGGAGCTTCGGCTATCATTCTCTGTGTCATATATATAGTATGTTAACCAATCCTAATACAATACATTTTATCACTGAAAAAAGACTATGGAATTACTTTATACACCTCTCCAACACTATCTACGGACGGAAATCAGCGGTAGTAGCCATGAGCTGAAATGTACGGATAAGCATCTCTCTATCAAACTCTAGTACAGTACCAGGATCATAATTGTATATATTGGTCGAATGCATAAATAGACGTATGCCATAGCAATACTGACCGACAGACCTCATATAGACTCCCTCCTCATATAGATTACCTGCCCCCACACCAGAAGAAGTAGCAAAGTCATATTCATTATTATCAAGCATTACTTTTTCCCCTGATATTGTCCCGTCTAGAAAATCAGATGGTGTGCATACAACATCACGCAATCGCTCGACTGATATATATGAATCTTTTGATAAATTGGTACCCGAAACTATAGCTTCTGGTACCGTAAAAGAAACTCCTATGATTTCATGACCTGATCCGAAAGCTTCATATCTATACGCCTCGTCTGCAATATAACCAGGGGGTACTTTTATAGAAAAACCGAAATCTATATTTGAATAGTCTCGCCACACTGCTGAATCACTATCTATATTTATAACTTCATTTCTACTAAAAAAACCTGGCTGTGACAAATACCACACACTTATCATGCCCAGAATGACTATAATCAATATCAGAATACTCTTTTTCATATAATCACTATATAACACCAAACAAAAAAATACCTATTTTGCCCGCTTCATTTTTAGCAGTAGATATGGTACTTTCTTAGGACATAGCCGTCTCTGTTTGTCAGGGTCGGCTTTCAAAAATAATATTGCCGGATCGTCTAAAGGTAGGACGTCGCTCTCTGAAAGCGAAAATTTTGGTTCGATTCCAAGTCCGGCAACACTTAGCATAAATCGGCGTTGTGAGGCGTCGATTTTGCTTTAGTGTTGCCAGGACAGAGAGACATAGTATGTCTCTCGTTTGGAATCGAAAAGGTTCTCCCATATTTTTGAGCTTTCCAAGCGATAAAATGGGAAACCTGTACTGGTTCTGTAATAACCGATAAATGTATCCATGGTCCAAGTCCGGCAATAGCTATAGAGTATAGTAAATACATGAATCCGCGAAAATTTTTTGTCGGTAGAATGATTGGTTTGATTATCGTACTTACAATGGTTGGTCTATGGTATTTATTTATCAAGTAAATATATTCCAACATCATCCCAAACCAGAGACAATACTTCCCTTTCTAGATAGTGTATAGTTGTCCCATGGCAAAAAGAGCAAATTCGAAACTGAAGAAATCAAGGTCTCACAAGACAAAGAAGCGACTCGCTACAAAGTTTGTCCGCCTCACGTCAAAAAGAAAAAAGTAATTTTTTCGAGATAGCTGGATATATTCAGTCATAGACTTTAAAGCCCAGAAATAATTCTGGGCTTTATTCATGGGTGAAATAATGTATTATGACTATTCTACTTATATGGCAAACGACACAGTATTGAGATTTGACAGTGTTTCATTTGAATATGGACACACTATACCTATATTGAATGAGGTTGATTTTACGGTACGCCGTGGTTCAAAAATCACTATTATGGGTCAAAATGGTGCTGGAAAATCGACTATATTTTCTCTCATCACAGGAGTAAATAAACCAGAATCAGGATCGATAAACATCACCCGTGGTCAGACTATTGCTATATCTAGACAGGTAATTCCTCGTCCCGAAGCTGAACTCACAGTAAGAGCTTTTTTTGAAAAATGCTTTGATGAAAAAATATACGACATAGACCCACGAATAGATGCAGTATTAAATATTGTAAATCTTCAAGCTCCACACGATAGAATTGTAAAATCATTCTCCGGTGGACAACAGGCTCGCCTCCTCCTCGCTTCAGCTCTCATACAAAATCCAGACATACTTCTTCTAGACGAACCAACAAACAATCTAGACAAAGCAGGTATAGAACACCTCACACAGTTTCTCAAGACGTATCAAAAGACAGTCATAGTCATTTCCCATGATTCACATTTTCTAAACTCATTTACTGATGGTGTACTCTACCTAGATGTACACACAAGAAAAGTTGAACAATATGTTGGAGACTATCTAGACGTATTGAAAGACATTACCGTGAGAATAGAAAAAGAAAATCGTGCCAACGCTCTTTTAGCAAAAGAAATACAAGCAAAAAAGGATCAAGCAAACATGTTTGCTATGAAAGGAGGTCAGATGCGTCTAGTGGCAAAACGTATGCGTGAAAAAGCAGAAGAACTTGAAGAAGATATAGTCGAAGTGAGAAAAGAAGATAAAACAATAAGACATTTCACTATTCCCTCCCAACCTGATTTTGTCGGTGAAATAATCAATATTCAATCATACAAAGTAATACGTAATCACAAAGCGACAAAACGTACTGCAAATATAATTCTCAAGCGTAAACAACACCTCCTTCTCAAGGGGCCAAACGGCATAGGTAAATCAACACTCTTAGAAGCTCTCGCCAGTGGCGAGGCCGAAGGTGCCACTATCACAGACGGTGTACGTGTCGGATATTATCGCCAAGATTTTTCTACACTCAATTTTGAAGACACTGTTCATGAGTCCCTACTAGATGCTTCGGCGACGCACATAGAAAGTCACATAAGAGCCGTAGCTGCTGGTTTTCTCATACACGCCGATATGATGAAAACAAAAATTGGCTCTCTCTCAGAAGGTCAAAAAGGTCTCGTAGCATTCGCCCGTCTCGTACTTCAAAAACCTGGACTTCTCATACTCGATGAGCCGACAAACCATATCAATTTTCGCCATCTACCTGTAATAGCAAAAGCTCTGGATGAATATGATGGTGCCATGATACTAGTCTCACACGTGCCAGAATTTGTAGAGCAAATACGTATAGACCAGACCCTAGACCTAGACAAATAAAAAAAACACCCTTTAAGGTGTTTTTTTATTTTTCTAATCTATGCCCTGTTTGGATAAAGCAAAGTAAACCAATTCTTTGCTTTAAAAACAGAAATCATTTGATTTTTTGTAAGTGTGCCGTAGTAACCAGTCGATATAACACCTATGGATGATTGATAATCTTTCAATGCGTTAAGTGTGAGTGGTCCAAAATAACCGAGTGATATACCCTGAGGTACCTTGAGATAACCCAACTCAGATAAAAGCCCCTGCAACTCTACTACTCCCTGCCCAGTTGATCCCAAAAAGAGATCGGGGCCATAGAATAGCGAGAATTCTGTCTGAGCCTGTACATAGTGAGTGCTCACTACACCACCGAGAACTAGAACCGTTACTACAAATATAGATAAAATTATTTTTTTCTTCATAATGTTTAATTTTATGGTTGTCAATATCGATTACACTGCCTACATACACAACAACATCTTCACTCTCAGTGAGAAATTTTCTGGGTCAAACATTCTATCCTGTGCTTCTGAGTCAAGAGTGACTGAGTGTCATGAATAATGTGTAAACGAGAACTCAGGTATTAATTTAATACCTCATGAGTACATATTTACCGTATCATATATTGATTAATTATAAAAAAATAATTTCACAAAAAACCCAACAATTACCTAAATTATCTTATAAAAAGCTTTTGTTGAGGGGTTTTTGACTCTATGATTTTTTTGTACCATCATAATGTCATTAGATATATATAATAAAACCATTATAATAATAGTTAATGATAAAAATCATCTCTATTTTGTTATTGCTCTTCCTTGCACAATATAGTGTATCTGCTCACGAAGTATACGTATTAAATAGCTCAGAAGTCGGATTTGCACTCGAAGCACCAGCACCTGACTTTATAAGCACAATAAACGAACACATCGGACAATTTATTACATGGGGATTACTCACGATCATAATCATACTTGTCATATTTTTCCTATCAATTAGTAGGCCATTTGAACGCTTTTGTGATCCATGGCTAGATAAACTAAAAAAATACGCCCCTCATATAGCTCAAATAACTCTCGGATTAGCTCTTATTGCTAGCGGTTATTACCATGCGATATTTGGTGTAGAACTACCCCTACAGGCTACCTTTGGAGCATTTGAGTCATTGGTATCATATGGGCTCATCATTATCGGTATTATGCTCACTATAGGTCTATTACCCAGAATAGCAGCTATATTGACTACCGCTCTATTTATCGGACTCATAATACACTTCAAGGTATATATGCTGAACTACGCAACATATCTCGGAGAAGCTCTCACTATCGCGCTTTTTGGTGGTGCACACACTCTCTTTGCAAGCAATAAGATGTCACACATACTCACTCGTGTCATATCACCCATACTTCACAAATATAAATTCCTTATTATGCGCATACTGTTTGGTGTATCTCTTGTCTATGCATCACTTTACGCAAAACTCATTCACGGGGCACTGGCTCTAGAGGTTGTTTCAAAATACAACCTCACTCATTATTTCCCGTTTGATCCGGTGTTTTTAGTCCTCGGTTCCATGCTCATCGAGGTACTTCTTGGTATTTGTTTTATGATTGGGTTTGAAATAAGATTTGCTTCACTTTTCTTTCTTATATTCCTCACTCTATCACTCGTATTTTTCGGTGAAGCGGTTTGGCCACATATCATACTCATCGGTACCGCCATCGCTATGTTTACACACGGATACGATCCATACACATTCTCAGTCAAACTCGAAAGACATAAAGAATTGGATCCAGTATTCTAGTCTAAAGAACCGCCCATTGGGCGGTTCTTTACATTAGAAGGCAATATTTTTCGCTACAATATTTGCACCAATAGTAAATTCATCAGGAATATTTGCTATAAAAGATAGGTTTGGTATGACCAAATCGTAGTCAGACCTCTTGAGTTTTGCTTCTGTAGAGCCGATAAGTCCTTCGGGGGTGATAGTGGCTTTTGTTACAAAAACTGCTTTTTTGGTAATACCAGAGATAGTGAGATCTCCTGTGACAGAAAAAGAAAATTCTTTTCCTGTAGGAATATTCGCTGGCACACCACTTATCAGAGTCGGTTTAAATGTAATGAGTTCATTTGCAGGATCAGTAGATTTTAATATAAACCTAGCGAGAGCTCTATCTCTATCATCAGAATCAGTTTGGAGAGTACGTACATCTATAGAGATTTGTCCGATTTCTATTGTATTGTCTAGAATACGTATATCACCACCGATATCAGGTGTCGTACCTACAACCGTCTTATCTTTTCCAGCAAGAAGTTCATAGATAGAGAAATACGCCTCGGAGCCAGAACCTATACGGTAGATAATCCCGCTCTGACCCGGAGTGCCATCGGGGAGTTTTGCTGCCATCTGACCTATTGGAGCCGTTGGTGCTTCTACTGGTCTCAAAAAATACTTATAACTAACACCAATAACAAATACTACAATCAAAAGGATTATTATTTTTTTCATATTAGTAATTTATTTATTAAATACCCTCTTCTATCACTCTTTTTTACGCAGGCTTTTATAAAACTAGTGAAAAGTGGGTGTGGTCTGAGGGGTCTAGCTAGAAGCTCAGGATGGAATTGAGAGCCAACAAAAAATGGGTGTTTTTTGCGTGATAATTCTGCAATTTCAGCCAAGCTCCCATCAGGAGACGTACCAGAAAATACTAAACCAGCCATCTCTATTTCCCCTCTTAAACCATTGTTTACCTCATATCTGTGTCTGTGTCTTTCAGAAATCTTCTTCGTACCGTATATCATCTCAGCATATGAACCCTTTTTTAGTATTGCCGGATATGAACCTAGACGCATCGTTCCACCATAATCTGACTTAAGTAATTTCTTTTCCTGATCTGACATGACGTGTATGACAGGATGTGTGGTTTTTGGATTTATCTCCGTGGTATGAGCATCTTTCCAATTGAGTACATGACGAGCGTATTCTACAACCATGAGTTGCATACCATAACAAAGACCAAGTAATGGTATTTTATTTTTTCTTGCATATTCGATGGTACGAATCTTACCTTCAATACCAGTTTCACCAAAACCTCCTGGAATGATAATGCCATCTAAACGAGAAAGTGTTTTTAAAGATGAAGAATTTTTTTCAAACTTCTTTGCATTGAGCCACACTATCTCAGGCTTCTTACCACACCCATAAGCAGAAAACTTGATAGCTTCTATGACAGATATATATGCATCTGAAAGAACAAAATCACCCGTATCAAAATATTTACCAACAATACCTATTCTTACTGTCTTTTGAGATCTTTTTATAGAAGATACAAACTTTTTCCAATCTGAAAGATCGTGCTCACCTCTCTTGTGTACTAGTTGGAGTATATCTAGTACACGATCTCCGATATTATCTCTAGCAAAGTTTATTGGAACATCGTAAATACTATCTATATCTGGAGCAGAAATTATGTTTTGCGCCGAAATAGATGTTGCATCAGCTATTTTTTCTTTACGTTTCTTGTCTACTGACACTGGAGCACGGGCCACTATCATATCAGTATGAAGTCCATAACTATTGAGCTGGCGAACTGCATTTTGTGTAGGCTTGGTCTTCATCTCACCTATCGTACCTGGCACAGGCATGTACGAGACCAGTATGGTCATAACATCTTCGGGATGACGTACTTTGAGTATACGGGCAGCTTCTATAAAAAGTGCGTTCTGATAATCACCGATAGTACCACCTATTTCAACAATAGTAATATCTGACCTGCCGGTCGACGCGGCGCTAGTTATTCTACGCATAATCTCGTCGGTCACGTGAGGTATAGCTTCTACACATTTACCGTGGTAACCGAGTGAACGTTCTCTTTCGATGACATAGCGATATACCATACCTGACGTAACATAATCATTTTCAGTGAGAGACACACCTAAAAATCGCTCGTAGTTACCCATATCCTGATCAGTCTCTAGACCAGAGTCGAGCACAAAGGTTTCTCCATGTTCAGTTGGATTCATGGTACCAGCATCGACGTTGAGATACGGATCCACCTTGACCAAATTAACTCCATATCCCTTTGCTTTCAAAATAACACCGAGAGATGCTGTGGTGATTCCTTTACCGACGCCTGACATGACCCCTCCGATGATAAAAATATATTTGTGGCGTCGATTTTTTTTCATATCAAACTTTTAAATATCTCCGAACAGCGAGCATACTACCGATAGCTCCGAGAACAGCACCAGTACCTACTATCACCACAAAAATAAGTCCGAAATGAGATACATAATAACTCCACATATCAAAACCACTAAAAAATGTACGAGTAATAGAAGACACCCAATATGTCGCAGGGTAAAAGAGAATAATAGTGATGCATGCCGATACCACACCGTACATCACTCCAGCCACAACAAAAGGACCACGAATATACTTATTATTTGCACCGACTAGGCGCATGACAGATATTTCCTCACGGGAAATATAAATAGCCAAACGAATCGTGTTGAATGCAATAATTATAGAAATGAGAACGAGCATGAGAGTCACACCAAAACCCACAGTAGTACCTCCAGCAATAATACGAGAGAGAGTGTCTATAGCAGCTTTATTTTGATAATAATTTACTTTATCTATAAAACTACCACTCTCTCCAGATTCTGAATCTAAAAATTTAGCTATACCTTCATACTGAGATGTTTGTTTGGCACGAATATTTAGAAGCGCACCTAAAGGATTGTCTCCAAGTTCATCAAGAGCTTGGAGGGTAATTTCGTCATTCACATGACGAACTTTAAAATTCTCAAGTGCTTGATCACGAGAAATATATTCCACGACAGCTACTTCTGGCAATGACTCTAATTTTGATTTCAGTGCAGTGATATCTCCCTCTGAAGCTGTGGGTACAAAATAAACATTCACATCAACTTTGTCTTGTATCTGCTGTAATGACGATCGGAGTATTGCTCCAGCAAATATCAAACCACCGAGAGCAAAAAGTGTCACGGTCATGATAAGCACGGAAGACAAAGAAACAGAACCATTTCTCCAGAATCCGACAAAACCTGCCTTTAGTATTCTTTTAGTGTTGAGCCAAAACATATTCACTATAGTATAACGCACTCATCATATTGCATAACGACCCTGTGAATCATCACGAACCACCCTGCCTTTTTCCATAGTGATAACTCTCCCCCCTACTGAATCAATAATTCCCTTGTTATGTGTAGTGAGTATCACTGTCGTACCGAGATCATTTATCTTTTTTAGTATCTGTACAATATCAAAAGTGTTTACTGGGTCTAGATTACCAGTCGGTTCATCAGCAATAATAATATCCGGCTGATTTACTATGGCACGAGCGATAGCTACTCTCTGTTTTTCACCACCAGAAAGCTCATGAGGAAAACTCCATATTTTTCTTCCTAAATCGACAAGTTCCAGTACATGAGGTACATCTGACTGTATCTCAGCATCAGTCTTACCCGCTGCTTCCATAGCAAAAGCAATATTTTCAAAAATGGTTTTATTTGGGAGAAGTCTAAAATCTTGAAAGACTGTACCTATACGACGACGGTATTTTGGTATATCACTCCTCCTCAGTCGGTGCACGTCAAAAGTCTCAAACATGACGGTGCCATGCGTTGGTCTCTCTTCAGCGAGAATCATTTTTATGAGCGTGGTCTTACCTGCTCCAGAATGACCTACTACTGAAACAAATTCCTTGGGTCCGATTTTGAGTGTCACTTCATCGAGTGCAATCGAATCATCCGAATATATCTTGCTGACTTTGTCGAAATGTATCACAGAGCTATTTTAACACATAGAAAATAGAAATCCTGCCTTCTTAAAGCTCTTTTTCAGCCTCGAGAAAAAGTTCAATATCTCCAGCGAGTACATTATCTACTTTTGCTGTCTCCACATCAGTCCTATGGTCTTTGACCATTTTGTAAGGATGAAGTACGTATGAGCGTATTTGATTGCCCCATTCGATATCAGTGGTCTTTGATATATACATACCTTTTTCTTTTGCTTTTCTCTCATCGTCACGTAATTTGTAAATCTTTGCTTCAAGTATTTCCATGGCTTGTTCCCTATTTTGTGCCTGAGAACGTTCGCTGTCGACATGCACAGAAATGTTTGTTGGTATATGAATGAGACGTACCGCTGTCTCTCTCTTGTTTACATTCTGACCTCCAGGACCAGATGAGCGAGCGAATTCGATACGTATATCATCGGACGGTATATCGATTTTTCCAGACTTATCGAATTTTGGTATTACTTCTACAAGAGCAAATGATGTATGACGCAATTTCTTTGCGTTAAATGGAGATACCCTGACGAGACGATGCACACCAGATTCGTTTTTTAGAGTTCCGTACGCACTCTTGCCTTGTACCTCAATCGTGACGTTACGATATCCACCATGACTATTTTGATTTTGGTGTATAAAAAAAACCTTCCACCCACAATTATCAAAATATTTCATATACATACTGAGAAGCATACGCGCAAAATCCTCCGCATCATCACCCCCAGCACCAGCGAAGATTGTCATGATCGCATTACCTCGTTCATATTTTCCGAGCTCAGCAAGTTCGGCTTTTTTCTGAGCGAGTTCCTTGAGCATCTCCTGGGCATGCTCCTTATTCTCCCAAAAGGCTGGTTCGGTTATAGAGACTTCAATCTCAGCTATGCGCTTCTCTACTTCATTCATATAGACAAGAGTATACCAAAAAAAAAGGGCCGGACGCACATTGCGCATCCGGCCCAGCTGGTCGAAGCTGATTAGCAATTTTCCTATGGCAATGGAAACCCGCAGCTAAACAGGAAAGCCGAGTATTTTTACCCGAACTACTTTCCACTTTGACCCACCGAGACCCAAGGACCACACAAGGAGACATGACAAGCACATGAGCCACATTACCTTCGTACACGGCACCTTGGATACTCTGGCGTTAGAATAGAATACTATTGATTTATTGTCAAATATTTCGTGAGCCACCTCCCAGATATCTCGACTTACAGTCGCAGTACAGGTTTTCCATTCGCCTCAGGCGAATATGGAATAACCTTTTCGATCCTGGACAAAGCAAAGAAGTTTGCTTTTAGTTGTCTCACTCACCTTGTTCGTGAGCCACCTCCCAGGATCGAACTGGGGACCTCTACTTTACGAAAGTATTGCTCTACCAACTGAGCTAAGGTGGCAATTACCGACATGGTTTTTAAAAAACTATTTACTCCATTCTGGAGCCAGCGTCCGGGATTGAACCGGAGACCTCGTCATTACCAATGACGTGCTCTACCAACTGAGCTACACTGGCTTACAATATTAAGGGTATACACAATATACCCTTTTATAAAATCACAAACCATACTACCTATTTTAGAGATTTTTAGCAAAATAATTTATCTTCTCACCAACTAACGATAAAACACCTTTCTAGATTTTATTTTGATGCGTGAGTGAAGGGAGTCTCGGTTCTTACAGAACCAGTATAGGTTTCGTATCGCACTCGCTTCGTTCCGTGCGATATACTCAACCTTTTCGAGTCCCTCCGCCACTCCGTGTCTTCAGTAATACAAAAAGTACTGGCTCTCTGCCAGTACTTTTTTATTATGCGCGAGTGAAGGGACTCGAACCCTCGGCCTCTTCCGTGACAGGGAAGCGCTCTAACCAGCTGAGCTACACCCGCATATGTGCCTGATGATTTAAGCATAAAATGCAAAAAAAATCATTGTGTCGGAGGTGGGATTCGGTCATTACATGACCAGTATCCGTGTTTGGATATATTTTCGCCTCATGCTCAAATATATCTCAAACAGGCTTCGAATCCCGCCCCGCGTAAGTGATGCCATCACTTACTCGACATGTGTCGGAGGTGGGATTCGAACCCACGACCCCAGGCTTATGAGTCCTGTGCTCTAACCAACTGAGCTACCCCGACAATGGAGAGAACATATCACAAAAGCCGTATTTTTCCAAGAGAAAAACCAGCTCTAGCTGGCTTTTTCTACTTGTTGCGGGGGGTGGAATTGAACCACCTCCTACAGGTTATGAGCCTGTCGAGCTACCGGTGCTCTACCCCGCTATAAAATAAAATAGACCCTAAAAAGGGTCTCTTGTACAATACCAGAAATAAACCATATGAGCAAACCACCTTTACTAGAGATGATAAAACTCTTCAAATACTTTCTGAAATAAACCAACAACTCTTTTTGCTTCACGTTCATTGAGATCAAAACTAACACCTTCATGAGCAACTCTATTCCTCACCTTATGTGCCTCCCACGCAGCATCAAGTGATGTCATATCAGACACATCAACACCCTTGAGTTTATCTCCTATACTATCTCCCTGATAACCCTGTTTTTCTAAAATCTCATTGAGCATGATATCTGCTTCGAGTACGGCTAGTCTCCAATCAGACGGATTAGTCGAATCTATATGGCGTTGTACTTCTTGCCATTGTAAAACTAGAGAATCATCCTGACCGTGAACTGATGTCTCTGCCCCATTATCTGGGTGAAATTTACTCTGCTCAAGCTCTTTGACTTCTTTTATTTTAAATTTTACGTAAACAATAACGGCAATAAGTAAGAGTGTAATTAAAAAAGCGATAGGTTTTAAATAACCGATAACTCTGATGAGCCAATTAAGAATCGCAATAATATCAAAGTTACGAAGTAAATCGTAAATTCGTAAAAAGATATATTCGAGATTTAAAAAATTAATAGCATCCATGACTATTCACTATTCTCCCATAAAATCCTTTCCTAGGGTAAACAACATATCTTCTCGCTCGTAATTTGCCATGAGTTGTATACCGATGGGTAGAGATTTATCTCCGACTTTTTTTACCCCCGCTGGCAAAGATATTGCTGGTATACCAACCAGATTCGCTGTCACAGTAAACATATCCTCCAGATACATAGCTAGAGGATCAGATGCTTTTTTCCCTATTTCAAAAGCAATATCAGCGGTAGTGGGGGTCATTATAATATCAACAGCTTCGAAAGCTTTTTTGAAATCATCTTTCAGTAATTCTCGCACGATGTTTGCCTTGTTGTAATACGCATCATAATATCCAGATGATAATACATACGTACCGAGCATTATACGACGACGTGCTTCTGGACCAAATCCCTGACCACGAGTATTTAGATAATCACCCAGTAAATTAGGACCCTCTACATGAAGACCATACTTCACACCATCAAATCGTGATAGGTTGGTCGACACCTCAGCTGGTACTATAATATAGTAAACAGCGAGAGAATATTCTATATTTGGAAGTTTTATTTCTTTTACTTTGTATCCGTCTTTTTCTAGTTTCTCGATTGCAGATTTAAATGTATTTATAACCTCAGGAGAAATTCCCTCACCTTTTATAAAATGCCATGGCACTCCGATGATTGGCTTGTCTTTAAATGTTTTATTTGGAGTACACTCTATAGATGTTGAATCATATCTATCGTGACCCTTCATCGTGTTAAAAAGTATCTCAGCATCACCCACAGACTTTGTAATAGGTCCGATAATATCGAGTGATGAACCCATAGCCATGAGACCGTGACGAGATATGGAGCCGTAAGTAGGTTTTAATCCAACAACCCCACAATAAGCAGATGGTTGTCGTATAGAACCACCGGTGTCAGAACCTATGGCCGCTAGAGCTAGATGACCTCCTACCGCAGCAGCTGAACCACCAGACGAACCACCAGCAACACGTGATATATCGTGTGGATTTTTTGTAACACCAAAAACAGAGTTTTCTGTAGAAGCCCCCATGGCAAATTCATCCATATTTGCCCTGCCGATAAACACCACACCCGCTTCTTTTAGTTTTTTTATAGCTGTCGCATCATACGGAGCTATATATCCATCTAGTATTTTTGATGCAGACTGCACACGACGGCCATCGATGAGCATATTGTCTTTAATAGCTATTGGTATCCCAGCCAGAGGATTATCTTTTGAAACAAGTTTTTGTGAGATTTCAGCCTGTTCAAGAACATCATCAAAAACCTCAATATACACATTGAGTTCCTTATTTTTTTTCTCTATCTCATCGAGATATGCCTGTGCTAATTCACGAGCAGTAAAATCACCAGATACAAGATGTTTATGTGCTTTTTCTATAGTTAGGTTTTGTAAATTAATTTTCATTTTCTTTTTTTCTTTTTTCCAACATCCCGAGCATCTATTTTGAAAGGTTACGGAGTTCGACGGGACGAGTCTTGAGCTAATCTTCAGTATAAGATTACGCGGACTTTCAAAATAGTGCTCACAAAATTTTCTTTACTTTCACATATCCAGCTTCATTTTTTGGTGCTAGTTTCAAAAGCTTTTCAGTATACAAACCTGATTCATGAGGATCTATATCTTCACGAAGAATATTTTTATTCCTAGACATGACAGATACAGACTCGCCAGTAGATACTTTTTTTATAATATCTATATAGCCTAGTATAAAATCTATCTCTCCTCGATATTTTTCTTTCTCGTTATCATTAAGAGAGAGACGTGAAAGCGTCGCTAGTTTTTCTATGTCCTGTATGGTTATCATGAAAATAACTATAGCAAATAAGGCTTATTTCGGCGAGATTAAATCTAACTATCCCAAAAGTCTAAGAAAATCTCCTTCTGAAAGAATAGTCACACCTAGAGCCTTGGCCTTGTCCGCCTTTGAACCAGGATTATCCCCCACCACCACATAAGATGTCTTTTTTGATACCGAGCTTGAAACATCGCCACCGAGTAATCTTATTTTTTCCTCTGCTAGAGTTCGTTCTAGTGACGCTAGTGTACCAGTAAGTACAAAAGACTTTTTTGCTAGCGGAAGACTAGATACTTTTTTTATCTTTTCTATCTCAACCTCTTTTTCTAGAGCAGTAATAATTTTTTTATTATTCTTATCAGAAAACCATGTTGCAAGCGATTTTGCGACTACAGGACCGATACCATCAACAGCTTCGAATTCTTCTTTACTTGTATTCAATACTTTTTCGAGAGAACCAAATCTATCTGCTAATAGATACGCTGTCTCCTCACCTACGTGGTCTATGGAAAGACTAGTGATAAATCTAGGTAACGTCACTCTTCGAGCTTTTTCTATCGACTCGATGAGATTATCTGCTGATTTTTCAGCAAATCTAGGTAGAGAGAGTAAGTCACCACGCTTGATTTTAAATAAATCTGGAAATGTAGAGATGAGACCAGCATCAAGAAGTGCATCCACCACTTTTGGACCACAGCCTTCGATATCAAAAGCTCCCCGAGAAGCAAAATATCTAAATTTTCTCTTTAAAAGAGTGAGTGAATCTCGAATTACACATCGATGTGCTGATTGGCCTGGTATGCGTTCAATACGACCATCGCCTCCACATTCAAATATGTGTGTGGGAAACACAAACTTTTTTTCCTTACCTGTACGAAGTTCTTTTACAACAGAAACAATATCTGGTATGACATCACCTGCTTTTTGAAGTATTACTGTATCTCCTATACGTATGTCGAGACGTGATATTTCATCCTCATTATGCAATGTGGCTCGCGACACGACAGAACCAGCAACCAATACCGGACGAAGCTCTGCTACCGGTGTGATCACCCCAGTACGTCCAACTTGGAACACAATATCTTCAACAATCGTAGTCACTTGCTCTGCAGGAAACTTGAAAGCAATTCCCCACCGAGGGGCTTTACCTGTGTAGCCGAGACGCTCTTGGATTTTCCTAGAATCGATTTTTATCACAACTCCATCAATAAGATAATCTTCCGCTGGAGCTTTCTTTTGCCATTCTTTCCAATACATAATGACATCATCGATAGTCGATACTTTTTTATGATGAGGATTTACTTTGAATCCTAAAAGCTTCAAAAGATCCAACTCACCCTCTTGAGTAGGAGGAAGTTTTTTGTCATTAATCTCAGCGATATCATATACAAAACTTTCAAGCCTACGAGAGGCGGTTATTTTGGGGTCTAGTTGACGTATAGATCCAGCCGCAACATTTCTCGGATTTGCAAAAAGTTGTTCACCTGATTTCTCACGTGCCATGTTAAGACGTTTTAGAGTAGATTTTGCTAGCCATATTTCACCCTCAAATATTCCACTCACTGGTTTACTAAGGCGTAAAGGTATAGATGCTACAGTACGAACGTTTACCGTCACATCTTCTCCAATCGAACCATCACCACGAGTAGCACCTCTGATCAGCAATCCATCTACATACTCTAGTACGACTTTCAATCCATCAATTTTTAGTTCACATATGTAGTCAAAAGACTCCGGAGCAAGTTTCCTAACGCGTTCATCAAATGCTCTTATATCATCTTCAGAAAATGCATCATTAAAAGACCATTGGTTAATTTTGTGTGGCACTTTCTCAAAATGGTCGAGTACGGTACCACCCACACGTTGAGTCGGTGAATCAGGAGTACGTAGTTCTGGATACTTCTCCTCTATGCCCTCTAGCTCTACCATGAGCGCATCATAGGCGCTATCTGGTATCTCCGGTGTATCGAGCACATGATATAGATGCTGATGACGAAGAAGGCTATGACGGAGCATTTCAGCTCGTTTTGATATATCTTTTGTAGGCTTATCCATGATTTCCTCTATCCTAATACCTCTTTAAAATCAAAGCGAATTATTTTAATACCTCACACGAAGAGCACGCTCGACACGATTAGGGTCAGAAACGTCACAAGTATTGTATCCCCTGGAATCGATGCTCGTGGTAACGATATTGTTATTGACCGATTTTGAAATAAGTACAGTCACACAGTATGGAGCTGAGACACCAGACGGAAGAGTGTTTGGTATTTCAAATGAAAATTGAGTGTTTGCGGTATCACTAGTCGTTTGACTCGGTGAGATATTGATCGATGTTCCGGCACAATCTGGATTTGATGGAGACGGGCTCCTACTAGAAGAAGATGTAGCAAATATATCCTGACCCTTAAAATCCCAGTACAAAACACACTCTACCCCTGAATCAGCAGCATAGAAAGAAAACTGAGATTCACGACCAGATGAAGAAAGCAGGAGTTCTTTGACAGTGAGATTAAATATCGATAGACCTATAGATAGAAGCACTGATGAGACGAGCACCGCAAAAAGCATCGCAAATCCTCTTTTTTTATTTTTGATTAGCATCTGCTTCATGATTAGAAATTATATATGTACTCCTTTATAGTAAAAGTTCTCGTTGGTGCAAAGAGATTTGTATTCCATGACACTGTCACCGATATAACAGCTTCTTTGTTTGCTTGAGTTTCGGTTACTTGTACATCCCTAGTAAACCGAGTCGACTCCCAACTACCTCCAGAGCCATATCCATAAAAATTCTGCGATGTATCAAAAGAAAGAACAGGACATGTACCAGAAAGACACGCTGAAATAGCTGATTCATTAGTATAGTCAGTGTACCTAGCATCTATTTGACACGTCCCACCAGCGAGACATGTCGGTAGATATGAGAGCCACGATGCTTGATTGATACGATTTGAATCACGTACATTTCTTATGTATTCAACTGCTTCTTGAGCTAGATAAAATGCAGTTATTTGATCCCGTGCGTATATTGCAGATCCAATACCCTTTTGAGCGATAATCATTGGTCCAGTAATCGAAAGAGAAAGTATTGATATAGCAACCATAGCTTCTACGAGGGTAAAACCACGAGCGACTCTTTTATTTGAATGTAGTTTAAATATATTCATACGTATTAAGAATCGATTGATCTCTGTGAGACTGTCGTTTGTATATTGAAATCCGACCTAGTCTGATCAGACCCGGCATAACCTTTTATAGTAATGAGTACCTTTGGTTGTTTACCGTCAGCAGCAGCACTACCAACAAGATAAAATTTCATATCTAGTATATGTATCTCTTCGGCAGTGATGGGTACCGCAGATGAACCATTTGAGTACACACGTTTCATAAGTCTTCCCCCTGATAAATTGTATTCTATTTGATCATTCGCATCTCCAGAGTTATATGAACCATCTCCATCAACATCGCGGTTTGCTTTATATATTAGTGTCGATCCTCCAGAAATACAGTCACCGACCCCATCACAGCGATAGTCAAAACCGACACGCATGTCACGAGCCATGCTCTCGAGGGCAAAGTTTAGATTAGTCATTACAGATTTCAAACTATGTGTTTTTTTATTTGCCTCAACAATAGAGAAAACTGCACCGGTCGCAATAAGCATAACCACAGTAAATATAGAAACTGAGACCATGACTTCGATGAGAGTAAAACCTCTCTTATTTTTGTGTATTGTATTCATATTTAATCACATGCACTATCTACAGCAGCTACTGATATTTGACCAGTTGACTCGATTACGACCTTTCTCTTGTTGCCGAGTGGAGACGATACACATATATCTGCTTTTGCATAAAAAACACCGGCTGACCTTATATAAGCATCTGGGTTTGGACGAATGAATGAAATATCTACTGATGTAGCACTAGAACAAGTGGTGGTTTGTGAAAGACATATTTTAGATATGTAATTACCTTTTCTAAATACAAAAGTCTCTAATGCTTCACCTGAGTCATAGACTTTGTTTGGAGTAGATTTATCTTCAAAGAGAATATAAGAAGAAGGTGTAGCTGTATTGAAATTTATACCGTATCCAGCATCAAATGTATTTGTCGATGATTGTTTTACAGTAATACCATAAAACTGTGCTTGACGGACCGATAGGGCTACCTCATAAGCGAGATTGGTCAGTAAGACATTGCCGTTAAATTGAGCATTGTTGAATACCGCCGTTGTGGTAATCATGGTAAAGATAGCCACAGAAACGAGAAGCTCCACTAGAGTAAAACCGTTTTGTGATTGACGATAATTCATCCCCTTCATTATAACGTGAACCATAGAGATAAAGTCCCCATATTAATGTGTAAAAAGAATGTAATCAGGAGGCCAAATATAATAAATGGTGCAAAGGGTATTTCACTTTTCATATTAATTCCAATGTCTTTACTCAATACTTTCTCATAAATGAGTACCAATAAAGTAACTATCGCACCACTCCAAAAAGCTATGAGTAATGCCGGAATTGAAGATGTGGGTCCGAGTAAAAATCCCAGAGATAAAGCGAGTTTACCATCACCGAGACCCATCCATTTCCCTTTAGACAAAAACCAAAACACAAAAAAGAAAAGAAATGCACAAATTCCAGAAATAATATGCGACATTAAAGATACAGGGGATGTCATAAAAATAAACAGCAGTGCTATAAATGCAACACTATAAGAAAATAAATCCGGAATCATCTTGTGTCTCATGTCATAAGCAATGATAACGATATATATAGAAATCATGATATACAACAAAAGGCTCGTCACCACACCCTGTATACTAGAAAATCCTGATTCGACAATCCAAAACGAGGACACTACAAAAAGTCCCGCTGTCAAAACCTCTACTAATGGATATTGTATAGATATCTTGGATTCACAATGCCTGCAACGACCCATCTGAAAAACATATGAGAATAAAGGTATGAGTTCATACCAAGATAAAGTTTGGTTGCATGAAAAACACCGAGACCTTCCTTTTGAAACAGGTAGACCTGTGCCAAAACGTAATACCACCACATTGAGGAAACTCCCTACAATAAGTCCCAAAAAAGCAGAACCAATCAAAAATAAATTAATCATGGTGTAACCTTGAACCAAGAATCATTTGTCACACCCTGAGCAGATGATGGTATCGAACAATCAGCATCTGGAATATCATTTGGCATACTACCTTCAAATTTTGCACCTAGACAATAAATACCAGAATTTAATTGATATTCATAAGTCTGGGTCAAATCAGGATCGACAGGAATAGATGGAAGATACTGATCAGCCACTATAGTAAAAAGAGCTGATGGATAAACTCTATTTACATCATAGTAAAGTGCCAAAGCAAGTTGTATTTCCTTTAAATCACCTATACGACGTACATCATGAGCTTTTGAACGCGAGGCGGTCGTAGAAGCTATCACAACAGACGACAATACTCCTATGATAGCTATCACAATGAGGAGCTCCACTAGAGTAAAACCTCGTCGCGAGGTTTTACTCTGTAGTAAGTAGTGAGTAGTAAGTAGTGAGCGAAACATATTCACTCCTCCATATATCGATATTCTCTTTTTGCTTAATACTTTATACATGCTACTTGATATCATCAATCCATTATATCCCAAAAACAAAACAGCCTATAATCTTTATAAGATAGACTGTTTTGTAGAAAAATTATAGACAGACACCGAGGAGATTTGTCGCTGATGCTCTAAAAGCACTAGAATTATCGACACACCAAGTACCACCACCTTTTAGAGCTGTGACACGCAGAGACCAGAGGGTACCGACAGAGTTTGTTGTACAAGAAATAGTTGCACCAGTCGCAGCATTGGCAAGTATGTTGGTCCTCTGTTCAGCAATACGTGTATCTGCAAAGACACCAGAAGTACATGCGACCACACTTGTACCAAAATTTGCATTCGAATCTCGATAATTTTCCGCCTGTATCGCTATCTGCTTCATAGCAGCTTTGATCGCATTATCAGCGGCTTTTGTACGAGCGCTATTTAGAGAAGAAAGTACGACTGAAGATAGCAATGCGATGATAGATATCACCACGAGAAGCTCTATGAGGGTAAAACCTTTTGATTTCACTGGAGTTTATATATAAATAATTACCCCTAAAGTATATCAAAAGAAAAACCACCCGCACAGAGCGGGTGGTTTTTCGATAAAAAACTAACTATGGACAGACGACGACAGTAGCACCGATGTTTGCACCTTCTGCCTTTGAAGCACCAGTTGAATCAACACACCAGAAAGTGTTAGCTGTAGCCTTGAGAGGGCTTGAAATAGCCCAAGCTGAAGCAGCACCAGAAGCCGGTTTACCACAAACAGCTGTTGCACCTGATGCAGAGTTTGCTGCTGATATAGCAGCGGCAACGACAGTGTTTTGTGTGACAGAGTTTGCTCCACAAACCGCATCGTAATCATTGTCATTGTCATAAATAATCTCAGCCTGAGCTCGCACATTTGCGAGGTTTGCCTTGATAGCAGCATCAGCACCCTTTCCACGAGCGGTGTTGAGTGATGCAAGGACAACAGATGAGAGTATACCGATGATTGCAATCACAACGAGGAGTTCGATGAGAGTGAATCCTTTTGAAAATTTCTTCATTTTTGTAATGAGACTAATAAGTTACTAATGACCATTCCGCTTACCCGACCAAATGCTCGACGGTCCAAGCTCTTGGCCGGGTCGGGAATCGTCGGTTAGCCTAAATGGCTCTATCTATTATACAAAAAACCATTGCTATTGCGTACCGTTAATACTGGGGATAACAAAATACAGGTATAGCGATGGGCATCATCAAATCAATAAGATGATGCCCATCAAGTATCAAAACAATATTCAAAAATGGCTAGAAGTAGCCATTTTGTTTAAGAAATGTTTGATGAGATATTGTAAATCGGTATGAGTACAGATGCGAGTAGAAAACCGACCCCGAGACCGAGGAGTACTATCATAGCTGGCTCGATCAAGTCGACGAGTGTATCCACTGCATTGATGACTTCACGACGATAAAATGCCGAAAGTGTTTTCAATATCTTACCTAGTTCCCCAGACTCTTCTCCCACTTTTATCATTTGTATCATGATACCTGGTATCTCAGGTCTACCACTCAATGCGTCAGACACTGATTTACCACCCTTTACACTCTCGGTAGCTTCGTTGAGGATATTACGGTACACCTCATTACCGACGACACCAGAGGTAAGCTCAAGTGCTCGCACCATAGGAATACCTGACACAAGCATGGTGTTCATATTGTCTGCTATACGCGATAGATAGAGCTTTTGATAAAGATTTTTCACAAATGGTATTCGTATCTTTGCATCATCTAATGATGATTTACCCACATCGGTCCTCGTAAATCTATAAAAGAAAAAACCTCCGATGATAAATGCTGCGAGAATAAATATTCCATAATTTGTAAAGAAACCGGACATACCTATAACGATTTTTGTATAGAGTGGTATCTCCTGACCAGATTCGGTGAGAATGGTACTAATTTTTGGTATGACCACAGTGAGCATGAGTATCATAACCACAACGAATGTAAATATGACGAATGCTGGATATATCAAAGCATTTTTTGCTTTAGAATTTACTTCGTATGTCCTATCAAGATGATCTGCGAGAAAAAGAAATACTTCATCGAGTTTTCCTGATTCTTCACCAGAACGAACCATGTTCGCATAAAATTCAGAAAATATTTTTGGGTGTTTACCTAGAGCTTTTGATATAGAACTACCTCCCTGCAAATCATCTGCTACTTCAGTGAGAGCTCTACCTAAAATACGATTTTCAGTCTCAGCCGCGAGAAGTCTAAAAACACGGAGCGCGGATACCTGTGCTTCAAATAATGTCGCCACCTGTCTCGATAGAACGACTACGTCTTTTGATGATACGCCAGAGAAAAATGAAAAATCGCGTGAGAAAATAGACTCAGCCTTATCTCCTGGAACCACAGAGCTTACCACCAGTCCTCGTCTCTGTAGAGAAGTTATAGCCACATCCATCGATATAGCATCGATTGACCCTTTACTCTCTGCCCCCTTTTGATCTACTGCTGTGTAATTGAAAAGCATAATTGATTACATAAGTCGCTCGAGAATCTTTGGATTTGGTGAATAGAGATATGCATTTTCTGCAGTTATCTCACCCTTGCGTACGAGTTCTGCGAGTGAACGGTTCATATCTATCATACCCTGTTCTAGTCCAGTTTCTATAACAGTGTTTATCTCATGAATACGCTTCTCTCTAATGAGGTTTGAGACAGCGGAATTTGCTATGAGTAATTCATAGGCAGGTATAAGTCCTCCTGAAATTCTAGGGATGAGACGTTGTGAAAAAATACCAGTCAATGTAGATGCTAGTTGTATACGTATTTGATCCTGTTGAGCTGCTGGAAATGAATCAATAATGCGGTTTATGGTCTGAGCAGCATTGTTGGTATGAATAGTCGAAAGTACTAGATGGCCTGTCTCTGCCGCAGTCACCGCTGTCGCCATAGTTTCATTACCACGCATTTCCCCCACGAGAATCACATCCACATCTTGTCTAAAAACAGAACGAAGCGCTGCAGCAAAATCTAGAGTATCGACACGCACCTCCCTCTGATCAACAACAGATTTCTTTTGCTCATATATATATTCTATAGGATCTTCGATGGTCACGATGTGTTCTGCCCGAGTCTGGTTTATATGTTCGAGCATCGCGGCAAGTGTCGTAGTTTTACCATGACCCACTGGACCTACAACGAGGAAAAATCCTTGTTGTTTCTGACAAAATGTCTCAAGTATCGGTGGAAGATTGAGATCTTCAAAATTCTTTATCTTTTTTGGTATAAGACGTAAAGCAAATGAAACTGTCCCTTGTTGAAAAAAACCATTACCCCTAAACCTCGCCTGTCCTTTGTAATCGTAAGAAAAATCTATCTCTTTCGTTTTTTGAAAAAGCGCTCTATCGTCTGGTTTTAGTATGACACCCATAAATCCAGCAGTGTCCTCTACAGTGAGAACTCGACGATCCATGAGTGGTATTAGAAAACCTGCGACACGAATAGTCGGATAACGACCATCAGACAGATGAAGGTCTGAGGCATTTTCTTTTATTACCTTTTCTATTAGATCCTCGAATTCTTTTTTATAATCTATCGCCATAATTATTTGAGTCCCTTAGCCTGTTTCTCTGTATATATCTTCTGTACCTCCTGCATTACTTCTGATGGAATAGTAGATGCTTTTACAATATAACCATCCACGTTGAGTTCTTTTGCTCTTTCGATATCAGATGATTGACTCTGATTTGTCAGCATGACGACAGTAGCATTTGGTACGAGTTTTTCGTCGCGAATAGTTTTGAGAAGCTCTAAACCATCCATATGAGGCATGATAATATCCAAAAGAAGTACATCTGGCTGTGCTCCGGCACGAAGTTTTTCTAACGCTAGTACAGAACCTACCGTAGTATCGACTTCATAACCATTGTTAGAAAATTTTAATGAGTACATTCCTAGAAGGAATTTATCATCATCTACTATAAAAACTTTGATTTTCTTCTGTGTATTTGAATCCATATGTTTCGTACTGATTAGTATACCATCTCGTATTAGAGCCTATTCACATCACTCCATGGAATCTCATGTCGAAACGCTTTCTGTATAGCATCTTCTTTCATGGTGATAAGACCCTTGGCCCTAGCAATTTTAAATATATTTTCTTCGGTCGGATTTGTGAGTATTGCTCGTTCTAGATCTTTGTCCAACTCTATAACCTCTGCGACTGCTACTCTACCTCGTACTCCATTTGGGCATGTTGGAGTAGGAGCTGCTTCTAATACAACCTCTGGTGATTTCATATCAGATTTAAATTCTGGCGGTAAATCTGAAAATTGTTTGTCTATCATCATCTGAATCGCACCTTCTACAGGTATCTCTGTACCCCCATCTGGGCAGAGTTTAGATACGAGACGTTGAGCCATAGTAAGAATAAGTGTCGGTGCGATAAGATACGGATCGACACCCATGTCTACTAGACGAGGTACGACACCGATAGAGGTATTGGTATGGATGGTAGAAAGCACTAAATGCCCAGTGAGAGCAGCCTGTATAGCGAGCTGTGCAGTCTCTTTGTCTCTAATCTCCCCCACCATAATAATGTCTGGGTCTTGTCGAAGCGTCGTACGGAGACCTGAAGCAAATGTATACCCTATCTCAGGACGAACTTGAGATTGATTTACTCCCTCCATGTTGTACTCCACTGGATCTTCTAGAGAAAGCACATTTTTCTCTTCGCTATTGATAGCATTTAGCATCGCGTACAATGTCGTAGATTTTCCCGATCCGGTTGGGCCGGATATGAGGATAAGACCATATGGCCTCTTGAGCGCTCTCTGTAGAGCCTCTAAGTTACGAGGTGAAAAACCAATATCTTCGAGTGTTCGCACACCTCTTTCTTGGTCGAGGATTCGCATAACAACTTTTTCACCGTAGTAAGCAGGAAAGGTAGAGACACGAAAATCTATTTTTCTTCCCTCAATACGAGCAGAAAAACGACCATCTTGAGGTTTTCTCTTCTCATCGAGTTTCATATTCGACAAAATTTTGATACGAGCTACTACAGCGTCATGTACCTTTATAGGCAAGACGAGTGATGTATGTAAATCACCATCGACACGGAAACGAACACGGACTTTATCAGCCATTCTCTCTATATGTATATCTGATGCCATTCCCTCTACTGCATAACGCAATACAGTGGCAACAATCTTTGTGACGGGTGCATCTTCTATGATAATGGTCTTGGCATTTGATGGTTTCTCTGGGGCATCTCCTCCATCTTCACCACCGCCGACATCCGCTATATCTGTCTCAAGTTCTGAAAGCGCCTTTGTCACCTCCCCAGATAGACCCTTGTACAACTCTATTGCTTGGTCAAAATCACTCTCAGTGATGAGATAGGCCTTGAACGGCATATTGATACGAGATGATATAAAATTTAGTGCGTCACGAGCCTCAATATCATCAGGATCCACCATACCTACTTCGAGTACTCCTGACTTTACAGCTACCGGTATAAAACGATAATGTTTTGCACTCTCTTCTGGTATATATTTGAGTATTTCAAATGGTATGGCTTGATCTTTGATACTTCTGGTCGGTACGCCGAGGTCTTCGCCTTTTGCCATTAAAAGATTTTCTTCTGATACACCGTGTTTTTTCAAAACCTGCTCCATGCTCTCACCAGAAAGTCGCATCTCCTCTGAGACAGATACTGCTTCTTTTTTTGTCAGAAGATCCTTTTTGAGAAGTGCGTCGAGTATACTCATGTTCTATATATTAACGAGTCGATGTGGAAGTAGGGTTTGGTGATAAAAATACTGAAGATGAATCAATTGGAGCAAAAGGATTTGTTCTTCCTGATGTCTGTGGTGATAGAGGTCTAGAGTGATCAGTGAGACTTATAAAAGTCTGATTCGAAAAGATAGTTTCATCCAGACGTAAACGTTTGAGTTGTCCCAATGTTGATAGTAAATCACCATCTATCACCTGATTACCTTCTACTGGAATATTGACCAGTAAATCAACATTGCTCGAACGGTCGCGAGTAGTGTAGTAATAACCAGCAAATATAAGTACCGCGAGGATAACTCCCGCTATAACCAAATTTTTTGTATTGCTTGATCCTGTTTCCATATTATTTAAGCCAATAGGTCTTTATAGAGACTGAATAATCGTAAAGCTGACTCAAATCTGAGGAGTTGAATTGGACTGAGGTAATGTCTATGAGACGCAAACTTTCTTCGATGTCGTGAAGAAATGCGAGAAATGTCGTATAACTCGCAGTGGTTGAAAATGAAAGAGTGAGTGTGCCATAAGGAGTCTGGTCAACACCTACGGTCTCTACTTTGTCACCTGTTTCAGTTTTAAAGTTACGTATCCTCATACCATAATTTGATGCAATGTTGTCGACATCAATAACGAGGCGGACATTGTCTATATTGTCTGGAAGAAGTTTGTTGAGCTTATCCAAATCTACTGTGCCTATATTGTTGAATTTTGCGAGGAGTTTATCACGTTCAGCTTGAAGCTCTTTTGAATTTGAGAGTGCGCGGTCATAATCAGCCTGTTCAATACGTAATTCTTTTACATCTGAATACGTACCATCAATATAACCAAAGAATAGGCCTATGGATGCGAGTATTAAAATGATTGCAGTTATATTCCTCATTGTGTTGTTGTGGATGAAGCGTTCGATTCTGTGTTTACCGGTACTTCTGATGTCTGGTTTTGCTGAGGTGGTGGTGTCTGAGTAAGGCCTCCGGAATAAGATACGAGAGTTGGATCTATAGTCGTGCGCACTGAAAATGATATGAGGCCAGTAGGCTCAAGTGCGAGATCTCCTATGAGAGTATTCTTGAGATATTTTTGCTGATTAAAAAAATCAGACTGAATAGCAACAGCAGCAAAACTCTGTGCCTGACCCTTCATAACAACCTCTATTTTATCTTTCGCTAGATATGAAAAATTAAAATCTTTAAATCGTACACTTCGAAGGGCGATTGTAGACAAGAGATCAAATAGTCTCGTGACTGATATGTGGGACCCGAGAAGGGTTTTTGTATTCTCTATTCGTGAATCAAGTCTGATTATCTTCTTTATGAGATCTGGTTCGAATGCATCACGTGCCCTCTCGAGGGTCGTTTGCTTTACATCAATATCTTTCTGTATGAGACTTTTCCAAAAGAAAACACCACCAGATAGAGCGAGTGTGAGGATAAATAAAACTACAGCTATCAACGAAAAAAGACTGACTGTCGAAGTCTTCGATAAAGTACTGCCCTGTGTCACGACAGGTTTCTTTGGTATAAAGGATGTTTGAAATCTTGGATCCATTGAGAAAGAAGGTGCTACTAAATTATACTATCGCATACGTTATGAAGCTATCCCCAGAATGTGATTATTCACGTTCTTGAAGTGCACGCAGTGCTATACCGATAGCGACTGCAAACTCAGGCCCGGCATTTTTTAAGACTGGTTCGAGAAATGCTGGTGCCTCTGTTTTAGAAAATGGATCACCCAAGATAACTTCAGTCTGAAACCTAGTCCGAGCGGCTTCGAGAAAACCCTTGAGAAGAGTACCTCCACCAGTGAGGATAATGCGGGATAGATTTTTATTGTAATGATGCTGATAATTTGTAATAACTCGATTTGTCTCTGAAAAAATATAATCTAGATTGAGGTCGATTACCTCGCGAATATTTTTATGCTCAGGTGAAGGTGAGAGACCAATGGTACGCTTTATATGTTCAGCCTCTCCCACCGGCATACCGAGTGATCGTGAAAGGGCGAGTGTGATTTCTTGTGAACCACGATTGATTGTGTGTGAAGATCGTAATATGGTGCGATCGATTATATACAACTTTGTCGAACCAGCTCCCATATCAAATACCAACTCTGCATCGAGTGATTGATCTACCACGGAACGCATTGAGCCGAATATTTCTATTTCAAAAAAAGTTGTCGAGAGGCCTGTGGCTTGAGATATATTTGAAAAACGATTGATCACATCGTTGTGTATAACAACGAGAATAATGTCTGTACCCTGATCATGCGGTTTTCCATCTGAAGATGGAGTTCTCTCGAATTCAGAAAAAGAATTTTCTTCTTTTGGTACAGGCCAATAATCGAGCGAGACTTCTGATATAGGTACTGGGACGTACTTCCTAGCTTCGATAGGTACCATAGTGGCGAGCTGTGCCTTGTCAGATACTGGCATATGCACAAAAGAAAGAAGACTTGAAGATGACGGTATGGAAATACCACAGTCTTTTGTGGTCACATTCGACTCCTTTAACACGTCTCGAAGAGCTTCGATTATTTTTTCCTGAGGGAGATTTGTCGCACGACCTATCTCGACTCCGGCATACGGTCCGAGAGCAAGCTCCCCATATGTTTCTAGTATCGATTTTCCTTTGTCTCTACGTAGTTGTACGACTTTTATAGAAGATGAGCCGATATCAATACCGAGCACACTTGAGCCTGGTTTTTTGAAAAGACCTGAAAAAAAGGTTACGAATGGATTTGCCATAAGATGGACTCATTATATCATGACGACATGGGACTCTTGAAGAAAATATGGGAGTTTTTTCTCGACATACTATTTCCTCTAGAAGTCACTGTACTGGAAATCGAGACTATGCCAGTCAGCGAATTTACACAAAGAGCAAAAACTCTCCATGTAGACCGAGAAATACCAGAAAGTATCATTCTATTTGAATACAAAGATCCTCTCATTCGTACAGCTATAGCTGAAGTAAAGTTTCGGGGTAATAAAAAAATAGCAGGGACACTCGGCGAGATACTACGTGACAATCTCATAGCAGAGCTATCAGAACTTCACACTTTTGAGAATTTTTCTAAACCTATTCTCACTGCAGTTCCTATGACAAAAAAATCTTTACGTAAACGTGGATGGGATCAATGTCGCCTAATGCTCAGTACACTCACGAGAGATGCAAAAGATACTGGTATCGAGGTGAGATATGAAGCTCTAAGAAAAATCAGAGAGACTGATGATCAAGTCGGAAAAAATAAATCAGAGAGGCTAGAAAATCTCACAGGATGTATAGAAGCAGAAGAATCTATCGTCCGTGGAAGAAATATAATCGTCTTTGACGATGTGGTCACCACCGGCGCTACTTGGATAGAAACAAAGCGCGCGCTCCGCAAAGCGGGCGCGCGCAAAGTCATCCTACTAGCCTTAGCTCACTAATTATATATAACTTTATAATAATCTAAATTAATTAGTAAATCGTTGCTGGCCACCTACATGTAGAGGTATATCACTCATATTGTCGACAGTAGATTTCTGGTAAAGACCTCTCATAAATTCTCTACGAGAAAGCACGTTATTTATTCCAACAAAATCGATAAACCACCCTGCTATAAACACAGCGACAATGACACCGATGACTAATACCCTAAAATCAATCTTATAAGAAAAATCATATCGATGGAGTAACCAAGTACCAATGACCAGACCCAACACAGCAACAAACACCATCCACCAAGGGAAGGTAGAAATAAGCTGGTTGAGACGATATCCACCCATGGGCCCGTGTGAACGAAAAGTAAATCGTATTAGACCAATAAAAAATGTAGAAACAACTATGGAAGCGATAATTCCACACATAGTCAAAATAGAACCGATAATAAAGTATGCCCGTGAACGCATCTTGATATTTTTTTCATTGATTTGACCAATCACTCTTTTAGTTATTTCGCTTAGTTCTTTTGACATATCTTTTTCATTAATACTTTTCCACGACTGATCCGTGTAGCAACGGTCCCCATAGAGACTCTCAATATATCGCTAATCTCACTATACGACTTCCCTTCAAGAACGTAGAGTATCAATGGTTCCGAATATATGGGCGGTATAGATCGTATACACACCCGCACCATTTCCACGGTCTCCTTCTGCTCAAAATTAGCTGAGATATCTTCATTACTCGGAAAATCAAACGTATCATCAAGTATAACCTCACGATGATACTTTTTTATCACATTTAACGCCTCATTATGAGCAATGCGATATATCCAACTTGAAAACTTTCTACCAGCGTCAAAACTTTTTAGATTTATAAAAGCTTTAATAAAAGTTTCTTGTACTATATCTACCGTTTTTGCACGATCATAGATCATGACACCAATGTAACGCATCAATTTTGCTTGATACCTCTCGACGAGAATAGAGTAAAGCTCCTGATTCTCTACCTGGACCAGTACCACAAGCTTTTCATCTGAATAATGATCATGGCTTTGCATAATATAGTTTAAGATTCTCAATAACCCATAAGATAAAACTCCGATTTTAGTCGGAGATTTACCTCATCTGTGCTTCTACCTATGACCCTGACCACGATGAGAACCAGTGTTCATTCTCGAAATACCGTGTGGTGTATCCAATCCGAGTGATTGTCTAATTTTCTCTGCTCCAGTCATATCACCCGCTTCTACTAATTTATGTGCCTGAGAAAACTTAGAAAAGTTGGTCTGATTCACAACATCAGCAACCCTACCTCGACCAACCATCAGATCACGCCATGCAGAAAAGTTGTTTGTGTCAAAAGCCTTTTCCATAGCTTCGTGACGTTCCGCTGAATAGTTTGGACCCCTAACTAATGGGTCACCTTGATACGCAGACACTGTGTCGACAGATACAAATGTCGCCATCAAAACAAGGGCTGATGCTGATAATGATAATATTATTTTTTTCATAGGGTTTTTGTCTTAGTTAGTTAAAGAAGGGTTGATTTGAAAACAAATATTGTCCTTCTGCCTTTAATACAATAGTAATCAACCTTTTCTTTCATCAACTCAATCTATAGAAGTATACATACTGTATATAGCCAACGATGCCCACTCCGATACATAAAGATAGAAACTCTTTCTAACACTCTATCCCACGGATGACTAACCTCGCTTCAAATACACTTTTACAAACGCACTTTTTAATTCAGCTGCTTTCGCAGATAGTAGATTGACTTGTCCACTTTTTGCCAACGAAATAGTTTCTTCGAGTTTTGTTCGTATATTCTGTATTTCAAAATCATTTACAACTTCTTCTATAGCCTGTAATTTTGCATCCACTTCTGGATATACAGCGAGTAGCTGTATTGTATCCTTTGCATCAGCAGCATCGATTATCATTTCCATAGCATCATGGAAATCGACCAGGGTTACTGCGAGCATCGAGAAATTGTTTCGTTTGAGAATATCCTGAAAAATCGGACGAACAGCTTCAAAGCTCAGATGTGATTGTTTTAAATCCCCAGAATATACAGAATCCCTGAGGGCGGTAATGATATCTGAGATTTTTTTCAAGTCAGCATTGAGTTGTGGGTCTGATTTGATAGCATATGGGTGATATGTGGTATATTTTTCCTGAAATACCGCATACTCAGCAATCAATTTGTCATAATTTGCTACAGATTCAACTCTTTTGTCTTGCCCTGTATAGAAAAGAGTTTGTTTATAATAATTATTCATTCTGTTGTAGTCATCCAAAAACAATTTCTTTGTAAAGAAAGCACTGTAATAACTACCAGCTACCGCTACAACTATAAAAAGGATAATGAAGAAAATTTTTGTATATATAGATGTTGGATTCGAATCTACATATGTCACCTTTCCAAGTACCTTGTACAACCCACAGAAACCCGTGACCGCTGTTATGAGGCTCACTACACCTAAAATATAAAAGACTATCTGCCACACTCCGTCGAGCCAAAAATAGGCACCGAGAATAAATATCTCAGCGACAAAGAGACGAATCAAACGGTCCAATCTACTCTCATTCTTCAATTCTTTTAATTTCATATTCAGTTTACTTGGCGAGTAATGACTCGAAGACATCAGGACGGAAACCTACAATTATATTTCCATCGATATCTATAACTGGTACGCCCATCTGTCCACTCTTCGCTACCATCTCCTGGGCTTTTGATCTGTCTTTGGTAACATCGATATCTTCAAAGGCAACATTGTTTCGCTTGAAGTAATCCTTTGCATAAACACAATATGGACACGTTGGGGTTGAATAGACTAAAACTTTATTATTTTTCATATAGATAGTATGAGATTTTATTAATACTTATTTGTATTTGCATACAAACTTCTTTAGATCTGACATGAATGATTCCTTTGAGAGTTCATAGCAGATCCTTTTACCTTGGCGTACTGGTACTGCTAATCCTTCACGAAACATAACTTGGAGATGATGAGATACGACCGCGACACTCATATCGAGTCTGTGGGCAATGTCAGATACACACACCTTTTTCTTTTCAAAGAGAACGCAGAGAATCTTGAGTCTACTCTCGTCTCCTACAGTGCGCATGTGTTTTGCTAATTCATTCAAATGCATGTTTGAATGATACATGATAGAAAAAACCTGTCAAATCCTAATACAAAAGACAAAGCGCGCGCTCCGCAAAGCGGGCGCGCGCAAAGTCATCCTACTAGCCTTAGCTCACTAATTACTTGAGGTGTGCTGAAACTAATTTGGTCATCTCGAACATGTTGACCACTTTCTTGCCACCAAAAACCTTTACAAGGTTCTCATCAGCATTAATATTTCGCTTGTTCTTTGGATCCTGAAGATCGTGCTTCTTGATATAGACCCAGAGAGCCTTAACCACCTCTGAGCGAGGCATAGGACCCTTGCCTACTACTGCTGCGAGCTCTGGGCTCACATTGAGAGGCTTCATAAATGCTGAATTTTCTTTTGCCATGTATATTTGATTATTACTTATACTGTACCGGCTAGTATAGCTCTTTGGTCTTTTTTTGCTAGTACTAATGAAAATATGACTAATTATAAGGCCTTATTGAGCCGTACAATACCGCCCCTCTAGGAAGACTTTATGACTTTGGGTATAAATTGTTTGCCTAGCTTAAAATCTTCACCAGAAACGACCATAATCCATTCACGGTGTTTGTTTTTCTCTCCGTACCATCTCTTTGCAAATTCTTTGTACGACATCTTGAAGTCTTTTCCATTCCACGGATCATGTAAAATCATCTTTCTAGATGTCATGCCGGACACGACCGCAAAATGACCATCGTCATGTGATGGTTCTATATAATTTACTATCACCGGTAGACCCCTCTCGAGGAAATGACGTATCTCATAAAACGTCGAATGGTCATTTACATACACATAAAAACCTCTCTCGGTAGCGACACGTATCATCTCGGCATTATCCGTCCCTTGTTCTGCATCTGTACGAGCTTCTTTTGCTATCTTTGTCTGAGATACAGTATCTTTGAAATAACCAAAAACCATCTGCAATGATGCTGGACCACAGAGGTAATCCATTTTTTGTGGATGATATGGTATATCAATTTTTATTTTCTTCATCGTATACATTCTACTACCAAAGCAAAAAACAATAAGATAAGAATAAAAAAAATCGCCCTATGGCGATTCGTTTGCGGTGACGAT